>Ga0067045_1028565_pt1 | contig 31041 bp, 31 predicted proteins | sample TerdegcTABiofilm_FD_59184 | JGI IMG/M metagenome (GOLD analysis project Ga0067045, IMG submission 59184) | Combined Assembly of (Gp0054472, Gp0054536) Wastewater bioreactor microbial communities from Singapore -Terephthalate degrading...
CATTTGCAGCCAAGCATCGCAACTCAAACCCAACCACCACCGACGCAGGATCAGTTAACCTGCAAACCCCTGGACCTCTCTCCAACTGATTGGTATGGCTGCAGGGGGCACGTCACTGCACCCATCCATGCAGGGTGCTAACAGAGCAGCCAATCTTGGGGGCTATCGATTCACATGCACCCCACAGTGATGCGTAATCCGTTTGGCATTCCTGCACCAAACGTACGGCACGTTCACGTACCTCTGGGCTAAAACGAGCAGCTTTAGTGTTCATGACTCAATCCTCTCAGGAGTTGAGCCTCCACGGAAGCCGGTGTGATTCACTGGATTGAGATAGGCCTTTTAGAGTTCTCTACCTCAACAAGAAAAGGTCGCTCCTGCAGGCTCGTGAGTCCATCGCAGTTGATTGCCTTTCGCCAGAAATACCTGCCACTTGCCGACCTTGCACATGCCATGGAGTCCAAGCCATCGTACTTGGCTCACCAGCTAGAAGGCATCGAAATTCTGGGAGCAAAAGTGCTACCTAATGGCACGAAAAGAGGCGCTCTTTTACCCCTCAAAGAGCTTGGCAAATTCGCGGTTTCAGGACTGCTGAACCAAAAGTCGTTGTTTCAATAGTAAAGCCCCTTAAAGACATGGGCGAGAGGACCCCAGCGGTACTTGAACCTGCTACTAGTCGATTCAGACCATACTTACATGAGCTGAAACAATTTTCCAGCCTTCATCTAGCTTCACCCAAGTTTGAGTTTGAAACCCATGCAGGTCCGTGTCTGTGCGCTGAAACTCACACATTGCTATAACAGTATTGTCAAAAAATTCAGTCAGCCGAACATTGATCAGCTCACGAGTGAAGTCTGGGACAGGAACGCTTTTTCGGTACTCAACTAATGCCTCATAGCCCAGTTGTTTGTCACAAACCCCATAACGGGTAACAGCTGGATCCGCCCAAAAAAAACTGTTTAAGGCATCGATATCATTCGCCATTAGTGCTTTTTCATATGAATAAAAAAGCTCTGTAACCTCTTCAATAGCAGTTTTCTTAGTTTTCATCTGATCAATCTTGGGAAGCGTAAGAATGAAGTGCTGATAGGACCTCTGTACTTGCTGCAGTCCAACCGACAATTGCACCCTGAGCTCGCACCATCTCCAACGTCGCTTGCTTGAAATGAGGAAAGTAACTGTCTGTCGCATCTTCAACTAGCAAACAAACATAGCCCCGATCATTAGCCTCTCGCATCGTAGTTTGCACACACACTTCTGTAGTCACCCCTGTAAACAGCAGATGGGTGATGCCCTGGGCTTGTAAGAAATCATCCAGAGCTGTCGCATAAAACGCCCCCTTGCCAGGTTTATCAATGATGATTTCTCCATCAATTGGCGTTAGCTCAGGCACGATGGCGTGGCCCGCTTCGCCCTGAATCAAAATTCGCCCCATTGGACCAATGTCACCAATACGTAAGTCGGGTTGCCCTCGCAAACGCTTGGCATCTGGACAATCACTCATATCCGGCAAATGACCTTCTCTGGTGTGCACTACACACCCACCCTGGTGTCGCCATGCTTGCAGCAATGTTTGCAAGGCAGGAATGATGGCTTGCAAAGGAGTAACGTCGTTACCAAGCGAGGCACCAAAGCCACCAGGCTCCACAAAATCGCGCTGCATGTCGATGATCACCAATGCGGTGCGCGATAGTTCAAACTCGAACGCAGACGGTAAAGCCGCCGATACGATGTGCGTCATGCAGCCTCCGCAATGTTGTGGTTGCCATGGTCACCGGCCATGTAGCTACCCAAAACATGACGATCTGCATTGGCGGCATCACAAGCGTGCACAATGCGACCTTCGCTCATCACTACTACCCGATCTGCCAAGCTGAGCAACTCATCCAAGTCTTCACTGATGAGCAAGACGGCACCACCTTGATTGCGCACTTCCATAATGCGGCCATGAATTTCTGAAACGGCTGCAAAATCCAACCCAAACACCGGATTGGCCACTAATAGCACGCGCACTTCACCATCTAGCTCGCGCGCCAAAACGGCACGCTGCACATTGCCTCCCGACAGGGATGCAATCGGCGCGTCTTCACCTTGAGTTTTCACGCCGTACTCAGAGATCAACGCTCGCGCACGCTCGCGCAACACACCGCGACGCAACCACCCACCTATGGCAGCCGGTGTCTGATCAAATCTGCGCAAACCCATATTCAAGGCCACGCTGAGTTCACCCACACACGCATTTCGCAACGGCTCTTCTGGCAGACTGCGCACGTTCATGCGTTGGTTTTGGTCACGACGCGCCAAGTAAGCCTCATCATCAATCCAGACCTTACCGGACGTTCTTTCTCGTTGGCCAACCAATGCTTCCATTAGTTCGCGTTGGCCATTGCCTGAAACGCCGGCCACACCCACGATTTCACCGACTTTGACAGACAAGCTCAAGTCTTGTACGGCACGCTCACCGCGGTCCCCCATCACATGCAGCGCCTCAATGCGCAAACGCGTTAACGCATCTGGGTGAGGCTTGCGCACCCAGCCACTGGTAGCGGTCCCGTCGATACTGGGAGCTGGCTTTTCAGCATCCGCCACAGCAGCCAAATTAGCTTGTCCCATCATCTCAGCGCCCAATTGCTCTGGCGTGACATCAACCACGCAGTGGCTGCCCATGAGACGACCACGGCGCAGCACACTAACATCATCAGCCACTGACATCACTTCACGGAATTTATGCGTGATCAAAATGATGGTCACATCACCCGCATGTGCACGGTCGCGCAACACACCCAGGACTTCGTCAGCCTCTTGCGGAGTCAGCACCGAAGTGGGTTCATCGAGAATCAACAAGCGTGGTTTCAAAAACAGTTGCTTGAGAATTTCGAGCTTTTGTTTTTCACCCGCCGAAAGGTCCATGGGACGCGCATCCAAGTCGAGCTTGAACGGCGTGGTAGCCATGAAATCTTCTAGCTCAGCACGCACTTTCTTCCAAGGGATCACCGCAGGCAACTCACCTCTGCCCAACAACAGGTTCTCAGCCACGGTCATGCCTGGCACCACGGTGAAGTGCTGGTAGACCATACCGATACCTAACTCACGCGCTACTACCGGTGAGGTGATCGCTTTCTCCCGACCATCCACCAAAATCGCACCTTCATCCGGTTGGTGATAGCCCACTAAGGCTTTCACCAAAGTGCTTTTTCCAGCACCGTTCTCGCCCAACAAAGCGTGCACCGTACCAGGACGTACATTCAAAGAAACCCCACCCAGCGCCGTAAAGGCACCAAAGCGCTTAGTGAGTTCATAGGTAGACAAGGCCAGCGCACTCATGCTGTTGCTCCTGCTTAGAAAGCCTTCAGCGCGGCAATTACCGCTTCTGAATCAGCCACTGCGCCAAACACACCACCTTGCATCTTGATCATGCTGAAAGCGGCTGCGTGATTGCCTGAATCGGTGGCACCGGTGCAGTCGGTCAACATCACGCACTCAAAACCACGGTCATTGGCCTCACGCATGGTTGTATGCACACACACATCAGTGGTGATGCCAGTGAGGATCAGGTTGCGAATACCACGGGTGTGGAGAATCATCTCTAGATCGGTTGCGTAAAACGAGCCTTTTCCTGGTTTGTCGATAATGGGCTCACCATCAACGGGATACAACTCGGGGATGATGTCCCAGCCAGGCTCACCACGTACCAGAATGCGGCCGCAAGGGCCCGCATCACCAATGCCCACGCCATTCGTGCCAATCTGACGCGAACGCCAGCGCTTGTTGGTGGGCAAATCACTCAGGTCAGGACGATGACCTTCACGGGTATGGATCACATGCATCCCCACGCGACGTGCCTCTGTCAGCAAACCCTTAATGGGCTCTATCGGCGCACGCGTGGCCGAGATGTCATAGCCCATCTTGTCAACGTAGCCGCCTTCTCCGCAGAAGTCGGTTTGCATATCAATGATGACCAGCGCCGTGTTGTCTGGACGAAGGTGTCCGTCATAAGGCCAGTTGTAAGGTTGTGCGTTCACAAAATTCGTCATGCTCACTCCTTGGCGTCTGCTGCACGCTCTTGAGGTGTCAAAAGATTCGGTACATTGCCCACATAAGTTCGAGTGGGGGCAGCAAAGCCACACGATTGCCCATCGGTGTACACAACCTTGTCTTCCCATGGAAGCTGGAACTGACCGTTGACCATGTCATGCATGAAGGTATAAGGGCAGTCTTGCGCACCACCTTTCACTGCCACATAACCGCGGTGGTAAAGCTGGTAAATGTTGTTTTCAACGGCCCAGTGCTCACGTGCTTCGCGGATCAAATCTGGGCGAATTTCAGCGCACACGATTTCATCAGGACGACTGCCTCCTTGCACCATCACCGTGCCGTCGAAGTTGCAGACCATGGCCTCTCCCATCGAATCGAAGGTGCCATCGCTGCCACACAGACACACACTGGCCGTGACCATCAGGTTTTGGAATGCATTAGCTTGGTTGGTGATTTGCCAAGAATGACGAATCGGTGCCGTATAGCCTGCAGTGCGCAACATCACCTCGGCACCCTTGTACGCGCACTCACGCGCCATCTCTGGGAACATCCCATCATGGCAAATGATCAATGCCAGTTTCACACCCTTCGGACCCGTGATCACGGGGATACCCATGTTGCCGGGCTCCCAAGCCTCAACAGGGATCCAGGGGTGATATTTACGGTAATACAGCTTCAGCTCACCCTGGTCATCAATGATGATGCCAGTGTTGTAAGGATTGCCCTCAGGGTTCTTCTCCATGATCGAGAAACAGCCCCAAATCTTGTGCTCGACACAAGCTGCTTTGAAAGCTGCCACTTCAGGGCCATCCAGACTCACCATCAGCTCATCGGCCGTGCTCATCGACAAGCCATGCAAGGCATACTCGGGAAACACCACCAAGTCCATGCCGGGATAGCTACGACGCGCTTTACCCACCATATCCACAATACGCTGTGTTTGTGAAGCCACTTGTTCAGGGGTCTCAACCACCGGCAATTGCAACTGCACCAAACCCAACACCAAACCATTGGGCGTCTTGTTCAAACCACTCAAGCCACTCATTACTTCACTCCTTCTTGATGCACCGCGATCAGCGCGCCAACTTCAACTCCATAGGGGCACCTTGCAGCGAACGCTTCGGGCTGCAGCTACACAACAAGATCAACAAGGTCAAGGCATAAGGCATGACATTGAAAAGGTGGTAGCCAGCACTGATGCCAACAGATTGCAAAGCTGGGCCCACTGCACCAGCACCACCAAAGATCAATGCTGCACCCAAGCAGTGCATCGGACGCCAACGCGCAAAAATCACCAGCGCCACCGCAATCAACCCCTGTCCACTCGACAGACCTTCGTTCCAGCTACCTGGGTAGTACAACGACAGCGATGCACCTCCAATGCCGGCAATGAACCCGCCTACCGTGGTTGCTAAGACACGCACAGTGTTCACCGAGTAACCCAAGGCTCGTGCGGCATCGGTGCTATCACCAGCCATGCGCAAGATCAAACCCCAACGCGTGTGCTTGAGCATCCATGCCATCAGCACCGCCAAAACCACTCCAATAGGGAACAAAGCGTTGATGCGCAGAGCTGATTGCACTTGTGCTGAATCACTCCAAGCACCCAATTCAATCGATGGAATTTGCACGGCCTGCGGTTGGATCAAGCTTTTGCCGAAATAGAACGCCAACCCCACACCTAATAACATCAAGGCAATACCGGTGGCGATATCACTAACTTTAGGCAGTGAGCACAAAAAACCGTGCAGCATGGCCAACAAAGCACCACTGAAACCTGCGGCCAACACGCCAATCCAAGGTGATCCACTGATATAGCTCCCACCAAAACCTGCCATGGCAGATAGCACCAGCACACCCTCGAGCCCTAAGTTCACACGGCCTGTTTTTTCGGTGAGACACTCACCCAAACTCACGAACAAAAATGGTGTGCCTACTCGGATGGCGCCACCCAACACAGCAATCAACACATCCATCCAAATCGATATGTCTGTCATACAGCCTCCGCACGCAGCGCACCACGCTGAGCTAGCTTCGCGGCCAAACGCCCACGCAAAGCTTCTACCGCCAAGATCAGCACAAATGCAAAACCTTGCAGCACCAATACCGATGCATCAGGCAAATCCAGGCGACGCTGCAACATGCTGCCTGCTGCACCAAAACCACCGAACAACACTGCTACAGGAATGATCGCCAGTGGGTTGTGACGTGCCACGAACGACACCAAGATGCCCGTATAGCCCAGGCCTGCAATCAAGGACGCATTGGCCGCGTTGTGTACTGCAACCACTTCAATGCCACCGGCTAAGCCTGCTGCAGCACCACCCAAAGCGCAGGCAGTGATCACCAAACGTCGACTGGGCAAACCCACCAAACGTGCAGCACGGGCATTCCCGCCTACCACCCTGGTGGCAAAACCATGGGTTGTCCCAAACAACCAAATACCTGCGATCACACAAACCACAGCACCCCAAACCAAACCCCAATGCACGTCCTGACCAGGAATCAACCCCATCAACACGTCTTCTGACAAAGGTAACGTCGATGGTTTATTCAAACTTTCTGGATCGCGCATTGGCCCCTCCACCAAATGCTTGAACAGCCCAACAGCCAAATACCCCATCAACAAGGAGCTGATGGTTTCATTCACACCGCGGTACTGCTGCATGACCCCGACCAAACCAATCCACAAACCACCAGCTAAGGCAGCTGCTGCCAAAACCGCTGCCGTGCCCATTGAACCAGAGGAGGGGTCTACCAAATAAGGTAACCCAGCAGCTGCCAACCCACCCAATACCAACGCTCCTTCACCGCCGATCACCGTGAGGCCCGCCTGAATCGGCAAGGCCACACACAAAGCCGTCAACATCAAAGGTGCCGCCCGCTGCAAAGTGTTTTGCCATGCGAAGGAATCACCAAAGGCTCCCTTGAACAGTAAAGTCCATGCCTCTACCGGATCGGTGCCGCCAAACCAGACGAATACACCGAACATCAGCACAGCCCCTACCAAAGCCAGTAAAGGCAGCACCACACTGTCAAAAACAGCGACCCAACGTGGAGCGTTCATGACCCCTCCTCTCCTTCTCGGCACCTAGCCTCAAACCTTGCCGATGACGCCTTCAACCAGATAGTTCATCTGCTCCAGCACAATGTCGGTTTGGTGAATTGACGTTCCCTTGGGCACTACTACCTTGCCGGTGTTGTCCTTCAGCCCGTCCTTAAAAATGCTGAATTGGTCTTTCAACATTAGCGCCTTGACTTCATCAGCTTGCTTGCGTGCACCTTCTGTGACCATGGGGCCGTAAGCAGAGGTCTTCACATAACCTTCTTTCAACCCACCGCGCAGGAAGTTGGGATGTGGCTTGCCAGTACGAGCCGCTTCAACGATTTGCTTGTAAGGTGTGACCCAGTTCCATTCAGCACCGGTCAGGTAGGCGTTGGGAGCCAACTTAGCCTGACTGGCGTGGTAGCCACAGACGAACTTGCCACGGCGGGCTGCTGTCTCAACAATCACTTTGGGCGAATCCACGTGCATGGTGAAAACGTCCACACCTTGGTCAGCTAGGCTGTTGGTGGCTTCAGCCTCTTTCACAGGCATCGACCAATCCCCAGTAAAAACTACCGAGCAAGTGATGTCAGGGTTGACCGAGCGTGCGCCCAGCGTGAACGCATTGATATTGCGCAGCACTTGTGGAATCGGCTTGGCAGCAATGAAGCCAATCTTCTTAGACTTACTCATGTGACCAGCGATCACACCGTTCAGGTACTGACACTCTTCGATGTAACCAAAGTAGCTGCCGACCATCTTGGGGTGCTTGCTCTCATCCCACAAACCGCCGCAGTGCGCGATGCGGGTTGTTGGGTTCTTCTTGGCTACTTCCAGCACATGGGGATTGAAGTAACCAAAAGAGGTCGGGAACAACAACGTGGCGCCATCTTGAGAAATCATCCCCTGCATGCTTTTTTGAGCCGCTTGGGTTTCAGGTACGTTTTCTTCACCAACCATCTTGATGCCAGGCAACTTGCGAATTTCTTGCGCGGCTTCGTAGTGGGCTTGGTTGTAGCCAAAGTCATCACGTGGTCCGACATACACCATGCCGATGATGATGCTCTTTTCCGCCTGAGCAACTGCTAGACCAGAGGCACCACCAAAAGCCAACCCGGCTCCAGCTGCACTCACACCTTTAATCCAAGAACGACGATTAATTCGATCCATTGACGGCATTTACAACTCCTTGTACTGACATGGTGAAACATCGCTACACGCAGAACTCAATCAGCTGTGCGGTGCACATACCGGTATACAAGCAAGCTGTGTGCCACCTTTTCCCTCTAAGGAACTAAATACAGCTGACCCTCATAGGCATTACTTAACTTGCCTCCAAGCTCTTGGCATACAAACTGCTTGTTAGCAACATCTTGTATACATATAGGTATTCATCATGTTGGTAGGAACATTCGACGATTGGAAGCGCGCATACAACGAGGGGGCCGACCCAGCTGAACTGCTGGAGCAGCAGCGCCAAGCCTGTAAGAGTGATGACACGGCATGGATATCCATCGCAACACCAGAGCTTTTGCAAGCTCAAGTACAGGCATTGGTAGCACTTGAAACAGCCGTAGGCCGGGATCAACTTCCCTTGTATGGCATTCCCTTCGCTGTAAAGGACAACATTGACGTTGAAGGCTTTACAACCACTGCCGCTTGCGCTGAATTCGCTTACCGAGCCACGGGTGACGCCTTTGCAGTCAAGCGACTAAAGCAAGCAGGGGCTATCGTGATGGGAAAAACCAATTTGGACCAGTTTGCGACTGGCTTAGTTGGTACACGATCTCCTTACGGTATCGTCCCCAACACCTTTGATGCCAGTCTCATTTCAGGCGGCTCTAGCTCTGGATCGGCATCAGTTGTTGCGCGTGGCCTGGTTCCTTTTGCGCTGTCAACTGACACGGCAGGTTCTGGCCGGGTGCCCGCAGCCTTCAATCAAATAGTAGGACTTAAGCCCACTCCTGGTGCAGTCAGTGGCACTGGTCTGGTGCCTGCATGTCGTACCTTGGATTGCATTGGTGTATTGGCTCTCAATGTCGCTGACAGTGCCTTGACGATGTCACTCATGGAAGGGCCAGATGCAGAAGACGGCTACTCGCAAGTGCGTCCTGCAGTCACCAAACACAAACCACTGTCTGAATTACGTATAGCCATACCTGACACCCGCAAGCTGTCTACCGATTACGAACTCGCTTTTACTCAGTTTATTGATCGACTGAAACCACAAGCAAAAGACGTAAGCACGCTCTCTTTTGAGACTCTTTTTGAAGTAGCTAACTTGCTCTACTACGGTCCTTGGGTGGCAGAGCGCGTAGTGGGTGCACGCAGTATTTACGAGCGTAAGCCAGACGCTTTATTACCCGTAATTCGCCAAGTGCTTGATGTGTACCAACGCTTCAATGCAGCAGATACGTTTGCTGCGCAATACCGTTTGCAAGACCTCAAACGCACCGCAGAAAAAATCTGGGAAAGGTGTGATGTGTTGTGCGTACCTAGCTCACCCCGCCACCCGTCCATTGCCGAGGTTCAAGCAGACCCGATCGCAGTCAACTCTGAAATGGGCACATATACCAACTTTGTGAATTTGCTGGGGTGGTCTGCAATTGCGATTCCGGCAGCAAAATTACCAAATGGCTTGCCTTTTGGCATCACATTGATTGCCCCAGCCTGGCGTGAGCCTGACTTGGTACGCTGGGCCCAGCACCTGGAGAGCATGCATCATTTAACTGCAGGTGCTACAGGCCAATCTACACAAACTCTTGGAGCTCTACCAGCGTGGCATGTACCAACAAATGGAGATACCCTTGAATTAGCAGTTGTAGGTGCGCATTTGCGCGGGATGCCGTTGAACCATGAGTTGTTAGAGTGCGGCGCCAGTTTCTCGCACGCTACTACCACTTCGAGCAGCTATCGACTGTATGCATTGCAAGGTACAGTGCCTGCAAAACCCGGATTAGCACAAGCTGCTAATGGTGCACCGATTGCGGTTGAAGTGTGGAATATGCCGATTACACACTTTGGTCGTTTTGTGGCGGGTATTCCTGCACCCTTAGGTATTGGCAGCGTAACTCTTGCAGATGGACGCACCGTAAAAGGATTCATCTGTGAAGGTGCGGCACTTCAAAATGCCGTTGACATCACTCACTTCGGCGGATGGCGCGCATACCGAATGGCCCAATAAGACACGAAGGGCAATGAATGCCGTGCACACCATGTGTGAAGCACGGCGTAATTACGCTAATGAATAACTACAACGGAGACAAGATGGCATCCTCTAGCCTTGCAAACCAAGCCTATGACAAGCTACGACAAGCTCTTGATGACTACGAGTATTTACCTGGAGACAGATTCAGCGAGAACGAAGTTGGCACCAAACTTGGAATGAGTCGTACACCAGTACGTGAAGCTTTGGTCCGCTTACAGCGCGAAGGCTACATAGCAGTAATGCCCAAAATGGGTTGGGTGGTAAACAGGTTAGATTTCATTGTTTTTGAGCAGCTCTACGACGTAAGGTCCGTACTGGAGAGTGCAGCAATTGACCTCTTGGTCAATCACAATGATGCTCAACAGCAGCTGCATCATTTATGCAATATTTGGTGTGTGGCAGTGCATGAGCGCATAACCGATCCGCATGAGGTTTCTCGCTTGGATGAACGCTTTCACATCGATCTAGTGGCAGCTAGTGGCAACCTAGAGATGGCTCGTATTCACCAAGATATTACGAATCGAATTCGCATCGTACGCCGCTTAGAGTTCACTCGTAACTACAGAATCGACATCACCTACGAAGAGCACAGCATGATTTTGAATGCCGTGCTCCAACAGGATGCAACTCAAGCCAAGAAGATGCTCCAAAGACATATCCAGAACAGCCGGGATGAGGTCAAGAACATAACTCTACACAACCTACACCAAGCTCAAGTGCAACGAACATAAAAATTGCTGTGAGACAACTGTGAATCACACCGGGTTTGGTGGAGGCTAGTTTGTTGAAGTGCAGGCGTTAGCCTGCACGGTCTTGGCAACTTGCCGTCAGTAGTTTGCCTCAGCCTCCGCTGGCGGTATATGTCCTATGGATTCCAGCAATCTGCCGTGGTTGAACCAGTGCACCCACTGCAGCGTTGTCAGCTCCAGGGATTCGCGTGTTTTCCACGGTCCTCGCTTGTAGATGACCTCCGTTTTGTAAAGTCCGTTGATGGTTTCGGCCAGAGCGTTGTCGTAGGAATCTCCAGTGCTACCCACCGAAGGCATCAGGCCAGCTTCCTCTAAACGTTCTGTGTAGCGAATGGAAACGTACTGACTGCCCCTGTCGGAGTGATGAATGAGCTCCGTGTCACTTGAAGGCCGCCTTGCATACAGCGCCTGCTCCAGCGCATCCACCACAAAGTCCGTACGCATGTGGCTGCTGACCCGCCAGCCCACTATGCGGCGGGCATAGACATCAATCACAAAGGCCACAAACATTTGCCCTTGCCATGTTGATACATAGGTGAAGTCTGCAACCCAAAGCTGGTCAGGGCGCTGGGCTGTGAACTGGCGGTTGACCAGGTCTAGCGGACTTGGCCGTGCCACATCTGGGCGTGTCGTACGTACCTTCTTGCCACGCCTTGCACCTTCAAGGCCCAGCTTGCGCATCAGGCGTTGCACTGTGCAGCGGGCAATGGGCAAGCCCTCTCGGTGCATCTGCTTCCAGACTTTGACGACGCCATACACCTGCCAATTGGCGTGCCACACCCGTTGAATATGGCTGCAACGTTCTTCATCTGATTGGCTGCGCTGTAAGCGCAGCCACGGGCAGTTTCTTTGCTGAACCCTGCGCCTGTAGCCCGATGGGGCAATTTGCAGCAGCCTACAAATTGGCTCGACCCCATAGGCATCACGGTACCTATCTACGAAGTCAATCAGCTCTTGATGCGACGGTCCAGCTCCGCCTGCGCAAAAAAAGCGCTCGCAGCCTTGAGGATGTCATTGGCACGGCGCAGTTCCTTGTTCTCTCGCTCAAGTTGTTTGAGCCGCTCACGTTCATCCGTGGTCAACCCTGGCCGTTGGCCTGCATCTATTTCTTTGCGCTGCACCCACCCATGCAGGGTGCTGACCGAGCAACCTATCTTGGGGGCAATCGATTCACACGCACCCCACAGTGATGCGTAATCCGCTTGGCATTCCTGCACCAAACGTACGGCACGTTCACGTACCTCGGGGCTAAAACGAGCAGCTTTAGTGTTCATGACTCAATCCTCTCAGGAGTGGAGCCTCCACGGAAGCCGGTGTGATTCACTTCCGTGATGCTCGTAGCGATGCTCGCGTTGGTTCAATCGAAAAACGTATTGAGAAAGACTACGGTCTTCCTGCGGGCTCTGTACACATCAGGAACCCCGACGGTCGAAATGCCCGCAGTGACAAGGAAGTTGGAAATCTCCGCAAGGACTACGAGAAGAAATAATCTTTCGGCGAATCGTTGCCATGAGCTGAAGTCAACCAGGACTGGGGCAAGATTTCAGCCATCCAAGAGCCCTTCTGAGCCTGCCCATGGATCGCCATGATCAAGTGCCGTCATCAAGAAGCGCTTGAACTTTTAAGCGAACTTCTTCATCAGCTTTCCCATACTTGAATAGCAATTCGGCAATTTCATCGTCCGTGTCGGCGTAGAAGAAGGCCACAGGCACCTGCAGCACTGCAGCCAGCCTGCGTACCGTTAGCAAGTCTGGCTTGTGGATGCCAAGCTCATAGCGATTGATGCGCGTGCTGGCCACGAACGCATCGATGCCCGCTTCAATCCCCAGCATCTTTTGCGACAGCCCCGCAGCTAGGCGGGCCTGCTTGAGCCTCGCGCCCCATTGTTCATCCGCGTCGGACATCTCGCACCTTTAAAAGGCTACGAGATTCGTAGTTATGCTTTATTCTCGATACTACGAGTTACGTAGTTTTCTGGGTTGCGAATGGCTGCCCAGCTCAATAAGAAGGACAAAGCATGGTGGTGAGCAGGGGAGTGCGCTGGTGCGCAGCGTTAGGGGTGTTGGGGTTGACTGTGGGCACATGGGCACATGCAGGTGTTCGTGGCGGTACTCAGCTGGCATCGAAAGTGCACGATTACTACGCGGAGTGCCGTAACCCAGACACGGAGCTATGCACGGTGCAAAGCCCCGACTCATCGCTGTACATGTACACGGTGCTTACGCCCGACATTCCCTTTGATGACTTGGGCGCGCATTGGGTAGTGGATTTGCGCAAATTTCCAGCTGCCAAAGGCGCCATCAAGGTGCTGCGCGTGGCGACCAGCACAGGCGAAGTGCACGCCATCCGTTTGAAGCTGGTTTATGGGGCCACACTTGCTCAGAACAGCGCAGGGGCCAAGGTGCTGACTGTGCCGCCTGAAGCCAAGCCTGCAACGACATCTACAGCACCGGCTGCAGCGCCATCACAGCCTAGCACTTCGATTACAGCCAACCCGCCCTCTAGCTCATCGGCGGTTTCTGTAGCAAAACCAGCGCTTGCCGCACCTCCTCAGCCACCAAGCCATAGCACCGAGACCCAGCAGTCAGGGCGTGCTGAGCAGCCTGTTTCTTCTGTCAAAAAGTCGACTTCATCGCCGATACAGGAGAAGGTGGCTACTGGCTCCAAGCAGCAAATCGCCTTCAAGCCGATCTGTTTAGATGGCATTTGTGTGGGCACTCCTGTGCAGAAATTGAGCGCCCCATTGGAACCAACCTTGTCCTTAAAAGAGCACCTGCGCTCTGGCTTACGGGCAGACCCTCATCGATTTCCAGATTTAGAAGATCGAGCTAATCGACTGGAAACGCTGTACAAAAAAGGCGACATGGATGGATTTGCTGAAGAAGCCATGGACTGGATTAAGAGCAGCAACAAAGCTTCGCAGCTAGAGATCAACCTTTTCCATTTACGACAAGCCTACTTGCTGGCTTATCAAGCACTTGGCAATAAGCACTCAGCTGATACCGTGTCGCTTGCCTTATATCTAACACCACAGGTTTCCAGAGACAGGCATAACCAAGGAGTCAGCCTAACAAGACTATTTAACAGTACTGCCAATCCATTGACTTTTATTGAAACAAATGCCCTGAGATTCGATGCAGAGCTGGGAAAGTTGCTGGCGAAAACGAAACCAAAATTTTGTGATGCATACCGAATGGTGGGGCACTACACCAGCAAATCGGGATATCCAACGTTAGTAGGTGTTCAGTCAGATATTGATGGTGAGCTCAAAGTTTCAGACATCACCCGCGTCTTTTCCACCTCATCAAAAGACAGCCTCCAGCTTTTTGCGCGTGAATTGAATGCCACTTATGAGCCCTACAAAGGCAGCGATCTCATCAGCATTGATGTGAAGTATCCCTCGATAACACTGGTGCTGCGGCACCCAATGCTGGTTCATGATTTCAACGCCACTTCCCTCAATGCCAAGCGGGCTGCAGTCTGGCAACAGGGGTGGATGGACTTCAAAGAGAAAGGTGGGGACATGACAAAGATCATGCAGGCTATTCGTGAGCGAAATCAAGCCACCTTGCCCGGCTGCAAACCCAAGGTGTTGCCGCTGAATTGATGGGTGCTGACCATGGTCACTATCAACACCAACCTTCCATCACTGGCTGCACAGCGTCAACTGGATGCTTCGCAGCTGAGTCTGACCACCACCATGCAGCGCCTGTCTTCGGGCCTGCGTGTCAACAGCGCCAAGGACGATGCTGCAGGCTTGGCTATCAGCGAGCGCATGAACACCCAGGTGCGGGGGATGGCAGTAGCCAGCCGCAACGCCAACGACGGGATCTCTTTGTCCCAAGTTGCTGAAGGTGCGATGCAAAAGCTCACAGACATTTTGCAGCGCAGTCGTGAACTGGCGGTTCAAGCGGCTAACGGAACCAATTCCAGCAGCGACCGTCAAGCCTTGGACTCTGAGCGTGCGCAGCTGCTACAGGAGTTTGCTCGCATCGCCAGCACCAGCAATTTCAATGGGCAAAAGCTCATTGACGGCAGCTTTATGGCGCAGAGCTTTCAGGTGGGAGCCAATGCCGGTGAAGTGATCGGCGTGAACTTGCCTTCACTGCAAGCGCCGAACCTTGTTGCCTATGGCTGGCCGCTACAGCAAAGCCCCAACACCAATAGCTATGCGATTGCCCGAGGTAATGACGAAATGGTGCCCGCTGGCGACTTGATGTTACGCGACAAACCTATTGCTATTGAGCGCAATGAAAGCATGGCATCGATTGCGCAGAAGATCAACGATGCCGGGTTTGATCCCAAGATTTACGCCCAGGCCAGCACCAGCGCTTTGCTGGCAATCAACACGACGCTGCCGCCTTCCACTCCACCCGTTACTGTCACGGTGAAGCTGGTAGCAGGTGATGATTTGTCCAAAGCACAGTCAGTTTCTTTCACCTGGGATCATGCCAACCCTGATGTCGCCAGCATCAAGCAGGCGATTAACGCGGACAGTGGTCAAACCGGTGTGCGGACAGAGGATGGGCGGCCTTACACGGATAACATGCGTCTGGTCAATGACGCAGGGTAAACGATCCGGGTATCTATGCAACCAGGCAAGAAGCACGCAGCGATGTGTTAGCTACACTGAGATGTTTTACAACCCCATCCGCAGACATTCGTCTGCGGATGGTCTGTCTCGGTAGAGTTCGAGAGACGCAATTCCGTAAAGCTGGCAACTGTCTAGGAAATGCTGGTCGATTCAAGCGCACCATCAGTGATGAGGCGGCCCTCAATGGCATCTTGTTTGTTCTCCAAACTGGCATTGCATGGGAAGACTTACCTCAAGCTTTGGGCTATGGCAGCGGCATGACATGCTGGCGACGTCTACGAGACTGGAATGCTGCAGGTGTGTGGGAGCAACTGCATCAAGCCATGCTTGTTCGCCTTCGCGAACATGACCAAATTGATTGGAGCCGTGCCAGCATTGATGGCTCCTCGGTGCCAAGCCCCCCGGGGGGCCAGGAAACAGGACCTAACCCCACGGACAGAGGCAAGTTAGGCTCCAAGCGGCACATCATCGTAGATGCCCAAGGCATCCCGTTGGTAGTCTTAGCCAGTGGCGCTAACCGGCATGACTCGATGATGTTTGAGCCGTGTGTAGACGCTATACCTGCAGTCAAAGGACTGCAAGGCCGCCTGCGAGGGCGGCCCTACAAGCTTCACGCAGACAAGGGCTACGACTACGCCCGCTGCAGGGCGTATCAGAAAAAGCGTGGAATCGTCAGCCGTATTGCAAGACGTGGTGTTGAAAGCAGCGAGAAACTGGGCAAGCATCGGTGGGTGGTGGAGCGCACCCATGGATGGTTTACAGGGTTTGGAAAACTGCGCATACGCTTTGAGAGGCGGCTGGACATACATCTGGCCTTGCTCAAATTAGCGGCAGCAATCATCTGCGCACGCTTCGTTGATAGGTTATGTTAGCCACTCTTAATAGACCTACACGTTGGCGTCGACAGTCAGCGCCTTCCAGTTTTTCTTTTATATCGACCTCTCATGTGCATTCACAATTAACTTTGTGAAATCGCGATTTTGAATTCCTCGTAATTCAAAATTTTCAGAGGAGTAGCTGCCGGATTCCCTTCGACATCGGGTACGTCAAGCCTAAGATTTTTTTCAAAGTAAAAGAGGAGTGATTTTTTAATAAAAATTGACAAATTGCCATTTACCATTTCATAGTCTTCCATCACCCCACGCCTCTGAACTTCATTAAGATTAGGGTTGGGGTGAAGCTGGACTTCAAAGAGCTCATTCCAGGCAACGTCATTGTCAATGGCACTTTCGGCCTCGCCAAAGTTTTTAGTGGCATCACAGCGAGACAGAAGGAAATCTCGGAAAGCCCGTCTGCTGTGGCAAAAAGCTCGAACGTGCCAACGCGCACCATCGTTCACAAACGAGTGCGGGGAAATCCATCTCCACGCCTTATCCAAATTTTCTTTGTTCATCGATTGATACAGAATCTCAATCGACCGTTTTTCTCTTATCGCTCTTATCAACGCTCGAAGGACATCCGATTTCACCCGCCTGTTTGGAATGGGCATCCGAGCAACACTAGGGACTTCGCCCATCCAAGAATCCGTCAACCGAACACGGCCCCCAGACGCGTCGTGCAGATGGGCAAGGTAGCTATCTGCACTGAGGTCTAGAAAGATCGGTTTGAAGTCTTCTGTGCTGACATAGCGCTTCTCGCTTGAGTCATACACCAAGTTGCCGGGAGCAAGCTGTTGGTAAAGGCCAAGGTCCGCAGACGCCTGCGGGGTCGAAACCCCAAATTTTTCTGTGATGTCTCCACGTCGGACACCACCTTCCCAGTAGAGGCGGAACTCAATGAACTCGAGGCGCCGTTCAGTGCCCCAGCGAATTTTGTCGATTGCAGATTTCATGAATATAGTTACTTGACGGGTAAAAAATCTCTACCCATAATAAAACTATACGCAATGGGCCAATCCTTGTCCACGCGGGTTACATCCGGAGATAGCTGTGAGCCACACTTGGAACCACGAACGTGCCAGTACCCACATCGACAAGAAGATGGAGGATGTGGAGACCGTCACCATCAAGCAGTACGGGCGTGATATGTCGCTCGATTCCATCGCGACCAACGCGGCGTACCGCGTTGATGGCGTTCACATGTACGCAGACATCCAGAATCTGCGTGAGATGCTGAATGTGACTGACGTGGAAGGCACGGACTGCCACAAGCGCACGTTGCGATTTCTTGACCAACACTATCGCGCCGTCAATCGGATCCTTAAACGCGTTGACGCGCGGCGGGTGGACTTCCACAACCAGCGGCTGCACTCTCTCTTTACAAAACCGTACAACTCCGAGGCTGGAGCGGAAAAGAAACGCGTGCAACGTGCGGTCGCGACGGCACAGCTCATGATTGACGTCCTGAACGAGACCAAAGATGACGATGCAAAGATCCCAGCAGCAGTCTTGCGCGTTGGCATCGATACTGGGGAGACACTGGCTGTCAACAACGGGCGCAACGGAAATCGCGAGCCATTGTTTCTGGGCGATGCCGCAAACCATGCTGCGAAACTGGCCAGCAACCTGTCCGCCAAGGGTATCTACCTTACGAAGGCTGCACGTTTGGCGATTGGCCTCAAGGAAGTCGATACGCCGGAAAAGACGGCACTGACCAAGGACGAAATCAAGGACTGCCAAGACGCAGCGGACCTTGATGTCACCGCTGAAGCCATCGTCAAAGAGTGGCGCGAAGACCAGAAAAACAATCCTCTCGGAGGCTTTGTTTTCACGCGACATACTCCTCCGTTTTCGACGATGGACATCCCGACACTGACCCCCGGCAACTCGCGCCGTCAGGAGGCGGTGAGCATCTACGCAGACATCGACGGCTTCACAGCATATGTCGCAGACAACATTCAGAAGAACGCTGAGAACGTAGTCCGTGTGCTCCATGTGCTCCGCGCCGAACTCGAACGCGTGCTCACCACAGAATTTAAGGGACGGCGAATACGCTTCATTGGGGACTGCGTCCATGGCCTAATCTGTGAAGGCACTGCAGCGACTACGGAAGTGCAGGACACGATTTCTGAGGCTACACGTCTGGCTGGTGCATTCCGCAGCAGCTTCGACCTTGCAATCGAGAAGCTCGAAAAGAAAAAGTACTTTTCCGGAGAGATGGGGCTCGCCATCGGCTTCGATTACGGCCCAATGACAGTAACCCGTCTCGGCGTGAAGGGAAGTCGTGTTCGCTGTTCGGTGAGTCGTGGGGTGCTTTCCTCCGAGGACGAACAGGTCCGCTGCGATGGAACGGAAACGGCCATCGGCCGGAGCGCATATGACGAAGCATCCGGCGCGGTAAAGAAGGTGTTCGGCAGCAAGCGCAAGGTTGCAAATTTTGACTACTTGGAAGCCACAGAAGCTCTTGCGGACAGTGGTGACAAGGCTGCGAACAGTGCCCGCGCGATTGGCACGGTCGCAACCACGCCTGCTATTGCCCGAGCCCAAGAGCAGATCGTGCGGCCCTACTGCGGTGTGAAGAGGGCTTGATGCCAACTGCCGTCGAGCTCATCGCGGCAGTTGCGCCCGCGTACAACGCAGCCGCTGAACCCATTTCGGCCGTAAGCGTAATTCTCCGGTTCAGCCTTGCCATCAGTGATGGCCGGACTGTTCCGTACGAAATCGAAGTCAAACAGGTCGGGGACAGGAAGGCGACGGCAAAGGAGCGCCAACCGATCAATTTGCCCGAGTTTTGCCCCCAGCGCCATATCAATTACGACGGCTCCTTCTGTCTTTACTGGTGGGAGGTATCCAACTTAGACATTACGGATGAGGAGACGGCGCACGCGTGGTGGGGAACCCTGTGGAAGTTCCTGACGCTTCAGGCCCGGGTAAAAAAAGCTCGGCGCTGGCCAAACGAGAATGAGTGGGCCCACGGTGCTGCCGCTGTCCATCAACATAGAGCAGAGCTAGCGGCGCATGAGCTCGGGGCCCAATATGAGGTCGCATTGCAGGAAAGGCGGCTTTCAGTTGTCAAGAAGAAGCGCGTCTTGCAGCTTTTCAAAGACAAGAGCCATCTTTACAGCGTTTGGCTAGACTCCAAGAAGGTTGTGAATCTTAAGCAACGCTGCCTTTGCGGCTCGACTGGAAAAAAGGGCCGTAAAAGACTCCGTAGGTGTGGCTTCCATTCTTCAGACGCGTCCAACCTGGCTTTTGCTCTCCTTCTTTGGGAGATTGAAGAAAAAGCATTCTGGGAATTTTTTCAAGAAAGCCAATGCTGTGGAACTTGTGACAACTGTCCACTGCAGCGTTGAACACCTAAGACCTGCAGCCTTTACAAATGAGTACGAACAAAGACAAACTGTCCAGCGCCCAATGGATTCTTGAGCGGACGCTCGGATGGATTGCTGCGGCCGAAATCAAGGTTGGAGCGATAACTGCCATCGATGTGGCGATGCTCACCGCATTGGGTGCATTCTTTAGCGTGGAGCCGTCGAAAAGTCCTTGGGTAATTCTCTTAGGAGCGAGTGCCTCTGGGGCACTCTTGGTTGCTTTGTTCTGTACCGCAATGGTACTCTTTCCACGGCTGAAGGGTGGACCTAAAGAATCGCTGATATTTTTTAGCGCAATTACAAGGTTGTCTCGGGCCGACTACGTCATGAGATTCGAGTCTGTTAGCGAGCAGGACATCCTCAAAGACATTGCAGCCCAGATTCATCGAAATGCTGAAATTGCGCATGATAAGCATTGCTGGGTTAAAAGATGCGTAGGCTGGTCGTTGTTTGCTGTGATTCCATGGATTGCAACTGTTGGTCTTCTCGTTAAGTACTAATCCGACTTGGTGCAGAGGCATTGAGCTGGTCAACGCGATTGCCTAAGAGAAGATTAAAAAGACTAGAAAGAAATCCAAGAAATACTCTAGAGGGATCAAATTAATGGCCGCCAATATTCTGCTTGGACCCGTGCTTTCATTTCGGGGAGTCTCAAAAGGAAAATGGAAAGTCAGTGCGCTCATCGGGATTGACGAGAGCGACAAAGCACCTAAATTCGTCGTTGATGGGAAGGCGGCATCAAAGAGCTTGGTATTGCTCAAGCATGGGGGGCGCCAATACCTGCGCTACGACTTGACAATTAAGCAAGGCGATCAAGAGCGCAAAGTCGAGTACACGATTGAAGACGTGGACGAGGTATGGCATTTCACAGTGCCAGGAAAGGACTATGCGCCTCGCATGGCGTATGTGTCGTGCAATGGCTTTTCGCATCCCAGCAGCATCCGAAAGCTGATAAAAGGGGAGAACGCGGTCTGGGCGGATCTACTGTGCAACCATGACAAACAAGTGCGCCCCGATGGCTACATGCTCGACAAGGAGCAGCTGTGGCATGAGTCGCTAACCCACGACAAAAATCTGCAGCGTTTTCATCTCCTGTTGATGGGTGGGGATCAAATCTACTTTGACTCAATCTGGGAAGACGTCAAAGAACTCAAGGGTTGGATCGGATTGCCGAGAGACAAGCAGTTGGAATTCCCAGTCAGCCCTGAGCTGGAAGCAAGGATTGAGGACTACTACCTCACGCTGTATGTCGGGAGATGGCTACCGACCGGGAGGGGCGTCTGGGGAGTCAAGAGCAAGACGCTCGATGCCGCACAAGCAATGGCGCGGACTCCAACCGTGATGATGTGGGATGACCACGACATTTTTGATGGCTGGGGTTCCTACAGCTGCGAGATGCAGCACAGCCCTTTGTTCAAACGCCTATTCCATCATGCGCGGCGAGCATTCTGGGTCTTCCAAATGCAGCACGCGGCTGATCAGCTGCCTGAGCTGGAGTTGCGCGAAGATGTGCGCGTCAGAGCGAATGATCCGCTGTTCAAGAAGATCGAGTGGTCCAAAGTCCTCAAAGGCGATGCTCTCGCTTTGCCTCTGTTGGATCAGCAACCGGGGTTCAGTTTTGCTCACGCTGTAGGCCCCGTACAGCTATTGGTTGCCGACCTGCGGACAGAACGTTCACATGAGCAGGTCCTTGGTCCTGACACGTGGAGCGCGCTGAAGGCTTGGCTCAAGCAAATTCCAGAAAACGGTCGCAAGCATCCAGGAGTGGGATGCCAACATCTGCTTTTTATGTCGTCCGTACCCGTCGTACACCCGAAGCTGACGCTGGCAGAGGCCTTTCTGGACAACTTCGGCTCCGACCATGTGCTGGATAGCAGTGCAGATGATCTGAAAGATCACTGGACCCATGACGACCATGAGGGCGAACGGCTGCGCTTACTCGAGACGCTGTTTGCGACCGCAAAGGCAAAGCAGCTCAGGGTGGCAATCGTCTCGGGGGATGTGCATGTGGCAGCACATGGGGTCGCCTATCGAAAAGACGTCGGTCCTCAGGATAACTGGGCGCAGATCCAGCAGTTCACGTCAACGGCCGTGGTTCACCCATCTCTGGTATCTGTGGCTGAGCGACTGTTCTTTCACGTCCTGGATAGCGTGGGCAGGATCACGCAGAACTTGGACGTTAACACCAGCGCAGAGATGCTGATCTTTCCGCAGTCGAATCGACGAGTCTTAGCTGCGCGGAACTGGCTGGCTATCGAGCTGGATACTGGAGCGGCCAATGCCACCGGCTCAAAGCTCTGGGCTACTTGGCGATGCGAAACGAAAGATGGGCTAACGAATCACCTGATGGCTGTAGAGCCGACGTTGATGCCAGTAGGTGCCATTGCCCCGTAGGTGACCCCTTGCCTGCTTCGCAGCGATGCTGCCGGTCGCCGCCGGAGGACATATTCACGCAAGCCAGACTCATTCGTAAACCTGAACCCGGAATGTCGGCGATACACGCCGCGCACTATATACAAGAAGGAAGACATGCTTCAACGATTTCAAGGTGACGACGGCCGCCGCTTGCGCGTGCAGGCCATGCTGTCTCAGAAGATGGTCGCGGGCAACCGCGAGCTGGCTGAATACCTGGCTGACAATGCAAAGTTCATCGAAGTCACAAAGGATCACGTGCTGATCCAGCAGGATGCGGCCGACAACGACGTGTTCTTTGTTTTGACCGGCGCGTTCAACGTCCTGGTCAACGGGCACATCGTGGCGCGCCGTTTCGCCAACGACCACGTTGGCGAGATGGCCGCTGTGGAGATGACGCAAAAGCGTGCGGCATCCATTGTGGCCACGGAACTGAGTGTAGTAGCCCAGATCCCGGAAGCGCAGTTCTCGACCATCGGTAGCAAGTACCCAGAAGTGTATCTGGCAGTGGCTCGTGAGCTATCGCGGCGGCTCCACCAGCGCAACGCGCACGTTGGCGCTGCCCGCGACCGCATCAAGGTATTCGTCATCTCCTCAAAAGAATCCCTCGGCGTCGCGCGTGTCGTCCAGAACGCGCTCTCCTACGACAACTTTGTTGTCAAACCCTGGACCGACGATGTATTCCGGGTCGCGAACTACCCATTGCAGAGTCTGTTCGACGCCGTATACGACGCAGACTTCGCCGTCGCGATCGCACACGCCGACGATACCACCTCGGTCCGTGGCCAGACTTGGCCTACACCGCGCGACAACGTGATCTTTGAACTCGGCATGGCTATGGGGCACCTTGGTAAGGACCGGGCGATCCTGATGGAGTCGCGCGAGCACGGCGTAAAGTTGCCCAGCGACATGACCGGCATCACTACGATCCCCTATAGGTACGAGCCTGGCTGCGACGCCGCAGCATTGATGGGACCTGCGTGCAACCAACTGCGCGATCACATCCTGAGGTTCGGGCTAAACGTCTGAGATCTCGAAGATCGGTACAGAGCAACTAAGGGATGCTCCACAAGTACGTGGAACTATAGACATCCATCTTGCTCATGGACGTCCAGTACGCTTTCTGTCACATGTCTTGACCGTTATTAAGCTTCACGTCGTCATAGACAGCATTGCTGATCAACGTAAGCTTGCCCCGATTCTTCGTGGGTTTCGCTGCTCAGTTGGCTGCACGCCCAATCCAAACAAGGTCGCTATCCCTTGGCGTTAGCACGAGGTGCCGCGGCCCGACCGCCGAAAGGTGCAACAGCCTGCCAATTTCGGCATCATTGTCCGGAAGCTTCCAAGGCACACTGGTCACCCCAGGAGGGTGGCCTGCACCGTCAGGCTTCGTTCGCCACTGTCACTCAACCTCAGAACCCGAACGGCAGCACTCAGTCTGAAGCTGCTATTTAGCCTGCTTCCCACTGGTACAACTTTTCTTTTAAATATCCATTTGAATATATCAAATATATTTGATATGCAAATATTGGCGATGTTTTAAAATGAGTATGCGCTTGTATTGCATAGCGCAATCGGCCGCTCGATCATTGATCAGCTGCTTCTCTCGCTCGACGTCCTGAGCTTCCCCCCGTTTTGTGCGCCTGAATTGATCAGGTAGCTTGCTCGTGCATGCGTTTTGAATGCTTGTGCGGCGTAGCCATGCCTGTCAATTTGAGGTCGCGAGCTTTGGGGAAGTATTGGGTAGCACAGGGCACTTCTTTCCCACTTTTCCCTTTTGGAGTTTTCTATGACTGATACAGGTCAGGCCGCCGCATGCCCAAACGATTCTTCTCCTGCTGCTCATGACAAGGCTGCTGCTGGTACGCCCTTGTTTGCCTTGGGCCAGGTACTGGTCACACCTGGGGCATTGGAACTACTGGAAACCCATCAACTGACTGCACTGCCGTTTGTGCTGCGCCATGTGTCGGGTGATTGGGGCGATATCTGTGCTGAAGACAGGCAAAGTAATGCTGACGCTTTGCAGTACGGCTACAGGCTGATGTCGGTGTATGTGATTTCCAAGGCAGAACGCCTGTGGATCATCACGGAAGCTGATCGCAGTAGCACCACGCTGTTGTTGCCCGAGGAGTACTGATGCTGGGGCGGCACTTTGTGGTGCACTCGCAGCTGAGTGTTGGCCGCTCAGGTGCAATGGCCTATCAAAACAAGCTGCTGCTGCGCCAGGGCGAAAACGACATGGCTTGCGGGCACCACTGCGTGCTGATGGCCTTGATGCTGCTGGGCCAGGTGTCACGCGATGCCCTGTATGAAAGCGACCTTGATGCCCGCCTAATGGAGGTCAGCGCCATGGGCCAAGCTTTGTACTTTAGTGGCTGTAGCAGTGCCGCCATCAGAGAGCAGTTTTCACCGTTTTCTGAACAACTGCAGTGCCGCCAATTGCGCCGCAATGTCGAGGCCCGCACGGTGGCCGCATTGGAATCTGACCATGTGTGCCTGGTGCGCTTCACTTCGCCCAGCTACAGCCATTGGGTGCTGGCAGTGGGTGCGATGTATGCCGATGGCAAGCCACATTCTTTGCTGGTGCTCGATCCCTTGATGGACGGTGTGCCGCTCACTCCTTGGAATGCCTTGCTGGAGCATTGGGGTAGCAAAAAGCTGCGTAACACCAATGCCCGCTGGTCAGAAAAAGCCACCTTGGACAAGGTGGTGCAAGTCGGTTTGCGTAGTCGCCGTGGCACGGCCATTGCGCTGGCTTGAGTTTCAGTTTCTCGCTCTCTTTCTTCTGATTTCCCTTGTGCACGTTGTGCGCCTGGTGCTTGGCTTTTGAAGCTGCACTCAGGTGCCGTTGCGGCGTGCCTGTTTTGAAAGTTTGACCATGCACCCCTATCACTTGAGGTGGTACCGCTACCGGCGTTTGTTGGCTGCGGTGATGACGCAGCCTGTACTGGATGTCTCAACGCCTGTTCCGCATGAATTCAGTGGGCAGTGGCCGTGCTGCTTCAATGGCTGTGCCGAAGCTGGGCGTTATGTGCATGCTTCAAGGCCATGCATGGAGCCGCAATCGGCCATGGTGCTCGAACTGGCTGATGCAGCTTTGCAGGCGGTAGAGCCAATCAGCCAGCGCACCGCTGCATGGCAGGCATTTGCACGGTGTGCGGTGCCCCAGTTGGGCTTGGGCAGCTTTGCACGGCTGGTGGCACTGCTGCAGCAATACGGGCCTGATGAAGATGCCGAATTGGCCCTATTGCTGTGGCAAGCTGAAATCACCCAGCAAGTAGTAGCCATCAAGGCCGTGCAGCGTTTGCGTCGCCTGGTCGCATTCTTGCAAAGCCAGGGCATCACGGATGCGGCCAGTTGGTTGCAGTGGCGGGATTCGGCAGATGCGCAAGCGGTTGTGCACGGTGCGCCGCATCAAGCACCAGACACGATTCACGCTTTGCTTTGGCACTTGGACAGCGGGCGCTGTGATGTGCCTTGGGTGCTGACGTTTGCAAGGCGAGTGTTGTGGCAGGCTCCTGCGCATGGTCACGTCATGCTGGCTATTCAAGAAATGGCCGAAGCCATGAACCTGAGTGCCAAGGCTTTGGCCAGGCGCATAGCGTGGCATGAGCGGCTGTTTCAAGCATTGGGCGATGTGCCTGAGCTACGGCTGGCGTGGTGGCGGTGCGTGAAGCGCACTTTGCAAGCCCAACTGACCAACGCCACGTCGGTCAAACTGCAAGTGCAGGGAGTCAAAGAGCCTTTGCCGCTGTCGTTGGCCGTGCACCTGCGCCAGGGGCAACCCATGCTGACGATTCAGCTGCCCCGTGCGTTTGGTGCGGCACCCGCATGGCCCAACTTGACCATGGTGCAGCTACGACAAGAAGGCTGGGGGCCAGGTCTGGGGCTACGTTTGCTGTTGCGAGGCGAAGGCGTGCTGCCAGCCCAGCTGCAGCTGGACATCGCCAAACGCTGGAAAGTAGCGCAGCTGCAGCCACCAGTGTTTGAGCGCATCAGTGCCACCAAGTGGGAAATCAGCTGCTGTTGGTGCGATGGGCTTTGGAAGCCTTCAAGCCTTGATCAGGCTGAAGTTACGATTTGGGCCATCGACACGGCGCTGCAGGTGATGGAGTATGTGTTGGTGCTCAAGGGCATGTTCGGCGAGCTTCAGGCAACAAAAAAGCCCTGAGCGGTTGGGGTTCAGGGCTTTAAGTGCAGGGTAGTTAAGGAGTGATTGCTTATATTTTGCGCAAACAATTCCGTATAACCAAGCGTATAGCGGTATGTTGATTTTTTGAAATACCGTTATAAATCAACAACTTACACTGGATCTTGGCGGAGGCTGTACCAAACGGACAGACTTCGATGGACTTCAAGAGCGGTAATCAGGCTTTGTCTTTTTATAGACCAAGCGCTTTACAACAGAGTCCGATACCCCAAAGCGTTGAGCTACACCCTTCAAGGTATATAGACCAGTCGCGTAAGCATCGACAATCGCAACGGCAGTTGCAGCATCGACAGACAGCGCACGACCACAGTGCACACCGCGCGCCATGGCTTCCTTCTGACCAGCCATGCACCTTTCCCGTATCAAAGACCGTTCGAATTCAGCCATTGCGCCGAGTATCTGGAGCATCAGACGGCCAGTAGGCGTACTAGTATCAATTGGCTCAGTCAACGACCTGATAGAGGCACCAGCGCGCTCTACACGGTCAAGGATTTTCAGCAAGTCTGAGAGCGATCGGGCAACCCGATCTAGCTTGTAAAAAACAAAGTGATCCCCCGTCTTTAGGGATGACAAACACTCACGCAAAACCGGCCTATCAAACTTAGCGCCACTAGCCTTTTCCTCAAAGATTTTTTGAACGCCAGCAGCCCGCATAGCTGCGATCTGGACAGAAGTATCTTGCTCTTGAGTGCTCACACGAGCATATCCAATCAACACAGAATTACCCCCTTTCAATGAATGAAGCGAGTTTCTCAAGATGCCCAAGAAGGTAAGTATTGATTAGCGATGTAGCTAGACTTTTTATAGCAATAGCAAGCTTTAATAGTTCAAACAGAATCACTTGCAGGACGGGCACTAAAAGAAGCGCAGTAACGCGCGGATACACTTGAAATATGCCAACTTCAAAGACCATGCTTTTAAGCCTAGTGGGACTAGCTCTAGTCATATGGCTTCTGAGGCGTCGTAAAAGCAAAAAGGGGAGACCATATCTAGAGATAAGGTCAAAGAAAGAACAGCAAGCATTCAACCCGCTTTCAACGACATACAACCCGAAGCAATACAGGCGCAAACGTCGATAGCCAACCCTCTAGGCAAACTGCTTTCTATCCGGACGCAGTTCAGCATGCAGGACGAACCAGTCTTTGAAGCGGTCGAGCCGTTCAGTCGCGATGGTGTGCAGCTCGCCGAGCTGGGCATAGGCCAGCTCAACAGCTTGCAAGGGGGTGGAGACAAGGCCCAGCGCGATAGGCTCAGGGACTTCGCCCTCACCGTACTTTGTCCAACGGTTTGACCACTTGTCACCCTCTGCATATTCCTTGGTGATGTAGCCAGCGATATAGCTAGCAATCTGGGCCGGAGACCGGTGTGCATGGCTCTTGCGACGTGAGACGTCGATATTGCCGCCCAGCTCGCCTGTGATGGAGCGCCAAACACTGCGAATGACGTTGTAGCTTTTGACCTTGACAGCGTTTTGGCGATTGCGATCACCCAACGATTCGGGGATGCGCCGTGTTGCCATGTGGACATGCCAAGCGCCGCGCTCTTGACGCTCAAAGGCCGCGAGAAAGGAGAAGCCCGGAAGGATTCGGAGAATGCGCCGATTGAACTCTTTGAGGTGCTTTTTGCACAGAGCCAGATCCTGCTGATTTGCGCGATAGGTGAGGGTGAGCATGGTATCCACGCCCATGACCTTGCAGAGCTGCCTGACGCGTTTCTTTGCCCTTCTGGCTGATTGTTCTGCATGCTTCTTGCGTTGCTCTTCTTCATAGCCGGGTTCGGCCTTGCGGGCTTCGATGCATTCCAGGTAATGCTCCCAGACTTGAGGATCCCAATTGCATTCTTGCCATTCGACAATGCGAGAGGCGGTGACCTCTACATGACCGTTTCCTAGGTCATATGCCTTGACTTTTAAGTGGTTGCCGGACTTTCCGTAAAACGGGATTCCATCGATAATTCGAATCATGTTGACCAGTGCTTTTGGTTGACATCACGAGCCCGGGAAGGTTGCAGCCTTCGCCGGGTTCACCTTTTTCTAGCTTCTGTTTTTGTCCTGTGTGCCAATGTGTCTTAGGTATGAATCTAGGCCGCGCTGCGCGCGGCCCCGCGGCCGGCGGGAGCCGTCCCCAGGACCGCTCTTGCACGGCCCAGACGAGTACCCAGACACATAGGCAGCACATGCCCAAACAACGGCAGCAGTTTGTTTATCAGGACACGCAGCAAGCGCCGCGCTCTCGCTGGCAGTGCGCCCCGCGAACGTGGCCATTGCCGTGCGAGAGCTTCGGCGTGCAGCGCGCCCATTGCGACCGGCCTTGCCTGATCGACGGGGCAACATCAGGGGCACGCCCCCGATACCCCCAATCACAGCGCCCCCGTTTTGACGAGTTGACCAGTGCGAGCCGCACGCGTAACCTCATTGAGGGTGACCTCATTAGCTGGCTTTACAGGCGCAGCAGGCATAGGGAAGCTTTGCGGCCCTTCCTCCTGTCTCACCTGCTGCACGAGCTGGGAAGGAGCTGCAGTAGACGGAGAAGGCACGGTATATGGGTCAAACGGACGCCTCTCGATCCAGTCTTTGCACTCATCTTGCGAGAGCCCTGCATTGGTAGCCTGCTGGGTGAAACAAGTGCATTTACCTCGATAGCAAGCACCCCCAGCGACCACAGCCATAACGACCACCTTGCGGAGTTCGTCGTAGGCCGGGGCCGTTTCTGGTCTGCTACTCACGCGTGGAATGAACTCACCATAGTCATAGACCTTAGGCAGTTCAGGAGTTTGACCAGGCGCAGCAGCAGAACCCGCCGCCCCAGAAACATTCTGCGAATGTTCCAGTGTCGGCAGTTTCTTTACTTCGGGCGCAGGCTTATAGAACGCAGAGAAAAGCATGTAGGCGCAGACCAGCGCCGCAGCAATGGCCAGGAAGATTACCGGGGGTATTTTTCGGGGAGCCTTGGTGTGCTCATTGGCTGATTTGTAGAAATCAAAGACCCGTTTAGGGAGCCGGTACTTGCGCTTGTTTTCACACTTTTTATAGGCCAGTTGCTCATTGCATTCTGTCCATTCGTACCACCATCGACCCATCCAGCCCGTGTCTCGGATGTGGACATGGCGACCGAACAAGTTGCGCAGGTTTGAATCAATCAGCCGCGGGCCTTGAGTAGTCATGAAGACGTCAATACCGGCATGCCGGTGCGTTTCAAAAGCTTGGACAGCCTTAGGCACTGCCGACCCCGATCCACGCGGCCTGAACGGCCCCTGAGCCTCATCAATCAGCAGTACCGCACCGTCAGGGACTTCATCAAACCAAGTACGGGCATTGCACCGGGTATGCGGAATCTTCAGGGATTCAGCGAGAAGGACTTGCTCGGGCCTGATGCGGTCTGCCTCATCGAAATGCACGAAGACAGGCCTGTTCTCAAGCTCTCGCATAACGAGATCGACCATAGAGGCGGTCTTGCCTGCACCGGGATTACCGGTAAACAGCGTCATCATGGTTAGCCTCCCAGCAGCGCAATGCGCTTGATGAATTGCAGGGACATACGGGCCACGACAGCCCCAGTAATGATGCCCAGGACGTCCGGAACACCCGCGATAGCCAACATGTTGAGAACCTCAACAGGCATGGAGTTGTAACCAGCCTTCAAATACGCAATCGCGTTGTTGATGGCCGTCATCACAGCGGTATAGGAAATGATCCCGAAGCCGAGACTGATCAGAAATCTGATCAGCGCGAACTTGATGATGAGGCTGATAAGAGTGCTCATTCGCGACGGGCTCCAAGCATGATGAATGCAGCGGAAAGCCAAGCCATCGCCAGGAGAAACGGCTTGATCATGTCCAAAGAATCGCAGAAGGGTTGCCAGCTGATATTGATGACGTGCCCGTGGACGTTGAAGCTCATAGGAACTGGGCAAGAGGCAGAGCCTGCAAAGCCGGATTCAGGCTGGAAATTGAAATCAACTTCCTGAACTTTGAGCTTGCCGGGATCTTCTGGCTCATCCATCTTCTGGCAAGCGAGTACGTCAGGATGCTTGTCGCAAAAGTCGCGCTCATCCTTCTCAGGCTCACGAGGCTTATCAGTGCCGTCTGTTCCAGGCTCCGTAGGCGGATCAACAACAGGATCAGGACTTGCTGTAGGCCCTTCAACTGGACGATTTACAGGCTGCAAATTGACTTGCCACGGAGCGTTGGCAGCCGGTGCAGGAGTGACCTTTACACCGGGCTGCACCCAAGGCTGGTTATCCGGACTGGTCGGCTTTGACGGGTCATAAGCAGGGTTCTTCACTGGGGCACCAGTGGGAACAAACATTGGCTGAATTTCAGGAACTTCAACAGGCCATGAAGCGGGCCAAACAACGCCAGGGAGATCATCCGGCATGGGGCGAGCATCAGGGACCATTTGCTCAAACTCAGGCTGAGAAACAGTCCGCATGGGGGGTGTTTGAACACAACCACCAGGGGTCGTATACCAGCCAGCCGGACACGAGGACGCACGCTGAGTAACAGTCAAAGTCTGATCTGCCGGCTTGTACCCTGACTGG
>Ga0067045_1003715_pt1 | contig 31038 bp, 25 predicted proteins | sample TerdegcTABiofilm_FD_59184 | JGI IMG/M metagenome (GOLD analysis project Ga0067045, IMG submission 59184) | Combined Assembly of (Gp0054472, Gp0054536) Wastewater bioreactor microbial communities from Singapore -Terephthalate degrading...
CAACAGTGCCTCACGCCGATGTGGAAAAGGGTGCCCCGCTCGATGAGTATCCTCAATGTCATGTGGTCCGGTGGCTCTGCCTTTGCCTCCATCCACAAGGTTCATCGGCAGATTCTGAGCCAGGTGGACCCGACTATCGCGGTCAATACCTGGCTGCTGTGCGGTGATAAGCAAGGCTGTGTCGCCGATATCGGGCAAACCCGGGAATGGCGCCTGTCCTCCAGCCAGCTCAAGGGAAAACACGTCTGGAAACTGCTGCAGGGCAGGATGCGTGCGCAGTTTTACCGCGCCCTCAAAGACACGGATGCACAGGTGGTGTTGCTCGATGGCCTGGGCACTGCCCGCGCGTTGTTGCCGGTCCTGGAAAAATTGCCGTCCCTGCGTGCGGTGGTGCTGTTCCATGGGGAGACCCGGATCAGGGCCGCCGATCGTGAGCTGCTGGCAGGGTTCGACGGGGCGCGGCTGACCCTGGCGGCGGTTTCCAACACCCTCGCCGACTCACTGGCGAGTGCGTTGCGTCTACCGGTCGTCACGCTGCGCAGTGCGCTTGATCCCGTCGACTTTCGCTCCCGCCTGCTGTCTCGCGAGCAGGCTCGAACCCGACTGCACCTGCCCACCGATGACACCCCGGTGGTGGGCGCGGTAGGGCGTCTGGTGGGTAACAAGGGCTTTGCCTGCCTGATCGAGGCGTTTGCCGTGGCTCGGATCGAACGTCCCCGCCTGCACCTGGTGATTGTGGGGGAAGGCCATGCCCGCGCCGCCCTGCAGGAGCGGATCAACCAGCTCGGCCTACAGGGGAGTGTCTCGCTGCCAGGGCACCTGGACGATGTGGCAAGGCTGTATCGAGCATTCGACTGGGTAGCGATCCCGTCGCTGGAAGAAGGCCTGGGCCTGATTCTGCAGGAGGCGGTGCTGGCCGGTGTGCCGGTATTGAGCAGCGAGCTTGCGGTGTTCCGCGAGCAGTTGGCGGAGGCGGGGTGGTACGCCGCGACAGAGGATGCCCAAGCCTGGAGCGAGGCGCTGATCAAGACGTTCAGCGTCGCTCCCGAGCAGATTGCCAAGGCGCAATCGGCGGTATTGTCTGCGGACCGCGGATGGCAGGAGTTCAGCCAGACGGCCCGGACCCTGTTGTCATGCCGGCAGTAGGGATTGCTCGAGAGTCTGCATTGGAAAGCTCTCGTTCAGCTTTTCGCGCTCAATATAGCGCGCGAAATGTTGCAGGTTGCGCTTGACTAGATGCGGTGGCAGCGGCCCGCGGGTGAAGCGCATGTCGGCGACATCAATCAAGCCGTACTGATTGTCGGGCGTGACCACGATGTTGCCCAGGTGCAGCGAGCGGAAGTAGACCCCGGCGCTGTGCAGTTGGCGAATGAACAGGGTCAAGGCGGGCAAGGCCTGTTGCCAGTCGAATCCGGCCTTGGCTGCAATCTGGCGCAAGGTTTCGCCAGGCAAGGGACGGTAGAGGACTGCCGTCATGCCAGGCGTTTCCAGTTGATGGAATTTCAGCGTCTGCAGGGTCGGGATCCCCAGTTTTTCGAGCTGGGCGGCGTTATCGATAAACCGTTTCGAGTACGGGCGAAACAGGGCCGAGGAGAGCAGTCGCTTGCGGCGGAACAGTTTAAGAATGTTGCCGTCCGGCAGAAGGAATACTTTCGGGCCGAAGCTGTCGGCTTCTAGTACTCTGGCGCCTTCAACCATTTGAGTTAAAGCGGCGTGTGGAAGCCGGAAGCATTGCATGTAGGAAGCCTTGTAGAAAAATGGGGCGTATGTGCGATCAATGATGCCGAAAACTTGTTGTTTTAACCATGCCGTGTTGGCAGTTGGATTTTTTGCGGGAGCGGGTAGATGCGGGAAACGCGTTGGGCGCAGGTTTGGCTGGCGACAGGTCTTCTATGGTTTTTGCTGGCTATCGCATTTGCTCCGACCAACAAGATTTATCAGCAAGGGCTGGTCGCGTTTCTGTGGTTGCCGACCCTGTTTCTGGCCTGGTCGGCGCGGGCTCGGCTAGCTGAGCTGTGGCAAGCGCAGCGGTTGCTGTGCCTGGCAGTCCTGGCGCTGGGTGCCTGGGCGTTGCTGACCTTGCTCTGGACCCAGGACCCCGATCCTTCGCGCGGTGCCAAGCGCGCGCTGTACGTCATCGTCTTCCTGCTGTTTTTCCCGGTACTTGCCAATGCCCGCCCCGAGCGGGTGATTCGCGTCATGCAGTGGGGCGGCCTGGGGCTGGCCTTGACGGCGGTGCTGGCGGCCATCAAGTTCTACCTGATCGACGATAACCTCTGGACTGCGCGCCTGGTCGGCCTGGGCCAGTTGGCTCATCCGATTCTGGGCGGTTACGTGCTGGGCCTGGCCGCCGTGTGGCTGGCGCACTGGATTCCGCAGGAACGCTGGAAACAGGCGGTCTGGGTGGTGGCGCTGGCGTTCCTGTGTGGGTTTGTCGTGCTGTCCCAGAGTCGGGGCGCGGCATTGGCCCTGTTGCTGACGTTCGTCAGCATGCCGATCTGGAGTCGCGACCGCCACAGTCGTCTGATCGCGGTCGGCGCACTGACCATGGCGATGTTCGCATTCTGGCTGCTGGAGCCTTTGGTGATGGCTCGGGGCGCCTCATTCCGCCCGCAAATCCTGATGGCGAGCCTGGACATGATTGCCCAGCACCCGTGGCGTGGCCTGGGCCTGGGTTCGGCGTACTCGGTGTTTACCGAAGGCCATGAGTTCGATCACGCCCACAACCTGTTTACCCACATCACCATCGAACTGGGGCTGCCTGGGCTGCTGCTGTGGTGCGTGGTCTGGTTTGCCGTGCTGCGCGAGGCGTGGCGGGCACGTGATACGGTATATGGCCGTGGCATCATCGGGATCTGGATGTTCTCGTTCCTGGCCATGCAATTCGACGCGGCGAGCATCAGTGGCAGCCCGCGTGCAGAGTGGTTCATCAGTTGGTTGCCGGTGGGCCTGGCCAGCGTTTTGGTATGGACACAGGCCAAGTTCAAAGCCTGTGATAAAATTCCGCGTTCTACCTAAGAAGTGAGCTCTACGATGAGTGCAGCACCGCCCAATGCGGAACAGGATTCAAGCCTGAAAATCTATTTTCGACTGCTGGGGTATGTAAGACCCTACGTAGGCATTTTCCTGTTGAGTATCCTGGGCTTTGTGATATTTGCCTCCACTCAACCGATGCTGGCCGGGATTCTCAAGTACTTCGTCGATGGCTTGAGCAACCCCGAAGCCGTGCTCTTCCCCAATGTGCCGTTCCTCCAGGACCTGCAGTTGCTGGTGGCCGTGCCCCTGCTGATCATTCTGATCGCGGCGTGGCAGGGACTGGGTTCGTTCCTGAGTAACTATTACCTGGCCAAGGTTTCCCTGGGGCTGGTGCACGACCTGCGGGTCGAGCTGTTCAACAAGCTGCTGGTGTTGCCTAACCGCTATTTCGATACCCATAACTCCGGGCATCTGATTTCCCGCATCACCTTCAACGTGACCATGGTCACCGGGGCAGCGACCGACGCCATCAAGGTGGTGATTCGTGAAGGCCTGACTGTGATTTTCCTGTTTGCCTACCTGTTGTGGATGAACTGGAAACTGACCCTGGTGATGCTGGCGATCCTGCCGATCATTTCCTTCATGGTCGGCAACACCAGCAAGAAATTCCGCAAGCAAAGCAAAAGAATCCAGGTGGCCATGGGGGACGTGACCCATGTCGCTTCCGAAACCATTCAAGGCTATCGCGTGGTCCGCAGCTTCGGTGGCGAAAGCTACGAAGAGCAGCGTTTTGCCCGGGCCAGCCAGAGCAATACCGACAAACAACTGCGCATGACCCGCACCAGCGCCATCTACACCCCGGCGCTGCAACTGGTGATCTATACCGCAATGGCCTCGCTGATGTTCCTGGTGCTGTTCCTGCGCGGTGATGCCACCGCCGGTGACCTGGTGGCCTACATCACGGCTGCCGGTTTGTTGCCCAAGCCGATCCGCCAGCTGTCGGAAGTCAGCTCGACCATCCAGAAGGGTGTCGCCGGTGCTGAAAGCATCTTTGAACAACTGGACGTCGAGCCTGAAGTCGACAGCGGCACAGTCGAGCGCGAGCGCATCAGCGGTCGCCTGGATGTGCACAACCTGAGCTTCACCTACCCGGGTACCGATCGGGAGGTGTTGAAAAACATCAGCTTCAGCGCAGCCCCCGGGCAGATGATCGCGCTGGTGGGGCGTTCGGGCAGCGGTAAATCGACACTGGCTAGCCTGATCCCACGCTTCTACCATCACGAAAGCGGCAAGATCCTGCTCGATGAGGTCGAGATCGAAGACTATCGCCTGCGCAATCTGCGCAAGCACGTGTCCCAGGTCACCCAGCATGTGACCCTGTTCAACGACACGGTCGCCAACAACATCGCCTACGGCGACCTGGCCGGCGCGCCTCGCGAGGACATTGAGCGGGCCGCCGAAGACGCCTATGCCATGGACTTCATTTCCCAGTTGCCCCAGGGCCTGGACACTGAAGTCGGGGAAAACGGCGTGCTGCTCTCCGGTGGTCAGCGCCAGCGCCTGGCCATTGCCCGAGCCCTGTTGAAAAACGCGCCATTGCTGATCCTCGACGAGGCGACGTCGGCCCTGGATACCGAGTCCGAGCGCCATATTCAGGCGGCCCTGGATAAAGTCATGAAGGGCCGCACCACTCTGGTGATTGCCCATCGCCTGTCGACCATCGAGAAAGCCGACCTGATCCTGGTCATGGATCACGGCGAGATCGTCGAGCGCGGTACCCACACCCAGTTGCTGGCCCAGGGCGGGTACTACTCCCGCCTGCACGCCATGGGCCTGGATGAGCCCACTTCGGCCGGTATTGCCTGATAGCGACAGCGGGGTGAGCCTGGCTCACCTCGTGCGCGCCCCTCTATTTGTCTGAATTGTTTAAAAAATAAACAATTTCACAGTCTGCATCACAGCCGATGAAGCTCTCGAACTAGCCAGCGTTCACCCTGTGCTAATATCGCGCCCCTGTTCATTTTGTATGTGGGTTGCACCATGAAGTTGTCCATGCCGCGATTCGATCAAGCCCCTGTCTTGGTGGTCGGCGATGTCATGCTCGACCGTTATTGGCATGGTGGTACCTCACGGATTTCTCCTGAGGCACCGGTGCCGGTGGTCAAGGTCGAGCAAATCGAAGACCGCCCGGGCGGTGCCGCCAACGTTGCGTTGAACATTGCTGCGCTCGGCGCGCCAGCGTCCCTGGTCGGTGTGACCGGTGACGACGAGGCGGCCGACAGCCTGACCAACAGCCTCAAGGGCGCAGGCGTGCGGGCATTGTTCCAGCGTATCGCCCACCAGCCGACCATCGTCAAGCTGCGGGTCATGAGTCGTCACCAGCAACTGCTGCGCATCGATTTCGAAGAACCCTTCGCCACCGACGCCCTGGCCCTCGGTGCCGAGGTCGAGAATTTGCTGGAAGGCATCAAGGTGCTGGTCCTGTCCGACTACGGCAAGGGCGCGCTGAGGAACCACCAGGTGCTGATCCAGGCGGCCCGTGCCCGTGGCATTCCGGTGCTGGCCGATCCCAAGGGCAAGGACTTCTCGATCTATCGCGGCGCCAGCCTGATCACCCCTAACCTCAGCGAGTTCGAAACCATCGTCGGCGGTTGCATCGATGAGCACGACCTGGTGAGCAAGGGTGCCAAGCTGATGCACGACCTGGATCTCGGCGCGTTGCTGGTGACCCGTGGCGAGCACGGCATGACCTTGTTGCGTCCCGATCATCCGGCGCTGCACCTGCCGGCGCGGGCTCGGGAAGTGTTCGACGTGACAGGTGCCGGTGATACGGTGATTTCGACCCTGGCAGCGGCGATCGCGGCGGGCGAAGAACTGCCTCACGCAGTGGCCCTGGCCAACCTCGCGGCCGGCATTGTGGTCGGCAAGCTGGGTACGGCGGCCATCAGTGCCCCGGAATTGCGTCGGGCGATCCAACGTGAAGAAGGCTCGGAGCGCGGCGTACTGGGGCTCGAGCAACTGCTGCTGGCCGTCGACGATGCGCGTGCGCACAACGAGTCGATCGTGTTTACCAACGGTTGCTTCGATATTCTCCACGCCGGCCATGTGACCTACCTGGAACAAGCGCGGGCCCAGGGCGATCGCTTGATCGTCGCGGTCAACGACGACGCCTCGGTGAGCCGCTTGAAGGGCCCTGGCCGCCCGATCAACAGCGTTGATCGACGGATGGCCGTACTGGCGGGCTTGGGCGCGGTGGACTGGGTGATCAGCTTCCCTGAAGGCACCCCGGAAAACCTGCTGACCCAAGTCAAGCCGGATGTGCTGGTCAAGGGTGGCGACTACGGGATCGACCAGGTGGTCGGCGCCGATATCGTCAGCGCCTATGGCGGCACGGTGAAGGTGTTGGGGCTGGTGGAAAATAGCTCGACCACTGCCATCGTCGAGAAGATCCGCAAGACCGAGTAAGGGTGAGCCGGTGCGAGGGCTTGCTCCCTCGCTCCCGCCCGCGTTTATCGGGTCGCCTTGCGCGGCACGATTTTCTTCAGCAGTTGCCTGGCCTTGCCGGTCAGGCGGCTCAAGCCTGACGGCTTGCCTGGCTGGCACAAGCCTTGTTGCTTGAGCCAGTCCTTCCATTTGATTCGCTCATCGCGTACCAGCCAGCCTTCCTGCCGGGCAAAACTCTCGGCCAGGTACAGGCCGCGCGTGCTTGCCGGGTACAACTGATCCTTTTTCAGGGTATAGAGCTCGGGCAGCGGCTGACCGTCCTTGAGGGGCATCAGGTACAGGTCCGGGCGCTTGCGATCCAGGCGGGCGACCAACTGATCGCCTTCCAGGCGCTCGTCGACATGGAACAGGCTCAGGGACTTGGCTTCCTTGGGCACATCCAGGCGCAGATCGTAAATCAGCTGCAGCGACGCCGTGGGCAGGTGCACGTAAGCCCGTGGGCGCTCGATCAATTGCAGGTTGGCGCAGCGCACCGGACGTGCCGCGCCCGACTCCGGGGTCAGGCGAAACGGCATGGCCTCGCGGTAATGCAGGGCGCTGGCGTAGGGCGCGGGCAGCCAGGTGTCGTTGAACCGACCGCCAAGCCAGCCTTCCGGGGTTTCCAGCAGGCATTCTTCGGCGATCTCCTGAATCGCCGTGTGCAGCGGCAAATTCAGCTCGTGGGCCGGCACGTAGCCGGAAATCAGCTTGAGCACCACATCGCCACGGTCCTGACGGCGCTGGCGCACCAACACCCAATAGTCGCGATTCTGCCAGTGCAGCGTCAGGCGCACTGACACGCCGAGGTTGGCCAACTCCAGGGCAAAGTGTTCGGCATTGGCCACCGTGACCGGGCGTCGACGCTGCAGGGTCTGGGAGAAGTTGAGCGGCATCCCGACGCTCTGGTAGCTCAGGCCTTCGGGAGTCGCTTCGACGTACAACGGCAGGGTCTTGAAGTTGCTGGGGTTCTTTCTTATGAGCGTTCGCGGCATGTCGGCTCCTTCTTGCGTCGGGGTCGGCCGCCTCGGCGGCGGTTCAACGACTGGCTAGGACTTGAGCAACGGTCGCCACATTGTGGGCGAGGTGCAGCGGATTGATGGTCCCGACAATAGCACTGGCAACCCCGGGTTGGGCAAACAACAACTCGAAGCTGGCACGCACCGGGTCCACCCCTGGACTGAGGCACACGTGACCGCTGGCCAAGGCTTTTTTCACCAGGATCGCTTTGCCGTGGGCAGCAGCGTAGTCGATCACCGGTCGCTCGGCCTGTTCGTTGAGGTTGTAGGTGACCATGGCGCAATCGCCCTGTTCCAGAGCCTTCAGACCGCCTTCGACGGTTTTTCCGGAAAAGCCGAAACCGCGAATCTTGCCCTCGGCCTTGAGCGCGGCGAGGGTCTGGTAGACCTCGCTGTCGTTAAGGATTGCCAGGTCGTTGCCGTCCGAGTGCACCAGCACCAGGTCAATAAAATCCGTTTCCAGACGTTGCAAGCTGCGCTCGATCGAGAAACGGGTATGGGCGGCGCTGAAGTCGTGGCGGGACTGGCCATCGGCGAACTCTTCGCCGACCTTGCTGACAATCACCCAGTCCTGGCGTTGGCCACGCAGCAGCGGGCCGAGGCGTTCTTCGCTGCGGCCATAGGCAGGGGCGGTGTCGATCAGGTTGATGCCCAGGTCGCGGGTCAGCTTGAGCAGCATGCGCGCTTCGTCGTCGTCCGGAATCTGGAAACCGTTGGGGTACTTCACCCCTTGATCACGACCGAGTTTTACGGTGCCCAGGCCCAGCGGCGATACCTGCAGGCCGGTGCTGCCCAGCGGGCGGTGCAAATCGTGCAGAGTGGCCTGGCTCATGGCAGCAGTTGCTCCCAGGCCGGTACTGCCATTGGTGGTTTGGGCAAGTCGGGCAGGGGCGCCGGGTGGCTCGGCTGGATACCATCGCGCTGCAGGGCGGCGATTACCCGGTCAGCAAAGTCCGGGGCCAGTGCCAGCTTGGTCGGCCAGCCCACCAGCAGGCGGTCCTGCTCGGCGAGGAAGGCGTTGTCGGGACGGCTCAGGCCTGACTGCTGAGGCTCGGCGCGATCGACGCGCAAGGTTGCCCACTGGGCCTGGCTGAGGTCGATCCACGGCAGCAACTGCCCGAGTTCTTTTTGCGCGGCGGCGATTTGCGCAGCGGGTTCGCGCGCCACCCCTTCGGCTTCCGCGATATCGCCGCCCAGGTACCAGACCCATTGGCCATCAGCTGCCGGATGGGTGGTGACGGTAATCCGCGGTTTTGGCCCGCCGCCCAGGCAATGGGCGTACAGCGGCTTGAGGCTCGGGCCTTTGACCAGGACCATGTGCAGCGGCCGGCATTGCATGGCTGGCTGGCTGAGGCCCAGGGCGGCGAGGAGGTCGGCATTGCCGGCGCCGGCGCTGAGGACGATGCGTTGCGCGCGGATTTCCCGCCCGTCGACCTGCAGGCCGACCAACTGGTCATTCTCCAGCAACGGCTCGATCTGCTGTGCAGCCAGCAAGCCGTCACCGGCCAGTTGCGCCAGGCGGCTGATCAGGCTCGGTACATCGACCACCAGTTCGGCCAGGCGATAGACCTTGCCCTTGAAGCGTTTGTCTTGCAGGGCCGGCGGCAATTGCTCGCCCTTGACCTGATCGACCCGCCCGCGCACGGCTTTGCTGGCGAAGAAGCTGGTGAGGTTGCCGGCCAGGGTGCCGGGGGACCACAGGTAATGGGCTTCGGAGAGCAGGCGCACGCCGGTCAGGTCCAGCTCGCCGTCACCGGCCAGGGCCTCGCGCCAGCGGCGGGGCATGTCGGCGATGGCTTCCGAGGCGCCTGTCAGGGCGCCATGCAGCGCGTACTTGGCGCCGCCATGGATGATGCCCTGGGATTTGACACTCTGCCCGCCGCCGAGGCTGGCGCTCTCCACCAGCACGGTGGAAAACCCCTGGCGACGCAGGCGTGCATTCAGCCAGAGCCCGGCAACCCCAGCGCCGACAATCAGTACGTCGGTGGAAATAACGGATGGCATGCGGCGACCTCAGAGTTCAAGACGAGGGGCGCAGTATACAGATTCATGCCGAGCGCTATGTAGCCGCTGCCGTGGCTCAGTGCCCGGCCGTTTTCGAGAACAGCTGGATCACCACCACCCCCAGCACGATCAGCGCCATGCCCAGCATGGCCGGAACATCGAGCTTCTGCCCGTAGATGAACAACGCGGCGACGCTGACCATCACGATGCCCATGCCGGCCCACACCGCATACGCCACGCCTACGGGAACGGTGCGCACCACCAGGGTCAACATCCAGAAGGCGATGCCGTAGCCGACGATCACCAGTGTCAGGGGCAGGGGCGTGCTGAAGCCTTTGACCGCTTTCATCGAAACAGTGGCAATCACTTCGGCGCAGATGGCGATGGCCAGGTAGTAGTAGGCGGTCATGGGTCAATCCTCGTATGAAGTGCTGCTTTCTGAGGTCGGCATTCTAGTGTTTCCTCAGATGCGGTAAAGTCATTACCTATCTGATTTTAAGATGGGTTGCAGCATGAGTATTCAGTGGAACCTGGAACAGATGCAGTTGTTCGTCAGCGTCGCCGAGCAGCGTTCGTTTTCCGCCGTGGCCCGCGACCAGCGCAAGGCGCAGTCGGCGGTCAGCAGTTCGATTGCGCTGCTGGAGGCGGACTTGGGTGTCAGCCTGTTCGAGCGTAGCAGCGGCCGCCAGCCACGGCTGACCGAGGCCGGCAGCGCCTTGCTGGAAGAGGCGCGGGAAGTGTTGCGCCAGTGCGAGCGCCTCAACGGTCGGGCGCAGGCCTTGATGCGTGGCCAGGAGGCGCGCCTGCGCCTGGCCCAGGACGAGGCAATGCCTTACCAGCCGGTGCTCGACAGCCTGGAAGCGCTGGCCGAGCAATTCCCCAGCCTGGAGGTGCAACTGGCCAGTGCCGCCCAGGGCGATGTGGCGCGCAAACTGGTGCAGCGCCAAGCCGACCTGGGCCTGCTGTTTTATCACGAGCAGATCCCTGAAGCGCTGGAGCGCCGAGTGCTGGGCAGTGTCGAGATGGTCACCGTGTGTGGCGTGGGGCACCCGCTGGCGGCGGGCGGCCAGGTCAATTGCCAGCAAATGGCCCAGCACCGGCAACTGTTGATGGCCACCCACTCCAGCGTCTACCCCGGCAGTGAACAGGCCAGTCCGCAGGTCTGGCGCGCCGACAGCTTCTACGTGCTGGCGGAGTGGCTGATGCGTGGCCTGGGCTGGGGCTGGTTGCCCCGGCACGTGGTGCAGTACCCCGCTTACCAGGGGCAGATGGTCGAGCTGGTCAGCGAGTGGACCCCGCCGGCGCTGGTGGTGGAACTGGTCTGGCGCCGCGATGAGACGCTGGGGCCGGCGGCACGTTGGCTGGCCGAACGTTTTGCCGTGCAGTTGCAGGCGATTGGCTGAAAAAGCCGATAAACTCCGCCCCCATGAACAGAACCCTCTATACCGCATTGTTTTACCTGGGGCTGCCGTTGGTGGCGATTCGGCTGTGGCTTCGCTCGCGCAAGGCGCCAGCCTACGCCAAGCGTATCGGCGAGCGATTTTCCATCGGCCTGCCGCCGATGGCGCCCGGCGGGATCTGGGTGCATGCCGTGTCGGTGGGCGAAAGCATTGCCGCAGCGCCGATGATTCGGGCGCTGCTGGAACGTTATCCACAACTGCCGATTACCGTCACCTGCATGACGCCGACCGGCTCGGAGCGAATCCAGGCGCTGTTTGCCAATCAACCGCGAATCCAGCACTGCTACCTGCCGTACGACTTGCCCTGTGCCGCCGCGCGTTTTCTCGACCGGGTCCAGCCCAAGCTGGCGGTGATCATGGAAACCGAGTTGTGGCCCAACCACATCCATCAATGTGCCAAGCGCGGGATTCCCGTGGCGCTGGCCAATGCCCGGCTCTCCGAACGCTCGGCCAAGGGCTACGGGCGTTTTCGCAACCTGACACAGCCGATGCTCGCCGAAATGAGCCTGTTTGCGGTGCAGACCGAAGCCGAAGCCGAGCGCTTCCGGGCACTGGGCGCGCGGGCGGAAACGGTCGAGGTGACGGGTTCGATCAAATTCGACCTGAGTATCGACCCCAGCTTGCTGCAACGTGCCAGTGATTTGCGCGAGCAATGGCAGGCGACCCAGCGGCCGGTGTGGATCGCCGCGAGCACCCACGAGGGTGAAGACGAGGTCGTGCTGGCAGCTCATCGGCAGTTGCTCGCCAGCCATCCGGACGCATTGCTGATTCTGGTGCCACGTCATCCGGAGCGCTTCAACTCGGTGTTCGAGCTGTGTCAGCAACAGGGATTCAACACGGTCCGTCGCTCCAGCGGGGCAGCGGTCAGCGCCGCTACCTCGGTGCTGCTCGGCGATACCATGGGTGAACTGTTGTTTCTCTATGCCCTGGCGGACAGCGCGTTTGTCGGTGGCAGCCTGGTGCCGAACGGCGGGCATAACCTGCTGGAGCCGGCGGCATTGGCCAAGCCGGTACTCAGTGGTCCGCACCTGTTCAACTTCCTCGAGATCGCAGCGCTGATGCGCAATGCCAAGGCCCTGCAGGAAGTGGAGGACGCCCACGGACTGGCGGTGGCCGTGCAGCGCCTGTTCGAACTGCCCCGCGATGCGCAGCAAATGGCCGAGGCCGGGCTGACCGTGATGCGCGCCAACCAGGGCGCCTTGCAGCGCTTGCTGGATGGGTTGGGGCGCTTGCTCGATAGGTCCTGAATACACCGAGCCCCTTGTGGGAGCGGGCCAGGCGGCGCTCCTACAAGGGTTTGAGTGCTAGCTCAAGGCCGGGCTTTCAACTGCTCGGCCGCAGCCTTGGCCAGGTCCGGGGGCAGGAAGTCCTTGTCCGGGTTGTAGTCGGCCTTGAGGTAGCGCTTGAGGTCTTGCAGGTCGCCCGGGCTCAGGGTGCCGGCCGCCTGTTTCAGGCGCAGGTTGTCGAGGATGTAGTCGTAGCGGCTGTTGTTGTAGTTGCGCACCGAGGTGTACAGCTGGCGCTGGGCGTCGAGCACGTCGACGATATTGCGTGTCCCCACCTGATAACCGATTTCAGTGGCTTCCACCGCGCTCTGGTTGGAGATGATCGACTGGCGGCGCGCTTGCACCTGCTCGACATCGCTGTTGACCGCGCGGTGCAGGTTGCGGGTGTTCTCCACCACCTGGCGGCGCAGCGATTCACGTTGTTGCTCGCTCTGGTCCAGGCGGGCATACGACTCGCGGACCTGGGAGTTGATCAGGCCGCCGCTGTAGATCGGAATGTTCAGTTGCAGGCCGACGGTGGTCTGGGTGACGTCGCCACTGTAGGGCTGGCCGAACGCACTTGGGTTGCTGAAGCCGAAGGCGTCGTTGTCCCCTTTCTTGTACTGCGCCACGGCATCGACGGTCGGGGCATGCCCGGCCTTGCGTTGCTTGAGGGTTTCCTCGGCCGCGCTGACCGCGTAGTTGCTGGCCAGCAGGTTGAGGTTCTGCTGCGCGGCGGTGTCGACCCAGGCCTTGGCGTCATTGGGCGTCGGCGGCAGGATCGGCAAAGTGTGGACGATGCCCTGGATCGAGTTGTACTGCCGGTTGGTCAGGGTGATCAGGGCCTCGAACGCGTTATCCACCTGTTGCTGGGCGAGGATCCGGTTGGCGCGGGCCGTGTCATAACTGGCTTGCGACTGCAGCACGTCGGTCTTGTCCGAGAGGCCCACGTCGAAGCGCTCGTTGGACTGGTCCAGTTGGCGCTTGAAGGCGGCTTCTTCGGCTTTGGTCGAGGCCAGGTTGTCCTGGGTACGCAGCACGTTGAAGTAGGTCTGGGCGGTCTGCAGGATCAGGTCCTGCTCGGTGGCCGAGAGCTGCAGTGCGGCTTGTTCGTTGACGTCCTTGGCCGCCTGGAACTGGAACCAGCGGTCGGCGCGGAACAGCGGCTGGGCCAGGGTGGCCTGGTAGAAATGCGCGTTGCGGTTGGCGATGGCGGCCGGGGTGTCGATGTCGGTCCGCACGTTGGCGATTTCCGCACCACCGGAGAGGTTCGGCAGCAAGCCGGCGCGCGACTGGGGCACGACTTCCTTTTGCGCGCCATATTGGGCGCGGGCCGCCGCGAGGTCGGCGTTGTTGTCGACTGCCTCCTGATAGACGCTGACCAGGTCGGTCTTGGTCGACAGGGGCGTGTCTGCTGCCCAGGCCATTCCATTGGACGCACAAGACACGGCGAGAGCCAGTGAGAGTTTGCGCAGCATGAGGCGATCCCTAGAAGTGAAAATGCGACAAGAAATAGAGCGCCAAGCTACGGCGCGGGCCCGTCAGCGTCAAGGCGCGGCAGGGCGTAGCGAGTGTAGTGGTGGTGATCTGGAGCAACAATCGTGCAATTGCGCCATTCATCACGCTGTTTAATCCGGGGTTGGCGTTCTTGGGTGGTTATGTCTAGACTGGCCGGGTTCTTGTCGGGGTGCCTTGCTATGAGGCTGAGATCGAATAATTTCGGATCCCGTTGAACCTGATCAGGTTAGCGCCTGCGTAGGGAACAAGATTTCTCGTCACCCGGCGAGTCCTCTTGTGCTTCGTCCGGGATATTGTTCGACAATCGAACGCTTCGCGAGATGATGCACAGCACCATTCCTGGTGCCTCCGTGCCTTTCAGGTTCTGCTCCGACAATCCACTGCCTGGATGCTGTCTGGAGAGCCCGTGATGACCACAAAACTAAAAAATGCGACCCACCTGAGTGAATCGGCCAAGGTCGATCAACAATCGGTGCAGCCCTTTACCCGCTCGCAAAAAATTTATGTCCAGGGCTCTCGCCCGGACATTCTGGTGCCGATGCGCGAAATCAGCCTGGATGTCACCCCGACCGACTTCGGCGGTGAAATCAATGCGCCTGTCGTGGTCTACGACACCTCCGGCCCCTACACCGACCCGAACGTCATCATCGACGTGCGCAAAGGCCTCGCCGACGTGCGTTCGCCGTGGATCGAAGCCCGTGGCGACACCGAGCGCCTGCCCGGCCTGAGCTCCAACTTCGGCCAGGAACGCCTGGCCGATGCCGAACTCACCAAGCTGCGCTTCGCCCACGTCAACAACCCGCGCCGCGCCAAGGCCGGGGCCAACGTCAGCCAGATGCACTACGCCCGCCAAGGCATCATCACCGCCGAGATGGAATACGTCGCCATCCGCGAAAACATGAAGCTGGAAGTGGCCCGCGCCGCCGGCCTGCTGGATCAGCAACACGCCGGCCACAGCTTCGGCGCCAGCGTGCCGAAAATCATCACCCCGGAATTCGTGCGCGAGGAAATCGCCCGCGGTCGCGCGATCATCCCGGCCAACATCAACCACACCGAACTGGAACCGATGATCATCGGCCGTAACTTCCTGGTGAAGATCAACGGCAACATCGGCAACAGCGCCCTGGGATCGTCCATCGAAGAAGAAGTGGCGAAACTGACCTGGGGCATTCGCTGGGGGTCGGACACGGTCATGGACTTGTCCACCGGCAAGCACATTCACGAAACCCGTGAGTGGATCATCCGCAACTCGCCAGTGCCCATCGGCACCGTGCCGATCTACCAGGCCCTGGAGAAAGTCGGCGGCGCCGCCGAAGACCTGACCTGGGAGCTGTTCCGCGACACCCTGATCGAACAGGCCGAGCAGGGCGTCGACTACTTCACCATCCACGCCGGCGTGTTGCTGCGCTATGTGCCGCTGACCGCCAAGCGCGTGACCGGCATCGTCTCCCGTGGCGGCTCGATCATGGCCAAGTGGTGCCTGGCGCATCACAAGGAAAACTTCCTCTACACCCATTTCGAAGACATCTGCGAAATCATGAAGGCCTACGACGTCAGCTTCTCGCTGGGCGATGGCCTGCGTCCGGGGTCGATTGCCGACGCCAACGACGCCGCCCAATTCGGTGAGCTGGAAACCCTCGGCGAGCTGACCAAGATTGCCTGGAAACACGACGTGCAGTGCATGATCGAAGGCCCGGGCCACGTGCCGATGCAGTTGATCAAGGAGAACATGGACAAGCAGCTGGAGTGCTGCGACGAGGCGCCGTTCTACACCCTCGGCCCGCTGACCACTGACATCGCCCCGGGTTACGACCACATCACCTCGGGCATCGGTGCCGCCATGATCGGCTGGTTCGGCTGCGCCATGCTCTGCTACGTCACGCCCAAGGAGCACCTGGGCCTGCCGAACAAGGATGACGTGAAGACCGGGATCATCACCTACAAGATCGCCGCCCACGCCGCCGACCTTGCGAAGGGCCATCCGGGCGCACAGATCCGCGACAACGCCTTGAGCAAGGCGCGGTTCGAGTTCCGCTGGGAAGACCAGTTCAACCTCGGCCTGGACCCGGACACCGCCCGTTCGTACCACGATGAGACCCTGCCGAAGGACTCGGCCAAGGTCGCGCACTTCTGCTCCATGTGCGGGCCGAAATTCTGCTCGATGAAAATCACCCAGGAAGTCCGCGAGTATGCGGCCAACCAGCGGATCGACGCGGTGGACGTGGACGTTGCCCAAGGCCTGGCCGACCAGGCCGAGCGCTTCAAGCAGGAAGGCAGCCAGCTGTACAAGAAAGTCTAGCTACGAGCTACGAGCTGCAAGCGGCAAGCGGCAAGCGGCAAGCGGCAAGCTACAAGCTACAAGCTAGAAGCTGTCCGCGTACCGCTTCTAACTTGCAGCTTGCAGCTCGTAGCTTTTTTCTGCCCCTCTTCGAGATAACACCCTTGAGCATTCAACCCAGCACGTACTCCCCCGATATCGCGGTGCCGACCGACAAACGTGTCTTCGGTGGGCGTGATCTGTTTTCCCTGTGGTTTTCCCTCGGCATCGGCCTGATGGTCCTGCAGACCGGCGCCTTGCTCGCACCGGGTCTGGGCCTGTCGGGTTCGTTGCTGGCGATTTTCCTCGGCACCCTGGTTGGCGTGCTGCTGCTGGCGGCCGTCGGCGTGATCGGCAGCGACACCGGCCTGTCGTCAATGGCCGCGCTCAAATTGAGCCTGGGCAGCAAGGGCGCAAGCCTGCCGGCGCTGCTCAACCTGCTGCAACTGATCGGTTGGGGCTCGTTCGAAATCATTGTCATGCGCGATGCCGCCAGCTTGCTGGGCGCCCGCGGATTCAGCGAGGGCAGCCTGATGGCCAGTCCGCTGATGTGGACCCTGTTCTTCGGCGCCCTGGCGACCCTGCTGGCGGTGAGCGGCCCGCTGACGTTCGTGCGGCAGATCCTGCGCAAGTGGGGCATCTGGCTATTGCTGGCAGCATGCATCTGGCTGACCTGGAACCTGCTGGCCAAGGCTGACCTGGCTGCTTTGTGGGTCCAGGCCGGTGATGGATCGATGCCGTTTGCCGTGGGGTTCGACATTGCGATCGCCATGCCCCTGTCCTGGTTGCCGCTGATTGCGGACTATTCGCGGTTCGGCAAGCGCGCGAAGAATGTCTTCGGCGGCACGGCGCTGGGCTTTTTCATCGGTAACTTCTGGCTGATGAGCCTGGGCGTGGCCTACACCCTGGCGTTTGCCCCCAGCGGTGACGTGAATGCCTTGCTGTTGGCGCTGGCCGGTGCCGGCCTGGGGATTCCGCTGTTGTTGATCCTGCTCGACGAGTCGGAAAACGCCTTTGCCGACATTCACTCGGCGGCGGTGTCCAGCGCGACCCTGTCACGGCTCAAGGTCGAGCACCTGGCATTGGCCATCGGTGTGATCTGCACCCTGATCGCCCTGCTGGCGCCACTGGCCCAGTACCAGAACTTCCTGCTGCTGATCGGCTCGGTGTTCGCGCCCTTGTTCGGCGTGGTACTGGTGGATCACTTCATCCTGCGCAAGCGCGGTGCCCAGGCCACCTCAGCCGCGTTGCGCGGGTCGGCCCTGTGCGCCTGGTTGGGCGGGGTGGTCACCTATCACTTGCTGGCCAATCTTTACCCTGAGCTTGGGGCAACCCTGCCGGCGCTGATCCTGGCAGGGCTGTTGCAGCTGGTGCTGGGCCGTATCGTTACTTTCGGGCGGGAAACAGCTCGGGCTTGAGGATGCCACCCAGGCGCGAGTACGGAATCTTCAACTCGACGTGGCCCAGGGCGTAAGGCGCAATGGTGTTCACGTCGTACTTGAGCATCACCCCGGCGGTGGTCAGGGCCACGTTGGGGGTTTGCTTGAACGGCCAGGCCTTGAGGAATTCCGCTTCCTGATCCAGGCGGGTGCTGATCAGCCAGCTGTTGTGCGCCACCTGGGCGGCTTTCCAGAACGCCTGTTCCTCGCCCGGCTTGAGCATGTCGGCCAGGGTCAGCACTTTGTGCTCCTGGCGCGAGTAGTTGATGAAGCCGCGTCCCGGCTTGCCCGTGGCGGTGCCGTTGTCCAGATAGCTGGACAGCTCGATGATCACCAGTCCGTCATGCTGCTCGCGTACCTTGGCCTGCAAGTAGCTGCTGTTGCGCGGGGCGGCATCGCGCAGGAACTGCTCGCGATAGGCCGCCAGCGAGGCGGGCAGCGGTGCATCGGCGGTGCTGCGGGTCATTTGCAGCAGGCGTCGTTCGATGATGCCATCCAGTTGCGGCTCGCCGGGGAAGCGCACGGTGTCGATGTTGACCAGCGGGCACTCGGCACCGCTGCAGCCTGGCTTGACGGTCTCGGCGGTGTCGCGCAGGGTTTCCAGCGGCGCTTTGTAGCTAGGCTCGAACAGGCTTTGGCAGGCGCCCAGGGTCAGGGCGATGCAGGCCACGGAGGCGATTTTCAAAAGTGACATGGGCGTCCTTCATGGATCAAGGGTAAGCAAAAAGTTACCGGCTTCGACTGCCAGCGGGGCGGTCAGTTCGCCACTAAGCTCAATAGTGTCAATTAGAGTAGGTTTGCCCCCCTGCCGTCTATCCCGGCAACTGCAAAGGGGCTGCATCAAAGGTGGCGAGCGCGTTAGGATGGCGCGAAGTCGAGGTTGGAGCCTCGTAGCGGATCTGCAGTAGACGAGGATTGAGATGACTGATTTTGCCAATGCCACCCCGACTGTCGTTGACATCGTGCGCACCGAGAACTGCCACAAGGGCTTCTACCAGCTCGACCGGGTGCACCTGCGCCATGAGCTGTTTGCCGGTGGCATGAGCCGGGAAATCAATCGCGAACTGTTCGTGCGCCACGATGCAGTCTGCGTCCTGCCCTACGATCCGCAGCACGACCGAGTGGTGTTGATCGAGCAATTTCGCGTGGGGGCATTGAGCAAGACCGACAACCCGTGGTTGATCGAACTGGTCGCCGGTCTGATCGACAAGGACGAACAACCGGAAGAAGTTGCTCACCGTGAAGCGCAGGAGGAAGCTGGGCTTGAGTTCACGGGGTTGTGGCCGATGCTCAAGTATTTCCCGTCGCCAGGCGCTAGCACCGAATACGTGCACCTGTACCTGGGGCGGTGTGACAGCACGGGGGCTGGCGGCCTGCACGGGTTGCTGGAGGAAGCAGAAGATATTCGCGTCACAGTCTGGGACTTTGAAGATGCCCTGCAGGCCGTGCGTGATGGGCGGATTTCCAACGCGGCGAGCATTATTGCCTTGCAATGGCTGGCTTTGAACCGCGTTGAAGTGAGGGGGCTATGGTCGTAAACAAGCAACGCGACCGCTATCGGGTCGACCTGGTGGGGCTGCAAAGCGCCTGCGAGGCCAACTATGCCCGCTTGCTGCGGCTGCTGCCGGACATGCGCAATACGCCGGCGGCGCGGCGCATCGCCATGACCCAGGGCGACCAGATGCTCGGGGTGCTGACCCTCGAGGTCCTGCTGACCTGTCCCTACACCACCACCCTGCGCGTGCGCCAGGAACACAGCCTGCCCTGGCTGCCGGTGCCGCAACTGGAGGTGCAGGTCTATCACGATGCGCGCATGGCCGAAGTGGTCAGCGCCGAACATGCGCGGCGTTTTCGCGGCATCTATCCTTACCCCAATGCCTTCATGCACCAGCCTGACGAAAAGTCCCAGCTCAACGTCTTCCTCGGCGAATGGCTGAGCCACTGCCTGGCGTGCGGGCACGAATACGAAGTGGTGCGTTAAGCGGCAGATGTGAACTGTGTCCGGTTCACGGCTTTCCTCTTTTACCCATGCCCCAGCATAATTGCGCCACTTATCCACCCGCGCGATCGCGCCTTGGGAGAACGCCTTGCCGAGCGTATCGACTCTGACCGCCAACGACCCGGTTCTGCTGGTGCAGCTTTCCGACAGCCATCTGTACGCCGAGGCTGACCGCACGCTGCTGGGCATGAACACCCGCGACAGCCTGACGGCGGTGATCGAACTGGTGCGGGCGCAACAGCCCCGGGTGGACCTGGTGATCGCCACGGGTGACCTGTCCCAGGACGGCACCTTGGCCTCCTATCAGCTGTTTCGCCACTTGAGCGAGCAGATCGACGCGCCTGCCCGCTGGATTCCGGGCAACCATGACGAGCCGCAGGTCATGGCCCAGGCGGCAGTGCAGAGTTCGCTGCTGGAACCATTGCTGGACATCGGCAACTGGCGGATCACCTTGCTCGACTCGGCCGTGCCGGGCTCGGTACCGGGGTACCTGCAGGACGACCAACTGCAATTACTCGCCCGCGCCCTGAGCGAAGCACCCGAACGCCATCATCTGGTGTGTTTCCATCATCACCCGGTGCTCATTGGCTGTCCGTGGATGGAACCAATCGGCTTGCGCAATCCTGAAGCGCTGTTTGCCGTGCTCGACCGCTTTCCCCAGGTGCGTGCCGTGTTATGGGGGCATGTGCATCAGGAAGTCGATCAACTGCGCAACAGCGTGCGGTTGCTGGCATCGCCTTCGACCTGTATCCAGTTCGAACCCGGCAGCGAAGACTTCCGGGTCGATACCCTGGCACCCGGCTATCGCTGGCTGCGCCTGTTGCCCGATGGGCGGCTGGAGACCGGTGTGGAGCGGGTCATCGGGTTCGATTTCACGGTCGATTACGGTTCTGACGGTTACTGAACTTTCCTCTGAAAGTAAATCTGGCGGCCCGCACATCTTGTAGACACCCAGCACATGTGTGAGCGAGCCTGCTCGCGATATGCCCGACTCCCTGTAAACTGCGCTTTCTTTTGCCGACCGCCAGGGAGCTCAAATGTCCGGTTCGATCCTCTACATCCATGGCTTCAACAGCGCGCCTTCGTCGAAAAAGGCCAGCCAGTTGATCGGCGTGATGGAACGTCTGGGGCTGGCTGACCAATTGCGCGTTCCGGCCCTGCATCATCACCCGCGTGAGGCCATCGGTCAGTTACAGCAGGCGATTGCCGAGCTGGGACGGCCACTGCTGGTCGGCAGCTCACTCGGCGGCTACTATGCCACTCACTTGGCCGAGCTCCATGGCCTCAAGGCCCTGCTGGTCAACCCTGCCGTCAGCCCGCACCGGATGTTCGACGGCTACCTGGGGACGCAGCAGAACCTGTATACCGAACAAACCTGGGAATTGACCCACGACCACATCACGGCCCTGGCCGAGCTGGAAGTGCCGGCGCCCCGGGACCCACAGCGCTACCAGGTGTGGCTGCAGACCGGCGACGAAACGCTGGACTATCGCCTCGCCCAACAGTATTACCGAGCCTGTGCGTTGCGCATCCAGGCCGGCGGCGACCATAGTTTCCAGGGATTTGCCGGGCAGATGCCGGCCCTGTTGAGTTTTGCCGGCATTGGCGCAGATGTGTACCAGGCGATCGATTTCACAGCATTGTGAACCCTTGCCCCTATTTTCATGAACGACTGACGACGAGACCCCATGGCCACTCCCAGCGCTAGCTCTTATAACGCAGACGCCATCGAAGTCCTCTCGGGCCTCGACCCGGTGCGTAAACGCCCCGGCATGTACACCGACACCAGTCGGCCGAACCACCTTGCCCAGGAAGTCATCGACAACAGTGTCGACGAGGCCTTGGCCGGGCACGCCAAATCGGTCCAGGTCATCCTCCACGCCGACCACTCGCTGGAAGTCAGCGATGATGGCCGCGGCATGCCGGTGGATATCCACCCGGAAGAGGGTGTCTCGGGCGTCGAACTGATCCTCACCAAGCTGCACGCCGGCGGCAAGTTCTCCAACAAGAACTACCAGTTCTCCGGGGGTTTGCACGGGGTCGGCATTTCGGTGGTCAACGCCCTGTCGACCGAGGTCCGGGTGCGGGTCAAGCGTGACGGCAACGAATACCAGATGACGTTCGCCGACGGTTACAAGAAGACCGAGCTGGAAGTGGTCGGCAGTGTCGGCAAGCGCAACACCGGCACCAGCGTGTTCTTTGCCCCGGATCCGAAGTATTTCGATTCGCCGAAATTCTCCATCAGCCGCCTCAAGCACGTGCTCAAGGCCAAGGCCGTGTTGTGCCCGGGGTTGCTGGTCAGTTTTGAAGACAAGGCCAGCGGCGAAAAAGTCGAATGGCATTACGAAGACGGCCTGCGTTCCTACCTGGTGGACGCGGTCAGCGAATTCGAGCGCCTGCCGGACGAGCCGTTCTGCGGCAGCCTGGCCGGTAACAAGGAAGCGGTCGACTGGGCGCTGCTGTGGTTGCCCGAAGGCGGCGACAGCGTGCAGGAAAGCTACGTCAACCTGATCCCTACGGCGCAGGGCGGCACCCACGTCAACGGCCTGCGTCAGGGCCTGCTTGATGCGATGCGCGAGTTCTGCGAATTCCGCAGCCTGTTGCCCCGTGGGGTGAAGCTGGCGCCGGAAGACGTCTGGGAGCGCATCGCGTTTGTCCTGTCGATGAAAATGCAGGAACCGCAATTCTCCGGCCAGACCAAGGAACGCCTGTCGTCCCGCGAGGCGGCGGCGTTTGTTTCCGGGGTGGTCAAGGACGCGTTCAGCCTGTGGCTCAACGCCAACCCGGAAACCGGCATGCTCCTGGCGGAGCTGGCGATCAACAACGCCGGCCGTCGCCTCAAGGCCAGCAAGAAAGTCGAGCGTAAACGCATTACCTCCGGTCCGGCCCTGCCGGGCAAGCTCGCCGACTGCGCCGGGCAGGACCCGATGCGCTCCGAACTGTTCCTGGTGGAAGGTGACTCCGCCGGCGGCTCGGCCAAACAGGCGCGGGACAAAGAGTTCCAGGCGATCCTGCCGCTGCGCGGCAAGATCCTCAACACCTGGGAGGTGGACGGCAGCGAAGTGCTGGCCAGCCAGGAAGTGCACAACATTGCCGTCGCCATTGGTGTCGATCCGGGCGCGGCGGACATGAGCCAGCTGCGCTACGGCAAGATCTGCATCCTCGCCGACGCCGACTCCGATGGCTTGCACATCGCCACCTTGCTCTGCGCCTTGTTCGTCCAGCATTTCCGTCCGCTGGTGGATGCCGGTCACGTCTACGTGGCGATGCCGCCGCTGTACCGGATCGACCTCGGCAAGGAAATCTACTACGCCCTCGACGAAGCCGAGCGCGACGGTATCCTCGACCGCCTGGTGGCCGAGAAGAAACGCGGCAAGCCCCAGGTCACCCGATTCAAAGGCCTGGGTGAAATGAACCCGCCGCAATTGCGCGAAACCACCATGGACCCGAACACCCGGCGCCTGGTGCAATTGACCCTGGATGATTTTGCCGCCACGTCGGAAATGATGGACATGCTGCTGGCGAAGAAACGTGCCGGTGATCGCAAGTCCTGGCTGGAGTCCAAGGGCAACCTGGCCGAGGTTCTGGCCTGATGCGGAGCGGTTTCGCCCTCCCATGGTTGCTGCTGGCGGGGGCTGCGTTTGCGCAGCCGGCGCCTGAGCTGACAATGCTCTCCGAGCATGCCGTGCAAGGCATGCACGGCGGCAATCTGTCGGGGTTGGCGCAATGCGGCAATGACCTGTGGACGGTTTCTGATCGCGACGATGGGCAGCTCTATCGTCTCGCCACGGGTGAGGGCGTCTGGCAGGCCGAAGCGGTGCCCATCGACGTGCCACCGGTGCCGGACAGCGGCCTGCCCTGGGGCCTGAAGTCGCGCACCTGGGCGTCATCTATCGTGCGCGGTGGCAACCTCGACTTCGAGGGCATCAGCTGCGACAAGGCTGGCAATCGCTACATCGTCAGCGAGGCCCATGCGGCCGTGTTGCAGGTGCCGCCGACGGGCGCTGCGCAATGGCTGAAGATTTCCCCGATGCTGGTGCGCGAAGCCCGGGCCAGTGGCATGTTGCTGCACTTCAATGCGCTGTTCGAGGGCCTGGCTGTCGACCCTGAGGGTGGCCAGCTGTGGCTGGCGGCCGAGCGCGAGCGGCGCGGGCTGTTGCGACTCAAGCGGCAACAGACCGTGTGGGATTGCGACGGCGCCTGCGTACTGCTCAGCGAAGCCGGCACGCAGATGCAGCCGGCGCAGTTTCCCCATGCCCGGCCGGTGTCCCGGGACTTCGCCGACCTGGCGTGGTTCGATGGCAAGCTCTTTACCCTGGAACGCAACGCCTATGAAATCTGCCGCCGTGACGTGGTGACGGCCAAGGTCGAGCGTTGCTGGTCGTTTGCCGCTGATGCCTTGCAGGCGCCGCGGCGTTATCCACAAGCCTACGGCCTGGCCGAGGCGCTGGTGATCGACGCCACGGGAGCCTGGATCGGTATCGACAACAACAACGGCGCCCGTGCTGACGGCGAAGTCCGCCCGATCGTCTGGCGCTTCGCAGCGCCGCAGGGTGGCTGGAGCAGCAAGCCATGAGTCAGCAGGCGCCGGGCAAGCGCGCCGGTCGGGTGTTGCTGGTGCTCGCCTGGTGTGCCGGGCTGTACCTGGCGACGCAGTTTTTCGGCGCCTGGGAAAAGCGTCAGGAAAACCCCAATACCCAGGTCAGCTCGCAGCAGGGGGAGGGGTTTATCGAGGTGAAGCTGGTGGGCAACGGCCAGGGACACTTCGTTGCCGATGGCCAGATCAACGGCCAGCCGGTGAACTTCATGCTCGATACCGGGGCGACCGATGTGTCGATCCCGGCCGGCCTGGCCCAGCGGCTGAACCTGGAAAAAGGTGCCACGGTCACCCTGAGCACGGCCAATGGCCGCAGCCAGGGCTACCGGACTCGACTGCAACAACTGAAACTGGGCGACATTGTCTTGCATGACGTGCGCGCCCTGGTGGCGCCAGGCTTGAGCGGCGATCAAGTGCTGCTGGGCATGAGCGCCCTGAAACAACTCGAATTTACCCAGCGCGGCGGCACCTTGCTGCTGCGCCAGACAACGAAATGATGAGGCCCGCATGAGCGACTCCCTGGATCTCAGCCTGGACGGCGTAGAACGCCGCTCACTGGCCGACTTCACCGAAAATGCCTACCTCAACTACTCCATGTACGTGATCATGGACCGGGCCCTGCCGCATATCGGCGACGGCCTGAAGCCGGTGCAGCGACGTATCGTCTACGCCATGAGCGAGTTGGGCCTGGACGCAGACTCCAAGCACAAGAAATCCGCGCGTACCGTCGGTGATGTGCTCGGCAAGTTCCACCCCCACGGCGACTCCGCCTGCTACGAAGCCATGGTGCTGATGGCCCAACCGTTCAGCTACCGCTACACGCTGGTGGACGGCCAGGGTAACTGGGGTGCGCCGGATGATCCGAAATCCTTCGCCGCCATGCGTTACACCGAGGCGCGGCTGTCGCGTTATTCCGAAGTGCTGCTCAGCGAACTGGGGCAGGGCACGGCCGACTGGGGGCCGAACTTCGACGGTACCCTCGATGAGCCGCTGGTGTTGCCGGCGCGCTTGCCGAACATCCTGCTCAACGGCACCACCGGCATCGCCGTGGGCATGGCCACCGACGTCCCGCCGCACAACCTGCGGGAAGTCGCCACGGCGTGCGTGCGTTTGCTCGATGAGCCCAAGGCCACTGTCGAGCAGCTGTGTGAGCACATCCAGGGCCCGGACTACCCGACCGAGGCGGAAATCATCACGCCGCGCGCCGACCTGCTGAAAATGTACGAGACCGGCAAGGGCTCGGTGCGCATGCGCGCGGTGTACCACGTCGAAGACGGCGACATCATTGTCACCGCGCTGCCGCACCAGGTTTCCGGTGCCAAGGTGCTGGAGCAGATTGCCGCGATGATGCAGGCCAAGCCCTCCAAGGCCCCGCAGATCGCCGACCTGCGTGATGAGTCCGACCACGAGAACCCGTGCCGGATCGTGATCATTCCGGTCAACAGCCGGGTCGATCATGAAGCCCTGATGCAGCACCTGTTCGCCAGCACGGAGCTGGAATCCACCTACCGGGTCAACATCAACATCATTGGCCTGGACGGCAAGCCGCAGCTGAAGAACCTCCGCGCCTTGCTGGTCGAGTGGCTGGAATTCCGGGTGCGTACGGTGCGTCGCCGCCTGCAGTTCCGCCTGGACAAGGTCGAGCGCCGCCTGCACCTGTTGGACGGCTTGTTGATTGCCTACCTCAACCTGGATGAAGTGATCCACATCATCCGCACCGAGGAACACCCCAAGGCCAAGCTGATCGAGCGTTTTGCCCTGAGCGAAATCCAGGCTGACTACATCCTCGACACACGCCTGCGTCAGTTGGCGCGCCTGGAAGAGATGAAGCTGCGCGACGAGCAAGACGAGCTGCTCAAGGAACAGGCCAAGCTGCAAGCCCTGCTGGGCAGCGAAGCCAAGCTCAAGAAGCTGGTGCGCACCGAGCTGCTCAAGGATGCCGAGACCTATGGCGACGACCGTCGCTCGCCGATTGTCGAGCGCACTGAAGCCAAGGCGCTGACCGAACATGATCTGCTGCCGAACGAGAAAGTTACGGTGGTGCTGTCGGAAAAAGGCTGGGTACGCTCGGCCAAGGGCCACGATATCGACGCCACTGGCCTTTCCTACAAGGCCGGGGACGGTTTCAAGACCGCCGCAGCCGGTCGTTCCAACCAGTTTGCGGTGTTCATCGACTCCACCGGGCGCAGTTACTCGGTGCCGGCCCATACCCTGCCGTCGGCCCGTGGCCAGGGCGAGCCGTTGACCGGCCGCCTGACTCCGCCACCGGGTGCGACCTTCGAGTGTGTCCTGATGCCAGAGGACGACGGCCTGTACGTGATCGCCTCCGATGCGGGTTACGGCTTCGTGGTCAAGGGCGAGGACCTGCAAGCCAAGAACAAGGCGGGCAAGGCGCTGTTGAGCCTGCCGAACAACGCCAAGGTGATCCTGCCGCGTCCGGTTGCGGACCGTGACGAGAACTGGCTGGCTTCGGTGACGACCGAAGGTCGTCTGCTGATCTTCAAAATCAGCGACCTGCCGCAGCTGGGCAAGGGTAAAGGCAACAAAATCATCGGTATCCCCGGCGAACGTGTGGCTAACCGCGAGGAATATGTCACGGATATCGCGGTGCTGCCGGAAGGCGCGACGCTGGTATTGCAGGCGGGTAAGCGCACACTGTCACTCAAGGCCGATGACCTGGAGCACTACAAAGGTGAGCGTGGACGCCGGGGCAATAAACTGCCGCGGGGCTTCCAACGGGTCGATGCACTATTGGTAGAAACTCTCAATTAAGCGGTCTAGAGCGCTCGATCTACGATTTAACGCGTAGATCGATGCTTTCGCGCTGGAGTCGCCGTGCATATTCACGGATGATATGGCCTTTCAAGCGCCGGCGTGGTCGAGCGTTCTTCATATTATTGAGTATTTTCACAGTGGCTGGCCTTGTGGCCGTCACCTGGATGGGATGATGACTGTTCTGCGCTTTCCTCTAATTTTGTTGCTCGCTGGCGTTCTTGGCCTGGCGGGTTGCAGCGTTCACCAGCCGGTGTCGCTGTATCAGCTGGACAGTGGCACCCCGGCGCAGCCTGCGCAAAGCTCGGGCATGGCGGTGTTGCTGGGTCCGGTATTGATTGCTGATTACCTGCAGCGTGAAACCCTGTTGCAGCGTCAACCGGACGGCAGCCTGCAAGCGTCGACCGACGGTCGTTGGGCGGGCAGCCTGTCTTCGGACATCAGTCAATTGCTGCTGCGTCAGGTCGCGGGTCAGCTGGACAGCCAGCGCGTCGTCCTGGCGCCGGCGACCCTGGGCTTCACTCCGGACGTGCAGGTACTGCTGTCGATTACCCGCCTGGACTCCGGCGAGTCGCAGCCGGCGGTGCTGGATGCCCAGTGGCGCTTGATCGACCGTCGCGGCCAGGTCCGTGATAACCGCATCATTCACCTGCAAGAGCAACATGCCGGCAGCACCGCCGCGCAGGTCCAGGCCCAGGGCGTGCTGCTGCAGCGTCTGGCCGAGCAGTTGTCGGTGGCCCTGAAGCCGCTGGCCAATCAGCCGCCGGTTGTCGAAGCCCCGCGCAAGCCTGCTGCGGCAAAACCCACGGCCCCCGCCGAGCGCGAGAAGCAGCCGAAGATCCCGATGGCCGCGCCTATTCGCACCGACATGGAAGTGTTCCGCTTCTAAGCCGCACGCCATCCCCACAAAGCCCGCCCAGTGCGGGCTTTGTTGTTTCTGCCAACCCCGAACCCCTGTAGCGGCTCCGAGGTTTCACGCGATGGGCGTTAACGATGACGTGCATTATCTGAAGCAATGGGTTGCTCTTGAGTTCTTCGCGAGCAGGCTCGCTCCGACCTGAATGGCATTTCCCCCCTGTAGCAGCCGCCAGATCCAACGATGACCGACCGGGCGAGGACGGCGTCCTCGAACGCAGCCTCGCGGGGATGGTGGGGATGGAGACGGGCGGGGGCAACAAAAAGCCCGCAGGCGATCACTCGGCTGCGGGCTTGGGTGTGGCGGGCTGGGGCTTAGGCGCGCGTCTCGTGCATGCGCGCCAGTTGCCGTTCCAGCATCGAAGGGTAGGGCTCCATCAGGCGCTCGACGCAACAGGCGCCTTCAGGGCTGGCGATCGGGCGGATGCGGGCGCGCTGGCGGATCAAGGTGTCGTCGCTGATCTTGCGCTCGACCAGCAGCAGGTTGCGGCTGTGCTGGGAGAGGGCGAGGGCGTCCTGGGCGGTTTCGGTCAACAGCAGGTCGATCTGGCTCAGGCCGAAGAGCTCTTCGCCCAGGGTCAGGCCCAGCTGCAATTGCAGGGTGATGCCGCTGTCGGCGACTTCGATCTGCAACTGATGGCCGAGGGCGCGCAACAGCTCGCCACAGCAGATGGCATTGGTCAGGTAGTCTTCGCCGCTGTCCTGGGTGTGGAACAGCATCAGGGTGCTGCCATCGTTGAGGGTATGCAGCTCGCTTTCGTACAGCGACGCCGCCTGGTCCAGGCAGTCGCGGTAGCGGTCCAGCAGTTCGGTCAGGCGCGCCCGTGGCAGGCGTCGCAATTGCTCCTGGGCGCCAAGCTGCACGGCGAGTACGGCGCTGAACTGCGGCTGGCTGGAGGCGGCGGCCTTGGGCTGTGGCTTGACGACCACGGCACTGGTGGCGCTGTCACGAACGTCGGCGAACGGGTCTTCATCATCGTCCGTTTCGTCTTCTTCGGCGCTGATGACATGCCGGGGTGCCGCTTTCAGGCTGGCCACCGGGGCGCTTTCATCGAAGCTCGGGTCCCGCAGGTTGCGCACTTCGAAGGCTGGCTCATCGTCTTCGGCATCGTCGAGTTCGTCGATTTCCGGCTCGGGAACCGCCACCGGCGCTACCGGCTCAGGGGCAAAGCTGGCGTGCAACTGGCGGGCCAGGTCGCCGATCTCGTCCTGGCGCTGGGTGGCCGGGGTGTGTTCGTCGATGTCACGCAGCCACACCCGCAATTGCAGCAGTGGCGTGGAAATGTGGCGACCCAGGCGCAGGCTCAGGGCCAAGGACAGGGCCAGCAGAATGGCGCTGAGAATGCCCATGCTCTGCAGGCTGATGGTCATCGGTTGTTCGAACTGCTGCATGTCCAGGCTGATGCGCAGTTGCCCGGCCGTCACGTCCTGGAAGGTGATCTTGCTCTCGTACATGCCCTGGGTTTCACCCAGCAGGCCCTGTTTTGGACGTTGCCCGGCCTCGGCCAGAATCCGGTTGTCCACGCTATAAATAGCGGCGTGGGCCACCAATGGGTTCTTGGTCAGGTTGTTCAGCAGCACGTTGAGGCTGAGGATGTCGTTGGACACCAGCAGCTCGGTGGCCGAGGTTGCCGTCTGGGTGGTCAGGCTCTGACCCAGGGCATCGGCCTGTTCGTGCATCGCCTGCTTGAACTGCAGACCCATCACACAGGCGTAGATCACCAGGGCCAGTGCGACCAGGATCACGTTATGGCTGGCAATGCGCAATGCAATCGGTACACGGCGGTGGCGCAGTGCACGGAAGATCAGCAGGAAGAAGTTATCGGGTTTGACTGGCGTGGGCCGGTTCACTGAGCTCGGCTCTTTTGTCCGTGGAGTTGACGCGCAGTATAGCGATAGCCCCCAGACCGGCAAAGCGCTCGCTGTGCCCGATGGTCACTGAATGTGGGTAGAATGCGGTTTTTTTCCACTTGCGGGGGTGCGCCTTGCGCGAAATCGTCCTGATAAACATCACGGGAGTCGACCGTCCGGGTCTGACTGCGGCCATTACCGGTGTTCTGGCCCAGGGTGGTGTGAACATTCTCGACATCGGCCAGGCGGTGATCCACGACACCCTGTCGTTCGGCATCCTGGTTGAAATTCCCGACACCGAGCAAGGCAAGTCGGTGCTCAAGGACATCCTGTTCACGGCTTACAAGCTCGATCAGCAGGTGCGGTTCACCCCGGTTTCCGAAGAGGACTACCAGCAATGGGTCGGCAACCAGGGTAAAAAACGCCACATCGTGACCCTGCTGACACGCAAAGTGACGGCCGAGCAATTGCAGAGCGTGAGCTCGATCACGGCCAAGTACGGCCTGAACATCGACCACATCGACCGCCTGTCCGGGCGCATGCCCCTGGACACTCCGGCCGACAAGGGCAAGGGCTGCATCGAGTTTTCGGTGCGCGGCGAAGCGGCTGATCCACAAGCGCTGCGGGCCGAGTTCCTCAGCGTGGCCCAGGAATTGAACGTCGATATCGCGTTCCAGGAAGACTCGCTGTTCCGCCGCAACCGTCGCCTGGCGGTGTTTGACATGGACTCGACGCTGATCGAAGCCGAAGTCATCGATGAACTGGCCAAGGCGGCCGGGGTGGGTGAGCAGGTGTCTGAAATCACCGAGCGGGCCATGGCCGGCGAGCTGGATTTCCGTGCCAGCTTCAAGGAACGCCTGGCCTTGCTCAAGGGCCTGGATGTCAGTGTGCTGGACTCCATCGGTGCCTCGCTGCGCCTGACCGAAGGTGCCGAAACCCTGTTCGCCGAGCTCAAGCGCCTGGGTTACAAGACGGCGATCCTGTCTGGCGGTTTCACCTACTTTGCCAAGCAGCTGCAAGCCAAGCTGGGCATCGACTACGTGTTTGCCAACGAGCTGGAAGTGATCGACGGCAAAGTCACCGGGGTGGCGGTCGAGCCGATTGTCGACGCCCAGCGCAAAGCGGATCTGCTGCGCGAACTGGCACACAAGGAAGGATTGCGTCTGGAACAGACCATTGCGGTCGGTGACGGGGCCAACGATCTGCCGATGCTGGCGATTGCCGGGTTGGGCGTGGCGTTCCGTGCCAAGCCGCTGGTCAAGCAGTCGGCCAAACAGGCCATTTCCACCCTGGGGCTGGATGGTGTGCTGTACCTGCTGGGCTTCCGCGACCGCGACGGTCAACTCTGATACACCACCTATAAATGTGGGAGCGGGCTTGCCCGCGAAGAGGTCGGTACATTCAACATCTATGTTGATTGTGCTGA
>Ga0067045_1003071_pt1 | contig 31031 bp, 32 predicted proteins | sample TerdegcTABiofilm_FD_59184 | JGI IMG/M metagenome (GOLD analysis project Ga0067045, IMG submission 59184) | Combined Assembly of (Gp0054472, Gp0054536) Wastewater bioreactor microbial communities from Singapore -Terephthalate degrading...
TTTAAGGTATGGGGACACACCGCTGCTACGCGGGTATTCCTTGCCGCGGAATGTCCCCGATCGGTATGGGGACACACCGCTGCTACGCGGGTATTCCTTGCCGCGGAATGTCCCCGATCGGTATGGGGACACACCGCCTGTCAGTTCCCAGTTACCAGATGACAAACTTCAGTTGTCAGTTCCCGATTCCCAGTTGCCAGTGCATAGGGTAAAGCTAGAGGGAAAAGACCTATAAGCTTTGCCTTAGCAACTACGAACTACCAACTACGAACTACGAACTAATATCGGGTACCTGCGATCTGCCATCTGCCATCTATAACCTAAATAATAGTCATATCAGCCAGTGTGTCAATATATCTATATATTAATATCAGCCCGGATATTTGTAAATAAAACATGAGGGAGATGTGCAGTTTGAACCCGTATATACTTCTATTATGCGTTTTTATTGTATTTGGATTGCTCCAGTACATTTACTCGGTCCGGACGGCAAAAAAACTACTGGCTAAGCGATACAGCCGGTTTTGCGCATCCCGTCGGTATCGCCGATATCAGTAATCCTGGACACAGCTAACCCGCTGCCTGAATAAATCGGGTATATGTTGCACAAAATTATAGTGTTACCCAAGTCCGGGAGGATCTGTACATGCTAATAGTATTTATTAGGGCTCTTATACTATACACAATAGTCGTGATTACTATGAGAATAATGGGCAAACGACAGATAGGCCAACTGCAGCCCTTCGAACTCGTAATAGCTGTCCTTATCGCCGAACTGGCAGGTATACCCATGAGCGACACGGATATACCATTGATCAACGGTGTTGTGGCCATACTCACGCTTCTGATTTCGCAGGTGTTCCTGTCCTACATAACCCTTAAAAGCAACAGGGCGCGGAAAGTAGTATGCGGAGCCCCGAGTATTCTGATTGAAAACGGAAAGATAGCTGAAAAGGAGCTCCGCCGTCTGCGGTATAATATCAACGACCTTATCGAGCAGCTGCGGTTAAAGAATTATGCGAATATCTCCGATGTCGAGTATGCAATACTGGAAACCGACGGCCAGTTGAGTGTGATTCCAAAATCATCGAAACGTCCGGTTATCACAGAGGATTTACATATTGCCGCCGAATACGAAGGATTGCCCCTAAGCCTTGTAATAGATGGAAGGGTGATCGACAAGAACCTTCATGCATTGGGCAAGGACAGGGAATGGTTGGTACAGCAGGTTCAGGCTATGGGTTTCGGTAGCTGTAAAGAGATACTGTTTGCCAGCCTGGACAGCAGCGGCAACCTATTTACACAAAGAAAAACAGGAGGCTGATTCTGTGAAACCTATTATTATCATAGTGATATCTCTGGTTTTTATCATAGGCATGGGTTGCTGGACACTCAACCAGGTCACCCGTTCTTCAGATAGACTGTTATCCCTGTCCGGAGAGCTGGAAGAAAAGATCGGTCAAAACCTTTGGAATGACGCAGGAAAAGTCCTGGAGGATATAAAATCCACATGGAACAGTACAAAGACAGTATGGACAATTCTATTGAACCATAAAGAGATAGATAACATAGATATAACCGTAGTCAAACTGGAACAGTACATTAATACAGGTGAAGTCGGGCTTTCCCTTGCCGAAGCAGCGTCCCTTAAGTTTCTTTTCCAGCATATACGCGACAAGGAAAGGCCCACTTTGAAGAACATTTTTTAAAAACTTCCTACATTTTGGCATCGGTTTGTAATATACTATTAAGTGGAAAAGCAATAATCAGAAGGGGGATATTGTAATGCCACTGGTTACTTCTACCGATATGTTTAAGAAAGCATATGAAGGCAGCTACGCCGTGGGTGCATTCAATGTCAACAACATGGAAATTATCCAGGGTATAGTTGAAGCTGCTCAGGAGGAAAAAGCGCCTCTCATACTTCAAGTATCTGCAGGTGCCAGGAAATACGCCAAGCCGGTTTACCTAAAAAAACTGGTAGAAGCCGCAGTCGAGGAGACCGACCTTCCAATAGTGCTGCACCTGGATCATGGCGAAAGCTATGAAATTTGCAAGGCGTGTGTTGACGACGGCTTTACGTCCGTAATGATCGATGGTTCCAAACTGCCCTTCGAGGATAACATAGCCCTGACAAAAAAAGTAGTTGACTATGCCCATGATAGGGGTGTAGTAGTAGAAGCCGAGCTGGGAAAACTTGCCGGCATTGAGGATAATGTTAAGGTAAGCGACAGGGAAGCAACCTTCACTGACCCTGACCAGGCAGTGGAATTTGTTGAAAGAACGGGAATTGACTCCCTTGCTATTGCAATAGGTACAAGTCATGGAGCATATAAGTTTAAGGGTGACCCGATGCTCGATTTTGAAAGGCTTGAAAGGATTACCGGCATGCTTCCGGGCTTCCCTCTGGTCCTGCACGGCGCATCTACGGTACTCCCGGAATTCGTTGACCTTTGCAACAAATACGGCGGTAACATTCCGGGGGCAAAGGGTGTTCCCGAAGAGATGCTGAAAAGGGCAAGCAAACAGGGCATATGTAAAATTAATATCGATACCGACTTAAGGCTTGCGCTTACCGCTGCCGTAAGAAAATTCCTGTCTGAAAATCCGTCGGAGTTTGATCCCAGGAAATACCTGGGACCTGCCAGAGACGCCATAAGGATGATGGTACAGCACAAAATCAGAAATGTTCTGGGCTGCAGCGGAAAAATATGAATGATGGCAAGCCCGTTTTAGGGCTTGTCATTTTATTTTACCTGATTTCACTGCCCAGTTCTATATAAACAGCTGTAAATCCGCCTGGGTGGCATCATTCAGGTACTGAGTGACATCCATCACTTCCACTTCAGGGATTAATTCGCCCTTTTTAAAACCCATGACTTCCATCGAAAGCTTGCATGCACAGAACTTGACATCTCTCTTCCGTGCGCCTTCAAACAGCCGGGTTAAGCTAGGCGCATCATCTTCCTCCATCATATCCTTCATCAATGCCTTCCCTATCCCCATAAAGTTCATCCTTGACAATCCCAGGTCTTCGGGCCCCTTGGGGGTCACTGCTCCAAGCATCTGCTCATAGGTGGTTTTAGCGTCGTTATCCACCCTCTCGGGATCGCGGAGCAGGAACAATCCCCAGAAAGCGAAGAACATGGAGACTTCCATGCCGTTATTCCTGGCACCATTTGCTATCATCAGGGCAGCAAACGCTTTGTCGTAATCACCGCTGAAAACCAACAGATTGACTTTCTTCGCCAACTCAAGTACCCCTTTCGTTTTCCTTCTCTAGTATAGTTATTTCCTGTGACGGCTGTATAAATTCATCGAAGCATCCTGCCTTCACTCTATATTCTCCAGAGGTGTGTCAATAAACGTTATGCGCACGAAGCAGCCCACCGTTGATATGGTGGGCTGCTTGGTCTGATCATCTGCATAATGCAATCTGTGGGTACCGGTGGTCAACTAAACCAGGAAGCCATACTTGAGAGGATCCCTTTCATCCAGCACATAGTTGTTAAAGCCGGTAATAAATGCCTTGCCGGTAATCTCAGGAATTACCGCATCGAATTCTCCAACCCTGGTTACACCGATAAGCCTGCCGGTAAAGGCAGTATCGATTATGCTCCTGTAAACAAAGTCCTCTCCCAGCTTCAGTTCACCTTTTTTATAAAGGACGGCCATTTTAGCGCTGGTTCCGGTTCCGCAGGGGGACCTGTCGAACTGTCCTGCTCCGAACACCACAACATTTTTATATCCATCTTGACGCTTTTCATAGATCTCGACGAGTTCCACAGCTTTTATATGAGGTCTCTCCGGATGATATACCTTTATCTTTTTGTTTATTACCTCCTGAAGCTCCATAGCTTTGCTCACGAGAGCGTTAATATGCTCCGTTTCAACGCTCAGTCCGAACTCCTTCACATCTACCAGCGCAAAGAAGCTCCCGCCAAAGGATATATCAAAGGTTACCTTCCCGGATGAAGGTGTTTCAACGCTCATCCCTTCACCGAACATGAAAGCGGGAACGTTTTGTATGGTTACTTCTTCTGCCTTTCCACCGGATACTCTGACTCTGGCTTCAACCAATCCTGAAGGGGAATCAAGCTTAACTATGGTCTCAGGCTCGGTGACCTTCACCATCCCTGTTTCAACAGCTATGCTGGCTGCTCCGATTGAACCGTGCCCGCACATGTTCAGGAAGCTTCCTGAATGCATGAACACGATTCCCATGTCAGCCTCCGGATTGCATGGCTCTGTTATTATCGAGCCAAACATATCCCTATGGCCCCGGGGTTCATGCATAAGTGCTGTTCTCACATAGTCTAAGTTTTGCTCAAGATATGCTTTCTTTTCTGCCATTGTGTTCCCTGGAATTGCCGGCAAACCACCAACCACTACCCTGGTTGGCTCTCCCATGGTATGGGAATCTACGGCCTTGATAGTAAGTTCCATTGATAAACCCCCTTAGCATGCAATTAGTCGTATCTATACATCTGCTTTTTTGTATATATTCTATCACCGGAAGCAAATATCCTTCACAGGACCTTTAAACTATTATGCATTATTTTATTATTACTAAAGACGCCGTCAGGCGAATAATAACCCACCCTCATCATTCCATTTTACCAACCGTTGCTGCATATATAGCAAACTCATCACTGCCATCGACTCCCAGCAGAGCATCCATCTTGCCCTGGTCATATTTGCCGATGGCGCAGGTCCCTGCCCCAACAGCTTCGCTTGCGAGATACAGATTCTGGCATAGATGTCCCACATCTATGGCAATCATCTTGTGGGCGATTATGCTGTAACGCCATTCCGCCCTGTAGGGAACCGCCGTCCAGATAAATACAACAGCGCTGTTCTTAACGAATTTCTGGTTGTGGCAGGCTGCGGACATATCCTCAATGCTCTCAGCACAGCCGTGGCTCACCACCAGCTTGTGTTCCAGGGGCAGGTATCTGTACAACCCCGGTTCCAGTCCGATTACATTGCTTATATAAAGATACGTCTCAAAGGGGTGCCTGCCCCCTGCAGAGGGCGCATTCCTCAGATTTGGCTTATCCCCCGACAGTCCCTGGGTCGACCAAAGCATGAATGACAGCTCCTCAAGGGATAACGGTTGGCCGGAATACTTCCTCCTGCTTCTCCGTTTTTTTATCACGTCCTTGAGGAATACTTCCCCTACTGTAAAATCATCCGGTGAAATCAAATCAATCAGTTTATCCCCGTCTGCATAGGGCTTCTGAGGCGCGGGCTGGGCTATACCCTTATCCTGGTCCTTCTCCAGTTCATTGGCATCCCACCTATCCCAGTACAAAGACTTGAGAAATTCACGGTTGCTGTTTATATCCTTCATACTCATTCCTCCATTTATTTTTTATATAGAACCGCTTAAATGTCCACCCCAAGGAGCACCCTTACCAGATAACCGATACCGAAAGACAAGGCGGCAACTCCAAGGCTTATCAAAGCCATTTCAAAAAATCTTTTCCTGAAATCCAGATCCTTTGCAACGGATATGTAAAAGTTGAATACAAGAATAATCATAATGGCCGCAAGTATAGTCAATGCCAGGCAGACGAGATAGTTCCCAAGGACAAGGAAAGGCAGTATTAGAAATATAACCGTAAAGATATACGCACATCCCGTATATATTGAGGACTTGAGCGCATGGCTATGGTCGCTTTCCGATTTTGTTGACAGGTATTCAGACGCTGCCATTGAAAAGGACGCTGCGATGCCCGTAATCAGCCCGGCCAGGGCGATAAGCCGCGTATCCCTCAGCGCAAAGGATAGGCCCGCCAGTGTACCTGTGAGCTCAACGAGGGCATCGTTGAGCCCCAGCACCACAGAACCGATGTACTGCAGGCGCTCCTCCTGCAGCAAGCTGATCAATTCCCTTTCGTGTTTGTCTTCATCGTCAACCAGCCTATGTACTTCGGGAATTTTTTCGGAAACTCTTTCATAAAGGTTTTGAGCTTTCTCTTCCCGTTTCTCAAGAAGTTTGATTCCAAAGGTCAATCCAAATATCCTGCAAATCCAGTAATACCAAAATATCAGAAGCCTCTTTGGCTTTACGCTTTGCCCGGTGATTTTCTGCCAAAAGTGAAAGTGGCTCAGTTCATCCTCCGAAATATCCTTTAATACTTCACTGTTCGCCTTATCCTTCGTGATGGCGGAAAGTCTTTTATAGATATGGTACTCGGTAATTTCATCCCTTTGGGAGTTAATTATCGCATCTAAAGTTTTGTTGTCCAGCCTGATTTCCTCCATTGTTCATGCACCTCTCAGTCTACAATGAACAGCTTTGCCCCTTTCTCCGTGCGGGATCTGTGGGGATTGATTCCCCTCTTTATTTCTGAAGCCTTATAGTGCTTTAAGCTTATCAATTCCTGCTAAATTGGGACATACTCTCCTGCAAATACTGCATTTCTTAAGTACATAGCCCTTCTCGGTGCGAAAATTTGACAGGGGCCTGCATAATTCCTGGTTAACCGTAATACCGTCCAATGCACCCTGGGGACATGCATCGATACAAAGGCTGCACCCTTCAGGACAGCTGCTGTAGCGTGCAATTTCATCCGGTTCAAGTTCAGCATCAACCAACACAGCCCCTATTTGAATCATATTCCCCAGATCTTCGTTAATCAGCAGAGTATTTTTCCCAAGTACACCTAATCCCGCCAGCCAGGCTGCATGCCTCATGGACAGGATTGCCCTGCCATACTGGCGTTTCTGCTCCCAGTGCTCATAGGGGTCGTCGGAAGGTACAGGTACAGCTCTCACGCCCATTCTTTCAAGGTATAGGGCCAGTTCTACGGTAATCCCGTCAACCATCTGCGTTACGACATTGTTGACCATTGTATATGGAACGCAGCTTGCAGCAAATATCGCATCAGTGGGCAATTTCTTGGCAAAGACTATTACAGACCGGCATTCGCTATAAATATCCATAGGTCGGAATCCCTCCGGGGCTTCATTAAACCTATCGCCAGGGGCAATGCCGCATAGGTCGGCGCCCAGATTTTTAGCCGCAGCCTTTATTTGGATTGCATCTATCATAATTATCCCCCTCAGCTCAATGAATATATTCCATTGCTTTTACCGTACCCCCTAGCTGATGCCATGTATGCGGGCTCCCGGCTGCCGGCGCAGTAATTAGGGCAGTATCACAATATTGTTTGCTACGGGACGCTCCTTCCCATCAGAAGGTTTGTTTAATACCTTACCGTTATAATAGATAGCGCTTGAACCTCCTCCATCAAGGTTATACGCTTCCTTGACACCCAGTTTGAGCAGTTTATCCTGCAAATGCTCCAGGGTTACGCCTATGCTCCAATTCCCCTGCCTTCCGTCTATGACGATCATTATCAGGTCATCGTTTGCATATTTCCCTATTATTGTGCGGGGCTGGTTAGTCGCCATCCATTTTTCAGGGATGTCTACTTTTTTCCCGTCCTTAAGTAGTACCGGGATAAAACTGACTCCCTGGTAGGGCTTGAGCCTCATAATATCATTCTCTGTGCTGGGTACTGTACCTATCACCTGGCCGTTCCTATTGATGCCTGCAAAAAAGAGATCCCCGGGATACCCATTGAACGGTTCTACAAGTTTGCCGTCCACAACGGTGTTCCCTATCAGCTGGGCATAGCTTTTTCCATTTCGGTTCTCGGTGTAAAAGCCTCCTCCATTGATTGCAAGTATGGCCCCTTTCCTCTTCGCGGCGCTGGAGGTTGTCTCCAGCTCGCCGAGGGTATCCCCTGCAATAACCACCTTAAACGCTTTCGGGTCAAACAGCTTTACCTTTGCAATATAGCCCCTATAACCCAACTCCGCCAGTTCAAAGATTTTTATCTCCACCCTGTCGGATATGTGAGCTGCAACTGCCGGCCCAAGCATGTCAAGGATTTTCTGTTCATAGATATCGTCAGAGAGCTTTCTTTGTGATGCGCTAAGCTCGGATAGTCCGGCCAGATCCTTGTACTGCTCGCTAAAGGTCTGCTGCTGCTCTTCAGCGAGCATCCCCAAACTGTATATACTCTCCTGGAGATCGTAGATGCCGTTATGGAGCTCATCTACCTGTTCAGCCAGTACCGTTGTAGGCAGCTGCATGTGTTTACTGCTATCCGCAAAGCCTGTGCTGACAAGGAAGAGTGCCAAAAAGGGCGCCGCCAGAAATAACATGAAATAATTAATTCTGTACATTTGGGGCCTCCTTTAAGATGTTTAGGCTTCGCTGCAGTTCCTGAAGCCGCTCGTCCAGTTCTTCCAGCTTCTTGTCAATATTTTTCTGCACCGACCGGGAGCTGGATATGGTTGAATCCGCATCCTCTATGCTCTCTTTCAGCTTGCTGATCTCCTGTGTCATAATCTCTATCCTGTCAGACAGCCCCTGGAGGTTGAGCGCATTCTCCTGCTGTACATTCCTGATGGCAGTGTCTACGTATTCCTTGGCATAAGTATACCCATAGTACGCTGCAGCCGACCAAACACCCGCACTAACCAGAAATATTATTATATTAATCCAGACCTTGCGGCTCTTCCGTTTTTCCCTCTTTGCCCTGGTCCTGCCTTGTCCTATTTCCTGCGGCGTAAGGTTATTTTCCATGATAGCTACTTCATCCTTTCTAAAATATCCTTATAGAAAATATGCTAACTTAAATCCTCCCACTTATCAAGCCAAATTCCATATTAAGGAATGTACCCCTATGTAAATAAAATAAAGTAGTAGCCCACCCTTAAGGGTGAGCTACGTCTACGTCGACTAGTACTTGTTTCCGTATGTGTTCCTATAAACCTTCTCGTATGGAAGGCTTTCTTCGCTGTGCGGCTCTTTAATCTCATCGGGATAACCCAGCGCAACAATCGCTTCAACATTTATGTTGGCGGGTATTCCTAATATTTCTTTTACGCATTCCTCGGCTGTCTTATTTCCATCGTGCATCCTTTTTCTTATCTGAATCCAGCATGAGCCCAATCCCAGATCTTCAGCAGTAAGCTGGATAATTGTCGCTGCTATTGAGGCATCCTCTACCCAGACATCACTTTTAGCGCTGTCCGCAAGAATAACGATACCGACAGGAGCGTTCTTCAGGAAGGTTGAACCGTAATCCTTTGCCCTTGACAGTTTCTGCAAGATTTCCCTGTCGTCCACTACTACAATCTCCCACGGTCTGCTGTTCTTTGAAGTGGGGGATAATAGCGCTGCCTTCACCAGTTTATCCACCACCTCCCTGGGCGGCACCTCATCCTTATACTTTCTTATACTCCTTCTCTTGGTAAGCAGCTCAAGCATTCCAAAACCTCCTATTCACATTTTTATTTATAATTAATATACACCTGTAACCGCTCATATCATACTAACTTATGAGCTAAGGAAACCTCCTGAAGCTATCCCTGGTAAAAGTCCATTCGGGAGTATACAGCTTGTCTGCAAAATCCAGTTCGTACCACGGACTTATTTCCTTGTTCACCGGGTTTTTCAGTATATGGATTTCCTGGGCGGGCATATAGCTTTGCGCGAGCATGAATACCCGCTTGCCGGTATCTTTGTCCTCCGCCATATCCACAACTATCACCGCATGCCCCGGACTGCCTCCCTGTATTATCACGTCCCCTATCATAAGCTGCTCCGGCTCAATGGGCTTCAGTTCTTTTTCCAAAGAGAGCGTCCCTGCATAAGCGAACACTATGTTCAAGTAGCTTCTAAAATCCGAATAGGTGTTGGACCGTTCCGCCCTCTGGACCCAGGACGTTGAGTTCCCGTTGATTGCTATCCGGTTCCCCTGCATCCACTTTGAATAATCCGCCCTGAACCCGTTTGTAAAGTTAAAATGTATTTCATCGTATCTCTGCCGCTTGTACAAATACTCCGCCCTCAGCCTCATAACCGCGTCTGCACACTGCTGCAGGTCCCTGTCCCCAACGTCCATGTCCACTACTGCTTCATATACATCATTATGCTTGACCCGCCCGTCAAAATACAGCACTTTGGACCCATGGGGCTTTAACGGCAGGTTCCTCAGATATTCGCCGAAGGACCCCTCCTCAACTGCCACCCTTTCAAATCCCTTAGGGACTATTATTCTCGTTTCCACAGTATTCCCCTCTTGATCTATCAGTCCATCGTACGTTTCCCTGGAGGCGTCGTCTACATCTCCTATTGTTATGGGGCCTTTCTCCGTATCCGAATGATTAATCGCACATGATGCCGGTATCAATACACCCAACATCAGTACTGCCAGTGCTGATGCAACAAGTTTAGCATTTCCCATACTCAGCACCTCTCCTGTCAAGGGTTGATATAGTCTATTGCATAGTCTTCGTTTTTCTACCAATTTACCACTACTGTACAATATTGTCAACTAAACCGTCGTGACAGCCCTTTTCAGCCAGTCTTCTTGCAAGCATTGTATTCCTTTTTGTCGTTTTATTGTTTCTGACCGCCATCCCCAGAGCCTTTTTAGTGCCTATTGCTACAAATATCTTCTTTGCCCGCGTAACACAGGTGTAGAGGAGGTTTCTTTGCAGCATCATATAGTGCTGCATCGTGAAGGGCGCAACAACAATGCTGAACTCGCTGCCCTGGCTCTTGTGCACCGTTATGGCATATGCCAGCACTACCTCATCCATTTCGGTTATATCGTATTCCACATCTTTTTCATCAAAGCTTAACAAAAGCTTCTTCTCCTCAAGGTCGATGTGCTTGATTGTTCCAATATCTCCGTTGAAGACGCCCTTGTCATAGTTATTTTTAACCTGCATGATTTTATCGTTTGTTTTGAATACGGTCCCGCCATACCTGATTGAAACCTTTGATGGATTCAGCGCTTCCTGGAGTACCGCGTTCAGGTTTACCGCCCCCGCATCCCCCCTCTGCATCGGACAAAGTACCTGAATATCCCTTATTGGGTCTACCCTGTAATACGCGGGCAGCCTGCTTGTGCACAACTGTTTTATGTGTTCGGGTATTCTTTCGGGCAGTTCCTCCTCTATGAAGAAAAAATCACTGTTTCTTCCGCCCTGTATTTTGGGAAACTCACCCCTGTTGATGCGATGGGCATTCGTAATAATCGCGCTTCCCTGGGCCTGCCTGAAAATCCTGTTTAGTTTCACCACTTCAACGCTTTCCGATTCTATGATATCCCGGAGGACATTTCCCGCTCCCACCGATGGTAGTTGGTCGGCATCTCCAACCAGAATTACCGTAGCAGCATCCGGCACCGCTTTGAGCAGGTTATACATTAGAATTACATCTACCATTGAGGTCTCATCTACTATAAGCACATCACACTCCAGAGGCTGCCCGGCATTTTTCTTATAGCCCTCCGCAGGCTTGTACTCAAGCAGTCTGTGAATCGTTCTGGCCTCCATACCCGTAGTTTCTGTCATGCGCTTGGCAGCCCTTCCTGTGGGGGCGGCAAGCAGCACTCTCCTTCCCATCGCGGTAAACGCCTTTATTATCGCCAGGGTTGTGGTGGTCTTCCCCGTACCGGGCCCGCCGGTCAGGACCATGAATTTGGACGATAAAGCAGTCTTTATTGCCTCTACCTGCACTTCATCATATTTTATCCCGCATTCCGCCTGAATTCTTTCTATGAGTTTTGAATAATCCGATGTTTGAAGGGGAGTATTCAGCTCCCTAACTCTCCTGGCAATTCCCACTTCGCTGTGAAAAAACGGAGGCAGGTATACGGCATCCTCATAATCCGGTATTATTGTTTTTTCCGACAGCATCTTTTCTATTGCCGGATTTATGTTTTCTTCCTCCTGTTCAAGTACCTTCATGGATTCCTCCGTAAGCTGCTGCCGGGTGGCATAGCAGTGGCCTTCGTTGGAAAGCTCATTCAGCACATATATTATCCCTGCCCTGCATCTTTCGTAGGAATCCTTGTCAAACCCCATCTTTTGAGCAATCCTGTCGGCAGTCTTAAACCCTATTCCCCAAATTTCATCCGCCAGCCTATAGGGATTTTCCCTGACCACTTTGATACTCTCGTTACCGTAGGCCTTAAATATTTTAACCGCATAGGCGGTAGATACGCCGTTGCTCTGGAGGAACAGCATAACGTTCTTTATTTCCTTCTGGTCCTGCCATGCCTTTTTTATCATCTCTACCCTTTTGGGACCTATTCCATCGACCTCAATAAGGCTGTCCGGTTCTTCCTCGATTATCCTGATGGTATCTTCCTTGAACTGCCTTACAATCCTTTTGGCGTTAACCGGCCCTATTCCTTTTATTAGGCCGCTTCCAAGGTATTTTTCAATACCTGCCACCGTTGCCGGTATGGCCTCCCGGTAATCCTGGACAACAAACTGTTTCCCGTACTTGCCGTCCATCTTCCAGTCGCCTCTCAGTTTGACAATAGCTCCCACATTGACGCCAGCAAGGTTCCCAACAACAGTAACAAGCTCCCTAAAACCCATGGACTTGATTTTTAGCACGCAAAACCCATTTTCTTCATTTTCAAATGTTATTCTTTCAACAACACCCATCAGCGTTTTCATAGTAAACCTATAGGCCTCCGTTAAAAGGTGATCTTTTATCGTTTTCACGCCATATCTTTCTTATAAGTCTATTTAAATAGTTGCCACGCTTCCTGTCCTAGACTGCTTTTTCGGCAGGTTTCCCACCCGCAAACTGGCTGTTGTAAAGATCCGCATAGAAGCCTCCCCTGGCCATAAGCTCTTTATGGCTACCCTTTTCTACGATGCTGCCCTCATTCATAACGAGTATGAAATCTGCATCGCGGATTGTAGACAGCCTGTGGGCAATTACAAAACTCGTCCTGCCTTTCATAAGCTCTGCCATGGCCCTCTGTATATGGACCTCGGTTCTTGTATCCACACTGCTTGTGGCCTCATCAAGAATAAGTATTGCCGGATTAGCCAGTATTGCTCGGGCAATAGTCAAAAGCTGCTTTTGACCCTGGGAAATATTTGAGGCCTCTTCATTGAGTACGGTGTCATAACCATCGGGAAGGGTCCTGATAAAGTGGTCGGCGTGAGCCGCCTTTGCTGCCCGAACAATCTCTTCGTCGGTAGCCCCCTCACGGCCGTAAGCTATATTATCCCTTATTGTACCGTTAAACAGCCATGTATCCTGAAGCACCATGCCGAAAATGCTGCGTAGGCTTTCGCGTTTCAATTCTCTTATGTCTACGCCGTCAACGGTTATCTTACCACCGCTTATTTCATAGAAACGCATCAACAGGTTCACCAGCGTCGTTTTGCCTGCGCCGGTCGGACCCACGATTGCAACGGTCTGCCCGGGCTTGACATCAATATTCATATTCCTGATAAGGGTAACGTCTTCGCTGTAGCCGAAATCCACGTTTTGGAATTTAACCTCACCCCTCGGAAACCGGATTGCCTTGGCATCTGTGCTGTCTGGCGTCTCTTCGACCTCGTCAAGAAGTTCAAAAACGCGCTCAGCCGATGCAACGGTGGACTGAATAATATTTGAAATATTGGCAGTCTGGTTTAACGGCTGGGTAAACTGCCTGGAGTATTGGATAAAGGCCTGGACATCACCTATTTCAATGGCCCTTCTGGTTACAAGGATACCGCCAACGACACTGACGAACACGTATGCAATATTATTGAGGAAGGTCATAAAGGGCATGATGATACCGGAAATAAACTGTGCTTTCCAGCCCGCCTCATACAGCCTATCGTTTATTTTATTGAAAGCATCGATCGATGCGCTCTCCCGTCCGTAAGCCTTTACTATCCTATGCCCGGTATACATCTCTTCAACATGGCCGTTAAGCTCACCGAGCGCCTTCTGCTGTGCGGCAAAGTATTTTTGCGAACGGGATACTATGGGTTTTGTCACAAAGACATAAAGGGGCAGCGTCATTATGCAAATAAAGGTCATCAGGGGGCTGATAGTCAACATCATAGCCACAACACCAACGAGGGTGATTATGGAGGTAATGAGCTGTGTAATACTCTGCTGCAGTGTATTGCTGATATTATCAACGTCATTCGTAACACGGCTCAAGATTTCACCATGGGTATGCGAATCATAGAATTTCAGAGGCAGCCGTGAAAGCTTGTCGTTAATATCCTTACGCATATCAAAAACGGTCTTCTGCGCTACGCCCGCCATGACGAACTGCTGTACATAGCTGAAAAAGGCGCTTATAAGATACAGGCCACCCAGAATCACGAGTATCCGAAGTATATAGTCAAAATCCACTCCGGCGCCGGGAACGCCCTTATATTTCGCCATAAGGCCTTCAAATAGCTTGGTTGTGGCTTTACCCATAACCTTGGGGCTAACAATGCTGAAAATCACACTGAGTATAGCCGTCAGCAGCACCTGAAAAAGCTGAAATTTTCGGGGTTTTAAGTAACCTATAAGCCTTACCAGCGTGCCTTTAAAATCCTTCGCCTTTTCTACGGGCATTCCCATGCGCGGCCCTCCAAAAGCCCTGCCGGGCATCCCTATTGGATTATGCCTTCCACGCTCTTCACTCATGCGAGTTCCTCCTCCGAAAGCTGTGATGATACAATTTCACGATATATCCCGCAGGTGCTCATAAGCTCCTTATGTTTGCCGATCCCTGCAACCCGGCCCTCATCCATAACAATAATCCTGTCCGCATCCATAACGGTGCTAACTCTCTGCGCTACGAGAATCACGGCAGCATCCGCCGTTTCCCTTTTGAGCGCCTCACGCAGCTTTGCATCGGTTTTAAAATCAAGGGCTGAAAAACTATCGTCAAATACATATATTTCGGGCCTTCTAACCAGCGCCCGGGCGATGGAAAGGCGCTGTTTCTGGCCTCCCGATACATTGGTTCCCCCTTGGGCTATAACCGTTTCATACCCTTCTTTCATGCCCGAGATAAATTCGGCTGCCTGGGCGATTCTAGCGGCGCGTTCAATTTCTTCGTCGGTCGCGTCTTCCCTGCCATACCTTATATTGTCCGCAATGGTTCCGGTAAAAAGGATAGAGGTTTGCGGAACAAAACCTATTTTTGTTCTAAGGCTTTCCTGGGTCATTTCCCTGATATCGACACCGTCAATCAGAATGCTGCCGCTGTCGACGTCGTAGAAGCGGAGAATAAGGTTTACCAGCGTTGATTTGCCTGACCCTGTACCGCCGATGATAGCAGTCACTTCGCCTGGGCGGGCGCTGAAAGAAATATTGCTGACGGCAGGCCTTTCCGCACCCGGATAGCTGAATGTAACGTCATTGAATTCCACCAGGCCTTTGCCAAAATCAGCATTTTTGGCATGCTCCGGGTCCTGGATTCCCGGGGCAATGTCAAACACCTCATTAATTCTTACGGCAGAAGCTGAAGCCCGGGGAATCATGACAAACACCATCGAAACCATGATAAGAGAGAACATAATCTGCATAACATACTGAATAAACGCCATCAGGCTACCGACCTGCATGTTTCCGTTGTCGATGCGGATACCGCCGAACCAGATTATTGCAATGGTGGTAAAGTTAAGGACCAGCATCATACCCGGCATCAGCACAGCCATTATCCGGTGGACCTTTATCGTCGTATCAGTAAGATCAAGGCTTGCATCGCTAAAACGCTTCTTCTCGTAGTTGATACGGTTAAAAGCCCTTATTACCCTGATGCCGGTGAGACCCTCCCGCAGAACCAGGTTTAATCTGTCGAGCTTCCCCTGTATTGTTTTAAAGAGGGGCATGCCCTTACGTGCAACGACAAGGATTGCGGCGGCAAGCAGCGGAATGACAGCAACAATCACCAGCGAAAGCGTCGCATCCATCGATACCGCCATGATCACTCCTCCAACACACATCATAGGCGCCATTGCCATCATCCGCAGCAGCATCAGCACTACCTGCTGGATCTGTGTGATATCATTTGTGGTCCTTGTAATGAGAGACGCTGTGCCTATCCTGTCAAACTCATGCAAAGAAAAACTTCCAACCCTTGAAAAAACCCTGTTCCGGAGGGTTTTGCCGAACCCCGTTGCAGTTTTCGCTGATAAAAGGCTTGCCAGTATTGCACATATAGAACCTGCGGCGGCAACAAGAAGCATTAGCCCTCCAACCCTTATCATATAATTGGTATCGCCGTTGACTATACCGATGTCCACAATATCCGCCATCAATGTAGGCAAATACAGCTGGGAAAGGGATTGAAAAAACATGAGGGCCAAAACCGCGATCACAGAGCCTGTATACGGCTTCAAGAACCTGAATAATCTAATCATAATCTTCATCTCCATTCAGCTTTCTTATCACAAACCTTTGCAAGATTGTCGCGCATTTGCAGCAGCAGCCTGCGGAGCAGAACCTGTTCTTCTGCCGTAAAATTATGAAAGCATTCCGCTTCCAGGATTTCTAAGGTCCCCTTAACCTCTTCGACGACTTCTTGTCCCCGCTCGGTAAGATAAACCCTCGAAACCCGCTGGTCATCAGGGTCCTGGCGGCGCTCCACAAGCCCCATCTTTTCCATTCTCCTCAGCATTACCGTAATAGTAGCAGGCTTAATATTTAGCTTGCCGGCCAGGTCGGTCTGGCTCTGACCGCCTTCCCGGTATAGCTCAAGCAGCATCGGAGGCTGCCCGGGATAAAGCCCTACTTTGTCAAGCAGCATATGGGCACGGTGATGGTGAAGCCGCATCACCTGTGAAAATACATGATACAAAGAATCGGGTTTGTTAAAGTACATTTGCTTTCCTCCCAATTTATTTAGTCGGCTAAACATATCTATATGATAGCATTGCATATATCTTTTAGTCAATCCCTTTATTTTTCTTGTTAGCACGATTATGGAAAACGAATAACAGGCCTATATCGCTGTCGTGGAATACTTAGCTGGCTAAACAGCTAAGCCGTTATAGAGATACTTACAGTAAATATATTTGATTTTTAATACATATAATAAAGGCGGATATTGTATTTCTTTTTCTGTGCGAAGTACGAACAGGTAGTATCCCCTTTCCCTGGGCAATATAATCTGTCTCTTTCCATCTGTACTGATCAGGGCAAGATCGTCCTGGTCTATCTCTTTATCCACCATCTGCGCTGTTAATTTTAGAATGCAGCAATCCAATAGTTTTCTTTGTTCCGGATACACAACCTCAAGCGTTTCTCCGGCCGAGAAACTCGCAGACCATGAAGAATTGTTCGCGAGATAAAAGGACCTGATGTTCTCAAGTAAAACAGACGAATGCACGCGTTTTATGTGCCCTGCCGGTCTCAAATAGAGGGCATTCATATTGCCGTTTTCAAATGGGTTAAACCATACTTTCTTTAGTTTAACCCATTAAACCGGAAATGCCAATATATTGGACAATGCAATCATATAATTTTACTATGGCCTTTTTCATCGATATTCTTCAAAATCAGAACCAAGCAATAAATCGTAATCAAATTGAATAGTGGAAACATGGCCATCTCCACAAAACTCATCGGCACTCCGGCATAGGCCTGACCAATTATCATTGCTGTAATTGAAGTTAACATTGTAATACCTTTCATGATTATGACAGATGACAGCAGGTAACCAAAGGGCTTTCTCTTTAATATCAGTACCCCTGATAAAACTGCTGCAGGTACTATGAATCCCAAATCCATGGCCTGAATGACCAAGGTGGTATAATGCTCCAACCCAAAAGGGATAGTGTTATTTATCAGCGGAGGTATAATCCTTCCCAGCCAGAGCATACCAACGGCTGCGCCAATGAATATTTGAAAACCCCCCACAAATTTTACAGGCAGTTTTTCATTGAAAGATGATCTCAATCCTTCAATATCGAATGACATCATAGATAATATGAATGCAAAAAAGCTTGCCGACATAAGTATTACATATACCAGAAACAGGGGATTATACATCCATAAAAACGCATACGAAATATAAGTATAAAGGAAATAGCCTAAAGTACCTGTAAGCAGCAGCCTGCCTTTAAGCAATCCCTTTCGCGATAAATAGAGCGATATTATAAGTACCGGGACGCCCAGGAGCATGGTTGCAATATCCTGCGCTATACCCTGGGCAACCACTGCTATAGAGTCATGCTGATATATTCCTTTCCCGTAAATTGTAACCGTTTCCCCATGTATGGATTCAAACTCATATTGGCCTGGTCCTTGATTGGAAAGTATTCCAACTGCTGCAGCCACTAATGATAATACTGCAATGCACAGCACAAGTATGCTTATAGGTTTTTTGAATTTCATAGTGCATTTACCACCCTTCAATCTGTCATAAAATAATATGAATTATGCCCTTTTACTTGGAACAGCTCAGGCATTGTTCATTAGCTGTGAAAACCTGTTAATATTATCCTCCAAGATATTTGATATATCCTTATCCGTTTTAGAAACCTTCTTGACTATAAATCTATCTAAAGCATTCATCTTTTTGAATATGAATTCCCCTCCGAAGTATTCCTTTGCAACGGCATTGGACAACAACTCCTGGGGAAAAGAAGTGTTCAGCTCTGTTTCTGCGATATCCCCTTCTCGCATACAACATATAAAGAACCCGGTTTTTTTGTCCATTAACCGGCTAAGGTTTTTTGAACAGAACTCGCTTACTTCTTTCTGAATTCTCCCCATATAAATCGAGCCACCGATGATCACTTTATCATATTGTGAAAGATCTACAGCCCTGGCCCCTTTCAAATTATATAGGTCAACTTCCCCCGTAAGTTTTTCCGACAGCATTGAAGCGCACCTTTCCGTACAGCCGTATTTGCTGGCATACGCAATTAATGTTTTCATTTTCCTACCTCCAGTAATCATATTTTCAGACCTCATTCCTTGACATAATTCCGTTGAATAATACGGTAAATTGATGATCTATCAACCGGTTTACCTGATCCCGGGAAATATCCTTTTCCACCATGAGTTTTATTATCAGACCAAATGTGGATGTCCAGAGTATTTGAGCTGTGAGCTCGATGTCACAGGGCGTAAAGCGGCCTTGATTCACCCCCCTCTGTATGCTGCTACACAGCATTTGCAGGGTCTGGCTCCTTTCAGAAATTCCTTTTTCCAGCAGACGAGTTCTTTTTAGCACGGCAGGGTCATCATTGAGCATGACAGCCCTGTAATACTCCGGGGACTCCAAGGCTGCTGCAATATACCTGGTAAATGCTTCCCTTATCTCTTTTTCCGGCTCGTTCTCGTTTCTTTTTACCGAACCTATTGAGGCCAGTATCCGTTCATACCCCTCCCTTACCAGTGTCTCGACTATCTCGTTTTTGTCTTTAAAGTAGTGGTAGATAATAGCAGGAGAATAGTCTATTGCATTGGTGATTTTACGTATCGACAGTCCCCGAATACCATCCTTGGCAATTATATCCCGCGCCGCATCCAGGATTGTATTTCTAACCTCTTCCTGCTTGCGCAGTTGGCGTTCCTTGCTCATATGTATCACCTGCCCTTTGCATATTAAACAGCGTTTATTTCATTGAACACTGTTTAATTATAAAATATGCTATCGCTTCCGTCAAGTATAATCATGGATGAATTCCCGTCATTCGAACAGGTTTTGGATGCCCAAAACAAGTGCACGGAATTGGAACACCTGCATTGGCGCAAACATGAATTGTTTACCTTTCAATTCTGACTGCTTTTAGCAATGTTGATTTTACCATGGTTTATATTGTGGAAACTGGTAGACAGGAGAAGATTGCTTGAAATACTCGTATACGGATTGTTAATATCAACGATTGTAACTGTGCTTGATGAGGTGGGCTGCCAGTTGAACCTGTGGGAATACCGCTTCGACCTTGAACCTTTGTTCCCAAGGTTAATACCCATGAATTTTACAATGCTGCCCGTCTGGTATATGCTCATTTATCAGTACTTTACGAAATGGAAGCCATTTATAACGGCGAATATCGTATCGGCAGCAATATTTACTTTTATCGGAGAACCCCTTTTTGTGATGCTTGGTATATATGAACTGATCAAATGGAAACATATCTATTCGTTTCCTATTTTATATTATACTGGCGATAATCTTTAAAGCAATTTTAAACTCGATCATGAAAGTACACCAGCAGGCTTCTTAAATATATCAACAGAACCGTCCCCTTGATATATTAAATATATCAACAGAACCGTCCCCTTGATATATTAAATATATCAACAGAACCGTCCCCTTGATATACCCTTGATATATGTCACCCGTGTTCACTCGAACTTCAGGCTTATATCCAGAGCTTTAACCGAATGGGTCAAAGCTCCCATGGAAATAATATCCACCCCCGTTGCAGCTATATCCCTCAACCGCTCCTCCGTCACATTTCCCGATGCCTCCAGCAGCGCCTTCCCCTTTGCTTTGATTACCGCCTTTTTCATGTCCTCAAGGGACATATTGTCGAGCATGATAACCTCCGCACCCGCCTCAAGGGCCTCGTCCAACTGCTGCAGGTCCTCTACCTCTATTTCGATTCTCAAGGTATGGGGTGCCCTTTCCCTTACCCTGGCTACGGCTTCGGCTATTCCGCCGGCAGCCTTTATATGGTTGTCTTTGATAAGCACACCGTCCGACAGGTTGAACCGGTGGTTGCTGCCGCCGCCTATTGCTACCGAGTACTTGTCGAGAATCCTCAGACCGGGGGCCGTTTTTCTCGTATCAGCTATTCTCACGCTGTAGCCGGATACTGTTTCTACGCACCTCCGGGTCCTTGTCGCAATCCCCGACATCCTCTGCAGAAAATTCAGGGCAGTCCGCTCTCCCCAAAGCACAGGAGATGCGGGACCTTCAATTGTGGCTATGACTTGGCTGATGCTTACCCAACCGCCCTCTTCAACCTTGCGGTTCACTGCAATGCTGCCGTCCAGGATTTTAAAGACCTTTTCGAGAACCGGCAGGCCAGCTATAACCCCTTCCGCCTTTGCAATAAACATCCCCTTGATCGGCTTTTGCGCACCTGCCATGATACAGCCGGTAGTTATATCCCCTACCCCCAAATCCTCTGCCAGCGCATTTTTGATTATTCCCTCAAGATAGCTATCGGGTATATTCATATAATCCTCCTAACTGGTAATATAGTGTGTACCGCAGCTCTCTCCCCTGCGTGCGGCAGCCCTTGCTATCTGCATGGCCCCGTGCAGCATATTCTTTGTTTCCATCTGCGCCGGGCTTACGCAATCCTTATTCCTCAACTCCCACCATATTTCGTCCAGTTCCGACACTGCCTCCGTGATGCCTGTTCTGCTCCGGATAATACCGGCTTTTTCCGTCATGATATTGCCAATTCTTTCCCTTATGACATTCCAGTCTCGAGAAGAGGACCCGGTACACCGGTCGTACTCGAAGTCTGTCGGCATAATATCCAGTCTGTCCACGATTCTGTTGATGTCCGTGGCGATACGCCTCCCGAATACCAAGCCTTCCAGCAGAGAATTGCTTGCAAGCCTGTTGGCTCCATGGACCCCGGTACATGAACACTCCCCGCAGGCATACAGACAGGAAATACATGTTCTGCCGTCAAGGTCCACCGGTATTCCCCCTATCATATAATGGGCGGCAGGGGTAACGGGTATGTAGTCCCTGGATATATCCAGCCCGATACTCAAGCAGGTGTTGTATATAGTAGGAAACCTTCCGGCCAGAAATTCCCTATCCCTATGCGTTATGTCAAGATAAAGGCAGTCCGCCTGTTCGCGGGACATTTCCTCAAACATGGTCCTTGCTACCACATCCCGGGGAGCGAGTTCCTTCCTTGGATGAACTCCCTCCATAATCCTCCTGCCCTCCTTGTTTATAAGCGCTGCTCCCTCACCTCTGACCGCCTCGGAGATCAGGAAACCGCGCCCGTGCCTCTTTTTGTACTCTTTGCTGTAAAGGGTTGTGGGATGAAACTGTACAAATTCCATATCCTTCAATACCATCCCTGCCCTGAAGGCCATGGCGAGACCATCACCCGTTGAAATGGGTGAATTGGTAGTGTCGCAGTATATTTGTCCTATTCCCCCCGTCGCCAGGACCAGCGCTTTACAGTATAGAACCCTTTTTCCCCCCTCTATCTGAACCAGTATGCCGCAGCACCTGCCGTCCCTTACCAGAAGGTCTACAGCAAAGGCATTGTCCATCACCGCGGTATTCTCCCTGGAAAGCAGTGCTGCCAGTAAAACCCTGTGGACTTCTCTGCCGGTTGCGTCCCCGCCGGCATGTACGATTCTTCTGCTGCTATGCCCGCCCTCCAGGGTTGAAAGCAGGTTGCCTTCCTCATCCCTGTCATATTCAACTCCCATTTTTGTGGTTGCGGTGATGTTCTCCAATGCCTCTGCCACCATTACTTGTACCGCTTCCCTATTGTTTATCCAGCTTCCCGCCTTCATTGTATCCGCCACATGCAGGGTCCTGTCCTCTTCCTTCATGGCAACTGCAATACCCCCCTGGGCGAGACAGGTATTGTTCTCGCTCAGGCTGTTTTTGCTTATCACTGCAACCCTCAGATCTTTCCGGAGATTAAGGGCAGTATACAGTCCTGCTATCCCGCTTCCTACAATAACCACATCATGCTGCTCCTTTTCCAGTCCAAAGGTGGAAAAGTTGGCTACAAAATCCACAGGAACACACCTCCTATACAACCGATAGCATTCTTTCCAGGGACAGAACAGCTCTGCGCCTTACCTCATCTTCCACTTCTATAAGATACTTACCCTTCTCCAGGGCCTGGAGAACGTCTTCCAGCCGGGTCTTTTTCATATCCGGACATATCAACCCCTTTGACAGCAGGTAGAACCTTTTACGTGGGTTATCCTTCTGCAGCCTGTACAGAAGACCTGCTTCGGTACCTATTATAAAGGCTCCGCAGCTGCTCTTTGAGACTCTCTCTATGATGCCGGAAGTGCTCCCGACATAATCCGCCATGCGGGCTACGGCAGGAGAGCACTCGGGGTGGACTGCCACCTCTGCTCCAGGATGGGCAATCCTCGCTTCTTCCACATCCCTTTCTGTAACAGCCGAGTGGGTGGCACAAAATCCCTCCCATGGTATTATCTCTTTTCCGGGGACATGCCCCGCGACATAGCTGGCGAGGTTTTTGTCCGGTACAAACAATATCCTCTTATTTGGCATGGAAAGCACCACCTTTACTGCGTTGGATGACGTGCAGCAGATATCGCTTTCTGCCTTGACCGCCGCTGACGAATTTATATAGCACACCACTGCAGCATCCGGATACTTTTCCCTTGCTCTCTTCAGAGCCTCAGGGGTTACCATATCTGCCATCGGACATCCCGCCTCCATAACAGGGAGGAGGACCTTCTTTTGCGGGTTGAGCAGCTTAGCGCTTTCAGCCATAAAATGGACCCCGCAAAAGACTATGGTGCTGCACTCAACCTTTGTTACCTCCCTGCTCAATTCCAGAGAATCTCCAACAAAGTCCGCAACCTCCTGAACTTCCTTCACCTGGTAACTATGCGCCAGAATTACCGCGTCCCTTTCCTTTTTTAATTTTATTATGGTATCGATAACAGCCTGCCTTGACATCCTGCGGTCCCTCCCGTAACAATATGTGTATATACATCTGTCTTGTCATATATTGATAAAGAAAATATACCATTTAACCGCTAAATAATCAAGTAAGGCTTTCGCAGCGAAAAAATGACACACGTACCGAATAAAAATCTTGACTTCTCAATGGAAGATATTTATAATATAATAGTTGATAAGTCAACTAAGGGAGGGGTGATTTTGAAAAAGGCCATCGGACGTCTGGTATCCATCCTGCACCGGCAATCACAGGTATATATTAATTATACTTTAAAGGAATTTGACATCACTTCGGCAGAATATTCTTTTCTCCTTCGTCTATACAATAAAGACGGGATAACCCAGGATGATTTGTCTGCCTATTTATATATAGACAAGTCTGCAACAGCTCGAGCGATAAAATCACTGGAACAGAAGGGCTATGTGATAAGGGATAAGGATGATGCGGACAAAAGATTTAATAGAGTCTATCTCTCCGATAAGGCAATGCTTTATAAGGACGAAATAAGGAAAAGAGTATGGCAATGGAGTGAATTTCTGACAGAGGAACTGGATGAAGAAACTGTCGATATGGTCTTATCCGTGCTGCAAAAGATGGTGGATAAAGTGGAGCGTACCAATTTAAAAAAGAAAATGGAGTAATTATGATATGGAATATGTAAATCCATTAGGTGAAGAGAAGGTATCAAAGCTTTTGGTGAAATTTTCGGTGCCCGCAATTGTAGGCATGATGGTTAACGCCTTATATAATGTCGTTGATAGGATTTTTATCGGCAACTGCAGGGATTTAGGCTCCTATGGTTTAGCAGGAATTACCATAGGTTTTCCAATTATGATAATACTTCTGGCAATCGGCATTTTATTCGGCGTAGGTGGAGCAACCCTATTCTCCATAAGATTAGGCGAAAAACGGCAGGAAGAGGCTGAAAACGCCCTCGGCAATGCCTTTGTCCTATTGGTTATGGCAGGCCTTACATTTATGATTTTGGGCCAGATCTTTTTAAAGCCCATATTATCCCTGTTCGGCGCCAGTGAAGCGGTGCTGCCTTATTCCATGCAATATATGCGAGTGATTTTCTTTGGAGCGGTTTTTCAGGTATTAAGCATTGGCATGAACAATTTTATACGCGCCGATGGCAACCCTAACATAGCAATGCTGACCATGTTTTTAGGTGCAGGTATAAATACCTTGCTGGATCCGGTATTTATCTATGTTTTCGGAATGGGTATGGCCGGTGCGGCTCTTGCTACCATTCTGGCGCAGGCAATTTCAGCTGCATGGGTGGTAACATACTTTANAGGNAANCGCAGCAGAAACAAGCTTAGACTNAAATACATGAAACCAAANCTNCATATTGCAGTCAAAATAACCTCTCTTGGNCTNCCCGGATTTTCGATGCAGCTTGCCAACAGCCTTTTAAACATGATACTTAACAAGAGCCTGCTTATTTACGGCGGGGATATAGCCGTATCGGGCATGGGCGTGATAAATAGTCTCCAGACTATTCTTCTGATGCCTATTACCGGTTTAAACCAGGGCGTTCAGCCTATAATCAGCTTTAATTTCGGAGCGAGAAAATACGGCAGGGTCAAAACTGCAGAAAAGCTTGCAATTATGGTTGCTACTGCGATCGTGGTGACAGGTTATATCATAACAAGACTGTTCCCTACGCAGATGATAGCCATGTTCAACCGGGAACCGGAGTTATTAAAATTTGGCAGTTATGCGCTGGTGCACTGGTTCCTGTGTTTGCCGGTTATCGGCTTTCAGATTATTGCAGCAAATTTTTTCCAGGCTATCGGCAGACCAAAGTCCTCCATGTTTTTAATCCTTACAAGACAGATTATACTTCTTATTCCGGCGCTAATTATATTCCCCAGATTCTGGGGCATTACCGGTTTACTGCATGCGGCGCCGTTTGCAGATTTCTTCTCAAGCTTACTGACAGGTTTCTGGTTTTACTACGGTATTAGAAATCTAGAATCTGCACCACTCCTTGTCCGCCGTCAACCCTTCTAAGAAATAGGGCTGCAATTTTTCCTTCCATAAGGACAGCAATTCTTCCTTTGTCTTTGCTTTTTCAATACGCTCCCGTATTCCTATGCACCAATTGGGTGTACATTTCAGAAACCGGGACAAATTTTTAGAAGCTTTTAGTGAACTTTTTACCATGCGCATTATTCTTGGAAACATCACCTTAATCACCTCTAAACGTGAAAAGGGGTGAAGGGGCATACCCATTCCCTCAGGTAATTCTCCATATAAATCGCTGATTAGCCTCAATGCGCCTTTGGCATTCTTGCCAAGTAAGGACGTTATCACAGATACCCTTCTGCTGATATTCATGTAGGGTCTTCCGCAAATGTTGCCGGAAAACACATAATATCCAGGGATAAAATTCACAGCATCATCCAGCAGTCTTGCTATACTCCAGGAAAATGGAGGATAAACATCGGGTATTGCTTCTGCAACATTGGTATTGGTCCAAAGTTCATCACCCATCAGGGAATAATTAATTTCATAGGTGTCCAGGTTGCCTGCCGACAATGTTGTTATCGGCCTCGATTGCAGAAGGTATAATTTTCCGTCCGCTACAGCCCATTCGATATCCTGAGGTTTGCCTAATTCCTTCTCAAGCTTTGCTGCATATTGATAAAGCTTTGTGGCGTATTTCTCGAACTCAGCGGGGCCTTCATATTTCCCTTTAGGTCTTGTCAGCTTGAAATCATAGGCGTTGGCCTCTCCTGATACAAGCTGCTCTCCCAATCCATGGACATAGTTGCCTATCATGCTTACAAAGCTTCCTGTAATGGGATCAGCGGTAAACAGTACGCCCGAAATTTCCGACTGCACCATCAATTGGACCACTACAGCAATCTCATGAGACTGTTCCATACCCTGGACAGAGCTGTATGCCCTTACCCGCTCTGACTCCCTTGATCTGAAAACCGTATGGATGGCTTCCTGTATCTCTTCATCGGTTTTAGCATTTAAAACTGTTTCAAACTCTCCGGCAAAGGAGGCCTGGTCCGAATCTTCACTTAACGCGGATGACCTTACTGCAAACAAGGAGCCTTTATGCTTTTTGCGCATGTCATTCAAATAACCTTGTATCTGATGCCAGGCTTCAGGATTCAGTTCCTCCCCTTGAAAAGCCGGCGGTAAAACAACAAACCCTTCCGGTACAGGATAGCCTGCCTGATGCATTCGGGCCAGCATGCCACCCTTCCCTCCCGCAAGCGGCTGCAGTTCAGGCGTCAACTCTCTAAAGCTTTTAACCATATTTGCCATATAAATACCTTCTTAAAATATTCGTAGCTCCTTGCCGTCTATTCCCAGAGCCCTGGCCATTATTGCTTCCAGAGAGGCTTTATACTTTAATGATTTTGTTTTATCCTCGATATATTCACTGAAGAACACGCTTTGCGGGACAGAAGTCACAGCCCTTAACAATATATCCGCTGTTTCACGGGGAAACTCCACGTCAAAAATGCCTTCCTCCACCCCCTGCCCAATAATCCGGGCCAATGGTTCAACATACCTTTGAGCGATTGTCTGACAGTATTTATAGAGCGTAAAATCCGACCTCATTATCATACACAGGTACTTTGCGAGTTCTTTTTTTGGCTTTTGGAAAGCTACCTTTTTTTCCATAAACCGGTTCAGTTTTTCCAAAGCATTAAGCCTCGGGTCCTCAATTATGCGTTCAGCTTCTTCCAGCAAACTTTCCGCTAAATTATTAATACTTTCCGCCAGCACTTCTTCTTTTGATTTAAAGTAATGATAAAAGCCGCCCTTTGAAAGCCCTGAAGCATTTAGAATGTCATCAACACTTGTTTCCTCATAGCCTTTTTCTAAAAACAACTTTTCTGCAATCTCCACAAGCTCATTCTTCTTTGCACTATGATTTTTTGCTGTTTTCACCATATTCACACCTCCTAAAAACAGACCGACGTCGGTCTGTTTTTTTTAGTGTATACTATTCCATTAAATTTGTAAAGCCCAATTGATAGAATTCTAATCTTTTAAAAACGCGGCTAAAAATGCAATACAAATCACCATCATCAATAAGGTAACTGTCAGTACAGTCCAATGCACTGAGGCCCTGTAAAAGACAATTCCATATACCAATGCACCGAATGGCATGCCACCCCTTGGACAGATCATAATGGGAGCGTTTTCCCACCTGTTCTATCCAATTCATGCCGCCCAGGTTGGCCGGTAGATCGCCTGCCGCTAAAATGACAGGTTCAATAGCTAATATAAATTGACAAAGTAGCTAATAATGCTTTATAATAATAGCTAATATAAGGGGTGAGGTGATATCATGCGTATTAATACAACTGATTTGCAGAATGCTTTTGGAAAATATCTTTCGCTGGTAGAGAAGGAAGATATTATTATTACCAAAAACGGGAAGAGCGTCGCCAAACTCATCCGTTATAACGAACCTGATTTTTTTCTTGTTCATGAAGAATCTTTAAAATACAAATCGACCAAAAGAATCAGCTATGAAGAATATATGGCTCTGGTTGATTCCTCTGACCAAAGATATGAACTCATCGACGGTGAGGTTTATCTGCTGGCTTCACCAAGGTTTAACCATCAGGTTGTGGTGAACGAAATAGCATGGCATTTTTACAACTACTTTAGAGGAAAGCCCTGTCGGTCATTAACGGCGCCATTGGACGTGAGGCTGTTCGGTTATGCGACCAAGTTCGAAGAAGATCCCAATGTCGTCCAGCCGGATATTGTTGTGATTTGCGATCAAGACAAGGTCAATGAGGACAACAAGTATGAGGGCATACCGACGCTGATTGTCGAAGTCTTGTCTCCATCTACCAAAGGCAAGGATATGGTTGCTAAACTAAGCCTGTACATGAAAAGCGGCGTTTCAGAATACTGGATTGTAAACCTGGAAAATAAAAGTATTCTTCAATACTCCTTTTCTCAAGAAAGGGATATAGAAGGCTTAACAAGCCTTAGGGAAGGAGATACCATAAAATCAACGGCTTTTGAGGGTCTGGAGATACCATTAAGGGATATTTTTGCTGAAATCTAGCCAAACAGCAGCTCCATCAGCAGGCGCCGGGTTTTAAGGAAATATTGAAGACCCTGCAACTTCTAGGTCGGCAAACCAATAAGACCGGATTACATCCTGTTTTTGGTATGTCATAAAATGGTCGACATCCAAGTCTTTAAACCCATAGACCAGCACGACTTCCTGTTTGGGATCGATAATCCAATACTCCTTAACACCGGAAATCATGAAGGTATTCAGCTTATCCACCATATCTTTTGAGCGGGTGCCCGGCGACAATATCTCAACGACCAGGGCCGGCGTGCCCATGTACCGTCCTTTTTCATTGGTATTCTCATCCACATCGCAGGCAATAATCAGGTCCGGCTGCATAACATCGGGCTCCTTAAAGCCTTGTTTATGAAAATGCACATCAAAAGGAGCATAAAATACCTTGCACTGTTTGCCCTTGAGATACTCTCTTAATACAACATACAAGTTTCCGGAGATCTCCTGATGGGTTGTGCTTGGCGAACCTAACAACACGATTTCGCCATTGATGAATTCCATTCGCAAATCGCTTTTTTCATAGATCTCCATAAATTCCTCATAGGAGACCTTTTTACCGCCATACTGGTAATCCAAGGCCTTTTCTTTAATGGCGAAATAGCGGTCATAGTCCGTGATATAGGGCGCCAGCCGCACTGCTTTCTTACCGTTTTTGGTAATCACCACTTCATTATCGTCCATTACATAATCCAGATACATGCCAAGATTGCTCTTTAGTTCTGTCGCGGTTATTGTTTTTTTGGCTTTGCCGTTGCCTCTGTCTTTATCTTTCATAATTTCAATCACCTCGTACGATTATTACAACACATCGTACGACTATTATAATAAATCGTACGATGTGTTGCAAGCAATATTTTTTATATTCTTTGGCAAATAAAAGTTATTAGTCCAAAATATTCCTGAATTGTTCTACTATATTCTTACCTGTCTTTTTATCCTGTGGGATTGGAATATCAAATTCGTCTTCCTCATCATCATCAAAATCTCCATATTTTTCCCATACTGCATATAAAGTCCTGTAATCCTCATTTATAAGCTGCTGACGTACTTGAATTAGCAGGTTCAGCAATCCATCTTCAGCAGCAAAACTTACGCCGTCTTCTCCATCACTTTCATCTTCCTCATTCTCGTCTTCGTAATCATCTTCATAATAACCCTCGTATTCGTCATATAAATCACCAATAAATGCCATATCAACTCTGCAATATATGGCTACTACCACCCGGCTACCCTTGCTTTCTATGGAAATACCCAAATCATCATATCCACTGAATTCATATTTGCTTAAATTTTCTATCTGTTCTTCAGTGGTATTAAATGCAAGCGCAAAGGTCCACCAGTCATAACTCTCCCGGTACATCACATCATAATACTTCTCCATCAGCTTCTCCCATCCGCCGGGTATGTCATATCCGTCAACGTTGTAAACAAAGCTGACTCTTCTTGATGTGGGGTCAGCCCTTCTGGAAAGGGAGGCTACCTCTGCTTTCTCTTTCTTGCCGAGCGCCTTATCTACGGCTAAGAACTCATAGGATGTAGAACTGTGGTCTGAAGCAAAGCCTTTTCTGATGCTTATTATCCTCATTTCAATTACCTCCTGTAAGCTCATTCTTATATATTATTCATCCAAGACGGATAATTCCTATTATTATCCTCTTCAAGCCATTTCTCAATTTCCTCACGGGTTGCGTATGGAAATCCTGCGTCAGTATAGCCTATGACATCCTGTATATCAGCTATGACATCATATCCATCTTCAGCATATTTTCTTTCATATAAAGGCTCGGGACATCCGGGGTCAGAACCGATGGCATCCTCTGCAAAGACTCTGCACCCGCCGCAGAAGGCTTTTGCCTGACATTTGCCACAGCTGCCGTTTTTAAAACTCTTTTTTTCTCTGAAGTCCCTGTATTTTTTAACTATATTGTTTCGATTCCAAATAGCTTCAAAATCCTCATTCAGCAAATTACCTGCGTAAAAAATATTCCCTACAAGCTGTGAGCAAGGATAAACAGAACCATCAGGCGCAACGGATATTATCCTCTCCCCTGCAACGCATCCTCTTATTCCTGAATATAAGGCTGTCTGCGGATTCAATCTCCTCTTGCATCATTTACCAATAATATTCTATATTCTTTGAATTAAACCCCTCCGCAGCATTTCTTATACTTTTTCCCACTTCCACATGGACAAGGGTCGTTTCTGCCTATCTTGGTCCTTGTCTGATTAACCATTTCCGTATATTGCCTAAGCGTTTTATTGAATGTTTCCGAATTAGTTATATCCAGCATGCCGCTTTTTAGCCCCTCCATAATAAATGTTTTTGCAGGACCCCAGCTGTCTGGATTATCGGTTCAACAACGAATTTTGTGCTAAGTGGTAATACCCTGGTGTCAACTGGTAAATTCAAGAAATGAACTCATCGATTTTACCAGCGACTTGGAAACTTGCAAATGTAAATCTCACTATATTTTATATA
>Ga0067045_1003268_pt1 | contig 31022 bp, 23 predicted proteins | sample TerdegcTABiofilm_FD_59184 | JGI IMG/M metagenome (GOLD analysis project Ga0067045, IMG submission 59184) | Combined Assembly of (Gp0054472, Gp0054536) Wastewater bioreactor microbial communities from Singapore -Terephthalate degrading...
AATTAAATCAAAAAGTTAATAGTATGAGCTATCGCTCATAAAAAATTTGTAAAGGTATATAATGCAATCATTCAAATATTCCAAGGAAACCCGTGATGTGATTCTTCATGCGGCAAAAAAAGAATTTGCTGAACGTGGCTATAGTGGCTCACGGATGAATTCAATAGCAAAGCGTGCAGGAGTTAATCAGGCACTCATACACTATTACTTTTCTAGTAAGGAAAAGCTATACAGGGAGGTTCTGGAGTTTTTGTTTCATCATGAGGAGTCAAGTATAATTGAAGAATATTTCAAAGAAGATGTGTTAACTCCACCTGAAGCATTGTATGTGGCCATCTATATTCTTGTGTACCTGCATCACGATGCAATTGATCCTGAAACAAACAGGATAATATCATGGGAAATTGCTGAAGGTGGTGAAACATTCAAAAAGCTTTTAATTGAGTATCTTTATCCACGATTAGATAGAATTACATTGATAATTCAACAGGGTATTGAACAGGGCTATTTTGAAACCAGTGACCCATTTCTAATAGTTTTTAATCTTGTAAATTTTATTATTTCTTTTGAAAACAACAAACAGTATCTTAAAGATACTCCATGGTATGGCCGTTTTTATGGTGGTGATGATGGCAGAAGATTGTTTGAATATACACTCACTGCTACCTTTAAGGCTCTGACCCCAAAGGGGAAGGTACTTGCTTTGCCTCACATAAGCAATGAATTACAACACAAATTACATATAATTATTGATAAGCTTAAAAGTGCTCAGGGAGAACGATATGCATTGTCAAAAGAATTATAAACATTTATTCCAAACAGGTAGTCTTCTTTCACTCGTTGCAGTGATTATTATTTTCAGTGTATCGCTGGTAAACGCAGAACCACTTACACTGCAACAGGCAATTACGACTGCTATCCAGAATAATAATACCTATAAAGCTGCTCTTTTAAAAGTGGAGGAAAACCGCTATAAGGTGCGTGAAAGCTGGGGAATGCTCTGGCCACAGCTTTCAACTGATGTTGCGTATACACGGCAGTGGTATGAAGCAGGCTTTCAGTCGCAAATTGCAGGGCAGTATGATGTAAAGATAATAAATGGACAGATAGCAGTAAATCCTGGTGCGTTTTATAACAGCTTGCAGGCTTCCCGTAATAGTTTTATTGCCAGTGAATATGAGGCACGGTCAATTAAGGCAAACACCATTATTACCACATTAAGACTTTACTACCAGATACTTTTAACAAAAGAATTAATTGCAATGCATGAAGAAGCATTAAAAGCCCTGGAAGAAAATCTCAGAATTGTAACAGTGGGGTATCAAAAGGGAACTTTTTCAAAACTTGATTTTTTAAGGGCAAAAGTTGCCTTTAATAATGAAAAAACACAATATATCAATGCAAAAAACGATTATTTAACAGTTTGTGCAACATTTAATATACATTTAAACAGGGATATTAATGAACCTTTAGAATTAGATGAATCAGTTCTCATGGTCAGCAATGAAGATTTGCAGTATCTTTCATTTGAAGAAGAAAAGGAGATATCTTTTATTAGAGAACTAGTTGCACTTTCACTTAAGAACAGGCCAGAGTTGTTGCAACTGACACATACCCAAAAAGCACTACAATATGCATCAAATGCGGTATCATCTGTATATCTTTGGCCTAGTTTGTTTGTAAGTGGAAGTTATGGAACCAGTAAAACTATTTCAAAGTCTGATGAGTCATCTCAGGTTTCTGATCCAACTATGACTTCAATCATTGAAGGCATGAAATCAAGCTTTGCACCCAAAGGCTGGAATGATCACTGGATGATTACCTTTGGTGCTACCTACCAGTGGGGGGCGTTGTCACCAATTAATTCATCGCATGCCAGGGCAAAGCAACTGGAAAGCCAGGCCAATCAGTTAGATTTACAGTTAGAGGATTTTGTAAAAAGCGTCAGGCTTGATATACAGCGTGGGTTTTTAAAACTAAAATCAGCTTCAAATTCACTATACTCACAGCAGGGTAATGTTGAAACTGCAGAAGAATCACTGAAGACAGCAACTGCGCAGTTCAGAAATGGCATCATTGATAATTCAAAATTTTTAGAAGCAAATGTTGCACTCATTCAGGCAAAAACCTTATACATACAGTCGCTGTATGATTACAAGGTATCACAGGCAGAATTGAATAAATCAATTGGTGTGGATTATTTCAAGATTTACTAATTTATTGGGAGAGTTATCATGAAAAGAGGGACAAAATCAATACTTACAATAATCATTATTATTATTGCAATTATCGCCACCTACAGGCTGGTAGTGTTTATTGGAAATAAAATAAATCCCGCACAGGTAAAAGAAGAAGAACGTGTCATACCTGTAAAATCTTCAAAGGCAATACGAATGGATATAACAAAAACCCTTAATCTTAGTGGCGATATTGTGGGCAAAGAGGTTGTGAACGTCTTTTCACAGGTGCCTGGTAAGGTTATGGAAATCCTTGTGAAGGAAGGTCAGTTTGTAAAAAAAGGGCAGGTACTTTTCAGGGTTGATCGGGATATTGTTGGTATGGAATACATGCCCGCAGTAGTTGAATCCCCACTTACAGGATATATAGGTACCGTTATGGTGGACAGAGGTATGTCAATTGGCCCGCAGACACCGCTTGCTCAGGTTGTTACCATGAATCAGGTTGAGGCGGTTGCTCAACTCATTGAGGAGCAGATCAACATGGTACAGATTGGTATGAAGGCAAAGATCCGTGTTGATGCTTATCCAAATATGTATTTCTATGGCACAGTGTATCGTAAAAATGCGGTACTTGATGCAGCAAGTAGAACACAGGAAGTTCGCATACTTATAGATAATCCAGAGCTTAAACTACGTCATGGCATGTTTGCTGATATTCAGATACAGATGGGTTCAGCAAAGAACGCTGTGGTAATTCCAGTAGATAGTATTTTAAGCGATAGTTCTGGCAATTATTTTGTATACAAGGTAGTTGATAATAAGGCATTTAAACAAGCAATAAAGCCTGGATTTTCCTTAAAAAATGTAACCGAGGTAGTATCAGGAATCAATGAAGGTGATGTGGTTGTAACACTGGGCAAGGAGAATGTGGGGCATGGCGATATGCTTATGGTTTATATGGAAGAGATTAAACAGTAATAGTGCATGGAGATAGTTACTATGAAATTAACTGATATATCCGTTCAACGGCCAATAACCATCACAATGTTATACATTGGTATAATTGTAGTGGCAATAGTGAGTTATGTAAAAATCCCATTAGATTTATTCCCTGACATTGAGTTCCCCGTTGCTGTTGTGTTTACCGAGTATCCCAATGTTGGTCCTAAAGAGATAGAAAGTACCGTAACTCGACCACTGGAAGAGGCATTGTCATCGGTTAATAATATTGATACCATAACGTCAACATCAAAAGAAGGCCTGTCAATGATTGTTGCCAAGTTTACCTGGGGTACTGACATGGGGCTGGCAGTAAGTGATATGCGCGAGCGTATTGATATCCGCAAACGCTTTTTACCTGATGATGTTAAAAATCCTGTGGTACTTAAATTTGATATTTCCATGATGCCTGTTGTCATGCTTTCAGTTACCGGACCTAAAGATTTAGCGTATGTAAAAAAATATGCCGAGGACAATTTAAAAAATTTATTTGAGCAGACCGATGGTGTAGCAGCGGCATACGTCAGTGGTGGGCAGAGTTATGAAGTTAAGGTTGAGCTTATTAAAAACAGGATTGATGCTTATAAATTGACTATCGACCAGATTATACAGCTTCTGGCGGCAGAAAACTTAAATATTGCTGGCGGTGATGTCAAGACCCCATACATGAAATATACCTTGCGAACTCAGGGCGAATTCAAGTCTCTTGATGATATTCGCAATGTGGTTGTTACAGTAAAAAATGGCACCCCAATTTATGTGCGAGATATAGCCAGAGTATATTTAGCCCCTGCTGATGTTAAAGAGATAGTACGTCTTAATGGTGAAAATGGTGTTATTCTTCGTGTTCAGAAACAATCGGATAAAAATACCGTAATTGTTGCCCGCAATATATTAAAAAAAGTTGAAGAAGTGCGCAAAACCCTGCCCAAGGGGATGGATATACAGCCATTCTTCAATGCTGCTGAATTTATAGAGCTATCAATATCCAATATGATAAAAAATGCTGTTGAAGGGGCTTTAATAGCTATACTTGTTGTACTTGTTATACTGCGAAATATGCGGGCTGCACTCATTATGGGATTGTCGATACCTGTTTCTATAATAACGTCATTTGTTCTGATGTACTTCTTTGACCTGTCACTTAACATGATGTCAATGGGTGGGCTTGCCATTGGTGTTGGTATGCTTATTGATAACTCCATTGTGGTACTGGAAAATATTTTCAGATATAGGGAGAAGGGTGCACGGCCAAATGAAGCGTCAAAATTAGGTGCCGATGAAATGGGTATGGCCATTACAGCGTCAACCCTTACCAACCTGGTTGTCTTTGTACCATTTTTATTCAGCCAGGGGCTTGCTGTACAGCTATTTAAAGACATGGCGCTTACTATTACGTTCTCAATGTTAAGTTCACTAGTTGTGGCACTATCACTTGTGCCAATGCTTGCAGCAAAGTTTATTCCACGCATTGAACACACATATACTGGGAAACTTTCATTTTTACAGCCGTTATTTGACAGAAGTGAACAATACTTTATACGATTGGAACAGTTTTATGGCAGAGTTATCAACTGGGCACTTGACCACAGAAGGCGGGTTATCCGATACGTTGCAATTTCATTCGTGATTGGGCTTATCATGATCCCTATTGCCGGGATGGAATTTATGCCGGAATATGATGATGCTCAACTCACTATTGTTGCAAAATTGCCCGTTGGAACTAATTTGGAAACAACTGAGTCCGTTATGAAGATGATTGAAAAACGTGCTCTTGATGTGTTAAAAAAAGAAGAATATGTCGTTGTTTCGGTCAGAGCCGGTTATGGGGAAGGGTTTACTGCAGCATTTGGCGAAACAACAGATTATACCGGTAAGATTGAAATGAGACTGGTGCAGCCAAGTAAGCGCAAACGGTCTAAAGATGAAATCCGGCAGGTATTGCGTGAAGCATTTAAGGGAATTCCGGGTGTTACGTTTAACTTTTCACTTCAGGGTGATGCCGGTGGTAGAATCTTAGGAATGGGTGGAGCTGCAATTTCAATTGAAGTATATGGATATGATTTTGAGAAATCGTCGCAGTATGTTGAAGATATCCGCAATGCTATTAAAAATATTCCGGGTTTAAAAGATATTGATGTTTCCCGGGAAGAAGGATTGCCCGAAAAGGTCATAGTTGTTAACCGTGAAAAAGCTTCCAAGATGGGTGTCAATGCCTATCAGATTGCAAATCTTATAAAAAATAATGTTGCAGGGTATCCGGCAACCCGATATCGCTTTGAGGGCGATGAGTATGATATTAATGTTCGTTTACGAGAGGCTGACAGAGAAACTATTGAGCACATAAAATCAATTGAGATAAACACTCCAATTGGCAAGCGAGTACCAGTAGGAAACTTGATTGAAATTGTGACTAAATCAGGGCCGTCAACGATTGAGCGGAAAAAGCAGGAGCGTGTTGTGTATTTAAACTGTAAAGCCGAAGGCAGGGCTTTGAGTGCGGTTGTTTCAGATATTAATAAAGCAATCAGTAAATTGCCAAAACCCACTAATTTTGATGTGGTGATAGCTGGTGCCTATCAGGACATGCAGGAAACATTCCAGGATTTATTGCTGGTAATGCTGGTTGCCATGGTGCTGACCTATGTTATTATGGCGGCGCAGTTTGAATCGTTACTTAGGCCATTTATTGTTATGTTCAGTGTGCCTACCGTTATTTTTGGTGTGTCACTATTTTTGTTCTTAACCGGTACAACATTCAATGTGGTCACATTTTTAGGTGTCATCATGCTAGTTGGTATTGTTGTTAACAATGCGATAGTTCTTGTGGATTATACTGATATCCTGCGAAAGCGCGGGTATGGCATACGAGAGGCACTGGTTGAAGCAGGTACAAAACGATTACGACCAATTATGATGACTACGCTCACTACGATACTATCGCTTATACCTATGGCTTCAGGCCTGGGCGAAGGATCAGAGCTTTCATCTCCATTAGCGCGTGCTGTTATGGGTGGAATGAGTACAGCGTTTATCTTTACCCTGGTGTTTATACCGGTAATGTATATGATATTTGAAAGCATACGTGAACGGTATGAAGCACGACGGAAATATTAATTAAATTTATTTGCAGAGGAGATAATTAGTATGGTAATGCTATTTATAGTTTACAGCAACGCTGTTGATGATGAAGTTGTTGAGATAGTAAAAAAATANGCTTCAGGATATACAAAATTTGTAGATGTGCAGGGTGAAGGAAATAAAGAACCGCAATTGGGTACCCATGTATGGCCAGGGCTCAATAACTGCATGATGATAGCTCTTGAAGACAATAAATCTAAGGATAAAATTGCCCAGGAGCTACAAAAACTAAAAGTAAAATTTAAAGGTGTTGGCATCAGTGTCTTTGTGATGCAGTTAAAAGAGATGGTATAAAAATAGTATTTTTAAAGAATTAATGTTTTACATGACACTGCGTTGTTATACTCAATCCCAAATGTTTGATATACATAGATCTGGTCGGCTTCATCCTGAAAGCTGACCAGATCTATACTTTCACTGTACTGTTGTTTGAGCCAGTCTATGCAGTGGCGTGCAAAACCTTTCTGTATAACAATGGGGAAGGGATATGCAAAATCTTTTTGTGAAATTCTTTTATAATTTTCAGCTGTTACAAGCAGTATGGGATTAATACACGCATAGTGTTCCTGCGCGCGTAAAAATGTTTCCAGCGTTTCAAATAACTGAAATATCCGTACGGGTAATCTGTCATAGGTGTCCTGGAAGTGCATCATGTGATAATAAAAGGTCTCTTTTGTGGAAGATAGAAGGGTGCGGGCAATAGCGCTGTCATCCAGTATATCGTTGTATATAAAAACAACGGAATACAGCATAGTATGGTATTGACAGTGAGAAAGGATGGATTGCAAGGCAAGGTCTATTTGCAATGAACTATCGCACAATAAATAAAAAATGAAATGATTTGTTTGCATGGCAGTGAAAATATGGCCTGGCAAGGTTTTGTATTTTTTACAATTGATTAGCACACTGCTGGTAAGATTACCGCTTTTATTCATAACAAATGAAGGTATGAATGGCGGATTGAATACAAATCCCGTTGCATCTTCAAAATACTGTGTTATTGCACGTAAATCAGTTTGTGAAAAATTGAATCCCTCAATAAAGTAGTATGGTGGGTGATGCATAAAGGTGGCGCCTTGTTGCAGTGCTTCATCATACAGTGCTGTTCCTGGCAAAACCATAAGCGGGTACAGTTCAATTTCATTGCCAAGCCCATAATCTAAAAGTTTGTCAATAGTGTTTATAAATGATTCAGGGGTGTCGGTGGGAAGGCCGGGTATAATACCAACCTGAAGCTTAAATCCAGCATCTTTAAGGCGCACAATGCCTTCAAGCTCCTTTTGTGCATTGGTTTTTCGGCCAATATGATTAAGGCAGGCCTGATTCATTGTTTGCAGGCCAACTTCTAAGCTACCAAAACCTGCTTTTTGTAACAGAGCTATTGATTCTTTTGTGATGCGGTCAGCTCTGATTTCAGTATGCAGTGGTATGGTGTTATGAGACTCTATGAGGGTGTTACAGTAACTTACAAAATGTTTTGACTGATTAAACGTTGGTGCAAGCAGGTATATTTCCTGAATGGTGTCTTTTTTAGCCTTGCGGATAATAGCTTGCAAGGTATTGGCGGGGTATGCTCTGACCCTGCTTGTATTTTTTGAATACAGGCAGTAATTGCAGGTAAACGGGCACCCGCGAATTACTTCCACACTCAAGCTTCCATCATACATAGGTTGCAGATATCCCTGTGTGTACGGTTCAACCATCTTTTTTTGGGGCACAAAACAGCTGGCAGGCTGAATAAATACAGCATTGCTATTGATGGTATGAAGATATTGGGTATGGGTGTTGTGCACATAGTGGTCAAAGAAAAACTCCCCTTCGCCAATGATAAACATATCTACTTCAGGGTGATGCTGCCTGAGGATATAGGATTGCAGCTGTATTTCAGGACCGCCAAACAGTATGGTTACTGGGGTCAGAGCCTTTATTTTTTGCGCTATGGCACAAGATCGTTCCACATTCCACAGATAGCAGGTAAAAGCTACATGGGTTGGATTATGGTGCAGTATGGTATCAACAATCAGGGGGTCAGAGCCAAGGTTTTGTATTGTTTGCGGTAATTGTATGGCCTTAATGTTTGGGCGATAGTTACTGAGACAAAATGCCTGCAATGTAGCAGGAGCAGTTGGGATGTTGCCAGCAATGTAGTTATAGCCGTGATCAAGCAGCGGAAGTTGTACAAATACGATATTCATAAGGCATGATAAAAATAATACAGAAAATATAGCAATGCTTTTCTATTGATTCATACATACTGGGTGCGCTTGCCAGGCTTGGCATTGATGACACTACAAAAAGGATAAGAGACCTTTAGCGATATTGCAGGAAAATGGAGTGAAGATGATTTTAATGAATTTCTTTGCTGTTAGCTATCTCTGTGTGAGAAAATATTTTTATAAAATTAATGTGGGAAAATCATATAACAGCAGTCTTCAACTCATCTCGCAACTTTATATAAAAAGGACGTTCGGGAGTTTTTAACTCAATCTTAAAAATTATTTTTTCAAGAATTTGGAATACAGTAAGAGTATTCACTGATATTGTATACAAAGTGCCCGTTTTTTGTGCAGATGCTATCATGTCTTTGCATTCATCCAGACTACCAAAAAGGTTTACAAGCTTTTCAAATTCTTCAGAGGATAATGTTATTGTTTTTGTTTGCTTGTTTTTTTGATTGCTATCTTTCAAAAATTGCATGTACAGAGGGCTATTTTTCCAGTTTTTAATTATGCCTTCAGAACCACATACCGGGCATTTCCAGTTAATCTGGTTGGGGACATGAGTTATTAATACTGTAACAGTACCGGTGCAGGAGGGATTAGCCGTGAAAAGTTCACATTGTATATCGGTTACTATCGATTCCCCTTTTATGAGATTTGCTGTTTTATGTATAGCGGTTTGACAACGTTTAAAAAGCATTATGTCAGCGAGTGGCAAATCATATTTAACATTGCCATAATGCAAAAAGTCATTAATGTCAATAATTATCCCCATATAAATATATGGGGATAATTATGACATTTTTGTCACTAAATTTTTTACAAAAAATTAAGTAAATCTTTACAACCATTTGCGTTTTTTGGCTTCAAATTTTAATTCATCCCTGAAATCAGGATGGGCTATAGATATCAGTGCTTTTGCCCTTTCATAAATACTTTTGTACTTCAAATAGGCAACACCATATTCAGTAACAACGTATTCCACGTCATTTCGTGAGGTGGTTACTACTGTATTTTCAGGGAAGCTAGGCATAATTTTGCTTTTTAGTTTACCATCCTTATCAGTGAATGTTGAGTTTATTGCCAGAATATTTTTTCCGTTTTTGGCAAATTTTGCTCCCAATATAAATTGTACTTGACCTCCAGTACCACTGTATTGTTTTGCACCAATGGATTCAGAGGCTACCTGACCGGTTAGGTCAAGCATCAGCGCGTTGTTAATTGCTACAATATTATCATTTTTTGCAATATTGAGTGGATTGTTGATAAACCCAATAAGTTTAAATTCAAAATCCTGATTGTTTTCTACGTAATCATAGAAATCTCTTGTTCCAACGCAAAATCCGGCAACAACCTTTCTACCCTGCATAAACGTACGCCTGGAACCATCAACAGCTCCACATTCTATAAGTTCTTTCATTGCTGGAGTTGCAACTTCTGAGTATATGGAAAGATTCTTTTTATTCCTAAGATTATAACCTATGGCATTTGGCAGCCCGCCAAAACCCAATTGAACTGTTGCTCCATCAGGGATCATTTCAGAAATATAATCTGCCATTTTTTGTTCAGCATCTGTTATTTCAATATTTGGTATTTCAAAGATTGGTTCATGGTGTTCAATGATATAATCAACTTCCGAAACATGGATTTTAAATTCAGGAGCTACTAGCCGTGGCATATATTTATTGACTTCAACGATAACATAATCAGCTTCCCGTATAGTATCTAAATCAAGAAATGATGCGAAGTTTGACCTGCACATAAAACCGTCTTCATCGGGAGGTGTTACCCGTGCAACAGCAATGTTTAACCGAGAAGCCTTGCAGTAGTTAGCTGTTTCTCCCAGGTGGATTGGTACATACTGACATACTCCCCAGTCCATACATATACGCTCCATGGGTCCAACGAAAACTGTTTCAAGGTAAAAACTTTCATGATTTTCGGGTTTCATGTAATCAAACAACGCCATAGCATAGCCCATGCTGATACCAACATTCTTTATCTGACCTGCTCGTTTGCTTAAGGCACGGGAAAACTCATACGGAATACTTGTACCACCACTCATGGCTATCCGGTCGCCTGATTTAATTAACGCCGCTGCTTGTTCTGCTGAGCAGAGTTTGTCTTCATATTCTTCTTGCCAGTTTGCATAATGCTTTTTGGATCGTAATTTTTGTACCACATTTCCTGTTACTGTATACATAAGTCCTCCTTTGAAATAGAATATATTGATTCCACCCCAGCACCTTGCCCTATTTTGTAAGGAAAGATAAAGATATTAATGCTGAGGATGGAAATATATACAATAGTTTGCCTGGCCCCCCTTCGGCATGTGGTTGGTGAGCCTGCCGAACCGCTCAGGGACCGCCCTTTAATAAATTCAGTGATCCAATAATATATTAGTTTATATATATTTATTTAAATAGAAAAGTCTGATAATGAAGATATTGGTGTAATGAAAAGTGGAATTTTATTAGCTTGAAAGTATGCATGGTAATGTGGTTATCTTTACCACAAAATATAATAGGGAATGAAAAAGAGTTTACAATGTTTTATATCACATATAGTTGTAAATTTATTTCTGCATCCACTGCATGGCATACCGATTGAGTTCGGCATTGTTCTGCAGATTCAGCTTTTCCTTAATCCGTTCACGATAGGTAGAAATAGTATTGGTGCTTACTGACAAAACCCTGGCAATATTTTTGTTTGTCATCCCCTTTGCTATGAGGTTAAATACTTCAAATTCCCTTTCACTTAATTTTTCAATAGGTGAAGAACCAATATTTTGACCTCCTGCTACAGAACGCTCCAGAAAGTAATCAATCATAGTATCGCATATATAGATTTTACCCTGTAACACCCTTCGGATTGCATCAATGACCTTGCTGGTGGCTTCGCGTTTGGTGATATACCCGCGTGCTCCAGCTTTAAAAACTCGTTCAGCAAAAATAAGTTCCTCATGCATTGAAAGAATAAGCACTGGAAGAGAGGGGTAAGATTTTTTTATTTCCTTGGTAAGTTCAATACCACAACTATCTTTGAGTGTTATATCAACAATTATACAGTCAGGTTGATTGTTTTTTAAATATTTCAGACATTCTTCAGCATTTTCACATCCGCCCACAACAAACATATCGTCTTCCTTGTTGATAAGCTGAGTAATCCCATCACGAAAAATTGGATGGTCTTCCACTATAAATATTTTATACCGCTTATTGCTTTGCATGGTTCCTTTCATTTAAAACCCTCCCTTCATCAGTTATTCTTTCCAGGGGAATTTTTACAGTGATGATAGTTCCTGAAGGTTTATTATTCTGAATCTGAATTGTACCATCAATTATCTCAGCACGATATTTCATGATTTTGAGGCCCATTCCTCCTGTGTTATCATCCTCGGATATCCTTTGCCTTTTTATTCCTTTTCCATTGTCTTCAATGGACAGCGCTAGATAATTTTCCAGTTTATGTAGCTTTATGATGATTAAGCTGCCTTCAGAATATTTTGCTGCATTGAAGCTTGCTTCCTGTGCAATGTAGTAAAGGTTTGAGGCAACATTGGGGTCATGTATAACAACCGATTCATCAAAATAAAACTTTCCATCTATTCCATACAGATTCTTTATTAGTTTGAGCAAATTTATGATAGGGGATTGTATACCCGTTGATTCTAAATCAATGGGGCACAAACCTTTGGCAAGCCGGTGTGTCTTGGTGATGGCTTTATGAATGAGTGTGGCAATTTTATCGGCCTGCTCTGCTTCAGGAAGCTGTAAGCTTTTAAGGCGCATGGAAAGTACCCTGGTTAATGCTTCTATACCAATGAGGTGAGGATTGAGGTCATCGTGCAGGTCCCTGCTTACCTGTTGCCTGATCCTTTCTGAAATTGCAATGATTTCTTTTTCTAATTTTTTACGTTCGGTGATATTCCGTGCAACGACAAGCATTCCGGAGCTATCGCCATCAAGTTTTATGGGGCTTGATATTGATTCAAGCTGAATCAATTCGCCATGACTGTTGAATACTTCAACACGGTTTTTAAAGCTTGTATTATTTTTTATTGCTTCTTCTATAGCCTGCCAGGGAGGTCGTGTTTCGCTAGTGCGGTGAAGCAGGTCAGCAATATTAATTTTTCTTGTGCTTAAAGCACCCTTTTCAATACCAAATGTTTGATAGCCTGATTCATTCATGTAATGAATACATCCATGATCATCATAAATAATAATAATATCTTTGGCATTTTCAGCAACAAGGCGGTAGCGTTCTTCGCTTGCCATGAGAGCATCCTGAGCATTTTTTATCTGGGTTATATCATTGAAGAAAAGAAGCACTGCAGGTTTCTGGTACCAGATAGTAAGCACAGAATTTACGTGAAACCAGCGCTCTTGGCTGTGAGTATCAATAATTTTAATGGGGAACAGTGTGTATTTTTCTTTACCTTCAATTCTGTATTTATATTCATTGCGGACAATGTCTTTAAAATCAGGATGAACAAGTTTGTAGAATTTTTTATTTAAAAGCTGCTCCTCAGTATATCCTGTTATTTCGCATAATTTGGGGTTAACATAGCGTACAAGCTCATCCTGTATAATGGCAATTGCTTCCTTGCTGTTTTCAACAAGGAGGCGATAGTTATGCTGAGTAGCCAGCAGTATTTCTTCAGCTTCCTGTAATTCAGTAAGATCAATGATGGAAGCTACACTTTTTTTTGTTCCTGGTATTATGGTTATTGTCATAAAAACATTGTGATACCTGCCAGTTTTATCAATAAGCCTGAACTCGTAGTTATTGGGAAGCAATTTGCCGGAGCGGCGCAATTCATGATTTTTTTCTAAAATCCAGCGGTCTTCTGGCGCCACAAAAAAAGGCCATTTCATTTTGCCTTCTATCTCATTGCGTGTATATCCTGAAATCTTTTCACATTCACCATTAACCAGTGATATTGTTTTATCTTCTTCTATAAAAAGCATTGCTGTGCCGGTTGACTCAAAAATTGTTTTATACTGTAACTCAGTTTTTTTCAGGCTTTCTTCGGCTTTTTTTCGGTTTTTAATATCCTTGAAAAAGAAAATAACACCGTCCCTGCCTTCAAAGTTTATGTAGGTTGACGATATTTCAATATCAATGTTTTCACTGTCACAGGCTATGATTTTATCTTCACTTGAGATGTAGCTTTTGGGGTTTTCAAGAACTAGGGATATAACCTTTCGAAGTTCATTGTGGCTCTGAGGCTGCAAAAAACTGTATACACTTCTACCTATAACATCATCAGGCCTGGTAGCTTTTAACAGGGAAAGAGCAGTTGTGTTGGCAAATACTATGGTTTCGTCAACATACACAAAGATTGCTTCAGGGGAAAGATCAACAATATCTTTAAAGCTATTATGTACAGTATGATGTTTTAAACAGTCAGTGTTCATGGTAGTTTAGACATGCGCCATTTGGCATATACTTGTAATACATATTATATAAGACTTTATGGTTTATGTCAAGTAAAAGTTTAAATATAATACATTTTATATATGTATATAGTAAATATGTTCATATATCTTCCAATGGTGAATGTTGGAATGCTGGAAAAGATATAAGAAGGGTAGAGCATGAATTGATAATTGGCAATCGCAGGCGCTCAAGCGCTTGAGCTTCTGTGCAGAAAAGAACAAATTGGGTTTGACGTGGAGAACGAAGAGATGAGCAGCAGAATGGGGTTGTGAATGAGTGATTGTGATAAATAAAATATCACGGTTATGGATTTGGTTTGGTATCGCAGAAAATGTCCTGTTTATTATTACGCCTATCATACCACAGGAATATACCACCATATGGGACACCATCATTATAGAAAGCTGACTTTAACCCCAAATATGGCTTATACCATATATTGGTGAAACCAATCAATATGCCATCGTAATCGATTCCAGCACCTGGGTCTGCATCCCATAGTCGTGTACCTGCAGAATTGATTGCCTGTGACATTATAGCATACCCAAGTTGTGGTAGATACCGCTCATCAACCCAGCTTATAATAGCACCACCACTGCCATCCGGCACAACAGTTAGATTGGATGTGTATGCCCACGGTGTCAGAGCAACAATGGTAGTTTCGCCAAAAGCTACGGCACCTGCTCCTGTAAACCCTTGAGCAAATATCTGGCTGGAATTGGTAGTCTTGTTGTAGGTAACTATCACACCGGTACCTGATCTACACATAGCCGCATCAACAACGCCATTTATTGTATTTGTCCATGAAATAGTCATGGTCGATGTTATTCTCCGTACATAAATATCATTTGCAATTTTATATAAAACAAACATGCCACCAGCATCATCAGAAAGTGCAGTAAGCAATATGGCATTGGCTGGTGTAACCTGTACACCAAGGCCGCCGTTTGCTACATCATCAGCTGCATTAACCACACCAGCCCCATTTATGCGCTTTGCATAATAGGTATAGGTAGGGCCAGCACCACTGCGGTAAAGAGCTATAGCTCCAGTGTTAGTGCTTGTGTATCCGGATGTTATTAGCTGAACATTGGCCTGCGTTCCTGCGGCACCACAAATGGTGAATTCATTACGATATGTTGACCCATCCCGTAGGCGTATAACCTTGCCATAAATATCACCTGCACGTTCATAGGCAACAAGCACTCGTGGCTGAATAATGACGTAACGGTGACCAGCAGTTGTCATTATGTTATTATTCAGTGTAAGCTGTGTTGCTGAGTTTACTTGCGTGACATAGGCGCTTGTGCCGGCAGTAAGGTTGTGAACAATATCACCAACCTGAACTGGGCCGTTTGGCGAAGTAAAATTGGCATTAGTATCGGTGAATGGATTTCCTGCTGTTGTTACTGTGCCAGTTTCAATGAGTGGTTCATTACTTGCAAATACAATAAAATAATCGTTTACTGTTACAATATTTTTGTTTAATGTGAGTGTATCATTGTCATCAACACTGGTTACAACTGCATACAGGTTGTCAGTAATATTATATACAAGATCCCCTTTCTCAACAAGGCCGGAAAAACCTGCCGATTTTGAAGTTGAAACAAGCTGATTTGCAACAGTTGATGTAGCCTGCCCCAAAACAAGAATAGGCTCTGCAGGATTTGAAAATCGTAATATCCAGTAAAATTGATTATTTGACATGATATTCCCTACAAGACCCAGTGCGCCAGATGAACTGTAGGCAACATCATTAACCCTTGAGTAATTATATGTGGAAAGGTTAACCACAATATCATTAACTGCTACAGCGGATAAATCAACTCCATCATCATACAGAGGGTTTGTGCGTGGTGTATCAGCAGTACCACCAGTGACGTAGTTATACAGGGTTACTGTTTCACCATTGCTGATTAGCCCTGAAGGATTAAATTGGATAGTATAAAAGCTCACTGCAGATGGAACATGTGTCCAACAGTATTGCCCATTGCTAATTTCAAATGTGTCTCCACTAGCAGTAAAAATGTCATCATTTAATGAAAGCTGGATATCGGAATCCACATTTGTCACGTATGAATATTCTAGAGGAGGTGGAGGTGTTGTATTTTGGACAAGAGCATAACGGTACACAATTGATGTCCAGTCCCATGGCAATGTCCAATCAATAAGTTTATTGGCAGCAATCGAATCATTGTCACCAGAATCAGCCAATACAAGTCCAGATAAATTTATAACTGATGCATTTGCAGTAACATAGCCCCAGTTAGTTCCGTCAGTAATAAGATCATTTGTTCCCCAGCCTGCTATGTTAACACCATGGTCAGTGTATGCATTAGTGCCAGCGTTGCTGTAGGTAGTTTGTGTTTGTGTTCCAGCCGTAGCAGTATTTACCACATGATTGGTGGCAGTAAAACTGGTAGTAGTGGTATTGTCGGCAATCCAGTAGCTTTCAGTTGTGGTAACAACACCTGCAGCAGTTCCTATGGCATGCCGGTAATTTTGCCCTGCTTTGTCAATTGTAGTATGATTATACGAGCCATCGATTACATGGTTGCCTGTGGCGGCTACACTTAAATCAACATCGTAATCAACAAAATAATTAGCCCATGGGATGTTCATTTCGGTTGTATTTGGCACAGCACCAGCAGGTACTACCCTTGTTACAAAACCTGCACTCACATTATTTGGTGTCTGATCGCCCCACAGCATAGTTACTGCTGGGTTGGTGCCGGTGGAAATATTCAATCCTGTTGCAGCAGCATTTGCGCCAAATACGGTATCAAATCCCAACGCGCCAGCGTTGTCATAAATGTGTTTTATATAAATATTTGTCCCGTCACCTAAGGCTACAAAACAGTAGCCCAGAAAATCAGGGAATAATCCCAGTACTGACCGGTTGTTGGAATCTACAGGCGTTCCATCCGTACCCCAGCGTTTAGTTGGTGCAGCATCATTGTCAATGAATGAAGCATATACAGAACCATCAGGGTCTTTCCATGCAATAAATGATGAGCCATCCTGAGTATTTAAAATTTGATTTTGAGCGATAGCTACCAGGGACTTATCACCCGCTGTATCGGTTACAGGGTCATCATCAGATGTTCCAGCATTATCAGCAGTGATAAAACTTCCAGTTGCTGTTATTGCTCCATACTGAATCCTGAAATAGTATTTTGTAGTTTGTGTTAAACCTGCAACTGATACCTGATGTACGGTGCGGGTACCTGCAGGTTCTGATGCAGAGGATCCATAGGCTGAGGTTGTCCCATAATCAACATTTATTGCAGTCTGAGGGGTACTTGTTGTCCAGCGTATTATGGCAGTGGTGTCTGTTATATCAGTAACCCATACATTGCTTATGGCATCCGCGCCGCTTGCAGGCGGAAGTTCAGTCTGAAATGTCCAGGTTTCATTGCCATCAAGAACCAGAGGATTGGCAAATGAATCCAGAATAGCAGCTGTTAATGCAATGGTATATACAGTATTATAAGCTAATGGGGTTGATAATTGCAATCTGAATGTCTGGTTATCAGTAGTGCTGACACCCGTTGCCGAACCTGGTGTTATATCAAAACTTGTGTTTTCAATAACTGTTGCCGGATTAACTTGCTTGGTAAATGTAACGTCAACAAAACTCTGGTTTATACTCACATTAGGAGCTCCCGCTACGGGGTAGCGTGATGCGGCAATTACACGGGGATGTTCAAAGGTGGATGTATCAGCAGAAGTAGTAAAGGTAATACTGTAATTAGTAATAAGATTTCGCTGTGGAGTATCCTGATCCAGTACTCCTGTTCCTACATCAATGGTATATAGTGTTAATGGTAAAAGATTGCCTGAAGTAATTGTTAATATAACAACTCTACCATCTGATGAAGATGATGCACTGTAGGTTACACCTCCTGATATGGTAACATTAGCAGGAATTATTGTACTCATGTCCACAGGTTCTGAAAAAATAAGCACAATTGATGTGTCAACCGGTATACTGGCATCACCATTAGCTGGATAAGCGTTTAGCAGGTCAGGGGCTGCGGTACCTATCCCTGAACCCCCTCCACCGCTCTGTTCAGGATTTGGCTGCACCGTGGGTGCCTGGGCAGAACATTGCAACAGTAACAACAGACTTATGAGTTGTATTAGTAGAAAAATTTTGTGTTTTTTCATGAACTATCGCCACATATAAGGTCAGTATTCATTTACAATAAAAAATATTGACCTTTTTACATAATATACGGTAGTATAGATAAAAGTGCAAATTAATTTTTATTAAAATGAAACAATATATATACAGCCTTATAGCTATCATTATCCTTGCCTTCTGGGGGCGTGCCTACGCTACCATTACGTCGGTTGTTTTAACGCCATCCAACCCCACATTTTTATCCATGGGCAATGGATATTACCTGGCGGGGAAAACATATACCTTTACTGTCCAGGTGGTAGATCCTGACCTTACTGCATGGAATCAGATAACCGAAGTTTTGTTAACAATTCCTAATTCCACAAACATTCAGTTAAGGGTTTCTGCCATAACTGGCACAGGTGCCGGGAATCATACATTAACAATAGTTTCCGGTACAGTGGGTTGTACATCATCAATTGCTGGTACCTGGAATAACTTTACTGTAACATTTAATATTACGTTTCAATGGAATACACAAGAGTCTGCGTGGGCATTAAACAGAAATATTGTAGCCTCGGCTACAACAACAGTACCTGCTAATAATACCTTAACTGATACTAAACCTGTATCGTATGGTGTGTGCGCATCAATACGTATATTGAATTTTGCGCAGGGTGGTGTTGCTTCTGATGGCATGATTAACCCATGGCACAGTGCGTTTGATGTAACAGGAACTATTGTATATAATGTACCGGGAGCCGCCGCTGCCGATGCGGTGCATCTTGTTGCCGACGCTGGTGCGGGTGAAATTACAGATGCCGAATTGCTTCGTGATGGAGCAGCAACCGTTACCAATGATGGTAATGAGGCAGATGGGCTAACATTGACAGTACCAGCAGGATATTTTTTCAGCCTTGACAATACGCCACCATATAGCCAGTTGGGCAATCATACATGGACAGTAAGAATAACCTGCAGCACAGCCGGAGGTCCTGAGGTTTCAGTAAATTCTCTGACCATTAATTGTGATGTGGTCGAAATTACAAATATTGAAATAATAAATGGTGGTGGCAGGAATGCCGTACCTGAATACTGGCGAAGTATAAATGTTCCAGGTACACAAATAAGGGTAACCGCACAACTGCAAAATGCTGGAACACCTGTTGTGGGAAATACAACCGTAAGAATTCAGGATAGTGAAGGCAATAATACTGATGTGTTAATTCCCAATGGACAGCCCAGTGCCATTGCAAATATAACATATCCGGCAGTTGCAGTACAGGCAACTGATACCATTACCTATCAGGCTATAAGTATCAGTGGTGGTGCACATGATGATGAGCAGAATGTTGCAGGACGTATACCACAGGTAGCACCGCGAACAGTATACTGGGATAACGCTGACCCACCTGGTGCAAATACTCCACCATTTACCACCTACAATGGACATTCACAGACTGGGACAACATTAACCGTCAATTGGAGTGCACTGCCAAATGCAGCAAATATCGATGGTGATTTTGACAGCTACAGAATTTATTACCGGGAAAGCCCTGCAGGCATATGGTTTATGGTTGACCGTACCATAATAGCAGCGCTGGGTAATGCAGCAACAACACAGGCAACGATATCTGGGCTTACACCATTAACCAACTATGATGTGCGTATTTCTGCGGTGGATGTTTTTGGTAACGAGGTGGCTTTAGCAAATCAGATTTCCGATACAATATCTACAACTGCTACCAGTATTGAGGTGTCAATAACTGATGGTATCACCGAATGGGGGGATACAACATTTGGCACTATAGCCACAAATAGACCTGTAAGAAAAACAGCAATACGAGTCAATGTAAGAATTGTAACTGCTGCTGATTTGCCTGATATCGTTAATTTAATAGTAGCTCAGGGTGATTTGGCTGACCTACCTGATTTAGTATCAAGTGGAGTGCTAAACCCTGCATTAACCGAAGGCGTGGATTTTTATAGAATAACAACATCAAGAATGGGTCCAAACACCTGGGTTGGTTATATTCCCAGTACAAATCCTTTGATAACATTAGGGAATAATGTACGGTTTATTATCGAGACAATTAAATCCGGAGTAACCACCTATGCCGACAGTGATTCGGAATCCGAAGCACCGCCAGGTAATCCTAATGATATGGAATATTCGTTTGCTATTACAATACCAACTCAATTCATCCCCTGGCCAACGCGTATTTTAAACAATGTCATAACTGACAAAAATCCAACCTGCTATCCAGCCTATTATCTTACCGATGATGCATATGTGGAGATTACAGTATATGATATAAAGGGAAGGCCTGTTGCTAAACTGCTGGACAATGCATTCCGTAAAGGGGGCCAGAATATCAAAGAAGGTGGCTGGAATGGCACCAATAAGGCAAATAATAAGCTTGGCGTTGGATTGTACTATATCCATATCCGCGCAAAACGCGTGAGCGATGGAAAGGTAATACTTAACTCCTTCCAGAAAGTAGTTATTGCAAAATAATCTTTTGTATATCCGGGGCTAAAGTTACCTGTAATGCATCCAGCTGTTTTATACTATAGTCCCTGTCAATGGGAAAAGAACCAGCTAACAATGCCTGTACATCGGCAATGTCCTGGTACCTGCCGGAAGCACATGTAAGCACAATAAGATCTTCAAGATTAATAACAGGAATGTTGATTCCCTTCACTGAAAATAGTTTGCTATTTTGAATACAGCGTTTCAAAAAATCATGTGTTTCATCAATTAAAGCAATAACATCTAAATCTTCAGTTGCTCTTACATGACCCCATAAGCTGACAGCAATACCTCCAGCAATGCAGAAAGGGATATTGGTATTAATAAGACACGAGCTTATAGTAATAATGTATTCATGGATTGATGGTTGGTTTTTCATGATTATAATTTCTTTTAAGTATTTCTTCTGTAATTTTGGACCATATTTCCTCATCACTGAGAGTGGGAAATAATGATTTATACAGTGCATGTTTCAATGAAAACATGGCCTGGGTGAGTTCACAGCAGCGGTTGAAGTTTTTTTGTATCATTTTTTCAATTAAACTATTATTATCTATCATACATCATAATCCATTCTATACACTAAAACGCTTACCCTTCCTTAAAAAAGGATTTATGTGTGATTAAATCTTGCAAAGAGCATACCAAAGCTATAAATGGTACCCAACATCTTATTCACCAACCAGTACATTGTTGTACACATGTTTTATAATTGAAATATATTTTGCAAAGCACGCGTTGTCAATTGTAAAAAAGTATCACTTTTCCATATGTGCTCTGAATGCTTTTAAGTCTTTGGGGCTGTCAATATCGTTTTCCCAGTGGGCAGCATTGTTCCTGATATGATAGATATATCCGCCAAATTTAGATAAATCCAGTTTGTAGACCCGTTCAATAACATCAATAACAGCACGGTAAAATTTTTCTTCCTCAAGGCAGCGTTGCTTTACCTGTCGTATGACATCAAAATTTTTTGTTTTCCATAGATGGTACAGTATTTTGGAAAAGATATTGGGTGATAGTGCCTTTCGTAATCCGTAGAAAAAGTCAATAATCTGGTATTCAACTATTGGATCAATTGAGTGATGCTTGATAATAGCAGCAGAGTTGCCAATGCGTGCTTCAAACGTATCAAAACCAACAAAATATTTGTGTTTACCCTTAAGTTCGCCGCGTTTGATTGCTTTCATACGGTGCGGGAGCCATGTATCTTTTGCAACATCCGGATATTCCACAATGCTGTAAATTAAATGAACTATCGCCCCCCGGTAATCTTTTGCCTTTCCTAAAATGCTATCATATTCACGGTTAATCCACTCAACATCCTTTGTAGTGATGCGCGGGGTATCACCAAAAAAAATATCAAGGCGCTGGCCGTAGTCAATGTAGTTGAAATAAAAATCTTTTAAATGTCCGCCAACTGACTGTTTCATCTGCAGCACAGTGAGGTTTTTGTATTTTTTAGTATCTATGGCATCGGTAAAGTTCTGTATGTCATTGTACACGTAAATTTTTTCATACAGTGGTTTCCCGTGTTTTTTGGCATGGTAGATGGCATCAAGCACATACTGAATAACAGGCTTGCCGGCAAGTGTTTGTAAAAATTTATTTTTGCCAATATAAATAACATCGCCGTCGTAGGCTTCAATGAGTTGCTTTTTACGCTTAATCATGGTTTTACGGTCAGGCTTGTCAAAGCCAGCAAGGATGAGGGCAATTGGCTTCTGTGTATTTCCTTTTGGCATGATAGTATCCAGCTATACATTATTAATCCAAATGTATAAGCATGTCACGTATCAGTCAAGCCTTTAATAGTAACTATCTGTCATGCCATAGTGATGAATAAGGTGGGAATAAAAATATAAATATAATTGCAATTTAACTTGACAGCCGGTATATTAAATATGAAGAAATAAACCCTGAACTTTACTAAACTCTGCAAAAAGAATATAGAGGTACCAATGAAAAAACTGTTGATACTACTGTTAGCAGGATTTGTGGCATGTGCTACCGGGGCAAATACCACTCAGACAAAATCCTTATCCAAAGACCTTAAAAATCTTGTCAATGAATCATGCTTTGAGGTTGTTGTCAATAAACCGGAAAAAGATACCCTGACATATGAAAAAGAGCTGCCATGGCATCTGATACCGTACAATATTCGGGTTGATAAATACTATTCAATTGGAACTGCATTTGCTATCTCCCCTACTGAGCTTTTAACTGCTTTTCATGTGCTGGATTTGAAGACTGATTCGCTCATCTATAAAGATTTTTACATCCGTGATTCACAGGGCAATGTGTATGAAGTTGATAAAATTTTAGCGTTTGATAGTCACCGGGATTTTATACGCTTTACGGTTAAAAATAAGACATTTGCAAAATATTTAAAACTAAAAGAACATTATACTATTGGCGATAGTGTCTTTGCAGTTGGCAATGCCTATGGTGAAGGTATTGTCATGCGTCAGGGCGAGCTTATTGGCACATACCCTGAACCGGAAGATGGAAAATTTAATTTATTGAAAAGCTCATCCGATGTCAATTTTGGAAACAGTGGCGGTCCCCTTGTTGATGATCAGGCTAATTGTATTGGCATTGTCATTCAGCGCAAAGATAATATTGCCTATTCATTGCCAGTGGCTGAGGTTCTAAAAACCGGCAATCGTGGTATTTTCCACGTGCGTATGAATTTTGGTTTTACGCTGCTTCCGGAAAAGACTATGGTGAAGGATTTTGACGATGAACTATCGCTTCCAAAAGGATATAAAGAAATTAAAAAATTGTTCAATGAGCGTTTTAAAAAATTTTATGTTTCAACAATGGATGAACTTCTGAAAGGGCAGGGCAGAGGAATGTTCCCTGAGGGTGAGGAATCGCTTATCCCACTTTTTGATTTTACCGATAGTTACTTTTTACAGGTGAATTATTTAAGCAAGGATAACAACAAATGGACTATCTCCAATATTGAATATAAAGAAACAAAGATACATGGCAATGGCGTTATCCGTATGGCTAATCCTGATAAGCGTTTGCTGTTTATTGATATTTCGCGCCCTGATGATGTCAGCTTGCAGGATATGCTGAAAGACCCCAAAGTGGGGATGAAACTTGTCCTTGAGGGACAGAGTATAACCCGCGATTTTGGCGATGTCAAAACGCGAATACTATCACTGGGTGATCCACTGGCAGTTGAATACCATACCGATACATACGGCCGTAAATGGCGGCTGTGTACATGGGTGCTGGAATATTCTGATGAAGCTGTCATAAGCTGTGCAACACCTACACCTGAAGGCATGTCGGCGGTGGTTTTTGTATGTGAAACATCTGAAATTGAATTCTGGAAATATGATGCGCTGAAACTCCTGGATTATGTACAGATATCATACTATGGAAGATTGAAAGACTGGAAAGAGTTTTTAACTGGTAATACATTGCTGCCAAAAGCATTAAGCGGGGTCAAGTTTGATTATTCAGTGCAAAGAGGATTCCAGTTTGGTGCCGGTATGTTTTCTATTTCGGCAACAAATGATGTCATTGCAATCAATGATGATGTACGTATGGGTATCAATTTTGGATATATAAAACAGGCCACAGGCACAGAATGGGCAATACGCCGTGTCATGTTGAGTGAATATCAGAAAGATAATTACTTTGTACTGGTAAACTGGGTTGCACCCGATACCAGGTTGCCAAAGGATTATATTAATTACTGGGAAAGCATTGTCAATGCTGAGCATCCGTATACCATGAAGCCATTTACAAGCGATAACTCCACAAAGATAGCTGCCGTGGTTAAGAAGATCCAGGAAAAACCTGAAAAAGTTAAGAAGCTGTACACGCTGTTTTTAGGGAAAGCCGGAAAAGTGGAAGAAGACAGAATGATTCAGGATTTCAAAAAACTCATGAACGGGATTGTTATTAATGAATAATTGAATACAATTATAGCCGCGTACGTGTCACGCGGCTATATGTTAAGATTTAAGTGTAAATACAAAGATAGTTTTACTATAATCCCGAAGGGATTAAATAGTAATAGCTCCGTATGTAATGCGGAGAAAATAAATCAAAAACTTTTTCAACCCTGGAAGGGTTGAAATTTTATAATACAAATTTTTCGTCAAAAATAATTCCGTGTTCTACTAAAAGTTCAATAAACTCGTCTCTGAAACTTTTTATTTTATGATGTGATTCTTGATTTTTTATATAAGCGATAAGATTATCTTTCGCTTCAATTGAGTAAGTAAATGCTCCATAACCATTCTGCCATCCTATAAAGTTTGGGAATAGATGATTTTCTTTAATAAATTTTGAACTTGCCAATTTTATATCTTTTACTAAATCTGACAATGATTGCGACGGGTGAAGATGAAATAATATATGAACATGATTGTCTATGCCATTTATTTGGTATAGGTGGCAATTTTTATTTTTTAATATACCAGTAATATATTGATATAATTTAGGCCTATTTTCTTTTAATAATATCATTTCCTGATATTTTGTGCTGAATACTAATTGATATAATATTTGTGTGTATGTACTCATATCAAATTTTATTGGTTGTAATGCTTTGAGATATTATGGTTTATATTTAATATATTGAAGATGTATAGTACATTAAAAATTCTGTCAATCATATTAAACCCCTTTGGGGTTTTGTGTATTGATGGTGAATAGCCACGGATTACATCCATGGCTATTCATATTTAATCGCTTCGCGATTGAAAAAAAATATTATTCATCAGAAGTAATTACCTGTGCCAGGCGCTGCGCTGTCTTTTGCTTTTCCTTTACGTTGGATTCGCGTGCTATCATAATGCGCTGTGCCTGTGGCGAACCTGCCCCGTGCATTGATTCGGTTAAATATCCTACTGCAGCTGTTCCCATGGTAATGTTTTCTATCAGGCGCAGGATACGTATGCGGTGTTCGGTAGGGATATCGCTTTTTGCTTTGAAATATTTTTTAATCCATTTGCCTGCTTCTGGATGATTGAGGTCATCAGCTGAGGGTAGGGTAACCAGTGCACCACCGGCTATGTCCTGAGCTAACCGTGCTATCTCATATGGAAAGCGCGTGATATTCTGCTTATGCACATTGGCAAGCAGGGTGTTAACCATATAGGTGCCGGGCTCTTCACGCTTGCCTTCTGAGGCACAGGCGATACATCCGCAATACAGCGTTTCATTCAGGTGTATCATCTCAATGATCTTATCTTTCACATGCGATGCTTTGTCAATGCCGTTGTACTCGGCTATTGTTTGTGTTGCACCAATCAGCACATCTCCCACGCCAACCTTGCAGGCATAACTCTGGCGGTGGTATGAGGCAAAGCGTTCTACTAAGTGACCTGCAAAGTCATATTCTTTGTACATAAAGACTCTATCCCAGGGTACAAACACATCATCAAATACTATCAGCGCTTCATGTCCATCAAACAGAGCATTTCCCTGATCTATACTATATTTTTCTAACTTACGGGTGTCACAGGACTGCCGTCCATAGATGTAAATAATCCCTTCAGCATCAGCCGGTACTGCAAAGGACACAGCCCAGTCCCTGTCTTCAGGGCGCATGGCGATAGTTGGCATAACAATAACTTCATGTGAATTCAGAGCACCGGTTTGATGAGCCTTTGCACCGCGCACAATAATGCCATCTTTAGTTTCTTTTACCACATGCAGGTACAGATCAGGATCTTCCTGTTTATGAGGTGGCAGTGAACGGTCTCCTTTGGGATCGGTCATTGCACCATCACATACCAGGTCATTATCCTGCACATACTGTAAATACTTTAAAAAGCGCTGATAATATTGTGTGCCGTATTTCTGATCAATGGCATATGTTGTCATTGATAGTGCATTGAGCGCATCCATACCTACACAGCGCTGGAAGCAGCATCCCGTCTTTGCTCCAAGCAAACGCCCCATCTTGCTTTTTTTCACCAGATCATCAATGCTCTGATGAATATGGGTAAAACGGTTTATGACATTGCCGGTTATATGTGATGTAGCTGTCATGATATCTCTGTATTCTTCTTTTTGAGCAAGGGCGTACGTCATAGCAACCGCATTAAGTGATGGTTTGATGATGGGATTATCAACGGTATTATCAATTTTCTGACCAAAAAGATACACGGTTCGCTTTAATGCTTTAATACTTTCAATATATTCGGCAGGGGTTTTAAGTGGCATAGGTAATCTCCTTTCTAAAAGGTTAATGTACATTCATAAATGTAGCAGATACAGGATAATTGTCAATAAAAATTGGAAAAATATTTTTCATGGATGCAGTTTAAGCCATGATACTATGTATTGCAAGATTAATTCAACATGCCTTTGTGCTGTTAATGTATGGTCGCCGTCGGGGATGATGTGCATGGTATGGGGTACGCATAGATTCTTCTGAATATCATGGGCATGAGCTAGTGGCACCACATCGTCATTCTGCCCGTGAATAATACACACGGGGATGTCAACGCGGGGAATAAGTTTTATCAGGTTAATGGTATTCATCTGTTGCAACGATTGTGCATCAATTGTGTATTCGCCAACGGTTACATAATTACCCGAGACCCCTTGCGGAGCTATCGCCCTGACTAAATGATTTAGATGCACAGGTGTTGCTATAAGGCTTAAGCTTTTTAAAGAAAAAATGTATGGCACGGTTGCCGCATAGTACAGCACTATAGCACCACCCATACTTGAACCAATAATATGAAGGTTAGGGTTGTAGGTATTGGCGGCGTATTCCAGCACTGCATTGAGTTCATCTGCACACTGTGGCAGCGCAATCGTAAGGGCGTTGCCGGTTGTATAGTGATGAGTGTATCCGTAGCTGAAACTTATCACCGTATAGCCGCTATCATGAAGGGCTGGTGCTATCTGATGTATCTTGTAGGCATCTTTGGAAGAAAAGAGCCCATGGCTGTACACAATGGTACCCACACTTTGGGAACAGGGATACACAACCGCATCTATGGGGTCTTTATACGGAATAGTAATTGTGCGATAGCTCATGGTGGTTACATGCGCTGCAATAGAATGACTGGTTCAAAATATCCTTCAGAATTAATTCCATCAATGACAATGGACAGCGGCTTTAATTCAAGCATTTTTTTGTTGTTTTTAGTTATCAATGTAGCATTAAAAAGGAAGTATGAAGATTTTACCTGAGCAAAGCCAGTAGTGGTATTGACATTACAGCAACTATCGGCATTTTTCATCTGGTTAATGTTAATGCGAATGGTTTGTGGATTGTCAAAGGTATATACACCTTTGAAGACAACGGCATTGGTTTGCATGTAGATTATGCACACAGCCTGGTAATTTTTATAGAATCTGAATTCATATCCATAGTTGCCACGGTAGAGTAATTGCCATATACCATGAATGTCAGTAAACTGAAGTGCATGCGTGGCGATAGTTACTGTTAATACAAAAAATAGTGTTGAATATAGTCGAAATGATTGCATCATTTATAAAACCTTCATATTTTTTCTAATTAAAATGGAAAAACTTTCAAGTAAAAATTTTTTTAATTATATATTATGCACACAGTATTAGGTATGAGATGAATGCTTTACAATTTACAGCCAAAAACGTGTTAAAAGAAAATCTCTATAGCCACCACTTCCATAATAGCCAACTATTGTTATAAGATCATTGCTGTTTATAGTTGAACTTGATAAGCGGGGAGAATCAAGATGAAAATTATTGAAAACGGATCCATAAGATCCAAAACTAGTCTCAAGATTGCCTTGTGACGTTATTTTAATTAAGACTAAACCATGATCATAACCCCCCGATATAATTATTGAGCCATCTGTTAATAAATGTATATTATTGGTATAACAACCCGTTTTGTGAGCAAAAGAAAATTCAGATAGACCATTAGTGCCAAAGTCAGAATCTAACGTTCCATTTTCATTATATCGTGCTATAGCAAAATCTCCTGATTTTGGAATCCCTGATAAAAGGATTTTATTGTCTGATTGGATTGCAACACAATATGCTTCTTTTATAGATTGGTTGATAATTTTACCGGAAATGCCAAAATTATTATCTAATTGTCCAATTTCATTTAAACGAACAACTAAGGATGATTCCGGAGTATAACCCTCAAAAGTTTTGGTACCCACACATCCTGAAACTACAATTTTGCCATCGTTTTGAAGAGCAATATCGTGAGCTATTGTTACATTGTTAGCATTGTCAGGATCTACAATAACATAACCATTGTTTCCAAAAGTAGAATCGATAGTTCCATTAGTATTTAATCTAATTACTACAAAGCGATGTCTATCATCGTTATTTTCACTACTACCTGCAACAATTATTTTATTATCATCAGGTTGAATAACAACTTTGTTTGCCATTTCGAATGGTTTTTCTAAATTATAAGTATTATTAATTACAATTCCATTGTTACCAAAGCTTGTGTCACGAGTTCCATCTGGATTATAACGCAAAATTATAATATTACTGGTGTTTGTTAAGAGCATATTGGAACCAGGTAATATTTCAGTATATGTTTCAATACGACCGGCAACTACTATTTTACCATCATTTTGTAAGGCAACTGAAAATGCTCGTCCACCTTTTGTATTATTAAAATCTTCAATAATTATTCCTCTGTTGCCAAAACTTTTATCTATGCTTCCATTTTGGGTAAAGCGTGCAATAGCAATGCGGTAATATCTGTTTTGATTATTAATGGAACAACCTACAGCAATTACTTTGCCATCTGGTTGCAAAGCAATATCATATCCTGCATCATCTCCAGCATTAAAATCTGTAAATGAAGCACCACCTATTCCAAAGTTAGTGTCGGGTAAGCCTGATAATATGTGGTTTATATCATCATTATCAATGAATGGTGAATGTATAGCATCATCGTTAAATGCATCAGAGCAGCTTAAAATGCCAACAATAAAAATTATTATGACAAAATATATAATCTTCTTCATATAGGATACCTTTATACCAATTTAAATTGTGAACTTGTATAAAGTATATTTATGGTAATGTAAAAATATATATTAAAATTGGGCTACAAAAGATAACCACCATGAATAATATAAATGGGCTAATGTACCATCTGTACTTTCATTTGTGTTTTCGTTTCCAGAGAATGAAATTAAATACGAATAACTTTGAATATCTATTAAAAACTTAATTTGAGATACAATAGGTCCATTAAACAAATAAATTAATCCTATTGTTGTGCATGGCGATATAATAGATAACGTTGGTGATGTAATTTTTGAAGTAAAGTTTCTATAAAGCCATTTATATGTTTGTTCATTTTTACCCAACCCAAAATACAAAGAAAAAGAATATTTTAAATTTAAACCACTTGAAAATGTTTCTGGTTTATTTTCAAGACCTATCCCAACACTATATGTTTTGTATTTTACTAAATAAGGGAATGATTCTGCGGCAAAAAAATCATTTTGATTCTCTTCTTCTGTATTGGGGATATATATTATCGCAGGAATATAGTAATTAAGATATCGTAATCCAATGAAAAAATCTTTATTTTGTAATTTATGATATGACAATTGCTCTGTAGATAAATGATATATAAGATCAAATTGCTGCTTTTTTGTAGTAAATGGGAAGTCCCCTGTAAATTGTTTATTTAGATTAACATCAGTAAGATCAATTGAATATCTCGCTGTACCTAAAGTATAGATATCATATGAAAATTTTGATTCAAAACCTAAATATCCTACTGCAAGAAGAAAAAGATAAGAATATTTTGAATTTATACCAGAATTATTATTAAATACATCATTGCCAGTAGATTGACCACCTATCCCAAATGAATTTTGTACTTCTCCATTAATAAAAAAATCTTTAAATGAAATGTTATACCGTAAAAATGCTAAGAACAAGGGTTGAACATTAATATCTATTTTGGATCTGGATTTACTTATTGTGTCATTATCATAAAATATCTTGATATATTTATACCCAAATCCCGGTTCAACATTAATATTGATATAGGAATTAGTATTTGAAATTAATGTATCTTTATTTACAATATTATCATCATTTGATGATTCAATATTATGTGTAGTGTTATTATTTTGATAAGCAAATGTATAAAAAGGAATACTTGTCATTACAATACAAATAATAACGGTGAAAAATAATATTTTTATTTGAGCCATTTTGATAACCTAAGAGTGAAATTTATTTATTTGGTCAAGTCCAATTTAGTGTGTAATCCTACCAGAAACATAGTACCCGTCAAAATAACCCCATCTTTACAAAAACAAAAGTACGAGTATATCTTTCTTATGTAAACCATAAATTTACATAAGGAGGAATAAAAAAATGGACAAAGAGGATTTGCAAAGAAACACAAAGCG
>Ga0067045_1028566_pt1 | contig 30999 bp, 22 predicted proteins | sample TerdegcTABiofilm_FD_59184 | JGI IMG/M metagenome (GOLD analysis project Ga0067045, IMG submission 59184) | Combined Assembly of (Gp0054472, Gp0054536) Wastewater bioreactor microbial communities from Singapore -Terephthalate degrading...
TCAAGCGACCGTCTGGGGGAAAGGGGGTGGTGCCCCCATCGGACTCGATTCCTCACCACAACACCCCGCCTTCCGCCCACGCCACCCCAATCAACCCCGCCTCCAAACCCCCATGAATAATCCGGGCTAGTCCGCTGGTCCAAGGCCGCCATCGACGAATGGATTGCCGCCGGCTGCCCCTCTTGCCGAAAGGGGGCCGGGCGATGAAGCCCCGTGTTTGGCGGCTGCGCCGTCGCGTCGATTTGAGTAAGGCATCGCCGTACCTCGTCCCGGACCGATGCGAACGCTGCGTCCGCGGGCTTCGCTACGTTGACCTGTTGGAGAACATGGAAGGCGAGCGGCTGGCGGTCGGCCGTCAGTGTAGCCGCCGACTGCGGGAGGGCTCGGCCGATGCCTAAAGCAGTCATTCCTTCTGTCAACCTGGATGCGATTCCCCAGGAACTCCGCGACTTGCCCCGCTGGGCGTGCTGGAAAGAGACGCCCAGCACTGGCGACAAGAAAGCCGGCAAGCCGCCGATTCAGGCCAATGTCAAGTTCACCGGCCGCCACGTCTACGCGAAAGCCAACGACCCCAAAAGTTGGGCGTCATTCGACATGGCCCTGCGCTACTGGCGGGACCAGTTGCGGGGAAAAGGACTGGCATCGGGCCTGAGCATCGCCTTGAATGGCGATGGCATCGTCGGCATGGACATGGATCGTTGCCGCAACGTGAAGACCAAGGCCATCGACGGCTGGGCACTGGAAATCATCAAGCGGTTTCGCACTTATACGGGGGTCTCCCCATCGGGGACCGGCATTCGCATCTTCCTTCGTGGCAAGTTGCCGGCCGGTGGACGGCACAAAGGCCAAATCGAAGTCTACGGCGCCGGCAAGTTCCTGTCGGTCACTGGCCGGAAGCTGACGGGTCATGGTGCCGGCGACGGCATCGAAGAGCGATCGGCTGAGTTGCTGACCTGGTATCGTGAAGTGTTCGGGGCCGGCCCCACGTCCACGAAGGAAAAGGGGGACACCGGCAACCTGGTCATCCACGATCTGCCCGACCTGGACCAAGGCCGCCTCGACCGCCTATTCCGGATGAAGCCCCAGGCAAGGGACCTTTTGCAGGGGCACCACGACAAGCCGTCCCAACCCAAGCCCGTGGGCTTCCGCGTCACGGGCAAGGGCCTGGAGTTTGGAGAGGCCCCACAGAGGCCGAAGAAGGAAACACAAAAGGGAAACGCGGAAGAGTGGCTCAAAGAGAACATGGAACCCGGCAAATGGTATCCGGCCGCCGATCTGCTGGCGAATGCGGAAGATGACGGCTTCTCCGAAACGGCTCTGAGGCGTGCCCGCAGCGACCTGGGCATTGTGAAGCCCCAGCACGTGCGGAGGACGCCGACCGGCTGGGAATGGAGATTGCCGGGGCAATGCCTCGGCAAGACGCCGGGGAAAACGGTGCCGACTTGACGCCTTGACGCCTTGACCCTGACATCAAGACGGCAAGACGGCAAGGCGTCACGAAAAACCCCGCCGTCTTGGCAGCGGCTCGGATGCCCTGCTTTCCTCTTGTGGAGTGGAGACCATGCCGCGAATCGCGGTTTGGTGCCCAAGAAAGACACCTTGCTGGCAAGCAGCCCGTAGACGCTTTTATACGGCGTTTCGTGGCACCCCCACGAAGACGGGTGAGTCGCGGGGGCTTTCTGGGCTGATCGGAGGATCGCGGTCTTTCCGGGCCGGCCACTTGGCGGGACTGACGATACCTGCAATAATGCTGGCATGAGCAAGAGCAAGCCGACGTTGACCGACGTACTGCGTGCCGCAATCCAACAAAGCGGCTTGACGCACTACCGGATCGGCAAGGCAACGGGAATCGACGAAGTGAATCTCGCTCGCTTCGTCCGTGGAGAACTGTACGTTCGCCTCGACAAGGCTGACCGGCTGGCCGCCTACTTGGGGCTGCAACTGGTGCCGGACCCCGACGCCGTGCCGCCAGAACCGACGCCGGAGAACCTGGCACGGCCGATGCTGGTGAAACGAAAGGCGAGACGATCCCGCCGGACGGGGACTAGCGTCAAATCGAAGTGAAAAGGGACCGGCTCGACGCCGGGCAAACTGAAAGGCGAACCATGGGCACCGTCTACCGCAAGACCGCAACCAAGCCGTTGCCGGCCGGGGCAAAGATCATCGTCCGCAAGGGGCAACGCTTTGCCGAGTGGAAGCCGGCCAAAGGCAAGACCAGAACGGCACCCGTGACCATCGGGCAGGACGGGACCGACCGGATTGTCATTACCGCCCGGACCTACACGGCGAAGTATCGGGACGGCTCGGGGGTGGTTCGGGAAGTGCCGACCGGCTGCCGGGACGAAACCGCCGCCCGTTCGGTGCTCGGGGACTTGGAACGCCGGGCGGAACTGGTCAAGGCCGGGGTGCTCACCGCCGCCGAAGATGCCGTTGCCGACAACCAGGGCACGCCGCTTGCCGACCACTTCGCCGCGTTCATTGACCACCAGAAGGCGAAGGGGGTTGTTCCCGTCCGGGTGAATAACACCTTGACGCAGCTACGCCGCGTCGCCGCCGATTGCGGTTTCTCCAGACTCGCCGACTTGGATACCGTGAAGCTCGAAAGGTGGCTTCTGGACCGGGAATCCGAAGACATGAGCGCCGGAACCCGAAACCAATACCGGGGGGCGTGGGTCACGTTCTGCAACTGGTGCATGACCTCGAATCCGCCAAGGCTTCTCTCCAATCCCTTCGCCAGAGTGCCGAAGGCCGACGAAAAGGCCGACCCCCGCCGGAAACGCCGGGCACTCAGCGAAGCCGAACTGGTCAAGCTCTTGAACGTGGCGCGCCGCCGGCCGCTGTTGGATATGGCGACCGTCCGCCGGGGTAAACGCAAAGGCGAGGCGGTTGCCAAGCTCGGGGACGAAACCCGCCGCCGGCTGGAAGTGCTCGGTTGGGAACGGGCGCTGACCTACAAGACCCTGGTGCTTACCGGCCTTCGCAAGGGCGAACTGGCTTCGCTCGCCGTGGGGCGACTGGACCTCGATACCGACACGCCTTGCCTGGTGCTCGACGCCGCCGACGAAAAGAACCGTGAGGGCTCGACGATTCCTCTCCGGGCTGACCTTGCCGCCGACCTCCGGGAGTGGCTCGCCTACCGGCTGCAAACGCTCCAAGAGGTTGCCAGAAACGCGCCGACCGTTCGGTTCGACCGGGAAGCCGGCCGGGCCGACTCCAAGGGCTCGACGGGCCCGACCTCGATTCCCGTCAAGCTGCCGGCCGACGCCCTGCTGTTCACCGTGCCGGCCGGGCTATTGCGGATTCTCGACAGGGACTTGAAGGCGGCTGGCATCCCGAAGCGGGACGAGCGGGGCCGGACGGTGGACGTTCATGCCATGAGGCATACCTTCGGCACCCTGTTGAGCAAGGGCGGGGTAGCACCCCGGACGGCGCAGGCTGCGATGCGGCACTCGACGATTGACCTTACCATGAACGTCTACACCGATCCCCGCCTGTTGGACGTACACGGGGCCCTTGCAGCCCTGCCGGCGCTGCCAATCAGGGCGGAAGATGGGCAATCTGACTCGGGGCGAATTGTCGCAAAGGCAACAGGGACCGACGATTCGAGGGCTTCTCAGTTTGCACCAGGGTTTGCACCAACCACCGGCAAACCGAAGACATTGCAGTCAATCCCTGTCCTTCTGTCAAACCTGAAGTCGGCCGACGTCGCTGACGAAGCTCTCGCCGTAAGTGCTTGTGTAGTCAAAAGAAAAGACCCGCTGACAACTGCTGTCAACGGGTCTTCTGAGTGGGCGGCACTGGACTCGAACCAGCGACTTCTACCGTGTGAGGATAGCGCTCTAACCAACTGAGCTAGCCGCCCGGAGATGCATCGCGCGATGGTCGCATGCACTAGCCTATTAGAATAGCATGGCGATGGCCGGCTGGCAACAACGGGGCCTCCCTCGGGGGAGGTTGGGTCCTGGCGAGTTGACCGCTTCTGCCTGAAGTTGGCCAATGACTCTTGCCAAATTATCCCAAATTCTCTTTTCTGTCGGGTTTCTGAAGTCTGAGCCGCTTGATGCGGGAAGCCAAAGTGGTGGGGCGGACGCCGAGAAGTTCGGCGGCGCCGCCTGGTCCGTAGATCTTCCACCGCGACTGTTCCAACGCCGCCAGGATGTTCTGACGTTCAAGGCGTCTCAGCTCCGCATCGGGGAGGATCTCGCCGGTCGGAACGGTCGGTCGAATCGGTGCGGCGGCGTCCTGAGTCTCGTCGGCCAGATCGCCGGAAAGGTCAAGACGGAGTTCGCCTCCGCGCGAGGCTATGACGGCCCGCTCAACGACGTTGCGCAGCTCCCGAATGTTGCCGGGCCAATCGTACTGCTGGAGTTGGAGGATGTGGGCCTTGGTGAGCCTGGGCCGAGGGCAGCGCAGGGTGGCCACCGCCTGATCCAGGAAACACGAGGCCAAGAAGGGGATGTCTTCGCTGCGTTGCCGAAGAGGCACGACTTCGATCGGAAACACGTTGAGCCGGTAGAACAGGTCCCTCCGGAATCTCCCGTCCTCGATCTCCTGTTTCAAGTCGCGGTTGGTCGCCGCGAGGATCCTGACGTCGACACGGCGAGTCACCTCCTCGCCCACGCGTTCGAACTCGCGCTCCTGTAAGACCCGGAGCAACTTCCCCTGGAGGTGGTAAGGGATCTCGCCGACTTCGTCGAGCAGCAATGTTCCGCGGTGGGCCAGTTCGAATCGTCCTGCACGGTCCTTGAGTGCTCCGGTGAATGCGCCGCGGACGTGACCGAAGAACTCGCTTTCATACAACTCGCGCGGGATGCTGGCGCAGTTGACCTGGACCATGCGCTGCGCGCGGCGGCGACTTCTGCGGTGGATCTCCCGGGCGACCAGTTCCTTGCCCGTGCCCGATTCGCCGAGGATGAGGACGCTGGCGTCGGTCGGCGCGACCAGCTCAATTTTCTCGGCCAGACTGCGCACGGCCGCGCTTTGGCCGATGATTTCGCCGAAGGCGGGAAGTGGCGGCGGCCCTTCGCAAGGACCGTTGCCAGCCGATTCCAGTCGCTTTCGGAGCGACTCGAGGGCCTCGCTTCCGTGACCGCTGGTGACGGCGGCGTCGGCCAGATCGGCGAGGGTGTGAATGACGGTGCGCAGCACCGCATCGACCGACGACTCCTGGGCCGTCTTCCGCAGAAGGCCCCGGAGCGTCTCGAGCGAGACGATCGGATCATGCCCCTGTGTCTCGTCCATCGCCCGCATTCTAACGACTTTTCGTTGCAAGACAACGCGATTGCGTGAATCACGAAATTGCGTTGCATTGCGACGTTGCTTCCCGTTGGATGCAAGTCCAAACACGGCGGCCTCTTGCCGCTTGTTCGACGTCTTGGCACGCACCTTGCTTAAGAGCGATCGTTCCCCAACGCAAACGAAACGACGCTTCGAGCGCCTGCTGTACGGGCCTCTGTGCCAAAACGAAAGCCATCCGAGCAACTTAATATGGGAAATATGGCGAATATAAACACAGAGACGTCGAGCTGGTGATGGCCGCGCAAACAGTGCAGTTATCCAATGCTCGCGCGGTGTCGTGTGTTATCCGAACTTCGCAGCTTTACTAGGCTGTCAAGCTTCTCCGGGCCGGTGCGATGGAAAGGAGTTGGCGATGGCGCGACTCAAGCCCATTGGGTTTGACCGAACCACGGGCAGGGTCAGGCAGTTGCTCCAGGAGGTCCGGAGCACGGTGGGGATGGTCCCGAACCTGTTGTTGGTGATGGCCCATTCGCCGGTGGTGCTGGAGGGCTATCTGTCGCTCCACCGCGCCTTGGAGTGTGGGGTCCTGTCGGAGAGGCTTCGCGAACAGATGGCCTTGGCGATCGCCGAGCAGCATCGGTCGGAATACTGGGTGGCGGGACATGTCGCCTTAGGTCGGGCGGCCGGGCTAAGCGACGAGGAGATCATGGACGCCCGCGGCGGCCGGTCGTCCAGCGGCAAGGTCCAGACCGCCCTGCGATGTGCGTGCCGGATGATTGCCGGTGGCGGCGATCTGGCGGACGAGGATTGGGGCCGCCTCCGCGCGGCCGGTTTCGGTGATCGCGAGATCACCGAGATGGTTGCCTGGATCTGTGCCAACACCTTCAGCGACTACTTTGCGCAAGCGACCCGGACCGAGATCGACTTCCCCAAGACGATTGCGACCTGGTGACTGCGCGCCTTTGCCAACAAGAAAGGGTTTCCACGATGAACGCATTCCACAGACTATGGGGCGATGAGCACGGTTACGTTTTCTCAGCCGAGTTGGTGCTGGTGGCCACCACGCTCGTCGTCGGGTTGACGGTGGGGCTGGTTTCGCTCCGCAACCAGGTGGTTCAGGAACTGGTGGACGTAGGCCAGTCGATCGGGTCGCTGAACCAGAGCTACTGCTTTGGCGGTATTGGGAAGCCGTGCACCGCTTGGACCGGCGGCTCCTGCTATATCGACGTCGTCGACTTCTGCCAGGCCCCGGGCCAGGTGCCGGGCACCCCGCCGGGCGGGATCTCGGTGAGCGTCATGCCCTACGACGACGTGCTCGGTCCCACGACCGGGGAACTGAGCGAGTACCCGAACCACTCGGAGTCTTGCCCGGGACAACCGGAGGCGTGGTCCGAGGAATCCGACGACTGTCCCGGGGAACTCGTCCCGGTGCCCGATTCCTCGCAGATGGGTCCCGAGGTGATTCCCTCGCCCTCTGCAAAGCCTGCCGTTCCGCAGAAGCGTTCGAGCCTTCCGGGCGGCGCGAGGAGCCGCCCCAACGCGGGCCCGAAGGCGAAGCAAGGGCTCGGGGACCGCCTCCTCTAGAACACATCTACGATTGGTCTCCACAGGAGGGCGTTCCTCCTTGAGGCCTGCGGGTTTCGGCCCGTGGGCCTTGTTTCATTTCTTGCCGGCGACATTTCCACGGGACCGTCACCCTTCCGCGGGCTGCCTGGGCCGCAGCGTTCACAACCGGAATGGTCAGCATAGTCGATACGCCTTCGCCTCCGGGTTCCCGGATCTGATCACGATTATTCGTTGAAGTCGGGAGTTTTCTTGTCAAGGATGGAAAGAAGGAAGGGTGCTAGCCGCCCGGCACCGGCTCGTTGGAGTCGGCGCGTGGATCTTGAACGCCAATCCGGGAGTCATCCAAATGGGCATTGCCATCGCAGCGGCCCTCCTGCTGGGGGGGCAAGTGATTTACACGAGTGAAGACACACTCGACCAGTGGGAGAACCACCTCCTGGAATCGAAGTGGACGCTAACCGACAAGGAGACGGGGGCGCCGCGGATGGTCCTCGTGCTGAAATACTTCTCGCCCAACCACCGCATTTTCGAGCTGACCATGTTCCACGACTGCACGCCGGGAAAGCCCTGGGTGGAGACCTGGACCGGCACCTACAAGACGGAGGCCCGGCGATCGGAGGACAAGACGAACGATGCTCGCGACGCGGTGAAGCTCATCCGGCTGCGTGCCGAACAGCATTGGTATCCGGTCGATAGCGAGCCCTACTGGTGGCCGCCGGACGGGCGAGGCCCGGCCAAGGTCGGCCCCTGGCTGCTGGAAAAGGGACTCATCCACTGGACCGACATCATCAGCCACATCGACTGGGTCGAAAGGAAGCAGTTCAAGGAGTTCTTCGCGGAGTTGATCTTCGACGCGCCGTTCATGGCGCTCGAACCGCCGATCCCGCCCGAGGACGTCCGGTTCTTCCTTCGCTCCGACGAAGTCAAGAACATCGGATGGTGGCAGATCGGCACGGAGCGCGTGTTCTCGCCGATGCGGAAACGCTAGGGCCGCGGTTTGTGACGAGAGCACCAGCCCGCGAGCGTCCGAGGAGCGGTACCTCGTCGTGCGATCTGACGGCACGAGCCGCATTCCGTTCGCGCCACTTGGATCCGCTCGCCTTCGCAGCCCTTGAGGGAAGTACGGGTTCCTCTTCTCTGTTCGCCCTCGTTCGCGATCGTGGATCAGAGAGGAGGAACCCGTACTGTCCCATATCTCAGGCGATTCTGTCTCCCGGAAATCCCGGATGAGCCTTTTCTTGGCCCGCTTCGCGTTGTCCTCTGCGGAGCCTGATCTCGGAAGCACGTGCCTGTCCCCGCGGACCGAGGGGGACAGTCCCCGGTGAACCGTTGCCCCGGTTGGGCTCCGTCCGCAATCGGAGGAACCCCGCGGGGCTCCGCTCCACCCTCAGGACACGGGGCGGACGCGATGGTAAGATGGATGGCCAAAGGGGTCCGGATCGGTTCGAGAGATTCCGCGAGGAGTCATGCGGATTCAACCCGAGACTCGGGGAGCTTTGCGTGGGCAACCTTCTTAGTCGGACTTGGCTGGGGATCGGGATCTGCTTGTGGATCGCCGCGGCCGCAGGCCGATTGGCGGCGGCCGAGGCTCCGCCTTCGCCCAAGTGGCTCAGCGAGATCACACGCGTTGCCTACACCGATTTGCCCAACCGCCAGACACAGGGAGATTGGCCCGACAAGTTCATCCCCGACGTGGCGGCGGCCGGGGCCCAGCTTCTCTTCTCCCGGGTCCATAGCGGCGAGCATTGGGCCGGCGTGGCGTGGAAGAGCGAGTACGGCACCGATCCGACGATGCAGGGGGACGGCACGCGGCACGTGGTCGAGCTCTGCCGGAAGCACGGGCTGCGGTATCTGGCCTACTATTGGGCCCAGCGCGAGCCCAAGTCGCTTGGCGACGCGCATCCCGACTGGCGGTGTGTCGACCGCCGCGGCCGGAAGACGGGTTACTTCTGCGTCAACACGCCTTACTTTGACCTGGTGTGCAACCGCTGCGTCGAGCTGGTTGCCAAGGTGGGCGTCGACGGCGTGTTCTTCGACATGTTCCACGCGCGCTCCGACGAGTGCTATTGCCCCGCGTGCTGCGAGAGATTCCGCAACCTCACCCGCCACGAACCGCCCAAGGAGGAGAACTTCGACGACGTGCTCTGGCAGCAATGGACCGAGTTCAAGTACCGCAGCATCGAAGAGGCCATGCTGCGGATCAACCGGGCGATCAAGGCGGCCAATCCGGAGGCGGCGCTGATAGCCAACACTTGGAACGCCTGGTGCTACCGCAACTCGGGCAATGCCCGCAACTCGATCCGCGTGGCCGAGTACGTCGACGGCCTGCTGGAAGAGACAGGCTGGTACGATACGGTCGATCCGTCGTTCTTCGACTTTCCGGCGCTCCATAATTTCATGAGTTGGCACCTGGCGGGTCTTTGCCGGGGCAAGCGGGCCTTCATGTGGTCGAGCCCGAGCTTCGCCCGTATCAAACCCGTCGGCTACACCGAGGACGCCATTCGCGTGGCCTGCATGATGACCAACGGGTCGGTGCCCGCGCCGTCGGTGCCGCAGCGCGAGGTGATGGCCCGTTACCTGGCCGATATCACGGCCCGCGACCGCTACTTCCGCGGCAGCCGCCTCCTTCCCTGGTGCGGTCTGGTGGTCTCGGAGAAGACGGAGCTGTGGTACGGGCGTGAGGAGCCCAAAGAGCGTTACGTGAAGGGAGTCTACGGTCTGTACCAGACGATGCTCGAGCGTCACCTGCCGGTGTCGCTGGTGACCGACCGCGACCTGGAATGCGGAACGCTGGAACCCTACAAGGTTCTGGTGATGCCGAACACCGCAGCCATGTCGCAGAAGGAGATCGAGACGGTGCGGCGGTTTGTCGAGGCTGGCGGCGGGCTGGTGGCCACGTACGAGACGTCGCTTTACGACGAGCACGCGCGTCCTCGCGACGACCTTGGCCTGGGCGAGGTGCTCAACGCCCGGAAGACAGGCCAGGGCGACAACCACGTCGTCAACATCAGCTTCAATCCCAAGCGGCCTTTCTCGGCACATCTGTACCTGGGGCGGGAGCCGCGGTGGATCGACGACCCGTGGATCAGGCAAGCGGCCCGGCTGCACGCGTCGACCCAGCCGGCCGACACGCCGACACAGAGTTTTCCCCTGTACGCCCGCATGCTGGTGGTGTCGCCGCGCCAAGGCCGGATCGCCCCGATGCGTCTGCGACTGGCCGAGTACGACGCGAAGGCGGGGGTCCAGCGGCACCGCGAGGCCCCGGCCCTGGTCGAGAACCGCTTCGGCAAGGGCCGCGTCTTCTACTTCCCGGCCGACCTGAGCTGGACCTATTTCCGCCTGGGCGAGCAGTATCTTGCGAGTCTCTTGGAGCAAGCGATCCGCGAGGCCGCAGGGGAAGGGCCACCGGTCGAAGCCGCCGCTCCGAGCATCGTCCAGGTGATGACCCACGTGCAGGACGACCGGTTGGTCGTCCACCTGCTCAACGATATCTCGTCGCTTGGCCGGTCGGGGAACGTGGTCAAGGAATCGCTGCGCGAGCGGACCGAAGTGGTGCCGATCCACGGCATCAAGCTCACCTTCCGCGATCCGGGGCTGAAGCGATTCACGCTCATTCCCGGCAGCCTCCGTCTCGAGCCGACCGCCGGCCCGCACGGCCAAACGGTGAGCCTGCCGCCCCTGGAAATCCACGCCATGGTGGTGGCGGAGAAGCAGTGACGACGTACGGTTGAAGAACTGCGGCAAACGCGACCGCGAAGGCCGATGATGGCAGGATAGGAAACGTTCCGATGCCGAAGAACTTCCCCAGAACCGGAAAGAAGGCCCGCCCGAAGACCGCCGTGAAAGGCAAACGCTATCTCTGTGCGAAGTGCCGCAAGCGGAGTCCCAGGCCTGTGGTGACACCCGCCCCCTGGTACTGCCCAAACTGTCTCAAAGAGAAAGAAAACGAAGCCCGGGCTTCGGGAGAGGGAAGCCGGGACGATGCGCACGCTTGCCGTTGAAGAAACGGCGGATGGCGTTTCCGTCCGAGAGTCCTTGACGCCGCCTCCGTGCAGCACCTCTAATAGGCAGCGGTGGGGGCTGACGGTTCCCTTGGTCAGCACCCGAGGTCGCGCAATCCGGCGAGAGAGGAGTACCGAATCATGATGCAACCCAGGCTCGGAATCGTAGCGATGTTGGCGTTGTTGGCTCCGGCGCCGCTGTTTGCGGCGGGGCCCCTGGCGTTTTCCGTCGATGAGAAGACGCGAAGCTACACGATTGCCGAGCAGGGGCGGCCGGTCTTGACCTATCGCTTCGGCGAGGTCCCGCTCCCGGCCGGCGTCCAGGCGGGCCATTTCGGCAAGCAAGATACACCTTACAACGGGGCCTACTTCACCGACGGAAGCCGGTACGGGGGCGAGCGGAGCGACTACGTCTATCCGCTCTACGGATTCCACGGCGAGCCGCTCACCGCCGACTACCCGAAGGACCATCTGCATCACCGGAGTCTCTGGTGGAGTTGGTGCGAGGTCCGCCGTAACGACAAGATCGGCGACCTTTGGGCCGTCTGCAAGATCCGCGCATATCCGGTCAAGATCACGAAGATGGAAGCCGGCAACGAGGAGGCGGTGCTCCAGGCGTTGAACGTCTGGCGCTACGACGATGAGACCGACCCCGTGGTGAACGAGACGGTCACGATCCGCGCCTCCAAGACGACAGGCACGCAGGGAGCCCGGAGCCGCACGGTCGATGTCGACGTCAGGGTCGAGGCGTTGGCCGACGGCATGGCGATTACCGGGCGTCAGAAGGTCGATTACGGCGGCTACGGCGGGATGGCGGTCCGCTTGAATCCGCAGGTGAAGGAGCTCTCGATCCGCGCCGTGCATCCGAATCCGGACAAGTGGCGAGGCGACGATCTGGCGATCGTGCAGAGGGTCGTCGATCCGGCGAAGTTCGGCGACGCCGCCTGGATGGCGCTTTGCGGCAAGTACCCGGCCGCCGGGGTCGAGAGCCCCGGCTTCACGACCGTCATGATGCTCGAGTCGAAGGCGACGCCGCTGTATCCGAACAACTTCCGCTATTACAGCTCCACCTGCATCTCACTGGCCTTTCCCGGGAAGACGATCCTGCCGCTCGCAAAGGGCAAGCCGCTCGACTACAAGACCCGCTTCGTGATTCGTGAGGGGAAAACGACCCTCGACCAGGAGAAAGCGGCCTGGCAGGCGTATCAGCGATAGGCAGCGTTGCAGCAGGGACACCCCAAGAGAGCGTCTCCCCGCCGAGGACCTGGAGTCATTTCTTGCCGGCATCCCGCCGCATCGAACCGAAGGCGACCTGGATCAGCAGCGACACCAACAGCCCGAGGGCGCACACGGCGTACATACCGCCCTCCTGGCCCATCAGCGTCTCGCCCCACTGCACTGCGAACAGCCCGGCAAACGAGCCCATGCCGACCAGGCACTCGTTCACCCCGATGTTGACCGACCGGCGTCCCGAGTTGCTGGCGTAATAGACGGCGGTGAAGTAGGCATACCCCATGTACAATCCCAGGACGATGATCGCCGCGGCGGCGGCCGGGAAGACGGGCTTCCACCATGTCAGGCCGAGGAGGATGGCGCCGGCAAGGTGAATGGCCACCAACGGCGTCCGGCGGTACCGCCACGCAGCGAAACCCGCCACCCGGTACCCCCAAACGCCCTGTACCAGCATGTGCAGCGACAGGACCACTCCGGGAAGGAAGGGGAGAATGCCGGCGCGGGCGCACATCGCCGGCCAGAGGCTCTGCAAGGGCCGCTGCACGAACATGGCCGTGAAGATGAGGCACCAGCCCACGACGACGTAGCGAGGGTTCACCGCCCTCGCACCGGACGCCGCCTCGTCGACATGCTCATCGGCGCTCGCCATGACGTGCGGGCGTGCCCGGTGCCGGAGCAGGATGGCGAGGATCAGGATCCCGACCAGCAGGGTCGTCGCGCACAAGGCCAGATTGCCGAGGCGGTACAGACTGCCCGAACTCAGAAAACCGCCGGCGCTGCCGACGCTCCATGCCATGGTGTAGCGTCCCACGGTGAGCGCCAGCCCGCCCGGCGCCGTCTCGCCCCGCATGAAGGTCTGAAACGAGTTGAAGAAGAACGCCAGGAACACGAACAGCAGAACCTGGGAGAGCATCTGCGGCGCGAAGGCGGTCAACCGCAGGCAGACGATCCCCGCCACCGTGCTGCCCGCCGTGCTGGCAAGCAGAAAGCCCCGGGCGTTGCGCCGGCTGAGCACGAGGCCGACCGCCAGGCTTGTTGCCATGTAAGCCAGTTGGCCAATCCCGCCGATCCAGGCACACTGCAGCCCGCTGAATCCGGCCTCCCCGGCGCGATAAAGCACGGCAAAGAGTACAAGGAACACCGTCCAGTCCATCAGCGCAGGGCATACCTGCACAAGCATGAGGAACGCTCCCCGACAAAGACCTTGCCCCGTCCGTCGTCAACGGGGTCAACCCCCGACCGACGACCACGGAAAGAACGTATAGGATAACGTTAGCCATGGTGATTGGAAGGGGAGGCTTCCCTTGCCGCCGTCGCCACGGCACACTGTAGGACATAGACTGCCCAGGAACCTTCGGGAGGACCTTGTCATGCAACGGCAAACCAGTGCGCACGAGCCGCGTTCCGGGCGGCGCGAGTTTCTCAAGTCGGCCGGCGGCGCGGCGGCCGGATTGTGCCTGGCAGACGCCGCCTCGCCGGCCGGTGCGGCGCAGCCGGCAACGACGGGCAGCAGGGAGACGCTGGCTATGCGCGGCGGGCCCAAGGCGGTCACCCTCACCACGCCCCTGCGCGATTTCACCCGCTGGCCCCGCTTCGGCGAGGAAGAAGAGAAGGAACTCATGACGTACTTGCGGGACCCCGATTACTTCTTCGGGACCTATGGGCCGATCGTGGAATTCGAGAAGGCGTGGGCGGAATACACCAGGATCCCGTTCTGCAAGACCTACTCCAGCGGCACGGGCTCGCTGACGTCGATGCTCTTCGCCCTGGATTTGCCGCCCGGCAGCGAAATCCTGGTGCCCGACGACAGCACCTGGTGGCCGACGGTGCCCATGCGGCTCCTCGGGTTGGTCCCTGTCTGGGTCGACGTGAACCCGCGCACGATCAACATCGACATTGAGGACTGCAAGCGGCGACTGACCAAGAACACCAAGGCCATCATGCCGGTCCATTGGTTCGGGTTGCCTTGCGACATGGATCACATCAACGACTTCGCCAAGGAGCACGGGCTGGAAGTGGTGGAAGACGCCAGCCACTCGCACGGGGCCACGCTCAAGGGCCGGCACATGGGCACCTGGGGCCGCATGGCGGGCGTCAGCCTCCAGGCGAGCAAGCCGCTGCCGGCCATCGAGGCCGGCATGGGGATGTACCAGAACCGGCTGGACTACGAGCGGGCGTCGGCCTTCGGCCATTGGGACGCTTACCAGCGTTGCTCCCAAGACAGCCCGTATCGCAAGTACGTGACGGGGTTGGGGATCAAGCTGCGGGTCCACCCGGTCGCCGCCATCCTCGCGAAGATCCAGTTGAGGCATCTCGACCAGCGAAACGCCGCCGGGGTCGCGCAGGTGAAGCGGCTGAACGACCGGCTCACCCAGTTGCCGGGGCTCTCGGCTCCCTACGTGCGGCCCGAATGCCAACGGGTCTACTACAACCGCAACTTCCTCTTCCTCGATCCGGGGAAGGCGGGCATGTCGCGCGAAGCCTGCCGCAAGGCGCTGCGGGCCGAGGGGGTCCACGTGGGCGTCTACAGCGGCTTGGGCAATCTCCTCCACACCTACCCGATCTTCCAGGAAGCCCAGTGGTGGCATCACCTTCCGGCCGTGCCCGACAAGATGCCCGGCTGCGAGGAGGTCCGCAACACCGGCATTCAGTTGCCCTACTTCACCTGCGACGCGCCCGAACTGGTGGACCAGTACGTCAAGGCGTTTGAGAAAGTCTGGGCGCACCGGAAAGAGCTGGCGTAAACAGGCGATACCCCCGGACACCCGGGCAGAACCCTCGGAGCAGGATGACCCTTGAGGAGACCGATCGCATGGTGAACCCCAGGACTCTTGTTCCGGAAAAGCTGGTTCGTCTTGCCGTGATCCTGACGGGCGTCTTGCTTCGCCCGCCTGCCGACAAGATGCAAACCCACGCCGTGCGCGCCGCGGAGGAGATCGACCTGCTGCCGGCGCCGAACCGCGGTTGAGAAACGGTGTCAGCCCCGCGGCCTACGAGCCGCGGATTTGCCGGAGGGCCGCGGCCGCCGTCTCGCGGACCTCGGGTTGAGGATCGCTCACGGCGCGCAACAGGGCGGGGACGGCGTCCTTGGCCGCAGGCCCCAGGCGCCCAAGGGCCCGGGCGGCGGCGCGCCGGACCCGTGGGCTGGAGTCTCCGACCGCCTCGATGAGAGGCGAAGTCGCTGCGACGCCGATCCAGCCGAGGCCCTCGACGGCCTCACATCGGGTCCTGGGGTCGCCCTTTTCCAGAACGCCGCGGAGCGAGGCGATCGCACCCGGTCCGATCCTGCCCAACGCCGCCGCGGCGGCTCGCCGTGTGTCGTCGTCGGCGTGTCCGAGCGCGGCGGCCAGGGCCGGCACGGCTTCAAGAGCACGGTCTCCGAGGTCCCCCAACGCCCCAGCGGCTGCCCATGCGGCCGAGGTGTCGCCTCCGCGCAGCATCGTTTCCAGGACCAAGGTCGCCTTCGGATGCCGTTGGATCTTCCAGAGGGCGACCGCCGCGGAGACGCGGACCGAGTGATCTTCGTCGTTGAGGAGTCTCTGAAGTGCGGAGACGGCGGGAGCGGTTTGGGCTTTGGAGGGGCGGTCCGGGGATGATTTCGGGTCTTGAGTGTCGCGTCCCCTCACCCCCGGCCCCTCTCCCGAGACGGGAGAGGGGAGTTGGGTGGCCAACAGGTTCCCCAGGGCGGCCGCGGCGTTGCGGCGGACCGAGACGAGCTTCGAGGCGAGGGTGCGGACCAGAAGGGGGACGGCCGGGGCTGCCTTCGGGCCCATGCGTCCCAGGGCCCACGCCGCCCCGCCGCGCACATACTCGTGCTCATCCAGATTGGAGAGAACGCGCTGAAGTGCGGGGAGGGCCTCCACGGCGCCGGGCCCGATCCGCCCCAAGGCATAGGTTGCGTACCAGCGGACCGCAAGGTCCTGCGAGTCCAACTCGCCGGCCCACTGCGACACGCTCTTGCCACGGTACTCCGCCCCGGCAAGCCGCTCTGCGGCCGGGAGGACCGCGGCCATTGTCCACGCCAGGAGGAGCAAGAGGGGAGAAGGGAGAGGGGAGAAGGGAGAGGGAAGAGGGAAGAGAAAAGACGTCGCAGGAACCGTACGTTCCGCCTCTTTCATCTCCCCTCTCCCCTCTCCCTTCTCCCCTCTCCCCTCTCCCTTCTCCCTTCTCCCCTCCTCCAATCACTTGGGCACTTCCGTGCTGGCCAGCACGATCCGATGGTCGCCGGCCTGGAGGAACACCTGGAAATGGAGAAATGCGTTCTTGTGGACCTGCTTGTAGAACTCTTCGTACCACAGGGGCGCTGCGTACTTCTCAAAGTCGGCTGCAATCTTGGTCTTCTGGGCCTCGTCCTTGGCTGCGGCATACTGCTGGGGCATGCCCCGGCTCTTCAACTCGGCGTCCATACGCGTGGCGGCGGCATACGCCAACGCCCCCTTGTACTGCTGGGCGGTGGGGCTCGCGAGGCGGACCGTGATGGCCAGCCCCTTTCCCTTGGAGACCGCCTTGACCTCGAATCCCACGCCGGGGAGTTCGTGTCCACGAAGGTCTTTACGTGCGAAGGCCAGACTCGCCGGGTTCTTGATCTCCATCGTGTTGCCGGACTTGAAGATCGGGCCTTCCATGCGGTCGAGCTTCAAGGGGCCCGCCTCGCCAAGGACCTTCGTCAGTTCGATGCGGACGTTGGCGGTGTCGGGGAGGGCGTCGATGGAGACGTTGCCGGCGGAGACTCCCCTTTGGAGATCGAAGACGATGGGCTCGGCCAGCACCGGCTTCCTCAAGGCGACGATGTGCGGATCCCCGCCTCCCTCCATCTGGAGGGCGCAATTCTGGAGATACTCGCCCGAGGCCGCGGCGGCCTTATCGGCCCAGCGGAAGAGCAGCTCGCCCTTCTCCCGGAAGATCGTGGCGACCTCGACGGAAGACTCGTTGCCGCCCTGGTCCAATCGGACGACCCAGGCCTGCTTCTTGCCGTCGCCCTCCTTCGGTTCGAGGGAGAACTGCTGACGTTTGTTCTTCAGGGCCGTGTCCTTGCCGAGCAGTTGGATCGTGATCGGCTTGTCCTCCGGTCCGTGGATCTCGCCGAGGAGCGTGGGCCCACTGCCGAACTCCCCGGCCCCGTCCCCGGCCTCGGGGACCGGAGGCAGTTCGACAAAGGGTTTGAGCCCGGCCAGGGCGTCGGCCGGTGCCGCGGGCTTCGGGGCGGCGGGCTTGGCGGGTTCGGTCTTCTTCGGGGCCTCCGTCTTCTTTTCCGCGGCGGCCTTCTTCTCGGCTTCGGCCTTTTTCTTATCGTCCTTCTTGTCGTCGGTTGCCGCCTTGGGCGTCGCAGGCTTTGCGGGGCTTGTCTTCGGCTCCGATGCGGCAGCCTTCGGCGCCGGAGGAGGCGACGCCGACTTGCCCGGGATCGGCGGGGGTGCGCCCGGCTTGGGCGGTGGTCCGACGGCGCCGGGCTTCGGCGGCGGTCCGATCGCGCCAGGCTTCTCGGGGGCGGCCTTCGGGGCATCACTCTCCCCAGCGTCGGTCTTCTCCTGCTCGTTCTTCTCCCATGCCGGCACCAAGTCCTCGAAATCGCTCCCCTTGGCCCCCTTGCCTTTGGCCGTCTTCTCAGACCCCGCCTTCTGGGCAACCTGGTCTTGAGCCCCTTGCTTGGCGGACTTCACGGTCGCCGCGATCCACCACATCAGCCCGCCCAGGAGGAGAACGAGGATCGCCCCGCCGGACCCGCCCCAAATCATCATGCGGCGGCGATCGGCCATCACGTAGTCGAAAAACCCCTTGGCCCGGGCCACGAGTTGGGCCGCAATCCTCGCCGCGGCTGCCGGCTCCTTGGCGTCCGGCTTCCTGGCTGCGGACTTCTTGGCGGCCGGTTTCCTGGCCGGGGCCGCCTTGGCTGGAGTTCTCCGGGCGGGAACCGCGGCTACCTCCTCGGCAGGCACGGCCTCTTCCTCGGGCATGGCCTCCTCGGCGGGCACGGCCTCCTCGGCCACGACTTCCTCTTCTTCGAGCGGCTTGGCGCGGAGGATTTTCGTCTGCGAGGGATGCCACTCGGCCAGGATGTGGGCCACCTCGTCGGCCGTCTGGAAGCGGTCGTCGGGATCCTTGGCCATCATCTTCCGGCAGATGCGCAGGAGTTCGGGCGGAGTGTCCGGACGAATCTCGGCGAGGTCCTTTGGTTCCTCGGTCTGGTGTTTGACGATCCGCTGGGCCAAGGTCCCCGTCGGGAACGGCGGTTGCCCGGTGAGGAGGAAGTAGAAGGTGCAACCCAGCGAGTAGACGTCGGACCGCCGGTCCGCCTTCTCGATTCCCAGCCCCTGTTCCGGGGCCATGTAGTCGACGGTGCCGAGCACCGCCTGGTCGTCCGGCGAGCCCTCCTCGGCCCCGCCGGACTTGGCCTTTCGCCCTACGGCCCGGGCCATGCCCATGTCGAGAATCTTCACCACGCCCTGCTGGTTGACCAGGAGGTTGGCCGGCTTGACGTCGCAGTGGACCATGTCCTTGCTGTGGGCATGGGCCAATCCTTCGGCCGCCTGGCGGATGTAATCGACGGCCAGGGCGAACTCCAGCGGACCCTGCTTCTCCACCATCCGCTGCAAGTCGCGGCCCTCGACGTACTCCATCACCATGAAGTACCGGTCGGCCTCGTTGGCCACGTCATAGGCATGGACGATATTCGGATGGTCCAGCGCGGCCACGGCCCGGGCCTCGGTGAAGAACCGCTCCAGGGCCGCGGGGTCCTGCCCCAATTCCCGGGAGATGATCTTCAGGGCCACGGCGCGGTTCATCATCGTGTGCCAGGCGAGGAACACGCTCCCCATCCCGCCGCGGCCGAGCAAGTCGACAAACTTGTACTTGCCCCAGGAAAACGCCGTGCGCCCGGCCAGCAACTGACCGGCCTGCCAACGCGTGAGCAACTCCTTCTTCGCCAGGGCCACGGCCAAGGCGCGGGCGTCGGCAACCTGGCCCGCCAATCCTTCGGCCACCTCGAGTTGCTCGCTCTTCAGAAGCTTGCTCTTCTTGAGGACTTCAAGAAAGGATTCCGTGGTTTCGAGAGCCATGACTCAGCCACGCCGTTCTGTGGCCCGAACGGCCACCCTGATGGTGGATTCCCCCGACCTCTACGGCTGAGTGTAACAACCCCGCCAATGGTTTGCAAACATGCGGCGAGAACCAGTCCCCATGAGCGAGGGGGGGCTGCCCACGGACTGTGGCGATCCGTCGCCGCGTTGCTTCTCTTTCGCCGATACGGCGAGCAGCCCGTTGCGCGGCAGCGTCAGGGTGGCCCCGATAGCTCCTGCTATCGGGGTGCCGAAGGCACAAGAGGCTTGCCCTGGACCAAACGTGCCGTGCCCGGGGATCCCGGCAAGCCCTCTTGTCGCTGCGCGACACCGAAAGCGGAGCTTTCGGTGCCACCCTGCGCGAGCCGTGGACCGCCGCGTGGAGGGATCTCGCGACCTACTCACCGGCGTGGATTGCCCCGGCGTCGCGGGCTTGGCCTTGAGGAGGCGTGCGGCCCGTGAAATCCCGCAGGAACGGCCCGCCGAATTGCCAGGCGTAGAGTTCTTCGATCGTGGTGTGGGCGTCGGCCAGCGTGCCATGCGCCAGGCGCATGAACTCCAAGGTGCCGTCCAGGCAGCGGCCTTCCGGCGTGCCGCCCACGAACAGATCGCCTTCATTGGCCAGTGAGACGGTTGCGTCAAGGCCGGCGCCGGAGGCATCCTCTTTCCCATCCACGTAGACGGTCAACGTCTTCGCCTTCCGGTCGGCCTCGACGACGACATGGTGCCACCTGCCGTCGTTGACCTGGGCCGCGCTCTCGATGCTTGCCACGTGCTCGCCGCTTCTTACGGAGAAGGCGATCCGCCCGGCCGCACCGACGGCGAGGCGGTAACCGCTGCCTTTCATCTTCTGGATCAACACGCCGCCGACGTGGCCTGCCGTGGTCTTGAAGTGGGCCTCGATCAGCAGGTTGCCCGTATAGATCTGCGGGTTCTTCAAGGCCTCGCCCTGCACCGTGCCCGGCTCGGGTTTGCCGCCCTCGTGGGCGCCGAGCCTCGGCTCGTTGAAGGAGAAGGGCTTCATCATTTCGGCATTGGAGAGCACGGCGAATTGCTTCCTTGCCGCGTTCAATCGCAGCGCACCGGAAATCCAATCCTCCAAGGGCCCCTGGACGTAGTCTTGCGCGCCGACATTCACGGCCTTCAGCGAAACCATGGGCCGCTGGTAGTAGCCGTCGCGGCGGACGAAGTAGTCGGTCATGTACCAGTGCTCGTCGAGGATCGTGGCGGGATCGTCGCCCGGGGGATAGAAGTTCCACTCCGCCACCACGCCGGATAGCGCCCACGGCACGAAGACCTTCACGCCGTTGCCTCGGGCGGCCGAGCCGGCGGCCGGGCGAAAATCGCCCTTGCCCGGATTCCGCAGCAACGGCCTCGGGCTGACCTCGCCCAGTTCGCTGACCATGGCCTTGTTCTTCTCCAGCGCGGACTTGAAGTCCTGGAACGTGAGGAGCCACCGGCCCGACGGCTCCAGCACGCCAAGTTCAGCGATGTCGTGGAACAGATTCTTGCCGTAGGCGTCGGTCTCCAAGGCGTAACGGGCCGTCTTCGGCCCGGCGTCGGCGGCGTTGCCTTCGGCCTGGGTCTTGGCCGGGTCGGCGTGGCGGAACACATGCTTGCCCATGCTCTCCCAGATATTGCCCAGGAACTTGTCGCGTCCGGCCTGGGGCGCCTGCCGGCGCGAGCCGACGTAGTAGTTGTAGGCCGTGTTGTTGAAGAAGGTGTTCTGGTAGCTGATGATCTCCTGGAAGGCCGCGCAGTTGACCAAGGGACTGGTCTCGTCCTTGGACCGGCCCCAGGCGATGTTGTTGAAGTGGTAGTTCTTGAACGCACCGTCCAGGTAATAGGCGTGGCCGAACCCGGGGCCTTTGCCCTGGACTTTCTGGTTGTAGAGCTGCATCCCTTGGGCGTTGTAGGAGAGGTTGTTGAACACGTAGGCCGGCCCGCCCTGCCAGGTCTCGATGCCGCCGTAATCGTTGGCGTTCAGCATCGACTCCCAGACCTTGTTGTGGTGGATGAGGATGCGCGTGAACGGCACGTCACCCCAGCAGCCGCTGGGCTTGGCGCCGTGAACGTCAATGCCCTGGGCATAGGAGCGCTCGATCACGTTCCCGGCGATCTCCACCGTCCGGGGACCCTCCACTTCCAACGCGGTGCCTTGGCGGAGCCGGGAGGGGCGATGTCCCGTCTCGCAGGAATGGTTGCGCAAGATCCGCACGTCGCCCAGGCGGCCCTGCAACTGCGCATATCCCCAGAAGACGCCGTCCCCCACGGTAAGAACGCCGTCATCCGTATCACGAAAGTCGTTGTCCTCGATCAGGACGTCGTCGACCCGCATCCCAGCCTCCAGGGCGCGGATGCGAATGGGCGAGAAGACGTGCTCGAACCGGCAGTTGGCCACGCGGATGTCGCGGCCCTCGCCCCAGACCCGCACGCACGCCGGGTTGAGGTCGGCCCGTTGCTTCCAGGGCTTGGTCGAGAAGTCCCAGAAGATCGCGGTGAGGTCCCAGATCGGGCCGGTGAAACGGAAGGTCAGTCCGCTGAGGTGGACATGCTCGACCTTCTTGCCGGTGACGAGGCTCTGGCGCCTGGCCGCCTCGATGCGGACCGCATTGGGATCGGCCCCGCCGGGCAGACGGAGGTACAGCCGCCCTCCGTCGCCCTTCTTGTCGAACCAGAATTCCCCGTCGGGATCGTCCAGGTAATGCGGCTTGTCCTCAAGATAGTAGCGCATGGCACGCATGATGACGCCGCCGCCGCTGTTGTTCCCGGTGCGGCCGCCGAAACCGAGACACCCTTGCGCGGTGTCAACGTACTTGACCCGAGTGGCGTACGGCTCCCCGATGACCCAGCCGAACTCGGGGTAGATGATCGCGTCCTCGAACCACTCCTTGGGCTTGCCCTTGAGGTGCTTGCTGTCTCCGGCAAGGTGTACCTTGCTTCTTCCGACGGTGACCGTGTTGCCGAACCACTTGAGCGGCCGCGGCATATCCCAACTCCACCACTCGCTCTTCACGTCGTCGGGGTTGGAGACCTTCCAGTTGGGCATGCGGGCCAACGGAATGCGCACGACATCGCCTCCGTTGCCGACCATCCAGACACAGCGCGGCGCGTAATCGAGATCCGCATACCAGACCTTGTTCGGCTCGGGGATGTCCTTGTGGTCGGCGCCTTTGATCCATCGCTTGACGATCTCCGACCCGCAGATCACCGCCTCGCCCTTGCCCCAGGACGGATCGCGCGTGAGCCGGATCGGGTTCCCCGGCTGCCCGGCATCCCGGACGGTCAGTTCACCCCGGTAGTACGTGCCCCCTTTGAAGACATAGGTATGGATGCCGATGCAGGCTTTGGCGTTGCCTGTGGCGGCGGTGTCCCAAGGATGGTGTTTCCATGCCGTTTCCCTGGTCGTTCCCTCCCTGGCGTCGTCGCCCTCGTCGAAGTCGATATACCGGACCGATGCCCCCTTCTCGAACCGGAAGGGGCGGGGAGTCCACTCCAGGTCGCCTGTCGGCAACACCTTGGCGTTCGCATCCTGCCAGGAAAAACGCGACAGGGGAGCGTTTGGGCTCTCTTTGATGGAATCGGCCTTCATGCGAGCCTCATGCCCGGGCGAGACCGCCAACACGGCCAGCGCAAACGCCGGCACGAAGCCGAGCCGCGGCAGGATCTTCCAGAGCGTCGTCCGTGGCATATCAACCACCCTTGTTGGCCGCAGGTTCCGGTTTCGTCCCCAATCCGTCCCTATCGAGCCTCTAAGCCGGCGTTCAACAACAACTTCGGCACATGTGGGACAGCCGCCCTCGGCTGTCCGCAATTCTGCACAGCCGAGGGCGGCTGTGCCACAAGTTGTTGTTGGACGACCGCTTAGAGTGTCCACGGAGCGCGGTGCGGTCGCGTCAGCATGCGGTTCGCCTGGTCGTCGCCGAGGAACTGCTCTTTCTTCGGATCCCACTGCACCTTACGGTGAAGCAGCATGGCAATGTTGCCCAGGTGGCAGATATTCGTCATGTGGTGCGCGATTTCCACCGGCTCGATCGGGTCCTTCCGGGCCTTCACCGCCTGGATGAAGTCCCGCACGTGGTCGGGCACGTAGTACTTCGACTTGTCTTCCTTGCGATCCGGATTGCTCACTTGGAGGTGGATCTCGTTGGGTTTGATCTCCGAGTCCTTCAAGCCCTTGGGCGTAGTCGTCAGCCCGCGGTAGCCGAAAGATACCGTTCCCTCCGTGCCTTCAAACAGCACGCCGAAATCCTTCGGATCGCGGGTTTCGCAAAGCAACTCCACGCCGTTGGCGTAGCGTGCGCGGAAATGGACCTTCGTGGCCGTGCTGAAGAGGCTCCCCTTGGGCGGGAATTCCGAGCCCAGGTCCTCGAACTCGACCGGGGTGGTGTCGTCCGTGCCCAGGCCCCATTGCAGCATGTTGAAGGCGTGCGTGCCGAAGTTCGTCACCTGCCCGCCCGAGTAGTCCAGCAGGAATCGGAAACGATACAGGCAGCGGTCGATGTGATAGGCGGCCTTCGGGGCCGGACCGAGCCAGAAATCGTAATCGAACCCCTCGGGCACGGGCATGGGCTTCCAACCGGGGCCCGGATCGACGGCGTTGTTCGGCGGGAGCACGGCCACGACGCGTTTCACCTGGCCGATGCGGCCGTTGCGCACCAACTCGGCCGCGCGGCGGCAGCCGGGACTCGAACGCCAGTGGCTGCCCATTTGCAGCACGCGCCGGTGCTTGCGCACGGCTTGGATCATCGCCTGACCGTCGGACACGGTAAGCGAGAGCGGCTTCTCGCAGTAGATGTCCTTGCCGGCCCGGGCCGCCAGCACCGTCATGTCCGCGTGCCAGTGATCGGGCACGATCAGTGCGACCGCGTCGACGTCCTTGCGCCCGAGGATCTCGCGGAAGTCGTTGTACGCGTCGCAGCCCTTGTACGAACCGGCGGCGTTCTTCTTGGCGTAGAAGGCGTTGATCTTCTCCTGGCCCGGCTTGCGCCCGAGAAACTGGTCGGGCGAGCGGTAGCCGTGGCTGGCGGTGTTCACGTCGGCCACGGCGACGATCTGCACGTCGTCGAGGTCGAGGAAGGCCGGCACGTCGACCGTGGACTGATTGCCCATGCCGATCACCCCCAGGTTCACGCGATTGCCGGGCGCCCGAGCGCTGAAGACGGAACCGGGCAGCAAGACCGGCGCGGCGACGGCGGCGGCCGTCTGAAGGAAACGCCGGCGAGAGGGGCGACGGGTATCGGCAGACGCGGGTCTCATGCTCATCTCCAAGAAAACGGTAGAAGGACGTGGATCGGCCGGAATCGCGACGTCCCTAAACCTATTGCGCCGTACACGACGCGTCAAGGCAGGGCTGGAACTGCGGGCTCCCTTCCCGGATAATCTCCCGTTGCGGTGAGCGATCCGTCGTGTCCATCGGCTTCCGTCGACAAGCGTAAGGCGCTCTGTTATCCCAAGTGACACAACTCGGTATACGGCGACTCCATCAAAATCCTTGAAATGCAGAGGCAGGCCACGATCGTCAGTCATTCGGCTTTCCGGACGCGAAAGGAGCATGGCGTTATGTGCGATGGCATGAAGAGGACGATGATTCTTCTCTTGGCTGCGTGCGTCGCGTCGACCACCGGGGCCGTATCGCTCGCGGGAGAAGTCGCAATCCGGCCGGAGAAGGCGGCCATACGAACGGAAGGCGGGCCTGCCGCGGGTGGCGGATGGAACCTCTGGAGCAACGGCCGCGTGGGCCAGCCGATTCGTGTGACGGAGGGCGGGACCTATCGCGTGGTCATCCGGGCAGGGGGGAGCCCCGCAGCCGGCGTTTGGCCCGAAATGGCGCTGGCGATCGATGGCCGGGCAGCAAAGACCGTCACCGTGGGTCAGGCCGAACACAAGGACTATTCGTTCGAAGTGGACCTGGCCCCTGGGATCCACGAGATTGCGGCCGCGTTTCTCAACGACGTCCTGGTGAACGGTGAGGACCGGAATCTGTACTTGGACCGGATCACCATCGTCTCGCCACAAGCAACTCCTGAGCCGACGTTCCCCGATGCCAAGGAACTCGCCGAGGCGGCCGAGGCCCGGGAGCGCGCGGTAGTCGCTGCGACGGGGGCAGCGATTGAGAAACACCGCAAGGCCGACGCGAAGGTCCGGGTCGTCGATGCCGAGGGTTCTCCACTCGCCGGCGTCAAGATCCGTGTTGAACAGACCGGGCACGACTTCCTGTTCGGCGGCAACATCTACATGTTCGACCGCTACCGGACCGAGGCCCAAAACGCCGCCTACAAGAGGCGATTCCAGGAGCTGTTCAACTACGCGACGGTCGGGTTCTACTGGCGGTCGTACGAGCGCGAGCGGGGCAAGCCCGACTACCCGTACACCGATAAGGTCGTCGCCTGGTGCCTGGAGCATGGGATTCGCATGAAAGGGCACCCGCTGCTTTGGGGCGATGCGGCGGGCGTGCCCGCCTGGTCCCGAGGCCAGCCGGCAGCCGACGTCCAGCGGCAGCGAGTCGAGGAGATCATGCACCGCTACCAGGGCAAGATCCATTTCTGGGAGGTCGTCAACGAGCCCTCCCACCTGCCGCAACTGAAAATCGACGATCCCTACCGTTGGGCTCGCCAGGCCGATCCGCGGGCGTACCTGATCGTCAACGACTACCACGTGCTGGCTGACGGATTTCCCGGCTTCTTCAGACTGCTCTCCCAGGCGATCCGCAACGGTGTGCCTTTCGACGGGATCGGCATCCAGGCCCACGAGCCGCGGACTCTGCGCTTCCCCTTGGAACGCGTTCAGGAGATCCTGGACCAGTATGCCACCCTGGGCAAGGAACTCCACATCACGGAGTTCACGCCGACCTCGTCGGGCCAGAAGATCGCCGGTTCCTACCGTGAGGGCGTGTGGGACGAGGCGGCCCAGGCCGACTACGCGGTGAAGTTCTACCGCGTGTGTTTTGCCCATCCGGCAATGCGGGCGATCACGTGGTGGGACCTGTGCGACCGGGGCTCCTGGCTGCGGGGAGGCGGGATGCTCCGGGCCGACCTGACGCCCAAGCCGGTCTACGAACAGCTCAGGCGGTTGATCCACGAGGAGTGGCGGACCAAGGCATCCGGGACGACGGACGCCGAGGGACGGTTTGCCTTTCGGGGGTTTCCGGGAACGTACCAAGTCGAAATCGAACTGCCGGGTGGGCGGGTCGCGCGAGACTTCCACCTCACGAAGGCAGGGCCCGAACCAATGGAAATCGTGCTGGGAACGAAGAAGTGAGGAGCGGCTCCGCCTAGACCTCGTGAGGTGGTCTTGTTCTCCTTCGGCACGTCGGCCGACGATGCGGCCAGGCACCTCGATGGCAACGGGCGGATGAATCTCAGATGCCGTTCTGCTTGCGCCAGTCCAGGATCCTCCGCGCCACCTTGGCCACCGGGGCCGTCCAGATCCGCTGGTGGTTGCACTGGAGATAGGCGACCAATTCGCGGAAGTCGCTCTCGGTGACGCTCAAGCGACCCTCGCCGATGCCGTGAAACGTCAGGATGCCCCAAGAGCTGTTCAGCGCGCACGTCTCCACCAGCCCGATCATCTGCGATGCCGGCATCCGTTCCGCCGGCCAGGACCACGTATAATGCAGGTCCACGGTGGCGGGATAGTTCGCAAACGGGAACTCTCCCTTGCCCCGGCCGGCGATGTGATGCCGAGCCACGGCGGGCACGTAGCTCTGCCGCGTCGGCCCGCAGCCTACATGATCCATGTAGCACGGATAGGCGAAGGACATCTCCTTCTGTTCCGTCGCGACCTGCTGTAACCGACGCTTGGCCTCAGCGAGGTCCTTCTCGACATCGGCCACCGTCATGTTCTCCAGGCCGCGTGCAGCCGGCTGGCGCTGAAACGCTCGGGAGCAGGTGTGGGCGATCGTGTGGTTGCCGATCTCGTGGCCGGCTTGGGCCACCTCCCGCCAGGGCGCGAGTTTCTTCAGGAAGTCGTCGCCGCGAGGGTTGAGGTAGAACGTCCCCTGCAAGTCCGCGTCGTTGAGCATCGGAACGGCGCGCGTGAGCTGGGAGGGCGAGCCGTCATCGAACGTCAGGGAAACGGCGGCACAACACTCGCCCGGCCAGCAGGAAGTCAGTGGTTGAGCCATGGCAATCCTCCGTCTGGGGTCTCTTCAGTCAACTCGCAAGACCAAGAATACTCCCGGCAGATGAGTGGCGGAAGATGTGGGCCGGCGCAGCGGCGGTGGATATCGCAGATTGCCCACCCTTGGCGCCACCCGTAACGATCGCCGCTTTGCCGCTCCGTCCCCGCATGTGTCTAATCCTCTAATCCTCCACGATTGCCACGGCCCGCACCGGCGAGCCATCGCGTCCCTTGATGTTCAGCGGAAAGGCCGAAAGCGTGAACCATGGAGGCAGCTTGTCGAGATTCGCGAGTCCCTCGACAATCACAATCTCCAGGCCCTTCTTCAGCAGGATCCAGTGGACCTCCTTCCAGTCGGCGCTGGGGGTGGGCATGTCCATACCCAGAAGGCCGATCTTCCGATCGGCGATCCACTGGGCGGCTTCCGGCGTGAGCGTGGGGATGTCGCTGAAAAACGCCGACGTGCCGAACATCCGCTCCCAGCCGGTGCGAAAAAGGACCTTCGCGCCCGGCCGAAACCGCTCGGCATACGGCTCGAACATCCGCACGGTGAGCGGCGTCCTCGCCTCCAGGTAGGAGCCCGGCGCCAGGTCCACCAGCGTGGCCGGCCCGAAGAACTTCTCCAGCGGCATCTGGTCCAGGGTCTTGCCGTCGTCCAAGAAATGGTAGGGCACGTCCAGGTGCGTGCCGTGATGCGTCGACAAACTCAGCTCGGTGATGTTGTAGCCGCAACCCGGCACCGTGTTGTGGACGCGTACGCTGATTTGCGGGTCCGACGGGAAACTGAGCTGGCCTTGTTCGAGCGGATACGAAAGGTCGATGTACTTCGCCATGAGATGCCTCATACACGAACCTATTGCGGCCGGCCGAGGCAAGTACCTGCAGAGCAAGAAGCTCTCGGCGACGGCATGGACGGCTTCCTTCCAGCGGGCTTGCTTGTGCTTACCCGCCTCCGGCCTGTTTCTGTCGCCTTGGGGCGCGTGCCTCCGCCCGGAGATTCAACTCGCCGTTCCTGCGAGTCAGCTTGAATTCGCCGACCAGCCTCTGGTCGTCGCCAAACAGGTTGTGCTTTCGGAAGATCAACTGGGCTATGAACAACGCCGTGTCCGGATCGTGTGAGGTTGATTGGCGGAGCCGATCGACGAGTCTCGTCTCTCCGTTCACCGTGTCGTACACGACCGAATTCCACACGACGAAAGCGATCTTGATCGCTTCATTCATCTGATCGTCCGTCGCATCCGGACCGAGCCCACTGAGCAGGGGTTCGGCGAAATGCAGGAACGTCTCGGATATCTTCCTGTCGGGGAAAGTCAGCGGTTCTGGATTCCTTGCCATGCTACTGCTCTGGTTCGAGATAGAGGACCTTCCTCGTTGCCAGAATCGTACGACGGCGAAATGGGTTCCGCAATCCTTCCTTCTCCACGAAGTCGACAGGGCGGCCTAGGATCGCCGCCAACTCATCGCCCATCGCCGTGAGATCCCACAGACTCCAGGGGGCATCGTCAGCAAAGGAAACCAGGACGTCAACGTCGCTCTCGGGGCCAAAGTCTTCGCGGAGAAGCGAGATCACCGGGCGTCGGACTGGGTTGGCGTAAATCCTTGCAGCAAAGGCAGTAAAAGCGAAACGCCCGGCCGCCAGAATCTCGGCGCCGGGCGTCAACTGGCGAACCGCCTATATTCGCTGGAATTCACGAAGCTGTGTCCTTGATCCTCTCGCGCGAACTCCACGAGGAGATCGACCAGTTCCGCCTTCGTGCATCGCGCCAGCGCCTTGCGCAGCCTTGCTGCGGCATCGGCCAACGCCGCAGCCTTCGGAAGTTGCTTCAAGCGGCAACGTTTGGGCATCTTCCATTCCTTCTGCACTTTCTGAGAATCCGGCCGTAGGCGGTCTGGGGTTTCGGAATTGACCCTGCAATGAAAGAGGCTCTTCCATCACAAGGCGGTTTCCAAGACGCGCGTGATGGGAGAGCCAAGGATGCGGATTCAGGACTCGGCCCCGGGGCTGATCGTGGTCGTCGAGGGCGGGTCCTGGGCGATCGGCGCGTCGAGGAGGACGGTGAAGGTGCTGCCGGCGTTCGGCCGGCTCTCGACCCGGACCTCGCCGCCGTAGAGCAGGGCCAATTTCCGCACGATCGAGAGTCCCAGACCGCTTCCCAGGATGCCGGCCGTCTTCTCGTTGCGGATCCGCACGAACTCGCCGAACAGCTTGCCGGCCTCCTCCTCGGTCATTCCGATTCCGGTGTCGGCCACGACGATCGAGGTCTTGCCGTCTTTCTTGGAGAGGGTCACGTCGACCCGTCCGCCCGGGCGGTTGTACTTGACGGCGTTCGAGACGAGGTTGCTGAGGATCATCTCGATATCGCTGCGATCGGCGATCAAGGGAACGGGCTCGGCGGCGTGGAGCTCCAGCGACACCTGCTGGGACTCGGCCTCGGCCCGGAGCGTCTCGAGGACGGCCTGCGCGGGCTGGCGGGCGTCGATCTCGCGCAGGTCCCGGCGCCGCTGGCCGGACTCGATGTGGGTCAGGTCCAACAGGTCGGCGATGAGCTTGTGCATGCCTTGGAGCCGGGCAATGCTCCGCCGGATCGTCTCGTCGTAGGCGCCGACGGCGTCGCCGAGCGCGCGGTCCTGGAGCATCCGGAGATAGCCTTCCACCGCGTTGAGCGGGGCCTTCAGCTCGTGCCCCAGCACGCGGATGAACTGGAACCGCACCTGGCGGTTCTCCTCGGCGAGCTTTCGGGCCTGCTTGCCCAGCACGATGCGGTGGGCGGCCTTGCGGATCGCGGCCTTCACCTCGTCGGGCGTGAACGGCTTGGCGAGGAAATCGTAAGCGCCCCGCTTCGTGGCCGTCACGGCGGTCTCGATCGAGGCGTAGGCCGTGATCATGATCGTCAGCATCTCGGTCGGAGTGCGGGCGATGTGATCGAGGACTTCCAGGCCGCTGATTCCCGGCATCTTGTGGTCCAGCAGGAGGATGTCCGGGGGCGCTGCGGCGATCATCTCCAGGGCCTGTTCGCCCGACTCCGCCTGCTCGACCGTGAAGCCCACCTCTTCGTTCACGTCGGGGAGGCGGACGGTGAACCCTCTCAACGTGCGCAGCACGCCGAGGCGCATCCCCATTTCATCGTCGGTGACCAGGACCCGGAGCGTTTCCATGATGCGTCTGCCTTCACGCCTTGAGAAGGCGGTCGATTTCCCGCCGGAGTTGCTCGAAGCGGACCGGCTTGGCGAGCAGGGCGTCGGCCTTGATCCAGGATCGCTCCTGGTCGGTGGCGGTGGCGAACTCCATGCCCGTTTCGCTGTTGACCGAGGTGACGAGGATCACCGGGATCGACGGGTCCCGCTTCCGGATGTGGTAGCAGAGGGTGAAGCCCGCGTCGGGGTTCTCCATCATGACGTCGACCACCGCGAGGTCCGGCCGCTGTTGATCGAGCAGCCGGGAGGCTTCGCTGGTGTTGGCGGCGGAGAGGACGTGGAATCCGGCCGTCTCGAGCTGGAGCCGCTGCTGAAAGAGGAAGTCGCTGTCGTCGTCGACCAGGAGTACGGTTTTGCGATCGTCGGAAAGTTCCATGGCATTGCTCCTAGGCTGTTTTCCTCTTGGCGTCTTTGCGCCTTCGTGTGAAGTCCTTCCCCGGGAATGATGCGACAGGCTCCATCTTCGGGCGTTATCCTCTCCGCGGCAGCGTGACGGTGAAGGCGGTGCCGGTCGGGCCGGCCGCCGGATCGGACTGCGACTCGACGAAGATGTCGCCGCTGTGCAGCTTGACGATTCCGTAGGTGACGGC
>Ga0067045_1003074_pt1 | contig 30986 bp, 29 predicted proteins | sample TerdegcTABiofilm_FD_59184 | JGI IMG/M metagenome (GOLD analysis project Ga0067045, IMG submission 59184) | Combined Assembly of (Gp0054472, Gp0054536) Wastewater bioreactor microbial communities from Singapore -Terephthalate degrading...
AGTTTTGAGTTGAGAGTTGAGAGATTTGATAGAGTTTTTATAGTATAAAAGCAAAAAGCTTACTGATTTTTGTAAAAAATTTGGACAAGTTTGGGACAATAAGAGAGGGATTAGTAAGTAAAANCAAAGGAAAGTGAAAGGAAAGTGGGAAGAGAGGCAAAAATGTGTTGATTTTTGCTTATTATGCCTGGCACCATTGCTTCTAACAATCTCTTTTCTGTTATATGTTGCTGCACATGTAAGATCGATTCTGATTCTTCTGCATTTTATCTTTGCATCTTTGCAGGCCTTACTAAAATTTCCTCTAATATCTGCTGGCAAACAAGCTCTACCCCTTCCACATGCCTCTTTGATAGCATTCTCTAAATCAGTATAATATTTCCCCCAACAACTACTATCTATTGAATATAGCCCATATATATCAAAGTTTATTATAGGATTGGAATCTGAATATTCAAATATCTTTTTGCTATAATAAAAATCATCTTTTTGAATATACCTCCCCACTTCATTCTTATACCACCTCCACCAGTTGTAGTAGAGGCCTGTTTCTTCTATGTAAAATTGTCTGGAGAAGCTATTTGGATTCCTTTCTAATAATACTTTCATACTATTTAATTATTCCCAAAAACCAAATAAAACTAACATTCTTTGCACTTAATCATTATGCTCATTATGAAATCAAAAAATAATTTGGTCATTACATAAAAAGTAAATATACCTAAAAGAAAATAAAATATTCTTATCCATAATTCCCCAACTTCTTCCATTAAAAGACCGATAAATACTGTTCTACTTATTACTTCTCTAAATTTATTCCAGAACAATGTAGTTCCAAAAATACAACTTAACGAAAAAAATAAAGCTACTACAAATATTAAAAAGGGTATAAACTGCACTAATGACACTCCGAAGATATTTGTTCGCACATTGCATTATATCCGAAATATGCTCCGCCACCAATTCCAATACTTCCTGTTGCTGACAGACTTTTAGAATCTCCACTAACTCCTACACCCCCAACTCCATAGAGTCCGCCACCCACAGACCATCCTCCGGGAACGGGATGAACATTTGACCAGCAGGCATTTATAGAGGCACTAAGACCTATCCCTATTAATAAGCAGGCATAACAAGATCTGCAACAAGATGTCGTTCTATCACAGTCATCATAACAACAGGATAAAAAGCAAATATAATAAAAATTAAAAAATACAGCCTCCAACGAATTACAGGTACAACTAAGCCCTCTATAATCTATAAATCGAATGGAATTACATCTTGCATATACATAATTATTTTCCTGCTCTTTACTGATGATATACTTGTTAAGATAATCAATTTCAAAATATCTTCCTGTATTATTACCATACCACCTCCACCAGTTGTAGTAGAGGCCTGTCTCTTCTATGAAGTATCTTTTTCTGGGAAGCGGGTGGTGATTTTGTAATTCTACCAGCATTTATTCTATTATTTATCTAAACTCGCAATACTCTAAATTCTTTTGTTCTACAATTTCACCTATTATACCAATTACCATATTACTCTTCTTATAAAAAACAGTCTTATTAAAAATACAAAAATCATCTATATCGTCTATTTTATCAACCATTTTAGTATATATTTCCCTTTTCTCAGGATAGTTATATACCTTGCTCATCACAACAAGTCGATTTTTCCCTTCATACTTACAGCTATTCTCTATTAAAATTCCACACAGGTCATAATCACTTGAAAATTTTATCTTCTTTATCATTTCACCACAATCTGAGAAAAAGACTTTTATCAATTTCGATTCTTCTTTCTTCTTATCTATGTAATATAACCATCCTTCACCCCAGAAATCATATCTGACAGATATAAGATTATCATTTTCTCGATATATTACTTCCTCTTTAACAGTAATAACGCCTAGAAACAATAAAACCCATAGGGTACCAAATATTGCTGTAACAATTAAAATTAAAAATTTGTACTTCATTTGTTTGAATAGTTGCAGACGCATATACAACATTTTTCACAAGTCATCAACCTAAACCCACAAGTGCATCCACAATTGGTTGCTCTAATATCTTCTTCGTCGGGTGTGCCTGTACCAAGATATCTATCAGACCATTCCTTCATATATGATGCGGCATAACATAAATCAATTCCACAATATCGTGATATTGCACAACCTAAATAACAGTGTTTGTATTTGTCATTTTTTTTATCTTTTATCCTTAAATACGACGATACAAGCAATAAAGGACATAGATTTTTATATACTGGCTGCTGTCCATATATATCAGAATAAAAACAAGGATTATTCCTTGCATATAGATAATGTTCTGATAAATAATAAATAAACCTTAATATCGTTGTTTCTTGAGGATCATACTCCACATACCTCCCCACCTCACTCCTATACCACCTCCACCAGTTGTAGTAGAGGCCTGTTTCTTCTATGTAATACTGCCCAGGGAATCTAAAATTGTTCTTCGTTCTTTCAATCACTATATTCACCTTCCCAAATGGTTCGTAATCTGCATACCAAGATATTTCTCCATGCTCATCGGTAAGCACCTGTGGTGTCCCTAAATGATCGTTGTGGTAGTAATAAATTTTATCACTTACTGACGAAATGTATTCCTTCTCTATAAACCTCACATCATCTATATATACCTCCCCTCCCCTTGTCGTTATTGATATCGCATCAAATAATACTACCCCATTACATCCATCATTGTCATTTACAAAGTGTATTTTGTTTATCTCAGGGTAATATCCATATCTTGCATACCAGTCCGCCCCTATCGGTATCTCGTATACATTCCATTGATTTGATGGCATTGTATTAAAATACCTGTAACTCACCCACTCTGCATTCCACCCATACTGCGTCCCCTGTGTGATATAAAGTAACTGTTTTGTATTATCCCCTATTCCTATCCCCTGAAGCTCTCCCTTGAGCGGAACTTTTATTGCACTTGTCGTCGATAAAATATTTCTCATTATTAATCCCAATTTAGTATAGCCACTCCCCATTTGGCAGAAAAAAGGAATATTCTATCATTTAATACGATCCCTTTAATAAGCCCTTCAGTATTGTTTATCCTAACTATTGATGATTCATAAATACTCTTATTAAAAAATATCAGATCTGTGTCCTTAATACATTCTTTAGCATATAGAATATATTTGCTTTTATAACATTCAAGTTCATAAGCTACCAAATATGAAGGTACTTTCTCTTCAACATATTCATTATTATCTTTCTCTCTTTTAATTATTTGCTCGTAAGGTTCAAGATTATTATCTTGATTCTCTTTCCACAATACAATTGCATATTCGTCCCTACAGCGCATCACTTTATAGATGGAAGAATATTTTTTATATCTATCGCTTAAATCATAGAATTTATCATCTTTGTATCTTACTAAAAAACCTATTTTATTTCCAATTTTTTTTAAACTGCCATAAAACAAAATTTCATTATTAGCGAATTTCTCAATTTTTATCGACTCTATCTCACCATATTTACCCATATCCTTTATCTCAGACCAAACTCCATTCTTATTTGCTATAACCTTCTTTCCATCTGTATAGCATATATATTTATTTGTTTTTACACATCTTAGTAATATACCTGTTCCCCCATTATAACTGTCATTTATAACCCTCTTTTTTCCATTAATATCAACTTCAACAATAACACCTCTACCTAATACAACTTCCACATTCCCTTTATTTACCTCCATATCAACTATTAAATCCTTTACATCCTCTCCTCTAAATTTGGCCAAGCTTTTGCAATTACCACTCTTTAAATCGATCATAAATATTTCTTCTCTGCTGGATATATATATTTTCTCATCATATTCTGCAATAAACATAGGTGTTATTTCAGCCTTACAATCAATAAAATCAATATTAACAAAAGAAAAATAAGATAGTAAGACAATAAGACTTATCTGCATTTTTTATCCTCACATAATGGCACGCGGTTTTGAGCACCAGCTGCCCAATCCGAACATAGCAAATACCAACAATAAGAATGTATTTTTCCTTCGTCTTCGCAATATGTCAAAGGAGCATCCTGATGTGTTTTCTTTTTGACACATTTAGGAGGTATAAAATCACACCCTCTACCTATTCTACGCCCCATTATATCAAAAAACAATAAAGGATTATCATCGACGTAAATATAATTAATTGAGTATTTATCAGTCGAATTATACAAACCAGTATAGTATAAATACCACCTCCACCAGTTGTAATAAAGGCCTGTCTCCTCTATAAAGTATTGTCTGGGGAATCTGAAATTATTTGTCGTTCTTTCAATCAAATTGTTCACCTTTCACACTGAAAGGGCTTGTAAGTCTCCCATCCACTATAATCCCAACTCCATAGTTTGTTTACTCTCCCAATAATATATCCTTTCGTCGATATCATATAATCATATTAGTTAAGCACTCCCCCATAAGTCAATCCGTAGAGTCTTAATTGCTCATAATCACTATCCTTTAATTTATAAATACTTATTATCCCTTTTGTTGAATATACCTCACAATTATCCCCTTTGAATATCTCGTTTATACCAATATCACATAAAGCATTGGTACAATATTTGAGATTTTTAAGAAATAAAAAATCCATACCTCCTGACAATGTTATATACAGGTTATTTTCTCCTTCATTCTTTACAATACATACGCCATAATCAATATGGTATATCGTAATAGTATCATTTAATTTTTCAGAAGCTAAAAAATCTGTATTTATATCACCGTTTGCACACTTTAAGGACAGATATGCTTCGTTTTTTTTATCTTTCTCCAATTTTATTAGGGATCCTACTTTAATTTTCTCCTTTAATTTAACTGGCTTAAAAACAACTCCATTTATTGGGAATTCAATACCTGCACCAATGTTCGGAGTCTTATATGAATCAAACGCGATAAACCATAAAACCATAATTAATAATAAATACCTTTTCATGTCCATTCTCTCTCACATGCAATTACATTAAAACAAGTTCCATATAGTGTTAGGTACCAACTCCTTTTACAAATAGTAGTTTTATATATACATTCCACATAATCACAACCTCCACTTTGTGGATAACACCTGTCATAACAATGCCTTTCCCCCCTATTAATGTCTACTATACACTCTTTATATATAGAACAAACACTATAACCCGAGGATAGCGGAATTGCCTTCAAAAAATCATATCCAGCAGGTGGAGGTGGACAGTAATATAAATAGTAATACTCACAATACTTACCATTGATATCATAAAAATTTGCTGGTGAATCATTTGAATACAAATAAAAAGAATTATTAGCTGAATAAACATTAATAATACTATCCTTTTGTATATACCTCCCCACTTCATTCTTATACCACCTCCACCAGTTATAGTAGAGTTCTGTCTCTTCTATGTAATATTGTCCGGGGAAGCGGAAGTTGTTTGTTGTTCTCTCAACCAATATGTTTACCTTCCCAAATGGCTCATAATCTATATCTCTATTTATTTCTCTTCTTGATAAAGTAACAACCACATAAAAAGAATATAATGGATTCTGTTACAAACAATAAACTTAGAATTTTATCATATAATAAGCAAAGAAATGATACTGCTAAATAAATTATACCAGATAGAATTAATTCCCTAAAATATTTCTTCCTGGAAAATTCGTCATATTCATGGGATTTATCAATATTATTGATAACCTTTTTTTGCATAAGCTTAAATATTCCAGCCCTTCCCCATTCTCCAAATAATTTTCTTTCTTTAGTTAATATTACAAATACTCCAGCGATAAAAGTTAAATACGCCAAAATAGAAATTGGCATAATTAATTTCTTAATGTCTTTGAATCCCATTAAGTTTATAATAGGAAATATGATAATTACCGATGACAAAATCAAAAGGCTAATTAATAAAAGCTTAGAACCTAGAGTTTTGTAAATTTTGTATACAAAGTAAGACTTTATTAATGCATACAATATAGCTGAATAAAAAATAGCTGTAAAAACAATAATCATTTATATAATCTTAAACACTTTTTCTTTTTATTTTCATCGTCTTTATTATCATTACTATCTGGCTTCTTCTCTGTATCATCATCTTTACATATTTCAAGACATATTTTTTCACAGCTCACACCTATTACCGGTCTACAGATTACACCACATACTATTTTGCCATACCAAGGAGTAGGCAAGAAAAAACATATAGTACCACAACTTATATATTTGATAACATCTTTACAAATAATATTACAAAAGATATCGCAAGCTTCGTTTTTATAGTTTAATCCCCTTGGGTCAACAAAAATTAATGGATTATTAGATACAAAAACATATTGTTCTTGAATAAAATATATATCTTTCTGTAAATATCTTGCAATATCTTTCTCATACCACCTCCACCAGTTGTAGTAGAGGCCTGTTTCTTCTATGTAATACTGCCCAGGGAATCTAAAATTGTTCTTCGTTCTCTCAATCACTATATTCACCTTCCCAAATGGCTCATAATCGGCATACCAAGATATATTTCTATTCTCGTCAGTCAATACCTGCGGCGTTCCAAGATGGTTATTGTGATAATTAATTTTACAAGCCATTTTCGTAATACTTATGCAATCAGAGCTGCTGGACTGAAAAATTTTGTATAAATATAATAAGTTTTCTTTACCTATTTTCATTGCTTATCAACTTATTCAATATTTTACTGTACAACCCCTCAAAAAAATTATATGTTTTTTGGCAAATATTTAAAACTATTATCATACCTATAATTTCTAAAATCATACTTATTGCTTCAATTATAAAATGAAAATAAATCTTTTCTAATCTGTAATTGATATTTATGGAAGAGTAGATTTTCAAAATAATAAGCTGTATTGTATAAATTAAGCAAAGTAAATTTTTTGGAAATTTAAACCCTAAATGTCTCTCAATTGGTATCCATATTATGACCCAAGTGAGAAACACTTCGAAATAAAAAACATTAGATAATATAACTGATGTTATCACAATATCAGATATCAGATTGAAATACTTATTTAATAATTCTGACAATTTAATAGAGATTCCTTGCCAAATCATTATTACTGGAGATAAATTTATGAATAAAAAAACCAAAACTAAAATTATATAGTATATATGCTTTTTCATTTTGATTTTTACTCCTTAAATGGACAATCAACAGGTGCCTCTATTTCACAATGCTTTAACCAGCTATCCCATTCCTGAATACAATGCTGGATCCACGACGGTCCTCTTTTTGCGTTTGCCCAACAGCATTTATATCCATCCTCCCAATATATTTTCTGACACCTTGCATTACATTCTGGCCATTTACTTGGAGTTGGACACGGATTACTTGGAGCACAGGCACGACCATCTCTATCAAAATACCAAATGGGATTACTCCTACCATAGTTATATAATTGTTCACTATTTATGAATGGTCTGTGTATTGGGTCAATTTCCATATACCTCCCCGTCTCACTCTCATACCACCTCCACCAGTTGTAATATAATCCTGTCTCTTTAATGAAGTATTGTCCGGGGAATCTGAAATTATTCTTTGTTCTCTCTATCAATATATTCACCTTACCAAATGGTTCATAATCGGCATACCAAGCTATTTCTCCATGCTCATCGGTAAGCACCTGGGGCGTTCCTAAATGGTCATTGTGATAATAATAAATCCTATCACTCGTTGATGCAATGTATTCCTTCTCAACAAAACTTATATCATCAAAATATACCTCTCCTCCCCTCGTTGTTATTGATATACTATCAAACAACACTATCCCATTCCCTGCATCATTGTCATTTACAAAATGTATCTTATTTATCTCAGGATAATACCCGTATTTCGCATACCAGTCCGCCCCTATCGGTATCTCGTATACATTCCACTGATTCGATGGAAGGGTATTAAAATATCTGTAATTTACCCAATAATCATTCCACCCATACTGCGTCCCCTGTGTTATATAGAGTAATTGCTTCTGATTATCTCCTATACCTATACCGTGTAGTTCTCCTTTGAGTGGAACTTTGATTGCAACTCTTAAGACGCTACCTCTGTTGAGCCTTATCGCACTAATATTCTCTGTCTTCCAGGTATTACCTTCCATTTTCAAACTATATATACCATCATATTTATCATCTGTAAAGAGTATCGCACTCCCGCTTATGTCCTGAACCACACCAGACCTCGGGTCAACATAAGAAACAAGATTTACACCATTCTCAAAACCCTCTGTTATCTCACCTGAATATGTCTCATCATTATCATTTATATAATCAATCTCTGTGATCACAGGATAATAACCATATTTTGCATACCAATCCCTCCCAACCGGCACTTCATAGTAATTCCATTTATTCAGCTCCACAAAACTCTCATACTCCTCATTAAACCAGTTCATACTACTCAGATTTTGTGTACCATTTATTGAATATATAAGCTCCCTTCCACTTCCATCTCCAAAACCTATCCCCTGTATCTCCCCATCCCCTCTCACCCTCATCGCAAATCTCAAATATGTATTCTCATCCGTTACAACAGGTGATATAGACTCTGTCTTCCAGGTATTTCCTCCTAAATAGAGTGAATAATTACCACTTGCTGATGTCTCGTTTGTTACTGAATATACAGGATTATTGTCCTGCGGCACATCGGGTCTTGGGTCTATATACGAGGAGAGATTTACACTCCCGTTTTCAAAGTTCTCTACAACTCTACTGCTATATTTATTCTCTCTCAATACCTCTATATCAGTTCCCCATATCTTATCAAAGTATATCACTCCGCTTCCACTGTCATTGTCATTTATCAGATATAGCTCAGTAATATCGGGATAATATCCGTATTTGCTATAAAAATCAGCCCCGATATTTATCTCGTATTCATTCCACTGATTTATCGCCCTTATATTGAAAAACCTGTAATCCACCCAGAAATCGTTCCAACCTGTCTGTGTCCCGTGTAAAATATATAGTATCTGTTTCTTACCATCACCAAATCCTATCCCCTGAAGCTCTCCTATATCAGTTACCTTCTCCGCAAGATATATCCTGCTACTTACACCAGTTCTCAATATGTCTTTAAGTTTCATAGTCTTCCATGTGTTTCCGTCGAGTCTTATCGAATAATTCCCCTCATACTTCTCTGAAGATGACAAACTTACATCAGGATACAAATCCTCTACTATATTCCTCGGGTCTTTATATGCCCTTAAATCAGGTATACCATTTTCAAACCCTTCCTTAAATTCATAAGCCTTTCCGCTGTCTACCTTTGCAACCCTCTCGCTACCTAAATAAATATACTCACTTATTGAATTCCCATCACCGTCATACTCTCCTATCATCTGACCTGTTAAGTCATATACATAATAAATAACCTTCCCACCAACCACCCTTTTGGTCATCCTGTTCTGATAGTCATAAGTGTATTCTGATATCAACTCTCCATTTCTTTTGAACTTTATAAGTCTCTCATTCCTATTGTAGATATACTCCTTGTTATTCTCCATTATCACATTTCCATTATTGTCATAAGAGAAGTTCAAATTATCTGTCCCAACTACTGACAAAAGTCTGTTCGTCCCGCTCTGGTATAAATAACTCCCGTTATATGCAACTGTCCTGTTACCTACATTGTCATAGTTGAAGCTTTGTGTTCCGTAAACTCCCACACCACCTGTTAGTCTGTAAAAGTCATCATAGCTAAAGCTCTGACTCCTGCTATTATCAAGATTATTTACAATGGAGAGAATATTTCCAACACCATCTCTCGCGTAACTCCGATTCATTACATTACCTGCTACTATACCTTTTATATGCCCGCTCAGATCCCTATTTAGTGCTGTCACTATATTATTCCCATACCTGTAACTCCTCACACCTAAATAAGGGTCGTATTCTATGTTATCTACAATAACCTTCTCTTCAACACCTTTTATCAATTTCATCCTGTCAACTTTATCCAGATCACCGACCTTATACTCATACCTGACCTTCCTGCCAGACGGATACTCTATCTCTGTTATATCACCATTTTTATTATATTTATACTTATTCCTGAATGTCTTTCCATCCTGAACCCTCTCCTCTTCGAGAACCCTCCCAGCCTTATCGTATACAAAAGTAGCTGTCCCTGACGGATCACTTATCCCAACAAGTCTCCCGGCACAGCAACCTCCACTTCCATACTGATACGTTATATTCTCAGATGCATCTCCAAAGTTCATAAATGTAAGTCTATTATTGGTATCATACTGATAAGTTACTAAATTATTATTAGCATCTCTCTTCGCTATCATATTACCCGCACTATCATAAACATATATCGTAACACCGGAATCAGGTGATATTACCTTTACAAGCCTCCCAAAATCGTCAAATACATAATTTGTGTGATTCCCATTTCCGTCAATTACCTCTATAAGATCTCCATTCTTGTTGTAGTTGTAGTAGGTGTCTACAAAACTACTTCCGAGTCTCTGACTTACCCTTACAAGCCTGTTCAACTCATCATAATAATTAATCCGATTTGCATTACTGAAATTATCCGATCCGATTACCGCATTATTCTCATCTGCTACCCTTATTAGATTCCCACTGTTGTCATAAAAGTTTTCCCTTACATACTGAGGCGTGTTTGCGTCTTCTGTATATGTATAGACCTTCCTCACTCTACCTTCAAAGTCATATTCGTAACTTATCTTGCGTTTTATATTATTCCCACTGTCCTTATAAACCTCGTTCTTCTTCAATCCGTTCGGATAATACTCATACTCTACCTTCTCGCTAAATAGATACGATGGATAAATACTACTCTTTGTTACCGATTTTAGCCTGCCATTGTTATCAAAGTCTGTATAATATTCATAAACAATATAATTTCCTTCGGGCATCTTTGTATATAAAAGTCTGTTCTCATTGTCATAATAATTCTCTGTTATCTCAACCTCTGTATCATTATAGAGTCTCGTCTGAACAAGTCTCCCCCTTATATCGTAAATATACTCAACTACGCTCCCATCTGCATTTATTACCCTCTCTGGCTTACCCAAGAAATTGTAATTCTGATACTCTGTTACCTCACCACCTTTATTTACCTTCCATAGCCTGTAACTGTTGTAACCACTCCCTGACGGATAATACTCATATATCACTTCATCATTAACATCCTCCCGAGGTCCATCTATCCTTATTATCCTGCCCAAACTGTCATAATAATATCTTGTCTTCTGCACTGTATAAACAAGAGTCCCTGATGTATCAGAATAGGTATATCCAAACTTTATCTCCTGTGTGAGGAGGTTTTGAGGATTCTCATTGTATTCGTCATCATAGTCATTGTCATAATCGTATATCGTTCCAATAAATTCATTTGATTGAGGATTTATCACACTCAACTCCTTCTGTTCCGACAATCTGACATTGTGCTCAGGATGGTAAGTATACCTCATCAACTGATAGTTATCTGGATTGCCGGAATCTGCTGTTAACTTCTCAGCTAGTGCATTACCCCTCTTATCATAGGTGTATTCCCTCTTCCTCCCCTCTCCATCCTTCTCGTAATTCATCAGCTTCATCACACCGTCATAACTCCAGTCAAACTCCCTCTGACCTCCGCATATATCCCCTCCGTCCGCCTTCGTTATCCTGAATAGGTGATATTTGTAATGTATCGTCTTATTGTTCTTCGCATCATAAACGATTGTCCCATCTACTGTATCAGGATTGTCATCGGGGTCATAGTCTATATATAAATCCGTCTCGACTCTCCAATCTCTTATTGCCCTCCCTTTGTTATCATACTCCCAGAACTCTCTTATACCCAGATTAGAATCCTTTACAACACTTAGCACCTCTGCATCCACAACACTGTCCATATCCGTATCAATCCACTGATATTCGTAATTCTCTAATATCCCAATCTCATCGCTTATACTCCCAAGTTTCCCATCCGAATAACTAAGAGTAAGACTGTTATTACCTGATATTGTAACACCTATCAAATAACCACTACTATTATACTCATACCTCATCCATCTGCCATCAATACCACTTACCTTACATAGTTTACCATAAATACCCACCTCACAACCATCAACACCACTGTCTATACCATAATAGCTATAAATTATCTCATTCCCTTTATTATCAGATTTCTTAATAAGCCTCCCGTCTGTTCCATCATATCTCGAATAAGAACCGTCAGGCTCAACTACATCATAATATCCATCCCCTTCTATAAGCCTGTAATATTTCCCCGTCGGAACCAAATAACCATTTATCTCTTTCCTGAAACCCTCTACAACACCATCACCTCTTACAAGCGATATATACTCGCTACCAAATACAAGCCTGTCCATATAACTGTGATACCACCCAGCCCCCATATCCGAAAACTCATTATTCTTCTGCATCCATATCGCCCTCCCTTCCGAATATCCATACCTAAATTCTATCACAGGACCAAGTCCTTCAAGAACTATCGGGATTCTTTGGTCAAGATACATCCTACCTGATATAATATCCACTTCGTCTCCCTGCCCCCTTTCACAACAATCCTGATCTCCTTTTTTGGGGTCACACTTGCAGTTCTCATCCGTCTCACCATTGCAATTATCATCTATACCATTGCCACAAATCTCCTCCTTCTGGTCCCTGATATCATCCCCAAACAAAATATTACCTCCATCACAACCAGCATTATCAAAACAGCCATATCCAAAGCTGCATCTTGTCCCCTCAGGCGATCCAGGACCTGCATCTGCCGGACAGGCCAGACAACATATCGGACCTTCCACTAAAGAGCGATACATATACTCCTTACATCCTACCGAACCTATATAATTCTCCCCCTGCATTATCACACAGAACCCACCAGATATATAGTAATTGTCATTCTGCCCGTAATAATAAGCTGTCCCGTCAAAACACATCTGACTCCAATCACTCCCATATACACTACCAATAACCAAAGAAAAAACTAGAAATAATAATCCCCTTTTCATATCTCCCTCCTATGAAATTTATTCTTTCTGTTTTCTAAATAAACTACACGATAGATAGATAGATAGATAGGTGTGAGAATTAAATTTTACAACCTCAAACAATCAAACCCCCTTTGTTGAGGTTTACAAAAGTAATTATACGGATTTTGAAAACGATATGCAAGAAAAATTTTTATTCTCTCTGAAAATGCCAATAAGTTTTAATAAACTTTTAGCAAAGCTCTCAAATTAAAACTTCAGCTCTTCCGCATTCAGCTCTACATCGCTTCGGTACACTCAATTACTCAGCGACCTTTCAAGCACAAGGGCGTTGAGTAGCGAGCAAAGCGAGCATATCGAAACGCCTGATATTACCGTGGCTTCGATACGCTAAAGCTACTCAGCCAACTTCAATATCACAAGGACATTGAGTAAACTAAGCCATACCGAAAAATCCAATTTAAGCGGTGGCTTCGATACACTATATTACCCAGCCACCTTAATAGTCCTATCACCTTCAGCTCTTCAGCCTTCAGCTCTATAGCACTATCTTTCTGTGGACTGTCGACTATGGTCTGTGGACCAACATTAAACTGCAGTTCCCTCGCCTTCAGCACTGTTTTTCTATATGTTTTGGCAGCAGACACGTTCTGTAAACTGCAATATACAGACCACCCAATTTCATTGATTTTTAATGACCGGTTATTTTGCCTCCGCCCAGTTTCTGCCCGTTGATATGTCTGCAACAAGAGGAACGTCGAGTTTTATTACATTCTCCATTTCCTGTTTTATAATTCCTGCGGCCTCGTCCTTCTTCTCTTCCGGCACCTCAAAGACGAGTTCATCGTGCACCTGAAGTATCATCCTGATACCTGTATTTTCTATTTTAGGGCTTACATTTATCATTGCGAGTTTGATGATATCCGCCGCACTCCCCTGCACGGGGGTATTCACCGCCATTCTCTCCTCCTGCTGTCTCACCGAGGGAGATTTGGAATTGATATTCCTGAGATACCTTATACGGCCGAGTATAGTCTTTACATACTGGTTCTTCCTCGCCTCTTCGATGGTCCTGCCGATAAACGATTTTACTCCTGCTATTCTCTCGAAATACCTGTCGATGTACTCCTGAGCCTGATTTCTGTTTATTCCGAGGGTCTTTGCCAGTCTGAACGCCCCCATCCCGTAGATTATCCCGAAATTGATTGTCTTTGCCAGCCTGCGCATATCGGAGTCTATCTCTTCAGGCCTCTTGCCGAATATCTCGCAGGCCGTTCTGGTATGAATATCCTCTCCGTTTCTGAAGGCATTTATCAGAGTGGCATCTTTACTAAGATGTGCAAAGACCCTCAGTTCTATCTGCGAATAATCTGCGGAGAGGATAAGATAACCCGGCCGGGACTCAAACGCCTCTCTTACCTTCTTACCTATCTCGGTTCTGACAGGGATATTCTGAAGATTCGGCTCCGAGGACGAGAGTCTGCCGGTTGCAGTAATAGTCTGATTGAAACTGGTATGAATCCTTCCGCTCTTTCTGTTTATCAGTTCCAGTAGTGCATCTGCATAGGTACTCTTTATCTTGCTCAGTCCCCTGTATTCTATGATGTGTCTTATTATTTCGTGCTTCTCCTGAAGTTCCTCCAGAACGGCAGAATCCGTAGATATACCTGTGCGGGTCTGTTTCATAACCGGCAGTTTCAGTTTCTCGAAGAGCACAACAGAGAGAGCCTTGGGAGAATTTATATTGAATCTCTCACCTGCGAGTCTGTAGATAATCTCCTCCTCTTCCAAAATCCTCTCCCTGAGATATGCAGAGAGGTTATGCAGTTTCTCCGGATTGACATATACACCCGTAAACTCCATATCCGCGAGTATGTTCAGAAGAGGCATCTCTACTTTTCTGTAAAGTTCATACAGTCCGGAGGAGTTCAGTTCCTTTCCCAGCACGTTCATCAGTCTGAAAGTTATATCGGCATCCTCGCAGCTGTAAAGTGTGGCTGTCTCTACATCCACCTCTGAAAAATTCAGATTCTTCCCGCTTCTCTGTGATGTAACCTCACTATAGGTAAACATATCATAGTTCAGATAACGTTTTGCGAGTGTCTTTAAGGAGTGTGATTCCGCCTCCGGGTCCAGCAGATATGCCGCAATCATTGTATCGTCATTGGCCTTTATTCCCTGATATCCGTTCGACAGAAAGACGAGCAGGTCGTACTTGATATTCTGACCCAGAAGTTTCTTTCTGACAAATACAGGATTCAGCCTCTCTTTTACATATTCCGGATTCAGTTGTCTCGGGACGCCCAGATATCTGTGCCCGACAGGGACATAAAACGCCCTGCCCTCCTTCATACACAGAGAGATTCCGACTATATTTGCATTAAGCGGATTTATGCTGTCTGTCTCGGTATCCACCGACAGGTATTCGGTCTCTTCCAGTTCCCGGAGAAGTTTTCCGAGAGCCTCTTCGGTATTTACAGTCCTGTAATCTTTCCGTCTAAGTTCGGTTATCTTTGTGTCCACACCCGAATTATCGGTCTTTTCGATCAGTGTCCTGAATTCGAATTCGGCAAAAAGCCGGTTTAGTCTCTCCCTGTCGGGGCCCGGGTATTTCAGGTCGTCTATTTCTATCCCGGTACTGATATCATCTCTCAGGGTCAGAAGCCGGTGAGAGAGCAGTATATCCGGTTCTGACTTTCTTATCTTCTCTCTCAGACTCAGGGGCTCGATCTCTTCAGTCCTCTTCAGGATTTCCTCAATATGTCCGAAACGTTTTACAAGACTCAAGGCCGTCTTCTCTCCCACTCCCCTTGCGCCCGGAATATTGTCAGATGAATCTCCCGAAAGGGCCAGAAGGTCAATAACATATTCGGGTCTCACCCCGTATTTCTCCTCTACGTCAGAGGGTTGATACATTTTATCTTTCATAGTATCATAGACGCATATATCCCCGTCAACGAGCTGCATCAGGTCCTTGTCACCGGTTATTATAATCACCTTTTTGCCGCATTCTTTCCCCTTTTTTGCAAGAGCGGCGATTATATCGTCTGCCTCGAATCCCGGGATTGCAATCTTTTTGATTCTGTATGCCTCGACAACATTGTGTATGTGAGGAATCTGAACAGAAAGGTCGTCGGGCATAGGCGGTCTGTTTGCCTTATAGTCGCTGTAGATCTCGTGCCTGAAGGTCTTCTCCTTTGAATCAAAGACAATGCAGAGATATTCGGGACCGAGGTCCTTGATTACCTTCTGAACCATCTGTACAAATCCGTAAATCGCATTTGTGGGCATACCCTTTGAACTGGAAAGCCTTCTTATTGCATAAAATGCCCTGTAGATATACGATTGTCCGTCGATAATAACGAGCCGGTCTCTCTTTTCCATTAATCACCTCGGTCTGATGGTGTCAGAACAGTAATGCAAGTGAAAAGCAGAAAAAGGTATTATTTACAGCCCCCTGATTATCTTCCATTCGCTGTTCTCTCTGACGAAGAGGAGTTCCGCGGTATCTGATGCAGTCTCCCACTTGTCGCCCGACGAGAGTGCCATCTGGAATTTCACGAAGTAGTTGTACTTTACCGATACCCTGTTGTTATCCTTGTCAAAATCTATCGATTTAATCCTTATCTCCAGACCCTGAGCCTTCGTCTTCGAGAATTTCTCGGTCAGATTCTTTCTGAGCCCTTCAAAATTATAATCATCGGAGGGGTCCGAATTGCCACCGTTTTCGTAGAAGTTTTTCGAAACCAAGGACATTATGGTATCGATATCCTTTTCATCGTATGCCCTTCTGTATTTCTCGACCAGAATAAATATCGCCCGGTTCTCATCATTGTCGATAACATTCGTGCCGGGAATATATTTGGGAGGACAGCCGTAAAAGACGGACAGGAGCAAAGAAGCAACTGTTACCATTAGTAATTTCTTCATATCATCACCTCATAAAAGTTTAACATAAAGCATCCTATTTTATTCCTCATAATTTTGCAAGCCATATCAGGCAAGCCCCAGAAATGACAAAAAGAATCCTATAAAGAAACTCAGTACAGAAAGACCGATTAACAGATAGAATACCCATTCCTTACCCTCCCTGCCGGTCAGCGGAAGACCGCTTGCGTCCCTTATAGCGTTGAAACCTATCAGCAAAAAATCGATAAGAGCCCAGAGCCCGCACCCGCCACAGGTGAGAAGCTTCAGAATGCCAAGTCCGGTATAGCCGAGATAGAATCTGTCAACCCCTAATGCCCCGAGAAAGTATGAAAGTAAAATGCTCACTACCCACTCCCTGCCTGCATTCCCGGTCTGCACATTATACTGCGAGGTATTGCCCTGCTGCTGAACGGGAGGATACTGCATCCCCACCTGCTTCCCGCAGTTTCTGCAAAATACCGAATCATTCTGAATATTTGCACCGCAGTAGGGACAGTACATAACGATTATTTTTCGGGGTTTTCGGGTTTGTTCTTCTCTTTCTTATCTTCGTCGTCCATAGATGAGGCCTTCTTGAAGTTTTTAATGCTTTTACCGAGCGCCTCACCTATCTGAGGGAGCTTTCCTGCACCGAATATTACAAGAATTATCACCAGAATTACAATCAGTTCAGGAAGACCAAGATTACCCATAGTGCACCTCCGGATTATTTCAGCTTCTCCTCAACCTTTTTTATCAGTCTCTCGGCCCATCTTTTAACAAGTTTCTTCTCGGGCTCATCATCTCCCGGAAAATCATCTTTTAGTACCTTATCGAGCAGTTCCTTCGACTTCTGATATTCACCGTCGTCGAAGAGAATCTCCGCCTTGTAATAGGTAGCCCTGATAACCTTCTTGTTCATAGCAATACATTCGTCCAGAAGACCGAGCCCCTTCTTTACATCCTTCATCGGCCAAGGGAGCCTTGCAAAGAATCTCCCCTGTGTCCTGACCGGTCCGCCGCCCTCGTAGGTTTTGTCAATCTTCAACGCCTTATTCAGCATATCCTCGAATTTCTTCTTATTCCCCTCCTTGATGGACTTTAGAATACCTATCCCTTCGGAGTACATCCCGAGCGATGCCACTCCCCAGAAATAACCTTCCACTCTCTCCGGCTTGATTGACGTTGCCTTCTGTCCCGCGAGATATCCCTCCTTGCCGTGCTTTGCCTTTATATCCTTATTGTCGGATGAATCTGCCAGCCAGAAATTTATCCTTGCATACCTCCATAAAAGTTCGTAGTCCTCCGGAGTATTTTCGAGAGCATTTTTCAGCAGTTCAAGAGACTCCTTTGCCTTCGCAGGGTTGTCCCTGACGGCCCAAGCCTCATCGGCCTTTTTTGCTATCTCTTCACTATTGCTCTCGGCATAAACAAGTCCGCAGAAAAGAAAAACAGAGATAAAAACTATAAACTTTTTCATTCATCCTCCTTTACGTAAGGAATTTGGTGGTATAGTATGATATTACTTATGCAAAGTAAAGGAATTTTTAAAAGCACCCATCTCAAGATTTAAAAGGAAAAATTATTTAATTTGTGCTATATACCTCCTTACTTATCGGGAATAATCTTATGAAGGCTTACAGATTAAAGACAAATACAATAATAACACCATTTAACGAAGATGCGGGCGATGTAATAATCGGCTTCAGAAGACTTGGGGATTATCAGTCTGAAGTGCTGAATGATTTCGGAATCAAAATAACCGATGTCAGTGATATCTCTCAGATCGACGACTCGGACTTTCTGTTCTTTTATGACAATGTCTATTTCACAAGACGCACCATCAGATACTTTCTCAGTGCAATAAAGAAAGAGAAGAGGTCGGGTCAGCTGGCAATTCCCGACTCACTGTTTACCCGTAAATACGAGCCCCTTCAGGAACTCAAGGATGCTCAACTCGGTAACACAAAGGGCAAGGCCTACAACTTCTTTTATATCAGGGAGAAAGACGAGCTGAAAGATACATCGGGAATCAGACCTGTCTTTATAAAATTCCGCGAAATAGTATTCAGACAACCGATTCCGCCCAATATGTTCGGCAAGAGTTTTTTCGAACAGCCCGTGACCACGTCTATTGCATTTCACATAAATCACTGGGTAAATCTTTTGAACGCAAACCAGATGGAGATCATAGTAAAGTGGGTCGAATACATTACATCACACCCGTTTAGAGTCACCATAAAACTTCTCATCGCACTCTTTGCATTCCTTCTGAGGGGGTTTGCAGACCTGTTCAGGTACCAGAGTCTGAGCTCCTCCTTCTCTAAAGCCTCTCTTCTCTCGACCATTACGAGGTGGTTTAATATCATCGGGAAAAACTGCGAAATCCATCCGAGCGCCATACTCGAATTTTCGATCATAGGGGACAATGTCAGAATAGGACCTCAGTCATACCTCAGGGCGTCCGTCATAAACAACAATGTCATCATTGAGGAGAAGACCAAAATCACCTTTTCGATCATCGACAGCGGATGCTATGTCAGCCAGATAACGATACTCAACGGTGTGGCGGCCTACCCCGACGGAGATGTATGCATCGACGGAATGCAGTTCTGTCTCTCCGGCAGAAATGTAAAACTGACAGGACTCGCAAGACCTATGGACCTGAAATACGGAGGGAAGATATCCGTTTTGTACAAAAAAAGACCCGTCGAGGTAAATCTGGAGATACTCGGCTCATGTTTCGGTCACAGGTGCTTTATCGGTCCGGATATATACATTGCACCGGGCAGGGAGATTCCGAATGACACAATAATCGTCCCGCACATCTCGGACGTTTTATACAAGATTCCGGAAAACATCAGACCAAATGTCCCTATGGTAGTAGAAAACAGCACCTTATCGGAGTTCAGAAGTGAAAAGAAAAAGGAATAAAAAACCGGAATATCACATATTTCTACTCTGCAGGAATAACGAAACAAACCTCAGGCAGTCACTGCCGGTAATACTTAAAGAGTGCAAAAAAGAGAACATAACCGCCCTCGTCACAGAGTCAGAAGATAAGACAAAGGACATGCTTCTCTCGAACGGAATCAGGACGGCAGATATAAGAAAAGAGGAGTTCGGACACGGCAGGACACGTAATCTTTCACTGAAATATTCGGATGCAGATATATTCGTCTTTCTGAACGGAGATGCTGTGCCTCTGACAGGATGGCTTGGTGCCCTTATTGCCGGTATCAGGAATTGTGACGCCGCCTTCTCGAGGCAGATTCCCGACGAAAGCTGTGACCCTCTCAGGATTACAGATCTGGTCAACCACCACTTCTTCAGACTCACAAGAAAGACGGTTATATCCCGCGAAAACGGATTACCTGTCGCCTTCGACACGGTCTCCTGTGCCATCAGAAGAGAGAGACTCGCCGCCCTGCCGTTTCCGGACGTACCGTTCGGAGAGGATTATCTCTGGGCAGAGAGGCTTGTCAGGGAGAATGGTCGCATTGCATATGTACCCGAATCGGTCGTCATTCATTCCCACTCCATTTACAGAAGTGCCGTGCTGCTTATCAGAAGACACTTTGAGGAAGGCAGACTCAAATCACATCACAGAGACAAATTCGGCCTGAAATATACACTCACTTTTCTCCCTTCGGCCTTTTTGCTCGACTCGATTACACTGACAGCAATAGATATTCCGTTAAGAGAGAGAATCCTCTGGTTTATCAGGGAGCCCCTGCTCCGCAGTCTGCAGCTTATGTCATTTATTGCGGGCTTGAACGAAGAGAAAATTCCTGATATCCTGAAGAACAGACTTCTATGGATAAAGTAAAAGAAAAGAAAATCCTTATTGCAATAATTCATTTTCTCGACACAAAGATTACCGATGAGGCCATTTCATCAGTGAGAAAAGGAAGTCTTATACCCGATATCGCCGTTGTAACCTGTGAAAATGACGCCTTGCACTTTTCAGGAAACGGCATAACGGTAATTACTGACAACGAAAACAGGGGATACGCCTTTAGACTGAACAAGGCCTCGGAATATGCCATCAGAAACGGATACGACTATGTCATTTTCGCAAACAACGACATAATTGTTGAAAAAGATACTATAAAAAATCTGTACGAATTCATTTTGTCTAATCCGGAATCAGTCGCCGGACCGGTAATTCTCGGCGAAGACAGGAAAATCCAGAGTGCCGGCATACGAATCAATCTGATTACGGGCAGACACATAAATCTCTTTTTCGGCAAGGACATATCTTCTCTTGAAAAAGATATCATACTCCCCGATGCCGTGGCAGGGACATTCTTTATGTTATCCGTCCCGCTTCTGAAGATACTTCGGTTCGACGAGGCATACGACTTTTACTTTGAGGACGTCTCTTTCTGCCTTGGTGCAACAGAGCTCGGCTCAAGACCGGTGGTCCTGAAAAATGCTGTAATCATTCACAAGGGTTTCAGTAGCATATCCTCACTTGAGCCGAAGAAGATCGCAGAGATGGTTACCAGAAACCATATCAGAACGATCAGAAAACATTCTGTGCTTAAAAACAGGATACTGAAACTCATCCCGTACTCACTGACGGTCGGATATAATCTTCTGTATTTCGGACTCAGGACAAAGAATCCGTCAGAGGCACTAAGAGGTGTGGCATCGGGAGTCCTGAGGGCCATAAGAGGAGACTAGGATTTGAAAAGGGCAATTCTGATACCGGTATTCAATGAGGAGCTGAGCATAAAGACTGTCCTTGATTCACTCAGCAATCTGAAGGACAGATTCGACATACTGGTCGTTGATGACGGTTCATACGACCATACTCCGGAGATTATCGGGAGTTACAATGTTACCGTACTGAGACATTGTATCAATTCGGGTTACGGTGCCGCCATACAGACTGGTCTCAGATATCTCTATGAAAAGGGCTACGAACAGGTTATTCTCTTTGACGGGGACGGGCAGCATCCTGCCGAATCAATAGAGAGCATCTCATCCGAACAGAAAAAAAGCGGAAAAGATATCGTCATAGGAAGCCGTTTTCTCTCGGGCTACAGGGATACCGGATTTCTGAAATCTCTGGCCCTGAGATTCTTCTCGTTCATTATACTGCTTGCAACCCGTGTCAGGATAAAGGACCCGACAAGCGGCTTCAAGTGCCTCAGCCGGCGGGCGATGAAGTATTACATATCCGATGTAATACCGCTCTCTTTTCCGGACGCCGATGCGATGATTCTGGCACTGAAATCCGGGCTCAGCACATCCGAAATCCCGGTCAGAATGAAAGACAGGATAAGCGGGAGGTCTATGCATTACGGACTGAGAGCCGTTACATATATGATGAACATGCTCTTCTCACTTCTTCTCTGCCTGCTGAAATCAGACAACAAAACAGAAACGGAGGAATAAATATGGATATGCCCCTCAAACAGAAAGTCTTTGCAATAATACTCGCACTCATCCTTCTCGTCATAGTATTCGAGCTCGTAAGGAGGAGAAGGCTCAAGATCGAATACAGCTGGCTGTGGATTCTGACAGGTCTCTCAATTCCGTTTCTCGTCTGGCGCTATGACCTGCTCCTATTTCTCACCAATGTATCAGGGGCAGTCTCCTCCACATCCACACTCTTTGCCTTTGCCTTCTTCTTTATCATTCTTCTGAATCTTCATTTTTCAATAGTAATTTCCGATATGCAGAACAAGCTGAAGCATCTCATTCAGGAAAATGCTCTTCTAAGACAGAACATCTCGGAGTCAAGAAAAGAGGTATAGAACCTGCTTTATGGACCTTTACGAAAAGTGCAGACTTGTTGAGGAAATATTTGAGGAACTCGACAGAGAAATATCGGAGTATAAATCCTCATCGGGAATTTTCTGCCCCCAGAACTGCGGTGGAGAATGCTGTAATAAAGACGATATCTGTGCAACGGTAATTGAATTCATCCCGCTTGCCTTCTTTCTTCACAACACTCAGATATCAGAGAAAATTCACAATGAGGCCGAATCAAAAAAAGACGGCCTGTGTGTGCTGTACTCTCAGGAGACCGGCAGATGCCTCTTCTACGAACAGCGGGGTCTTGTATGCAGGCTGTTCGGATTCTCCTCGATAAGGGATAAGACCTCAAGACCACAGATCGTAACCTGCAAAAGGATTAAGGAACTCTACAAAGAGAGCATTCAGAAAAATCCCTGCAATATAATTATGGCGGATTATCACCGCAGATTATCTCTGACAGACCTGAGACTTGGCTCCGGGCTCCTGCATATAAATGAAGCCATAAAAAAAGCAATAGAGATAACCGGAATATTTCTGAAATACAGATAAAAAAACGAACGGACGTGATTATCGGAAGACAGATTACAGATTCTTATCTCTTCTTCCTGCCGTTTTTCAGGGAATCATATGTCTTGAAAAGAGAGACAAGCTCGGAGGATATTATGCTGTTATATCTCTTCTTCAGGTCACTTATCTCCTGATGACGCAGTTTGAGTTTTTCGATGATATCCGGGATATCTCCCTCATCCTCGCCGCCTGAAACGGCCTTTTCATCTATCTCACCCTTAAGATAGCCGGAATACATATTTATCTGGTTCTTGGCTTCATTCATCCTGAGGACGGTCTCCAGTATCTCCGAAATTTTCTGCTCTATATTCTTCATCAGAGACGGGTCTGACTTTTTGGCAGCAAGTTTCTTCTCGGAAAGAGTCTCAAAGGAACCTGAGAGTTGTTCAAACATCTCTATACTCTTTCTGAGCAAATCCATATTCCCGGCTATAATATCGGTGTAGCATTTCAGGATATCAGGACAATCCCTGCCCGAAGAAACCGTATTTTCGGTAACAGCAACCTCCTTGCCGTCCTTAATAAAAAACAGGTTCCCGCCCGTCCTTTCAGCACTGACGCTGAACGCTGACAGAATGCCGAGTCTGAATTTTCCTTTTGTTGAAAGAAATACACCGGCGGGTGTGACAACTCTGATCTTCTTTTCGCCCTGTTCGATCTGAAAATGGGCGGCTCCGCTGAAGAGGGCAGAGGATATTATGTTCGACCTCTCCGAAAAATTATCATTCAGCTCAAAAAGTGAGTTTTCCGGCAACGTTACCTGCAGAATGCCGCCTATCAGCAGACTTACAGAAGAATTTTTTTCAGTCCTGATTCTGAAACCTGATGAAAATTTTTCCTGTTCATAAACCCTCTCCCACCTGTTGCCGGAAGAGAGCAGATAGACATCACCCGAAACAGACCTTACTACAGCGACCTCGGAGGCATATACCGGGCTGTTAAACAGCAGCAAGAAGAAGATTAGGCAGGCACCCCACCAAAAGACAGCAAATCCCTTTCCGCATCTGACACCTTTTGATATACTTCTATGATATCTGCAAAATTCACCGGTAATCATAAGAAACTATCCATTATACAGCCTTTTGTTCAGCTGCTTCTGTCCAGCAGTTCACGTGCGTATGCCCTGTTTTTTTCGGTAATTGTATGTCCGCCGAGCATTCTTGCAATCTCCTCAACCCTTTCTTCACCTTTTATTCTGCGAATTCTGATTGTGGTCCTCCTGTTCTGTACGACCTTCTCGACTGTAAAATGCTCCGAACCGAGAGATGCAATCTGAGGGAGGTGCGTTATACATATCACCTGTTTTTTCACAGAAAGTTCCTTTAAGAATCTCCCTACCGACTCGGCAACTGCCCCGCCAATTCCCGCATCGACCTCGTCGAATATATAAGTATCTACAACGTCCTTGCCCGACAGTGCACTCTTGAATGCCAGCATAACCCGTGAAAGCTCTCCGCCGGAGGCTATCTTCGAGAGCGGCTTAAACTCCTCTCCTACGTTCGGGGCAAATAATATTCTTGCGCGGTCGAATCCCCTCTCGCAAACCTTCTCTCTGTCATATATACCGGACGGCTTTTCGTACTGAATTTCGAATCTGATTTCTGCCCCCTTAAAGCCGAGTCTTTGCAGAATCTGTTCACACTTCGAGGCAATCTCTGCCGAAGATTTTAGCCTGACCTGATGAAGTCTCTCTGCCTTCCTGTTCAGTTCTGAAAATACAGATTCGAGTCTTTTTCTGATATCCTTTGTTACAATCTCGGAATTTTCAAGCTCCGCTATCTCCGATTCGATCTTTCTAAGCCTCGGCACAAGTTCATCGACAGATATCCTGTACTTCTCGCACAATCTCTTTATAAGATGGAGTCTGCTCTCAACCTCGTCAAGCCTTTCCGGAGAAAAATCGGTCTTTGTCAGTTTACGGGAAATAAGCTTTTCCAGTTCACTCAAAACAGCTTCGACGCCGCTAAGTTCTCCCTGAAAAGACTCGAACTCCTTTGAAATAACAGAAAGCTCCGAAATCCTCTTTCTGAGCCTCCCCAGCATAGCGGAGATACTCTCGTCCTGACCATACAGAAGGGATTCGGCATCGGCAAGCATCTGCTGAAATCTTGCACCATTTTTCAGGATATTCGATTCCTCAAGAAGTCTTTCATATTCTGCCTGCTCAATGGCTGCACCGGCAAGCTCCTGTCTCTGAAATTTCAGGAAATCGAGACGGGAATCCTTCTCCCTGACTATGGTCTCGAGTCTGTTCAGTTCGGAGAGAAGGGAGAGATACTCATCCCTGAGCAGTCTGTACTCGCCGAGAAGCTTAGTGTCTGCTGCATAGCTGTCTACTATCTCAATATGAAACTCTTCATTCAGAAGCATCTGGTGCTGATGCTGACCTGAGATATCCACCACGAGTGCCATCAGATCCCTGAGCTGGCTCAGGGTCGAAATTTCATTGTTGATATAGATTTTCGACCTTCCGGAAATATTGAGTGACCTCCGGATCAGCAGTTCCTTTCCGCCCTGTTCAAAAACACCCTCCACAATCAGTTCTTCGCTCTTGTTTCTGATGAAATCCGTATCTCCCTTTGAGCCCAGAAGGAGCGTAATTGCCTCGATAAGGATAGACTTTCCGGCACCGGTCTCACCTGTAATAACGGTAAACCCGCCGCCAAACTGTATATCCACATCGTCGATTATTGCAAAATCCTTTATCCTCAGATGAGAGAGCATCTGACTTATTTTTCGCCCCATTTGAGCTTGGTTCGGATTATATCGAAGAAATCCCTTCTTCTGGACTGCACCACCTTCACCGGGAAATTGCTCTTTTCAATTCTGACCTCATCCATACTCAGAAGTTCTATCCCTCTCTGACCGTCGAAACTCGCATACAGCGGACCAATCGCCTTGGAAATCCTTATTTTGATTCTTACCCCTGCCGGAAGTATTATCGGTCTGAAAGAAAGCATATGTGGAGAGACGGCGTTAATAATAATGCCCTCGGTCTCAGGATGAAGTATAGGTCCGTTTACCGCCATATTGTAAGCCGTTGAACCGGTAGGTGTCGCTACAATGATACCGTCTGCCTTTATCTTGCTCAGATACAGATTGTCAACCCATATATCGAAGTTGACGATAGGCGTTAGTGAATTCCGTATGATAGCCGCCTCGTTCAGCACATCTGCACAGGTGAGTGTTTTGCTATCTCTTATCACAGAACATCTCAGACGGGATTTATAGATAAACTTATATGTTTCGTTGACTATATCGCTCAGGGTCTCACGAAGTTCCTCAAGAGTAATCTCGGTGATAAAACCGAGTGACCCGCTCAGGTTTATCCCGACCACAGGCTTTTCCTTACTCAAAAGATAATCTATCGACCGGAGAAACGTCCCGTCACCGCCCGCCACAATCAGGAAATCAATTAGTCTGGCCGTCTCAGGGGTAAGTATATGCTCGTACTGAAGTTTTCTCGCCGAAGCCTCATCGAGATATGCCTTAATGTGATAATGATTAAGTTCAGAGATAATCTGATTGAATATCTGCTCTATCTGCGGATGAGTAATCTTCAGAACAATTCCTGCATAATTCATAGCCGCCATACTTACCATAAAAGATCTTTTCTGTCCAAGACAAAAAACTCATAAACGACGCCATCTTTGACATCTCTACCTGGCACCACAAAAGACCTGCCCGAATATTTTACAACAAAATCAACAAATTAGAACAATACCTGGCACTGCAACATCAAGTAAAGCTGACATTTTCAGACCCGTTCCCATCCCGTACAATGATATTCATTAAAACCAGTAAAAATTGACAATATTATATAATGATATACAATCTTTTTACCTATGAGACGGGCATTAGCAATTGTTCTCGCCGGAGGAGAAGGAAGAAGACTTTACCCTCTTACTATGACACGGGCAAAACCGGCCGTACCATTTGCCGGCAGATACAGGCTCATTGATTTTGTACTTTCCAATCTGGTAAATTCAGGGTTTTTGTGGATCAAGGTTCTCACGCAATATAAGGCCGACTCTCTTATTCAGCACATCTTCCGGACATGGAGGCTCAGCAATGTACTTGACCATTACATAGATGTCGTCCCTGCCCAGATGCGCGTAACAAAGGAGTGGTTCAAGGGCTCTGCCGATGCTATTTTTCAGAATATCGATATTATCGAAGCAGAAAAACCGGAGCATATCCTCGTCTTCGGAGCCGACCACATATACCGGATGGATATTTCAAAAATGTTTAACTACCATCTCGAAAAAGACGCAGACCTGACCATAGCAACAACAACATTTCCCCAAAACGAATTCAAAAGATACGGAATACTGGCAACCGACCCGTCCGGCAGGGTAATCAACTATGTGGAAAAGCCCGTCTCTATGGATATGATCTTCTTTGATAATCCGGTTGCCTCGATGGGAAATTTTATTTTCAAGAAAGACGTTCTTCTTAACGCAGTTATCGAAGACAGCCATGATGACCGGAGTACACACGATTTGTCCAGAGATATTATTCCACGTCTTGTCAAGACACACAAAGTCTATGCATATGATTTCAATACAAATACGGTTCCGGGTATGAATGAAAACGAACGCGGATATTTCAGAGACGTCGGAACGATAGACGGATACTTCAGCACCTCTATGGAAATGGTCTCTGTATCACCTCCCTTCTCTCTCTACAACGCCCAGTGGCCAATAAAAGCAATTTCACTGAATATGCCCCCCGCAAAGTTCGTCTTTGCTGATTTCAGCTCAGGCAGAACAGGATACGCACTTGATTCGCTGATATCAGAGGGCTGTATTATCTCGGGAAGTGTAGTAAGACGTTCGATTCTTTCGCCCTGTGTAAGAGTAAATTCATACTCCGATATAACGGAATCGGTAATATTCGACAATGTAGTCATCGGAAGACACTCAAGGATAAAAAAAGCAATAATCGACAAAGATGTATATATCCCTGAAAAGACTGTCATAGGATATGACATCGAGGCTGACAGAAGGCGGTTTTACGTATCCGAAAACGGTGTCGCAGTCATCCCGCGCGGCTATAAATTCTGAACCGATCAATACACATAATTACAACGACACAGCGGTGGACACAGCGGTGCCAGGTAGAATTAGTTCTTAATACGAACTGTTCCGTCTGTGCTATTCGAATACCCACTGTGCTGGAAATTAACTATATCGCATGTTAAAGGGTAGTTGTTCTTTTTTCAATTTCATTCAGCTCATTTGTTAGTAGTCTCTTGGTCTCGTTAATGCTGTCTTTTTTTAATGGCACGCCTAAAATCAATATTGTGTTTGTCGCTTCGTTTATGCCGTTTTTATATTGAATACTTTTTAATTCGATTTGGTCCGATGGGTAACACAGAAAACCAAATTTATAATCAGTCTTACTGAATGATGAATAAGCCATTATTTGATGTAAGTCATGTCTATGGTCTTCTTTCAGTACTTCACTTTGGTCAAACTTGTTGTATAAATTAGATTTGTATTTGGCGTCTATGAAAACCAAAACTTTCTCTTTCTGAAAAATTGCGTCTGGCTCGATATGCTTTAATTCCCAAGAGTATTGTTTAGACGTCTTTGAATGAAACTTAAAGTTTGTATAAAGGCGTCCGCCAGTTTCTTTTGCAGCTTCTTTAAAAATATGTTGAATAAATTTTTCGAATACATCTGAAAAGTCCACTCGCCAAGCTGTGCTGTCTACAAGGTTAAAGTTTAAAATCCTATTAGCCTGTTCTTTGCAGGCTTTCACAGTTGGACTATCGGAAAATCGGATTATGATTTTATTGGTTGCTTTTGGTTTATGATGATATAAACGTTCTTCAAGGAAACTCAATTTGGTTCGCAAAGTATTCTTAATTCTCTGCGGTGTATTAGCTGAAAGTAATTCACTTTTACAAATGTCAAAGACATATCTAATTTCGGAATATTCAGAATGAAATTCACTCAATACATTTGTTCTTGCTGGAAATTTTAACCTGTTTTCGACTTTGAATTCGTTGTTTATATATTTTGTCCAATTGATTTGACCAGTAGGCTGACTTGATACCTTTTCAATATTGTCAAACTTTCTCCACGGTCTCATTGTCAGTTTTTCAAGAGCTGCTATGAATTTTACGGCTTCCAAATACAATGGTGGCCTGAAATTTTTACCTGATGCCAATGGTAAACTATCAATTACTTCTGGACTAATTTCAGTACCAAGTAGGTTTAAAATTTCAATATAATCCTCAAATCTATCACGACCAGTAAATCGAGGTAATACTACAAAATCGCCAATTTGCTTTCCGGTATCAGAAGCCCTTAAAGGAATCGATCCAACAAAGCCAGATGTACGAAATGCAAGTGCGGTGTTTTGGTCTGAACCAATAATGTATGGTTGAACACCAATAAATTTAAATTGCTCAGAATTGTAATCAATAAATTTCTGGAGGTATTGCCCAATTATTCTAGGGTCTGCTTTTTTAAACCATTTTTTTTGCAAAGCAATTCCACTTAGCTGTTTTGAATGTTCAGTCAGACATGGAATTTCGCAAAAAACATCTAATGGCTTTGTCATTCGAAAAGAGATAGATTTATTCTAGTCAAAAAATAATTATTAAACTCTTCCTTAGCACTTCGCAAAAGTCCTTCTTGTAAGTATTCCTTTATCAAAGGGAATATTTCATAACGAATACGATTTTTCATTTCATCTTCTGAACTTGCAATAAAATAGCCTTGTCCAGGTTGTAAGTTAAGCTCTTCACTTGTGGCATACCACTCAAATATTTCTTGAATTCTTAGAAAATCTTCTTCGTAAAATTTATTAGGTTCTTTAACTTCAATTACTTTAGGTTTTAAAGTATACCAAGCAAAACGTCTTCTTAGAGCAAAGTCAACAACGGCCAAACTCCTGTCGGCTGTGTTCATTGTTGCAATGACAAAGAAGTTGTTAGGCAGTTTATTTACTTTGAAATTGGGAGCAATTTCAATTTCAACATTTGAGACATCCATTTTATGTTCAAATAGGTAAAAAACAGGTCCTAATACATTGGAGAGATTGGCTCTATTTATTTCGTCAATAATTAGGATGACTTTTTCATTGCTATGGTCAACGGCATATGTTAAGGCCTCTGTGAAACTGCCCAAATTTTCTTTGTATCTCAGTTCTTTGTTTTCTGTATCAGGTCTGATACCGTAGATGAAATCGGAGTAGCTTGTCTCTGCGTGAAATTGAGTGAAGAAAGTTTTTGCCCCCATTTTATCTGCAACATTTTTTGCAGTCCTTGTTTTTCCAGTTCCAAGAGGTCCTTGAAGAACTATATACTTTCTTTCGTTTAAGAGATTTTTTACTTCTTCTGCTTCATCAATTGAAAAAATTTATAATCGATATTATTTAAAAGTCAATGAAAAACCAAATCCTGCCTGGAAATACCCCAAAATTTTTCATAAATCCTCCGCAAAACTAAATCTTAGCTGGTTTTTATTCACTTTTTTCTCTTTACTAAGCATCTGCTTTATCCTTTTCATAATGATTTTAAGCACTTCAGATAATCCGTCCCCAAGCATATATAAGAAAAACCTCAACTTTTGGGGTATCTTATACACTCTCTGCGACTTCTTTATCAATATGTCCCTCACATTAAATATCTCCCTATCCCCCTGTCGATTCTCTTATAAATATACCTCGCACTCGTTGTATATCTCCCGTTAAGTCCTCTTACTA
>Ga0067045_1028569_pt1 | contig 30982 bp, 21 predicted proteins | sample TerdegcTABiofilm_FD_59184 | JGI IMG/M metagenome (GOLD analysis project Ga0067045, IMG submission 59184) | Combined Assembly of (Gp0054472, Gp0054536) Wastewater bioreactor microbial communities from Singapore -Terephthalate degrading...
AAGAAAAGGAGAGGGTTTCCATTCAGAATTGCGGGATCGGGGCACGGTTTCTTGCCTTTCCCATTTTTCCAGAGCTTTTCCTTTTCCCTTCCCCTATTCGCACTTCATTCCGCTGAATACTTACGAAGGCGGTAAATAGCCGCTGCGGCTGACGCGTGGTCTCCCACCGGGCCACCGCCTCGGCCAGCAGGGAATCGGTCTGCTGTTTCAGCGTCGCATTCATGCCGATGCCCACGGTGTAGTCGATGTCGAGGGCTTCCGCGGCCTCGTACACCGTGGGCGTGCCGAAGCCGCTGTCTCCGCGGAGATGGATCCGCACGCCCGGAAAAGCCTCCCGCAGACGACGCACCACCCGGGCCACGTCGTCCGCCGCCCCCAACGCCGGATGGGCCGTGCCGTGAAGCAGGCAAACGGCCACCACCAACTCGTTCTCCGCGCAGGTGATGACCCGCGGCAAATACGGATACTGATCGTAGTAACCATGAAAGAACGTCAACTGCTGCGCGCCGTGGGTGGGATCGTCGAAGGGGTCGATGTCCAGCGTCAGATGGGCGGGCGGCTTGGCGAACGACGCGATGAACTGCTCCAAGAGCACGTCCGCCAAGCGGAAGAACGATTTGACGTCGATGGCGTTCTCGAACCGCGAGAGGGTCGGCTGGCTGGCCAGCGGATCGTCGTCGATCGAACGTCCGCAGATCAGCTTGAACACGGGGTCGCTCCGCAACACGTCGTGGTCGTTCTGGTCGGCGTAGTCGGCCAGAATGCCGTAGATCCTTGCGCGGGTCATCTCCAGGAAGGAATGCTTGACCCACTCCGCATGGCGACGGTCGGTGAGGGCTTCCGCGAACTGCCGGGACAGGCCGAGACGCTGGTCGAGTTGGTGAAACGGCAGAAGCCCGGCGTCGCTGGAGACCTGCGCTGCCGACGGCTCCACCACCACCGGCTTGGAGTCGAAGAAGTCGAATGACAACTGCCAAGCAGACTGTATAATCACGATCGGGCCTCCTCGGGGCGGACAAGTTGCTTCTGTTCAACAACTTAGAGCCCCCAGGAGCCCCAAGAATTCCCTCTTTTCTGAATAATCCGGGCTAAGCGTCGTCCCGAGGGTTCCTGCGGCGAGTGAGATATCCGTGAGCTTGCCCGGTAGCGTCTGGGCGCATTCAATCAGGACCTCCGGGTAGCCGACAAACTGCGCCCTCCCGCTCACGATCCGGTCATTGCAGAGCTGGTCCCATCCCAGTTCAGCGCATTTGGGGTCCCCGATCTCCAGGTAGCCCAGGTCCAGGCTATCGTGCCAGCCTCGCCCTAAGATGTTCAGAAGCCTTGCTTCTGCGCTGCCCGCCCGCTGGAGTGTGCTGGTGTTGCGAATAGCCCGGACATCGGCGTCGATACAGTGCTTCGCAGTGGCAACGAAGTGGTGCCCGTTGTGGTTCACCAGAACACCGGAACCGATCTCGACCCCGCCCTTCTTGGACTGCAGGAGGGGGACGACATAGCCAATGATGTGTGGCAGGTGCAACGTGCAGAACTCGCGGTACTCATCCATCCGTGCCAACTCATTCTGAATGATAGTCAGCCATCGCACGACGACGAGGCGCGTACAACGTCCTTCACTCGCGTTTGACGGTCGGGTGGCACGCCCTGAGGAACGAAGGGCGTGGGTGGACCGGAATCCGATCTTCCACGCCCATCGCTTCGCTCTGGGCGTGCCACCCAGGATCAGTCGTGTAAAGCGGACCGAACGCAGTGAGGCATGCCGTAGGATCAGAAGACCCGGCGCTCCGTCGCTTCGCTCCGTCCGCCCTACGTAGCTGACCCCCAACCGCGATCCGTTCCATGCCGACCCTCGGCTGCGCCGAGTGACGGCATGCCACACAACTCTTCATCCCTCATCATTCATCATTCAGCCCTCCCCCATACCCTGCCGTGAGTCGTGTGAATTCCTCGCGCAGGAGCGGCATGGCGCCGGGGCGGCTGGCCACGAGGGCGCCGACTGCGTTGGCGAACGATGCCTGGGACTCAAGCGGCCAGCGGCGGAGCCGGGCGAGGATCAACGCGGCGGTGAAGGCGTCGCCGGCGCCCACGGCGTCGGCCACGCGGACCGGCGTGCCCGGGTCGTCGACGGCCCGGTCCGGGCCCACCAGCAGGCAGCCGCGATCGCCCCGGGTGATGCAGACCGTATCCACGCCGTAGCGTTCTTGAAGGGCTCGGGCAAAACGCTCCTGGTCGGGCGAGTCGAGGCCCAGGAGCTTGTCGAGATCGATCACTTCCTCGGCGTTGAGCTTGACGATCGCCGCCGCCCGCAACGATGCCTCCAGCCGTTCGCGGTCGTAGAAGTGCTGACGGAGGTTCACGTCGTAGACGACGAGGCAATCGGGCCGGACCGCGCGGATCGCTCGCTGGACCGTCTGACGCGAACCGGGCGACCGCTGGGCCAAGGTCCCAAAGCAGACCGCCGCGGCCCGGCCCATCAACATTTCCGTTGCCGCGTCGAAGTCGAGAGCGTCCCAGGCGACGTTCTCGTGGATGATGAAGCGGGGGTGGTCGGGCCGGGAAGTATCGACGGTGACGGTGCCGGTGGGATGGGCGCGGTCGCGCTGGACCCAGTCGGTTTCGAGTCCCTGGCCGACGAGGAAGGCAAGCAACTCGTCGCCAAGCGGATCCTGGCCGACCCGGGAGCAGACGATGCCCCGGCAGCCCAACTGGCAGGCATGGAACGCCACGTTGGCCGGGGCTCCGCCGGGCAATCGCGACTCGGCGAAGCAATCCCACAGCACCTCGCCGAGGCCGACGACGATGGGTAGTTCGGTTGGTTGCATGGATGTTCCGTCAGGTTCGACGTGGCGGGCGGAGCCCGCCCGCTACGCGGGTTTTGGGGCGGGGTTCACTTCCCCAATCCCCGCTTCCCGCCTTACACGTCCAGTGTCCATGGCGCCCGGTACTCCTTCGTGACCAGGGCGTTGGCCTCGGGGTCGCCGACCACTTGTTCGCTGGCCGCATCCCAGCGGATCTTGCGGCCGGTGCGCCAGGCGATGTTCATCAAGTGGCCGGGATTCGTGGCGTAGTGGCCCATCTCGACCTCCGTCGGCGGGAGCTTGCGCGAACGGATGGCGTCGAGGAAGACCCGGGCGTGGGCCTTGAGGCTCTCGATGTGGACGTCCTTGGTGAAGGCGTTGGCGACCGTCTCCTCTTCTTCCAGCTTCTTGCCTTTGCGATCGCGTTCGGGCGTGATCGTGTAGCCGCTCCGCGAGAGGAGCATCGAGGCCTCGCTGCCGAAGAAGCACTTGCCGTGCGACACCTGCTCGCGGCGGCATCCGCCGCGGAAGGTGTATTGCATCAGGAAGCCTTTCTTGGCGACGGGGCCGGGGGCGTACTCGCAGATGCCGCTGAACGTGTCGGGCCACTGGGTATTGGTCTTGTCGAACGAGAAGAACCCGCCCATCGCCGTGGCGGCGACCGGCGCCTTGACGCCCAGGAACCAGTGGACGATCTCGTAGTGGTGGACCGCCCAATCGAGCTGCCACCCGCCGCCGTAGTCGAAGAACCAGTAATGGCGGGCGTAGCGGTTCGGGTTGTACGGGACCTTGGGCGAAGGGCCCAGCCAGAATTCCCAGTCGAGTTCGGGGGGCGGATCGCCGTCGGGCGGGGCGCCGAAGCCGGGGTAGAGGTAGTCCATGTCCCAGGCTTTCACCTCGCAGATCTCCCCGAGCCGGCCGGAGCGGATCACCTCGGCCGCCTTCTGGTAGTGGGGCCAGCTATGCTGCTGCGTGCCGAGCTGCACGATGCGCTGGTACTTCCTGGCCGCCCGAACCGCGGCCCGGCCTTCGCCGATCGACGTGCCCAACGGCTTCTCCACGTAGACGTCCTTGCCGGCCTGGCAGGCGTGGATCACCGGCAGCACGTGCCAGTGGCCGTTGGTGGCCACAATCACCGCGTCGATGTCCTTGTTTTCCAGCAGCTTGCGGTAGTCGTGGTAGGTGAGGACCTTGTCGCCGCCGGCACGCTTCTGCGTGCTGGCCATGCGCTCTGCGTGGAGGTCGCAGACGGCGACCATGCGGACCTCGGGGCACTGCATGTGGGCCCTCATCACGGCGTTTCCTTCGCCACCGCAGCCGATCAGGGCCATTCGGATCGTCTCATTCGGCCCGGGACCGGCCGCCGCCCCCGCGGCGTAAGGGCGTGCGCCGGACCAGGCCGCCGCGGCTGCGGCGGCGGAAGTGCCCAGGAAACTTCGACGGGTTGGTTTCACGCTCATCGTGGTTGCTCCTTCTTGTTGAAAGACGGCCGGGCGAGCCCGGCCGCTACGCGGTTCATTTCAATCCCTAATCCCTTTCTCCTACCGGCCGATCACGGTGAACATGATGTGCCAGCCGGCGCCGCCGCTCAGGGCGTCGGGCTTCTTGTCGACGGTATCGACCGGGCCCATCTCGCCGGCGCAGTAGCACCCGAACAGGGGCAACTCCTTGCCGATCGCCTGCTGGATCGCGGCCAGTTCGTCTTCGATGTTCTTCAGCTTCCCCTTCCGGCCGGCGCAGTTGAAGGCCACGGCGGCGACCGGCTTGCCCCGGATGCCCGCCAACGCGGCAACGGCGCTTTCGCGCGCGGTGCTGATGACCTTCTCGTTGTCCTTGGCCTGTCGCCCGGCCATGGCGAGATGGAAGTCGCCGGAGAGCATCACGGCCACGGCGCTGTCGGCGTAGGGCTTCCCGTGGAAGTAGACGAAGGTCTGGCCCGCGTTCTTATTCGCGCACCCGCCCGTGATCGGAAACTGCTTCCCGGCCGCTTCCTGAACGCCCTCCACCAGCGGCTGGTTCTTCGGGGCATGAGCGTCGGCCAGGAGGATGGCCAGCCGGTCTTGCGGGGTGCGGCGGAGCTTGCCGGCCAGCGTGTGGCCGGCGGAGTGGAGCTGCTTTTCGATTTCGTCGCGATGGGTCTCGAATGTGAGCTTCGAGGTGCCCAGGTCCGTCACCAGGGCGGCGGAGACGGAGATCCCGTCACCGCCGATCCCGAGCAGGCAGACCGAATCGAGGTCGCTGCACCCGGACCGGGTGAACGACCCATACGTGGCCTCGCCCAGGAGGATGGCCTTCGGCAGTACGGCCGCCAGGCCCTCCAGCAGTTTTTCTTTGTTCTCGCGGTCCTCGAAGGACTCCGAGACAAAGACGGCCCGGAGCGGAACGCCCGCCATCTGCGTCTTGAGCGACTCGCCGGCCGCTTTGCCGGCCGTGATCGGGTCCTCGCTCGAGGCCGTGGCGACCTGGAAGACGATCTTGCCGCCAGGCACCGCCGGCGGGGCCGACCAGGAGTCGTCGGCAGCCCGGACTCGCGGCGCGGTGAGCAGGGCAACCATCGCAACGAGACACGGCGCGACGATGGCATGCCAACGTACAGGATGCAGAAAGATCATTGGTTGGTACTCCCAAGAGTCAGTTCTCGCGTTGCCAGGATCACGCCCAAGCCCACGGGTTGCAACCCGTGGGCTTCCTGGAGCAACGCTTTGGTCGTGGTACTGCGTTATGGCGCTTCAGTACTTCGAGCTGCACAATCCCCAGACGGTCTTGTTATCCAGTGGCGGGTCCTTGCCCCAACGGGCGCCGGACCAATCGCTCCACGCCAGGCGGTTGCGCTGAGTGGGCCACAAGCCGGCGGCCCGGCCCCAATCGCGCAGGCCGCTGCCGTCCGGGTCGTGAACCAGGACCGAGAAGCAGAACTCCCGCCCCTCGGAGGCCTTGATCCGGTCGAGCGACTTCAGCGGAATCGCGCACTCGTAGCAGGTTACGTTGCCCTTGCGAATCACGACCGCTTCCACACCGGCCGGCGTCAGCGACGCCATGTCGCGGGCCTGCTGCGTTTCGGCGAGCTTCGTGCCGGGGCTGGCCAATCGAAAGCACCTGGCGTTCCAGCGTCCCTCCTGCGGCGTCCCGGCGGCGACGACGAGGAACTCGTACCGGCCCGCCAGCCCGTCGGGCGAGGTGGAGGTCGGCGTGTCGTCGGGCGAGATGGCCAGTTGCAGGGCGTCGCACGGCTCCTTCGGGGCCTCTTCACGCCACGGCACGAACCTGTCTTCCTCGACGGCCACCAGCACGGCGAACTGCCGGCGATTCCAGAAGGTGCTCACCACGGTCTTCTTGCCGGCGGTGAGGAACGCGACCGGGATGGCGTCTTTCCAGTCGTCGGGGTTGCCGTCGATCTTCGGCCGGAAGTACGGGGCACTGGCGCATACGATGTTCTGCTGGTGGACGATCGTGGCCCCGCCCGAGGTCGCCGTGACTTCCATGGGGTACGAATTCGCTTCGAGGATCGTGCCACGCTGGACCGTAAAGGCCGCCCGCCCGATGCCCCCGGCAGGCACCGAGAGTTCCATCTCGGCGGGAACGATCCGCCATCCCTCGGGCCCGCGGACTCGCAGCTTCCCGTGGAACGGCTCGCCGGAAGCGTTTTGCACCATGACGACCGCCGACGGCGTATGGGCCGGGGCGACCGTGAAGCTGTTGATCCGCATCGCCACCGGCTCACCGGCCCGCGACGGCGCGGCGAGCCCGGCCAGCATCCATCCAACGAGCCACGAACCGAGCAGAAGACGACGTGTTGGCATCTGCATGGCAGCCGGCCTTCTTCCCGTGAGGAGCGATCCGGAGCGTCCCAGAGCGCACCCATTCTGCCCGTGCCGGATACGGGGGTCAACCGGACCCACACGAAACCGGCCCGCCGTAGCACGGTGACTTCCTGGAAAGCGGCGACGGGGCAGCCGCACTCCAGGTTACTTCTGCGGCTTGGCCAGGTACTTATCGAACCAATCGGCGATGGTGGTCATGTCGGCCGGGAGGTTCGGCCAGCCGTGGGACGCGCCTTTCTTGACCACGAGTTCCGCGGGCACGCCCGCTTCCTTGAACCTCGCCATGACGGTTTCGGCCTGCTGGATCGGGACCAGGGTGTCGGCGTCGCCGTGGAGGATGAGGGTGGGCGGGTCGTCCTTGCTCACCTGGTAGATCGGCGAGATCTGCCGGGCGATCTCCAGCACTCGCTTCTCGTCGGTGATCGGTACGTAGCACCGCGTCTTCGGGTCCAACTCGCGGAACTCGAAGGGGGCGCGGAAATTCTTGAGGATCCCGGTGCCCAGGGCGACGTTGCCCGGCTCGCCGTAGTTCAGAAAATCGGTGGGCGGGAAGAAGCAGGCCACGGCCTGGAGCCGGCTGGAGGTGCGATCGACCGGGTCCTTGGCCTTCGGATTGCCCAGATCGCCGGCCGTCCCCTGCATGAGCGAAAGGTGCCCGCCCGCCGAACCGCCGGTCATCCCGATGCGGTCGCCGTCGATCCCGAACTCCTTGGCGTGGCAGCGGATGTAGCGGACCGCGCGGTTCATGTCGGCCACGGCGTCGGGGATCGTGTAGCGGGGCTGGCTGCCGTGGACCACGGCGAAGACCGTGTAGCCGCGGTCGAGCAGCGTGCCGACGAACGCAGGATGAATCGCGTCATGGCTGGAGAACCACCCGCCGCTGACGGCCCAAACCACGGCAGCCCCGTTGGTCTTCGACTTGGGTGTGAGGACGTCGAAGGTCAGCGCCATCCCGTCCTTGCGCCCGTAGACGACGTCCTCACGGCGGGAAAAGGACTCCGGCTCGGCCGCCCAGCCCGATCCGAGCAGGCAGAACACGGCGAAGGCACCCAACGTCACGACACGATTCGGCTTCATGGCTGGCAACTCCCTGGCGTTTCACGGAACGCCGCGGAGGGCGTTCCCTACAGGTCAAGACCCCGGAATCACGCAAGGCCGTCCAGTATACGGCCGCCGACTCGCACCACGCAACGGAGTGCGTGACCGTGCCGGCTGCTCCGGCGGGCCTCACTTCGTTCGGTCCGCCCTACTTGGCTGCGAGTCGTCGCTGCCGGAGGAGCCGGCCGGGGCGCCGGCGTGATCGGCGTCAGGCTTGGCGGCACGGAGGTTCTAGCTCTCGGCGTCGTCGAGCGACTCCTGGAGTTCGTCGTCAACGGCATTCTCGGTCTGAATCTTGCAGTGGGGCAAGGCCGCCTGGAGACGCGCGACGCCGGCAGCCGTAACACGGGTGCCTTGGAGCGATAGGATTTCGAGGGACTTGATCTCCCGCAGGGTCTCAAGTCCCGCATCGGAGATGGCCGTCGATCGGAGGCGGAGGTTCCTCAGCTTCCTGAATCGCTTCAGTGCTACCAGCCCCTTGTCCGAAATGCTCGTACCCGAAAGGTCAAGGGCCCAGAGGTTCTCCAAGGCGGGCAGCCGTTCAAGCTGGGCGTCGGAGAGCCACGACAGGCGCGTGAGTCCAAGCCCCTCGAGGCCGGTGAACCCTCCCAGGTGTTCCAGTCCGGCCTCGGAGATACGCGTATCGCCAATCCTTAGGTGCTTCAGATTGGTGAGGGTCTTGAGACGCCGCAGGCCCTCGTCCGTGATCCCCGTGGAGCACAGGTCGAGCTCCATGAGCGTCGCGAGGTCCTTCAGTTGCGTACAGCCGGCGTCCGTGATCTCGGTTTGATTCAGCAGGAGATTCCGCAGCGACCCGAGACCGGCGAGGTTCTTCAGCCCCTCGTCGGTCACTCTTGGATTGCGTCTTAAGGTGACACGAACCAGCGCGAATCTCTCCGCGGGCAAGGACTCGGCCGCGTCCAATTGTCTGACGCCCCCGCCGCCGGTCGAAATGCCGATCGACCCGCCAATCCCCAAGACCCACTCCGCGGCCTTGCGGTCCGCGTCTTGCGTCGCCCGGGCCATTACGGGCTTCCCCGCATCCGTCCCCTCGCCCTTTGGGAGCGGGCCAGGGTGAGGGCCCTTCGCGTCGCCGCTGCCGGAGGGGCCGGTCGCGGCCTCCGACCCGATCCGCCACTGCTTCGCGATCTCCTTGATTTCGGCGACGAGGTCGGGTCGGCTCTGGATGCCGGCGTGGTTGGCGAAGCGGCCATACGAGACGAAGAATGCCCCGGCAAGATTGTGCTTTTCCACCAATTCCGCCACGGCACGAAGCGTTCCCGCCTGACACTCGGGAAAAGCCCCCGAAGGCGACTTCGCGCCGCTGTGCCAATTGAACACGATGCGACGGCTGTCTACCTGCTTCAGGTGCTTCGGCAGTTGTTCCTCGCCGAATGCGTACACCTCGGCCGGGGAGCAGAAGCCGAAGCAACAGAGAACGAGCGCGTCGACCTCGTCCGGAATCGGGTAGTCCGCGTTGATGTCTTTCGGGATCACCCACAACTGTGCCTCCGGAGCAGCTTGTTTCAACTTCCGGCCCCAGGCCGCCAGGTCGAACGACGGCTCGACGTTGACGACGAAGCCACCGAGCACCACGTCGCGGTTCGCCTTCCACAAGGCCAGTCCGTCATCGAGGTACTTCTGCGCATCCGTGTGGAAGAATCGGAGCACGAACTTGAGGCCTCGCCGCCTCGCCTCGCCGAACATGGCGTCGTCGGCCTTCATCGTCTGCCATTGGGCGACAACCACCACGTTCGTATAAGGCGCCACCTCGGCCAACATCTGCGGCAAAGGGCGGTGGCCGAGGTCATAACCCAGCCAGCGTTGGGCTGGCTGAACGCCCGTGGGAGAGGACTGAACCACGGCATCGGGCTGGCCAGGCTTCGTCTTCGGCAGGAGCGTGATGCGAAGAGGCGTTTCCCTGCCGCGGCGGATGACGAATCGGTCGGTCACGGTCTGGAACTCGCCGGAGGTCACTTCCAGGGCGTGTTCGCCGACCGAAAGCCTCAGCGGATTTTTGAGGCCGGCGATGTCGATCTGGTTGCCGTCGACCGTGACTTCGACCTTCGCATTGGGATCGCTCAACTCGATCTTGACCGTGCCTTTGTTCGTGGCGACGTAGATCACGCCCAACAGGACGACGGCGGCCGCACACGCCGAGGCCACCAAGGCATAGCGAGGTGAGCGGCGCAGAGAACCCCACACGCGGGCAGGCAACGCGCTGGGCGCAGGTCTCCTGACCTCGCCCTCCCCTTGACCGGCAGGTCTCCCTGCCCCGGCCGCGTCTTCCGAATGGGCGGGAGACCTGGCGGTCGACGCATTCGGCGGGGTCGGGAGACCCGCGCCGAGCGCGGGAGTCGGGAGACCCGCGCCGAGCGCGGCGACGGCGGCCTTGGCGGCAAGTTCCTGACGCAGCCGGGCGTCGTAGGCGACTTTCTCCTCGGGAGTCAACAGGCAGAGCTTGGCTTGGTGGACCTCGTTGAGCAGCCGCTGCGACTCCTTCGAGTGCTTGCCCAGGGCCACGTTGCGGAGGAACACGGTCTGCCGTTCCGCCGCCGCCTGGATCACATCGCGGTCTTCCTCGAAGAGCGGAATCCCCAGCAGACGGTAATGATTCGGGGGCTGTTCCGCCGGAGGAATGCCCAGCCACTTGTGGTACGGGTCGAAGGGGGTTGGGAGTTGGGGGTTGGGGGTTGGGAGGGAAGGCTGGGACGCGGGGCTCTGCACGCTGGGCGCACGCTCCTGCGCGCTGGGCGCGGGTCTTTGCGCGCTGGGCGCACGCTCCTGCGCGCTGGGCGCGGGTCTTTGCGCGCTGGGCGCGGGTCTCCTGACCCCGCCCTTTTCGCGACCGACAGGTCTCCCCGGCCTGAGCGGCTCGGGAGAGCGTGGGGCCGATTCCGGAGACCTAGCGGTCGCCCGTTCCGGCGGGGTCGGGAGACCCGCGCCGAGCGATTTCTCCTGGCCAGCGCCCTCACCACCTGCCCCTCTCCCAAAGGGAGAGGGGAGTCTTTCTTGACCAAGCGTGTCGGCCTTGGCCTCTTTGCGGGCCTGCATGAGAAGTCCTGCCAAGTCACAGCCCGGGCAGAAAGGCTTCAACTCCTCGGCCACCAGGCCCGGCTTCGCGTATCGGGCGTCACGGTCCTTGGCCACCATCCGGTCCAGCACCGCGGCGAGCTTCTCGGGCACGTCGGGACGGAGCTGCCGGACCGGCGGGATTGGATCGTTGAGGTGGGCCATCATCTTGTCGAAGGTGTTTTCGTACCTGGGGCCGCTGAACGGCGATTGGCCGGTGAGTAGTTTGTAGAGGGTGCAGCCGAGGCTGTAGAGGTCGGCCCGGATATCGACGCGGTGGCTATCGCGGACCTGCTCCGGGGCCATGTAGTCGATGGTGCCCATGGCCCGGCCCCGGCCCGTGGCCTCCTCGCCAGGCCTGGGGTCCGCTTGAAGCAGCGCCAGTCCCAGGTCGAGGATCTTGATCTCGCCGTCGGCGTTGAGCACCAGATTCGACGGCTTGATGTCGCGATGGACCAGGGCGTGTTCGTCGGCGTGGCGCAGCCCGACGGCCGCCTGGCGGATCACCTCGCAGGCATCGGCGATCCGCAGCTTGCCGCACCGCTTCACGACTTCCGAAAGATCGAGGCCATCGACGTATTCCATGACCAGGAAGTGCGTCCCCTCGTGACACCCGGCGTCCATAGCCCGCACAATGTTGGGGTGCTCCAGTTTGCCCACCGCCTTCATCTCCCGCTCGAACCGGGCCACCAATTCGGCGTCCGACATGGCCGCGGCGGGAAGGACCTTCAGGGCCACCAGCTTGTCGAGCTTCGTGTGGAGGGCCTTGTAGACCGTGCCCATGCCCCCTTGCCCCAGTTTCTCCAAGAGCCGGTACTCGCGGAGTTGACGCGGCGCGGGAGTGCGGCCGGACATCTCCGGCCCCGGCCCGCCCGACGGCACGTGGGCCACCGTGGCTTGCTGGGGTTCCATGACGCGGATCTGCTCCACGGCCTTGCGGCATTCGGGCTCGTCGGAGAACGCCTCCGGGATGGGGGCCTGACGCAACGCGGAAAGGACCGTGTCGCCCTCCTTCTCCAGCGACGTCACCGTGGCCTCGCAGGCCGGACAGCGTTCCAGGTGGTCGGCCACGGCCTCGGCGGCCGATTCCGGCAGTTTCGCACGGGCATACGCGGCAAGCTGTTCCGGGTCGGGATGGGACTGGGACGGCATGGGCAACGGTCTCCTCGCGAGGAAGAAGGGGGCTGGCTCCGTCGCCTCGATGACGGTGTCTCTGCCAGCGCGGTCTCTGGCGACGGTGCCTGTCCCCTTTTGCGACCCTTCTTGCGTCAGGCTGAAAAGCCTGACCTACGCTCGCTCCACTATGAGAGATAACCGGAGGGCGCCACGCGAAAACGCGAAGCTAGCGATCCAACGCGTCGATCAGGCCGCGGTATTCTTCCCGAAGTCGTTGGAGCACACGGTGTTTCGCCTGTCGTACTGCCCGGGAGGGCATCCCAAGACTACAGGCCACCTCCGCGGCCGTTTGCCCCTCGATTGTGGTGCGCCAGAACGCCTGCCACGTCCGCTCCTGAAAATCGCCGCGGATCGCCACCACGGCGTGCCGCATCAGGGTGGCCAGCTCGCCTGGTGCGTCGGAACGGCTCTCCTCCTCCGGGTATTCGTCGGGGATGTGCAGGAGCGTGGCCTGCACGTCGGTGCCGCCGATGGCTTGTGGCCGGCCGGCTCGACTGGAGAAATGGTCGCGGGCCTCGTTTCGGGCGATGGTCCACAGCCAGCCGCGGAAGGTCCCTCGGCTCCGATCCCGCTGGAATCGTCCGATCCCCGAGGCGACCGCGCGAAAAACCTCCTGCACCACGTCCTGGCTGTCGGTCGAGGAAATACCCCATTGCCGGCACCAGTGGTACACCAGCGGGCCATAGAGTGCCGCCAGCCGCTCCCACGCCTCTCGATCGCGGAGCTTGACCCGTTCCAGCAGACTGGTGGACGTCGACTCCGAGGGACTCAGTCCCGTGTTCAGGGGTTGCGTCATCGAAACGGACCGTGCCTTCGGGAGACGAGTCCTATCGCCGCAGAACCGCCCTCTCTCGCAGGATCAAGGCGGCGAATGAAGACAGTCTAACCACCCGGCAGGACGGCGTCAACGGGCATTGCAGGCGGCCCACGACCGGGGTATCGTGACGTTCGATAAGTAGCACAGGCTTCCAGCCTGTCTGTTCACAATCAGGCTTCCAGCCTGTCTGTTCACAATCAGGCTTCCAGCCTGTCGTTTCACAACCAGCCGGCCTGTTCGGCAATAGCCAAGATGACTGTGCTATGGCCATTTTGGGCTCCAACTCGATCTCCAGGGAGAACCGCCGTGAGAGTCGCCGCATTGCTTATGGCCTTCGTCGTCCTGGCTCCGTTCGGCTCGATGGCGTTCGGCCAGCAGAAGCCCCCACGCGACGTCCTTCCCTCAGCCCCTGAGGGAAAGGCGTGGAAGCTCGTCTGGCACGACGAGTTCGACGGACAGCAGTACGTCTTCTACGTCGACGGGAGGGAGATGTGGCGGACCAAGGCGGGCGGCGTGTGCCAGGTGCCGCTCTACATCAAGCTCAGCGACGAAGTCGGCAACTGGGGCGGCGACATCAAGAAGGCCACGCTCCCCGACCGGTTCCTGGTCGCCGACGCCGAGTCTACGATTTGACCGACCGGTGATGGGGAGGCGCTCCGGAAGTCGCATTGCCTCGGCCCCAGCCCTGGCCGCGATCATGGAGGAATGGACCTCGGACGCCGATTTCTCCATCCGGGGCACTGTGGTAAGATGGCCGAACGACTCCGGATCGGCTCCGGGCTCACGGCATTCCAGGAAACACCGGGCTAACCCCAGGACAGGTTTCGAGATGAAGACGAATTCCTTTCGGTTGATGATGGCACTGGTCGCAGGAACCTGGTCCGCCGCGCTGGCCCAAAGCGCGGAGCCGTTGTCCTCGGGCGGCGTGTTCGCCAAGTCCAACCTCGCGGCGTGGTGCGTGGTGCCGTTCGATGCCGCCAAGCGCGGACCACGCCAGCGGGCCGAAATGCTGCAGGAGTTGGGAATCCGCAATCTCGCCTACGACTGGCGGGCCGAGCATGTGCCTGCGTTCGAGGAAGAAATCGTGCAACTCAAGAAGCACTCGATCGGTTTCTTTGCTTTTTGGGGATTCCATCCGGCGATCGTTCCGCTGCTGGCCAAGCATCACGTGACGCCCGAGTTCTGGATCATGCTTCCGAACCCTCCCGGGACCACGGATGACGAGAGACTGGACTCCGCGGTCAAGCAATTGGGGCCGTTGGTTCAGAAGACGCGAGAACTCGGCTGCAAACTGGGGCTCTACAACCATGGTGGTTGGGGAGGCGAGCCCGCCAACATGGTCCGCATCGTGAAGCGGCTGCGGCAAGAGGATCACAATGATCATGTGGGGATCGTGTACAACTTCCATCACGCGTTCAACCACATCCACGACTTCCCTCAAGTGCTTGCCGAGGTGCAGCCCTACTTGCTGTGCATCAATCTCAACGGCATGAACGGCACCCACTCGGTCCTGCCCCTGGGATCGGGCCAATATGAGCAATCCATGATGGAGACCATCAAGCGTTCCGGCTATGCAGGTCCCATCGGCATCATCGCGGAACGCCCCTCGCTGGATGCCAAGGAGAGCCTGAAACAGAATCTCGACGGGATGAAGAAGATCCTGAAACGAATCGGCGACGAGGCGGCGCTGAAGACCTACGACTGACTCTGCCATGTGGGCGGCAGGGAGACGGTTGGTTGGCGAAACAGGCCACGATCGAATCGCGGACCTTGTCCCCAACAACGAGTCCGGGCAGAATGCGATAGACGCAGCATAGGCGGGCGACGTGTCAGCCACATCACTCGACTGCGATCAGCACGACGCGGTCGACGAAGATGGCGTCCAAGGCGGGATGGTGCGCGTGGGCGAACCAGAAGTAGGCCCCGGCGACAAAGTCAATCTCCCCCAGTTCGATCCAGCGGAACTTCTTGTCGAACGAGCCGTCTTCCGCGGCGAAGTTCTTGACCGAGAGGACCATGGTCTTGAGCGACCGCTTCCCCTTCGCGTCGTACACGCCCCACGTGCCGAGCTTGCCGTCCATCTTGACGGCGATTTCGTCGAACCTGTAGGCCTTCTTGGGGGCCTTGGCCGTGTTGCCGACGAAGATCAGCGACTTCCCGCCGGGCGCGGCCTCGCTTTCGGCGACGGTCGGAAACTCCGCGCCGGTCACCTGCTTGAGATGCTCCGCCAGCTCGCGCGCGGCCGTCTTCTCGACCGTCGTCGGCTCGTTGGGCAAGACGATCTTCCACGCGGTCGCGCCGTCCTTAGCCAGTTCGACCGCAACCAAGGACGTCGGCAGCGACAGCAGGCAAACCAATGCGACCAGGGCGCTTCTCACAGCGGCTCTCCTTCTCGGAACGTCAATCAACTCGGGTGTCCCTCGGGCTCGTGTATGGCCGGGTCCGCCGAGATTCATCAGGGCAGGCTCTCGCGCGAAGAGAAGGCCTCCCATCGCGCTGACAGTCAGCGGCCGGATCTCGTTGGGCCAAGACCGTCGCGATCGTTCTTAAGGTGCCGTCCCAGGCGAACCAGTTGAGCGTGCGAGTCTTGCGGAATGTGGCCATTCGTGCGGTCAATCGGCACATTGATCGTGATGGCCCCGCCTACGGACTTGATCCGGTCGACGAACTGGAAGAGTTCCTTGTCGGTGTAGTGGCAATACTGATTGGGCACGGCCGGATTGAACGTCAGGTCGATGGGTAAGAGGCAGTGCCACTGCACATTGTCGATGAACTGGGAATCGGGCAGGTAGTACTGCGGTGCCTGGCCCGTCCTGCGCAGCTTGGCGTCCGCCGAAACGACGATCCCCTCGCCTGGCGGCCAGATGAAGTCCGTGCGGATCCGGCCGTCCTCCAGCAAGTGGATTTCGCCCGCATGGTAATCCTCGATCGGGCAGACAGGCTTCAGATTCCCGCCCGATGCGCAGAATTCTGCGCCACTGAATGCGACCACCGAGTCGGGGTTCCCGGCCCGGCACGCAGCCATTTCCTTCTCCCAGGCGGTGTTGTCTTGCCGGCCGCAACTGTCGAACCACCAACCGTCGCAAGATCTTCCCATCTTCTGCGAGTAATCGCGGACGAACGCGTTGTGACGATCGGCGTAGCCGTCACGTCCGAGACCCAGGATGCGTTTGACGTTCGGATCGGCCCCGGTGTGTGCGCCGGGCAGATAGAGGATCAGACGTTTGCCCCGTTCGTGGAGCTTGCGGCCGATTTCGGGGATCAGGTCCCGCTTGGGTGAGTATCCGGCCTCCAACTTGTCGAGGAATTCGCAGCGGCTGGAAAGAAAGCCCGTGCCTTGGCAAAGCGTGAAGATGACCCAGTCGGCGTGTGTCTCGTCGATCTGTTTCACATAGGCTTCGACGTCGAAGGCGTCGAGGATACGGTTGAGGTCGGCGGTTTTCTCGGCCGGTGAGTTGCCTTGTGGAGAAATCAAGTAATGCGTCATGACCCCGAAACCTGACTGGGCCATCCAGGCCGCTCGGTTGGGTGTGCCGTCCGGCTTGACTGTCTTGACGGGCGGGGCGGCGCAATCGGCCAAGGTGCAGATCGTGCAAGCCAGTCCGGCCAGTACGGTCTGTGTTACGCGAATGTGAGTGAGCATGGTTCGGCCTTTCCCCTGAGAGAGACCAGCAACTGATCGAAAGCTCGGTGTCCTGTTTGCAGGACGGGTCTCCCCTATTTCCACGGTTCGGCGAGGTCGTTCAGGCCCGAGCGAAGGGACCTGGTGGCGCCGGAGGGCAAGATGGCGGTGGCGGTCGTGCCGGCGGGGATCTGGGCCGTCAGGTGGAACGTGCCGTCCCGGATTCGCCAGCGACTGAGGATGCGGCCAGCGGGTATCGTCAGGGCTGCCTCGGCTTCGGTCAGCGGGCCGGGTTGGGGCGCGATGACGATGTCCTTCCAGCCCACCGCCCCCGGTTTCTGCCGGATGCCGGCGACGTAGCCGTAGTACCATTCCAGCACGTGCCCCAACATGCAGTGGTTCAGCGACTGCGACCCGTTCATCATGGCGTCCCAGGTCTCCGGCAACGCGGTCAAGCCCTTCTTCAAGATGCCGCCGTAGCTGCCCAGACCGTCGCGGGCGTAGACGCGGTGCAGCACGTCGGAACGGCCGGCTTCGGCCAGCGCGCGGATGAAATACACGTGGCCGACGTCGCCCGGCGTCTGCTGCCAGCCGCGTTTCTCCAGGTCGGCAAGGATCTCTGCAACCAGCGCGGCCCGGTCGGTCGTTGGCACGACCTCGGCGCACAAGGCCATCGCATTGGCGCACTGCGGACTGCCCAAGTGTTTCAGCTTGCCGGTGGCCGGATCACGAAAGTGCCTTTGGAACTCGGTCGCGATCCGGGCGTGAAGTTCACGATAGCGGCGGGCGTCATCGGGCCGACCCAGGACTTCCGCGGCGCGCGACACGTTTCGTGCACACAGCGCCCAGGTGGCGGTGGCCGACAGTTGCGTCGGCGTGAATCGCGACGGTCCCGGCGGATGGCCGTGGCCGTAGTCATACCAGTCGCCGAGCCCGCCGGGGGCGAGGCCGTCCCGGGCCTCCGTCTGGACATAGTCCGTGAACCGCCGCATCATGTCGAAGTTGTCGCGCAGCACCTGCACGTCGCCCGTCCACTGATATTGGTGCCACGGCAGCAACACCGCCGCCGCGCCCCATTCGACCGTCCAGTTGAACGCCCCGGGGAACCGGCCGGCGGGATAGCTTGGGGCCACCGTCAGCACTCGCCCGCTGGGCTCTTGTGCGTCGCGGACGTCGCGCAAAATCTTGTTGAACCACGCGTCGCAGTCGTAGCGATAGTGGAAGCTGGGCGCCAGCAGGTACGAGCACTCCAACCACCCGAGCTTCTCGCGATGTGGGCAGTCGGACAGCACGTGGCTGGCGTTCGACCGCACGGCCCAGTCGATCAGCCGATGGGTGCGATTGAACAGATCGCTGGAGCATACGAACGTGCCGGCCTCCCGCAAGCCCGTGCGCACGTGGACCAGAGTCAGCGAGCGGAGGACCGGCAGGCCCCGGGGATTCGGGCGGCCTTCCGGGACCGCGCCGGAGACCTCGACAAACTGCATGCCCAGGTAGTACGAAACCCACCGATGCACGAGCGGCTGTCCGTCGCCGATCAGTTCGCACCCGACGACGTAGCCGCCGAACAACCGGTCCTGGGCGTTCTTGTGCTCGCCGCAACGAAACGAGATACGGTCGCCCGGCTTGCCGCCCGCCAGCTCGATCCGTAATTGGGCCGACGAATTCTGCTCGAAGCTATACAAGAAGACGCCCGGCGCGGGCTCCTTGACGGACACCGGCGTAAAGCGTTCGAACGTTTGCACCGGCGGCCAGCTCTGCGGAACCAGCGCGGCGTGCGGCGCCGCCGCGATACGGGCCGGCTGCCAAGCCCGGTCATCGAAGCCGGGGCGATCCCATCCCGTTTGCTGGCGCCGGGCGTCGAAGTCTTCCCCGGCGAAGATGTGCGAGAACACGATCGGACCGTCGGCGGTTCGCCACGTGGCGTCCGTGCCGATGCGCCGGATCGTGCCGTCGGGTTGCTCGATCGTGATTTCCGCGCACAGCAGCAGAGGCTCGTCGGCCTGGCGCTGCGGCCCGACCTTGTTGTAGCGGCCCGGCGGCGGATTGGGATTATGCCAGAAAGAGTTCGTAAGCATCACGCCGACGCAGTTCACTCCGGCCTGAACCCGCCCGGTGATATCGAAGTCGCGGAAGTACAGCGTCTTGTCGTACTGCGACCACGGCTGATTGATCCCGGTGTCGGCCAGGCGCGCGCCGTTGACTCGCGGGTCGTAGTCGCCCAAGCCTGCGATCCGCAGCGTGGCCCGGCGTGGCTTTCCCGCGACCGAAAACTCCTTGCGCAGCAGCGGCAACGGACTGCCCACGTCGCGACCGGCCGGCGGTGCGATCCACTGCGCCTGGTCGAACGGCGGAGCGGCCTTGTCTCGCTCGCCGCCGCCAGCCCCAACAGAGGAAGCCCCCATCGAAAAAGCGGCCACGAGGGCCCAGTAGCCCCAACGGGAGGTAGTCATACGCCCCAGATCCTCTGCTTACTTCCGCTCGATGAGCTTCCTCATGTCTTCCGTGATGGGCATGACTTCAAAGTCCTTGAAGAACATCTCGCAGTCGGCCCCGCCGTGCATTTGCAGTCCGAGCTTGCCCGTCTTCTCGCACGCCTTGTCAACGAGATCCGACGTGCAGAATCCGTTCAGCGACTGGACCAGGCGGTCGCCGTACGCGGCGGTGCAGGTCGTGTTCCACTGGTCGTCTTTGTTGCGGACCTTTTCGATGAACTCGTCGTTCGTGACGACCCAGCCACGACCCGGAATCATCTTGCCGTCGACGATGCCGGCCGTGTGCCAGAGGGCGGAGTCCTTGCCGCTGTTGGCGATTTCGTTTTGGAACCCGCGCAGGACCCACGGGGCGGCCGTTTCTGCAGCGCGGAAATAGAGCGCGCTGTTGCCGCCGTGCATGCGGTACGTGACGCGGGCGATGAAGTTGTCGTAATCCTTGGTGGAAATGACCAGTCCGTCCTTCTTCTGGTTCTTCGAGTGAACGCCGCGCAGAACGCCGTCTTCCATGAAGGACCATTCTTCCGGAAGAATGAACTTGGCGTCGACGAGCTGATACTTGCCGGAATTGTCTTTGACGAGGAACGGTTCCCACCGGCTCACGCCCAGATCCTTGACGCGGATGTTCCTCCAAGCCACCGAGCCGGACTTGCCCGCGTGGATCTGCAGGCCGAAGAAGCCCTTCATCGAGAAGCTATCGAAGATATCGACGACCTGCTTGCCGTTGAGCCATGTCTTGATCGACGGTCCGACGCATTGGATCTCCAAGTCGTTCCACGCGCCTTCCTTGCAGCTTGCCTTGGCGGCGTCGAGGCGATCCTGCGGGGTATAGGCATCGAGCCAGAGGACGCCGAACTTGTGGCCGCGCCGGCCTTCGTCGTAGATGCGGCCGGTCGAGGCGCCGTCGGGAGTCATTTCGTACTGGTAGCCGTAGACCCGCTGGTGATCGCCCTCCGGACGGGCGGCGGAGCGGAACTGGACGCCCGAGTTGCCGGGTTCGAGGAACTTGTATTGCAGCCTCAAAATGAAGTTGCCGAATTCCTTTTCCGTACAGAGGAACGTGTTATTCGGCGTGTTCGGCACGCATTTCCCGACGATGCAGCCGTCCGCGACGTGGTACTCCGCAGACCCACCGCGTTTGACCCAGCCGGCGAGATCCCGGCCATTGAAGAGGGAAACGAATCCTCCCTCCGCGTCTGCCGCCGACGCGCTCCGGTCGAACGAAGCCAATAGCCCAAATGCCATCGCCGCTGCCAGTAGTCTTCTCATGGTTGCCTCTCAGACAAGGGATACGGACGTACGCGGATTCGGTTCCCAACGCGGCCTTGATTGTGGCCTCGCGGGGAGGAGGTTGTCAATCTCCCTCGCCGGACCTCGTTGGCCAGCAAAGGCCAACGAGGATTGCAGGAAGAGGTCAACTCGTGGACATGCCCGGGATCGCGGTAGTGCCGGACAGTCTTTCGATGCCCTGGCCCGTAGCTCATGCCGCCAATCGAACCGCCACGCCGCACTGCCGGACAAGCCAGCAGTGGCACGCGCGCGGGAAACCGCCCGGGGCCACCCGGTCGCTTTCCCTCCCCACGTGCCTCCGTAGGGTCACGTCCCCCTGCTCGTCACGGACACACACGGCCAACTGCTTGCGGTGCTGGTCGATTCCAAGGTACAACATCCTTGGTTCTCCTGCGTGTTAGCGGAAAAGAAACGAGACATTTCTCTCTTGGAACACCAGGAGAACCACCCTTTCATAGAATCTGCTTGACTGCTGCCGCGAAAACGTTATCCAATCGGGGAAACCGTGCTGGCGGCAGCGGTCAAGCAGTGCCACACGGCCAACGCGGGCTCCCAGAATCGCGCAAGGTCATCTGGAAGGAGGACACCGCATCTCATGCCAAGCCTAAGCGGTGGTGAGACGGTCGCCGTGATGCAGAGCGCCCCCGGGCCGGAGACAGTGATCGACGGCCGTCGTTACCTGTATTTCGGCGGCACAGGCTACCTGGGCCTGGCCGGCCATCCCGAGGTCATTGAGGCCGCGTGCGAGGCGGTCCGTCGCTACGGCCTGCACACGGCCACGAGCCGGTCGGGATTCGGCACCAGCCCGCCCACCCTGGAGGTCGAACGCCGCGCCGCGGAATTCTTCGGCCAGGAGGCCGCATTCTACTTCGTCTCCGGTTACGTGGGCAACCACATTCTGATCCAGGCCCTCGCCGGGCGCTTCGACACCCTCTTCGCCGACGCAGCGGCCCACTACAGCCTGGAGGAGGCGTCGCGACTCTCGGGACGGCCGATCGAGCGATTCCGGCATTCCGACCCGGAAGACCTGGAGCGTCTCTTGCAGCGGCAGTGCCGGCCCGGCGAGCGTCCCCTGGTCTTGACCGACGGAATCTTCGCCGCCAGCGGCGATATCGCGCCGGTGGATCGATACGTCGGCATCCTGGGCCGGTACGAAGGGGCGAGCCTCCTGGTCGACGATGCCCACGGATTCGGGACGCTCGGCGATTGCGGGCGGGGCACGTTGGAGCATTTCGGGCTGTGGGGCCGGGGCGTCAACCGCGCCGCCGAGCCCACTGGCACGGGGCTCTTCGTCGCCGGTACGCTGAGCAAGGCGTTGGGCGGCTTCGGCGGCATCCTCGCCGGCGCCGCCGACTTCATCCGCCACGCGCGGTCGTCTTCCCACTACTACGAAGGCGCGACGGCCCTGCCGGCGCCGGTCGCCGGGGCTGCGGCCAAGGCCCTGGAGATCGTGCTCCGCGAGCCGCAGTTGCGTGCCCGGCTGCGGGAGAACGTCTCGCTCCTGCGACAAGGACTGCGAGACCTCGGGCTCAGCGTGGCGGACTCGCCCTCGCCGGTCATCGGCCTGGCAGCCGGCGACGCCCGGAACATGCGGCGTCTGCACGCCGAACTCAAGGAAAGCGGAATTCTCGTCCCCTATTTCCCGACCTATTCCGGAACGGGCAAAGAAGGCCTGCTGCGGATCGCCGTTTGCGCGGTCCACACCGCCGGCATGCTCCGGCAGTTGCTCGGCGAGTTGGCCAGAATCCTCTGAGGCGTCTGCCTCGGTGCGACGTTGCGGAGGGTGTACGGCGGTCCGGGATCGTGTAGGATAGGGTCCGCCCCGATATGTCTGTAACATGCACCAGGTGAGACCATGAAGCAAGAGCCTCGATTGGGACGGTGAGAAGATGCGTGCCACCAACGCCCCCGAGGCCGACAGGTTCATCCACACCGAATGGCGCACCACGTGGCTGATGTAAGGGACCTTGCAGGATTCTGGGAGGCTTCCATGCCGACCCTCGGCTGCGCCGAGTGACGGCATGCCACCCAGGCTGCCGCGTTTATCCGCGATTCAAGGAGACATCCCGTGTACCACAAGACGAGGCTGAAACGAACCGTGCCGTGGTCTGCCATCGCGGCCGTGGCGATTGTGCTCTGGGCAGACGGCAGCAGCGCCGCGGATCGACCGAGCCAGGCAACCGCGTCGCCGGGGCAAACGACGGGCACCACGATCTTGTCGCTTGAGGGCAACGATTGGGTCGTCGCCGCGGACCCGAACAATGCAGGACGCAGCGAGGCATGGTGGAAAGCGCCGCGGCCCGACGCCAAACCGATCCGCGTGCCGGGCATCTTCCAGGAGGCGCTGCCGGGCTGCCACGGCGTCGCCTGGTATTGGCGACAGTTCACGCCGCCGCAGAACCCGTTTCCCGGCGGCCGTTGCCTGTTGCGATTCCACGCGGTCGATTACCTCGCCGACGTGTGGCTCAACGATCTGCCGGTCGGCGGCCACGAGGGGGGCGAGACGCCGTTCGTGCTGGATATCACGGACGCGGTGAAGGAGGGCATGCCGAATCGCCTCGCCGTGCGGGTCCTCAATCCCACGGCCGAACGCATCGACGGCATCGTGCTCGTGGAAACGCCCCATCGCAACAAGGTGCCCGTGGGAATCAAGGCCGGATGCTCCTACAACAGCGGCGGCATCACGGAGCCGGTGGAGGTCTTCTGGGTCCCGGCCGTTCGCCTGGACGACGTCTATGTGCGGCCCGACTGGAAGACGGGCCGCGTGAAGGTCCGGGCCACGGTGACCAGTGCGGGCAAGTCCGAGGCGCGTGCGCAACTGCACTTCGCCGTCGCGCCCGCCCTCGGCAACGAGACCGTGGCGACCTTGACGCTCCCGCACGTCATACCGCCCGGCACCTCGCGGGTCGAAGGCGAGTTGACCGTGGCCGGCCACCGCCTGTGGCAGCTCGACGATCCCTATCTCTACCGGTTGACGACGCGCCTCGTTTCCGGCCCGAAGGGAGACGTCCACGAGAATCTCACGCGATTCGGCTTCCGCGACTTTCGCGTCGAGAAGGGCTACTTCCGGCTGAACGGCAAGCGGGTGTTCCTGAAGAGCTCACACACCGGCAACCATTGCCCGGTCGGGGCCGTCCTCCCGCCGGCCGGCGCGCCGGACCTGCTCCGCAAGGACCTGCTGTACGCGAAATCGTGCGGCTTCAACATGGTGCGTTTCATCGCGGGCGTCGCGCATCCCTACCAGTTGGATCTGTGCGATGAGATCGGACTGATGGTCTACGAGGAGAACCTGGCCTCGTGGCTCCTGGCGGATTCGCCGAAGATGGCCGAGCGGTTCGACTCGAATCTCCGGGAGATGGTGCTACGCGACCGGAACCATCCCAGCATCGTCATCTTCGGGTTGGTCAACGAGATGCGTAACGGCCCGATGGTCCAGCATGCCGTCCGTAGCCTCCCCCTGTTGCGCTCGTTGGACGATTCACGCCTCGTCTTGCAGCAAAGCGGGCGCTGGGACGGACAGTATCAGATCGGCTCCCTCTGCAACCCCGGCGGCAGCCAGTGGGAGTACGCATGGGGCGTCGAGAACCCCGGCTACCAAGGCACCGCCAAGCACGGGCCGTTCGGCGGCTACTTCGAGGGCGCGGGCGACGCGCACGTGTATCCCGCCACGCCCCACACGCCCGAGATCGAGGCCGGCATCCGCAACCTGGGCAGCGACTCGAAACCCGTGTTCCTCTCCGAATACGGTATCGGCAGCCTGATGAATGCGATCCGCGAGCTGCGCCACTACGAACAGCACGGCGCCAACCCCGAGTGGGACGACTTCAAATTCCTCCGGCAGACCGAAGAAAAGCTCACCGCCGACTGGAAACGGTTCGGCATGGAAGGGGTCTATGCCTTTCCGGAGGACATGCTCCGCGCGAGCCAACAACTGCATTGCCGCCAACGGCTGTTGGGCTTCGATCTGATCCGGTCGAACCCGAAGATCTGCGGGTTCAATCTCACCGGGCTGTTGGACCACGGCTACACGGGCGAGGGGCTCTGGACATTCTGGCGCGAGTTCAAGCCCGGCATCGCCGAGGCCCTCCAGGACGGCTGGGCGCCGTTGCGCTGGTGCCTGTTCGCCGCGCCGATGCACGGCTACGTGGGCCGGCCCTTCAAGCTCGAAGCGATCCTGGCCAACGAGGACGTGCTCGCCCCGGGAACCTACCCGGTGCGGCTCCGCGTGGTCGGGCCCCACGGCATCGCGTGGGAGGAGAAGCGGGAAGTCGTGATTGCCGCGCCGGCGCCCGGCGAGGACGGTCCCTTGGCCATTCCCGTCTTCTCCGGCGAAGTGACGCTTCCCGGCCCGCCCGGGCAATACCTCTTCGCCGCCACGATGGAGCGCGGCGGGGCGCCGGCGGGTGGACGGTTGACCTTCCATCTGAGCCAGTTGCCCGCCGCGACGCCGATCGAGGTGGTGGTTTCGCAGGTCGACGCCCGCGTGCAGGAGTGGCTGAAGACGCGGGGCCTGCGCGTCACGGCCCTGAAGCCGGCCCAGGCCGCAACGCGCCAGGTGATCCTGGTCGGAGACTGGAGCGAAGCCAACACGCAGCCGGAAACGAGGAAGGACGTGCTGGATCGCGTGGCCCGGGGAAGCGTCGCGGTCTTCCTCGAACCGGGCGCCTTCAAGAAGGGCAAGGACGAGGTGGGCTGGCTGCCGCTGAAGAACCCGGGACGCCTGACCCATTTCCACGACTGGCTCTACCACAAGGAATGCGTTGCCAAGAGGCACCCGCTCTTCGACGGCTTGCAGCCGGCGGGCGTCATGGACTGGGATTACTACGGGCCCGTCATCAGCAGGCGGTTCTTTGAAGGACAGGACGCCGAGGACGTCGCGGCGGCGGCGTTTGCGATTTGCCACAGCAGCCCGCCCGACGGATATGCCGCCGGCGCCATGCTCGGCGTTCACTCGTTGGGCGAGGGCAAGATCCTCTTGAACACGTTCAACATCCTCGGCAACGTCGACAAACACCCGGCGGCCGACAGGCTGCTGCTGAACATGATCGCCCACGCCGCGCGCTTGGTGGCGGCACCCTCCGCCCCCAAACCCTGAGGCGGTGCGAACATCCTCCCCTCTCCCGTTCGACGGGAGAGGGGCCGGGGGTGAGGGCGTCCCGAACCTGCGCAGGCAAGCCACTCGGCCCACCGGTCTCGCCGCCGAACGGCCCTCACCCCAATTGACCTTCAGAGAAGTAATGCAACACAGAGAACTCCGAGCCGGGCCGTGTCGGCCCGGAACGCCGGGGCGGCACGCCCCGGCTCTGAAATGCGATGTTGCATTACTTCTCTGAAGGTCAATAGACCGTCCCGGTCAGGTCCTCCGGGCCGGTGGAGATCATCCAGGAGAGCCCTTTGGCGGGAACAAACGACTCACGCACGAAACCCCGGTTCGGCACCTGGCGCAGTTCCCACTCCATGCGCCCCGGGTACACGCGGAAGACGCGGTAGGCATTGGGCCACTCCGTGAACGCCGGGTTCACGAGGTGGGCAATCCCGTCTTTCTGGTTGTACTCGTTCCAATGGGCGTGCCCGCAGAGCACGGCCGCCACGTTGGGGGCCTGACGAAGCACCTTCAGCACCTCGCCGTCGGTGGCCGGGGCCGGCAGCTTATAGCCGCAGGAAGAGAGGCCGCCCCGGTAGACCATCGGGTAATGCCAGATGACCAGGGTGGGCGTCTTCGGGTCGCGGGCGAGTTCCTGCCTCAGCCATCGGATCTGCTCCGGCTTGATGCCGATTCCGGCCGAGTCCGAGGCGTCGTAGTGGTCCACGAAGCTACCGGTCTGTGATTTCCAATGCGAGCCGTCGAGCACAATGAGCCGCAGGGGCGGTTTGTGGATCACGTAGTCTGTCTTTCCGCCGGGGAAGAGTTCGGGGCACAGCGACAGGGCATCGGGCCGCGAAGTCGCCAGATACGCGTCGTGGTTCCCGATGCAGCCGTACACCGGCAAGCCGCTGCCGCGGCATACGGCGCCGAGGGTCTCAAACTGCGCGCGCGTCCCACTGTCGGTCATGTCGCCCGCGATCACGGCGAACGCGATCCCCTCGCGCTTCAGGGCGGCCAGCGTCGCGGCCAGTTCCTCCTTGGCGAGTCCGTCGAGCTTGGTGTTCATCCAGACGTGACGTCCCGACGAAAGGTGCGTGTCGGACAACAGGGCGAACTGGTAGCACGGCGTCTCGACCGGGCGGGTCAGTGCCCGGAGATGCAACTGCCGGAAGGTGCCGGCCGGCCGCATGTGAGGGCCGGCGACCGTCAGGTAGTGGCGTCCGGCGGGCAGCAGCCACGTGGCGAGCGGCACGTCGTCCGGCGGCCGCGTGCCGGTGACATAGAGGGGCTTGGGCAGGTCCAACGCGAAGGTCAGCAGGCCGTCGGGCGGGATGACCATCTGGTCGCCGCTCGGACGCGACGGCGTGCGGGCCTGGAAGCTCTCCACCATCGCGCCCGCGCTGGCTTGAAGCGTGAGATCCGCCCCGGCCGAGAGCGTCGTGACCTTCCGATCGGCCGCCGCGTGCAGGGTGCGGACGAGTGGGGGATAGGTCTCGATCGGCGGGTCCGGCAACATGGTCTTCCGAAGCACCACGTCGTCGAACCAACTCTCCGTGGTGCAGGACATGGCCATCATGACCTCGCGGTCCGTGGGCCGCCACTCCTTGCCGCGAAGGGTGCCCACCAGGTGGACCCACTGGCCCGCCCTGCTCCCGGAAACCAGGGCCTTCGTATGCCGCTGCTTGCCGTCGCCGGCCGAGATGTAGAGACGTGCGGCGTCCGGAGCCCCGGCATAGACCCAGGCGGAGAACTCGTAGTCCGACTTCCGATCCACAACGCCGTCGAGACGGAAATACGCGCCCCCGCTTCGGCCGGCAGGCGTCACGCGGAGCGAATGCGCGCCGCCGTGGGCCCGCGCCGTGTCGGCCGCGTAGGTGGCCTGGTAGGTATGGAACTTGGGGATCTGCCCTTCAAAGCCTTCGGAGAGGACCGTTGCTGCCGGGGACGTCGGGGACTGGCCCTGCGCCCAGCCTGCCGCGGTGAGCCAGGCGGTGCAGCATACAACGAAGGCTGGGATGCGTATCGCGAGTCCAACGATTCTCCTGGGCATGGCGGGCTCCGTGGTGTGGCGTGGTGAGCGAACGAACCGCACGGGAACGGACTGCCGCCCCATCCGGCCGCTAAGGATCAGCCAACGAACAACGGTCGGGATTGGGTGGCATGCTCTCACGACGCGAAGCATCGGGTGGGCATGGAAGCCGCCACGACGGCCTCCATGCCGACCCTCGGCTACGCCGAGTGACGGCATGCCACCCAAGCTGCCGAAGACGCCAGTTATTCCTTGCACGATCTTAACGCGCATCGCCCCTCCTAGGTAGTCCCACACTTGTGCACGGTCAAGAGCGAGCGGGATTTGATCGTCCGGGTCCTCAGGGGTACAATCGTCCTGCTTGGGCAACGGAGTCCTTCCTTCTTGCGTGAAGCAAAACGTCGGTCGTATCACGTTCGAGGACAATCCAATGACGCTCGTAAAACATCTGCCACTGCTTATTCTCCTTGTTTCCTGGGGCGGGTCGGCTCGCGCCGATGAACCGGCCACGCCGTTTCAGACCGATGCGCGTGGAAATCCTCCGTCCACGGCGCCGGTCGTCGCCCCGTGGCGAACGGTGACGCTCGATGCGGAGTACGGCGGCTACTGGCTGGTGGCCGGCGACGTGGACGGCGACGGCGAGATCGAGCTGGTCTCCGCCAAGAACTACGACCGCAACGACAACCACTTCACCTCGTCGGTGGCGGTTCAGAAGCTCGACGGCACTATCCTCTGGCGCTGGGGGGATGCGAAACTGGGGCGCCGCAAACTCCATCACGACGTGGCATGTCAGATCCACGACCTGGACCACAACGGCACGCTCGAAGTCGTTCTCGCCGGCGACCGGCAGTTGATCGTCCTCGACGGGCGATCCGGCAGGCCGGTCCGCAGCTTCCCCATCGAGCAGCATGCCAGCGATTGCGTTGCCTTCGCCGATTTGTCGGGCAAGGGCTGGCCGTCGGAGATCCTGGTCAAGACGCGGTACGGGCAGATCTGGGCCTATTCAGCCGAGGGGAAATTGCTCTGGACCGTCAAGGACCCCGGCGCCTACCGGACCGCGCATCAACCCCTTCCCGTCGATCTGGACGGCGACGGCCGGGACGAGATCCTGGCGGGCTACGCGGCCCTCAACTCCGACGGCTCCGTGCGCTGGGTCTTCGAGGCGGAGAAGGGCCGGAAGAACGGCGGGCACGCGGACTGCTGGCGGGTCGTGCGCCTGGCCCGGCGTCCGGAAGAGACGCGGCTCGCCATGACGATGTGCGGCGGCAATGCCCTGGTCATGACCGACGGGGCGGGCCGAATGATCTGGCGCAAGACCGGGCATCACTACGAATCGGTCGACGTGGGCGAGGTCCGCGGCGACGTGCCCGGCCTGGAACTGGTCGTCGATGTCGACCACTTGCCCGCCCCTCCCATGCCGCTTTGCCTGTTCGACGAGCGGGGCAACCAGCTCGGCCAGATCGACACGGACGAGACCCGCCATCACATCCTCGTCGATTGGGACGGCGACGGGCTTCTGGAGATCGGTTCCGCCCTGCCGCGGGGGCTCTTCGACGGTCGAGGCCGCCGCGTCTGCACCTTCGCGGTGGCCACAGGCGAATCCCCGATGCTGATGGCCGACGTCGATCTCACCGGCCACGGCATGCGCGATGTGTTGCTGACGACCGTCAAGGATAGCGTTTACAAGGCGTACGTCTATCGAAACCCAACCGCGGGCCCCCCAAGCCGGAAACGCCCGGCAGGAACGGGACTCAATTACACCCTGTACTGATCGCACGGTTGCTGGCTTGGGTGGCATGCCGTCACTCGGCGAAGCCGAGGGTCGGCATGGAGGAGAATCAGGTCATGGAAAAGCCACGGCGTACGGTCGCCCGCCGACAGTTCCTGAAGGCGATGTCTGCGGGTTGTGGAGGAGTGTTGGCCTGGCCCGGGTTGCCAATGTCTTCGGGCGGGGAGACGTTTCAACTCACCCCCGAGCACCAGAAGGCGGTCAACCGGCGTCGGCGGATCGTCGTCCAGTACGATTGCCACGGCCAGATCGGCGTCGACTTCGACCGGTGGATCGACTACCGGTTCCGCTTCGCCGACGAACCGGGCACGCAGATCGACGCCCTCTGGTGGGACCTCGGCCGGTTGGGCAACGTCGTCTATCCCAGCAAGCTCCTCAACCCGTTCGACGGTCACGAGGGGTTCAAGCGATGGCGCGACCAAGGCATCGACCTGGTGGGCCGTTTGGTGGCGGAGACCAGGCGGCGGAAGCTGGAGTGTTTCTGGCACCATCGGGTGAGCGAAGTGGACCTGAGCCGCGACGGCAAAGGGGCCGCCTGGAAGGACCTGCCCGACCCGTTGAAGCAGGCGCATCCCGACTGGACGCTCCGGTGCTGGTGGGCGCACGGACTGTGGGACTTCAGCGTCGCCGCCGTGCGGCAGATCACGGTCGAGTCGCTCCGCGAGGTCGCCGAGCGCTATGATTTCGACGGCATCCAACTCGATTTCGCCCGGCACGTTCCCTGCCTCCCGCTGGGCCGCCAGTGGGAGCTTCGCCATCACGTAACCGACCTGGTACGTGGCGTCCGGCGCATGCTCCTGGAGGTCGAGCGGAAGCGCGGGCGGCCCTTCCTGCTGGCGGCCAAGGTGCCGCGGAACCTGAAGGGCTGCCGGATCGACGGGTTCGACGTCGAGGTCTGGGCGGCCGAGAACCTGGTCGATCTCTTCACGCTCGGTTCCCGCTCCATGGAGGTCGATGTGGCCGCGTTCCGCCGCATCACGGCCGGGCGCGACATCAAGCTCCAGCCGTGCTTCGACGACCACCACACGACCGACGGCTACCGCTTCGCGCCGATCGAGGTGCTGCGGGGCGTCTTTGCCGACTGGTGGCAGCAGGGGGCCGACAGCGTCTGCACGTTCAACTGGTCGAACGCCCCGCCCGAGGCGCAGCGACAATTCGGCGACGATTATCTCCCCGGCCCCATCGCCCATCAACAGGCGTATCAGGAGGTCGGCAGTCTCGGCACGATGCAGTTCAAGGACAAGGTGTTTGCGGTCGAGCGCCGTGGCGGCTACCCGTGGGCCGAAGGCTACTTCAATCGGAACGACGACGCCCCGCTGCCGGCCCCACTCCCCCGCGGCGGCCGGGGCGCGGAGTTCCGGCTTCGCGTGAGCGACGACTTGCCGGCGTGCGCCGGCCGGGTCCAGGGCGTGCGGTTGCGGACGGTGTGGTTCGGGGCGAGCGACGACGAGGTGGTCGAAGCGACGCTGAACGGCCATCCGCTTCCGCTTCTGGCCCGCGATCCGAACTGGAAGGACCCGCAGATCTTCTCGCCCCGGCCGCAGCCCGCCTCCGGCGGGACCGGGCAGTACAAGGTAAATCCCCGCCAGCGGCTCCTGCGCCTGGATTTCACGCTGGACCCGCGCATCTGCCGGCAAGGCGAGAACCTCGTACGCCTCCGCCTTACGGGACAGCCCAGCCAGCCGGCCGGGAGCGGGATCGCCCTGGAGAAGCTGGAAGCACAGGTGCAGTACACCGGGTCACAATGACCGCGAGACGGGCCCTCAGGATCGGCCAGGAAATAGATGGCATCTTCGGCAGCTTGGGTGGCATGCCGTCACTCGGCGCAGCCGAGGGTCGGCATGGAGGCCCACATGGCGGCTTCCATGCTCACCCGACGCTTCGCGTCGTGAGAG
>Ga0067045_1028570_pt1 | contig 30969 bp, 30 predicted proteins | sample TerdegcTABiofilm_FD_59184 | JGI IMG/M metagenome (GOLD analysis project Ga0067045, IMG submission 59184) | Combined Assembly of (Gp0054472, Gp0054536) Wastewater bioreactor microbial communities from Singapore -Terephthalate degrading...
TGAAGCGGAAGCGAAAAGGCAAACCGCCAAAGAACCTGAAAAAATGTCGGCTCGAACTTTATTTTGGCCAGAAGCGGGCTTTTCTTATTTTCCTTGATTGATTTTATTTTATTTGTTATCATTATATTGAAAGTAGAATCTGTTAATACTACAATAACATACTATCAAATTATTGAAAATATGGCAAGAGAAAATAACATTGGAGAAAATATAAAGAAATACCGCACGAAGCAAGGATTGTCGCAGGAAGATTTTGCCAAAAAATCCGGCGTCAAGTATACCACCCTAACCAAAATTGAAAGTGGAGTCATTAAAAAGCCTTCTGTTTTGGTTATGGCCAAAATTGCTAAGGCATTAGGTGTTAATATTGAGGAGTTAATAAAATAGAAACTATGGGAAATAACAAAATTATAAAAATTCTTCAGAATTTTTGGCCGAGAAACAAAGCAAAGGGTCTGCTGGCCCAGTCAATACTTGCAGGTGTGGTCGAGAAAAATTCTTTTGGTCCAAACAGCAAAAATAAATTTCTGCCCGGTTGTTGGTTATTAGCACCCAAAAATCTCGATTTCTTCAAATTCAGATTTTCTTTTTTTGTCCATCAATCCGTTATTTCGGAAAAACAAATAAAATCTATAAATTGCGAAGAACTTCTCGGCAATTTTTATAGACCCTTTCATGCAATTGCAGAATTTTTAAATAACGCAGGCATAGGTGTTATATATACGGTACCCTTTACAAAAGATGGAGACCTCCCATACACAGAAATAGAAAAAAGAAATTTTCAGAATATAGGTTGGATATTTTTTAGTTTTGAAAATGGCAATTTTGTAATCAAAAACCCTATTGAGTTTTTTAAGAAATGGAAAGGCGAAAAAGGGAGAGCGAGTTATGGTGGCAATTGGGATAAGGACGTTTTAGAGAACATAAGAGAATTAGATGAAAAAATATTAGTTAAATTACTACTCAATGAACTCTTCTATATAGGCTTTATTAAAAGCGTACTTAAAAAACCTCTTAATGATCCTTATGATGTTGACTCATTTTTGATGAGTATGTCTCAAAGATTTATTTTTCCCATGGAAATTAAGGAAAAATTTGCAGGAGAGAACCAACATGAGAAATTTTTTGGCATAGACGCAGGTCGTGTTATGATGTTACTGAGGCTTTGTCTCCCAAACGATGCAAATGCTATTTATTTGATCAGAGAATTGGATGATACAGGCACATTTATTGATTGGAAATATATAACTTTAAGCGACATTATTATGTCGGCAAGTTGGAATTTGCAAGCCGGTGGACCGGGTATGGGTGGACAAAGCACCCAAACTATCCGCTTGCCATATAACTATTTCAAAAAATTTGATGAGTCGGCTATTTCTGATGGAAATTTACAGATAATTGGAAATATGCCAAAAGATATAAAAAATCTTGCCAGAAATTTTGCTACAGAAATATCGCAAAAATTTTATAAATAACCATGAAAGACAACCCTATTAATTTTACTTTTATAGATCTCTTTGCTGGCATTGGAGGTATTAGATTGGGGTTTGAAAAAGCCGGAGCACGGTGTATATGGTCAAATGATTATGATAAATATTGTGGCATTACTTATGCTGCAAATTTTGGAGATAAAGATTTTGTGTTAGGCGATATTAGAAAAATTCCTTCTTCAGAAATTCCTGATTTTGATATATTATGCGCAGGTTTTCCATGTCAGCCCTTCTCTATAGCCGGTATTTCTAAAAAAAACAGCCTTGGTAGACCGAACGGCTTTGCGGACCAGACACAGGGAACTTTGTTTTACGAAATAGCAAGAATAATAAAAGATAAAAAACCAAAAGCATTCTTTTTGGAAAACGTAAAAAATCTTGAAAGACATGATAAGGGCAGGACCTTTTCTATAATAAAAGATACTTTGGAAAATTTAGGGTATTCTTTCTATTACAAGATAATAGATGCTAAAGCCGTTGTCCCGCAACACAGAGAAAGAATTTTTATGGTTGGTTTCCGGGATAGAAATTTAGATTTTTCTTTTCCAGAAATCCGGGATAAAAAACCGGCTATAAAGGACATACTTGAAGAAAATGTTCCGGAAAAATATACACTAACTAATCATCTTTGGAATTATTTACAGAATTATGCAGAAAAACATAGAGCAAAAGGGAATGGTTTCGGATTTGGTCTTGTAAATTTTAATAGTTATACCCGAACTTTATCAGCTAGATATCACAAAGACGGGAGCGAGATTTTAATTCCGCAGGACAGCAAGAACCCAAGAAAACTTACCCCTCGTGAATGTGCGAGGTTACAAGGTTTTCCAGATTCTTTCAAAATTCCTGTTTCTGACACACAAGCCTACAAACAATTTGGCAACGCCGTTGCTGTCCCGGTTATCGAACTTATTGCAAGGGAAATCATTAAGACTCTTTTAGAAAAACCGAAAAGAAAAACTCCTCATCTGATGCAACAGAAGATGGAATTTATTTTAACTCATTGATGATTTTTTGGCAGACTTTATCCGGATTTTCCCTTAATTCATGCTCCCAAATTCGCAGGATTTTCCAGCCAGTTTTTTTTAATAACTTATTAACCTCCTTATCTCTTTTAAGATTATTTTTGATTTTTTGGTTCCAAAATTCTATCCGACTCGTTGGTTTTACAAAACAAGAAGGACATTTATGCCAAAAACAACCGTCAATAAATATTGCTATTTTTTTGCGAGGGAAAACTATATCTGGTTTCCCGAAAATTTTGTAGTGAAGCCTGTAGCCGAATATCTTATTTTGTGAAAGTAATTTTCTTAAGACTAATTCTGGCCCAGTATCTTTGGATTTTATTTGAGCCATATTGTAACTTCTCTGTTTTTTTGTTAGCACATCAGTCATAGAGTTTATTTTATATTTCTGTTATAATTTTACTTGAAAAATCGGAATTCATAAAGATAAATTTGCCGCCAAAGAAAAACTTGAAATCGTCCTTTTCGCTTCCGCTTCAGGGCGAGGCGGGCGGAAAGGGGGTTCGGGGGGAATTCCGCCCGCCGAGCCCGTTAATGAAATCGGTTCGGATTTTTTCAAATACACACCGCCTATGTTTCTGCTGGTGGCTTACTTTATAAAGTAAGTAGGCTATAAGGTTGTGAATATGAAAGTAGTCGCGAAAAAGACTAGAAAGGAATTAAGAGAAAACAGTAATCCGAAAGTTAAGGAGAGTTTTCAGAGATTTTTTAAAGAAAAGGTGAAGTGTTATGGGGTGAGAACAGCAACGGTGGGTAAAATTGCCAAAAAATATTGGCAGGAAATCGAGAATTGGAACAAAAAAGAGATCTATCGATGTGTGAGGAATTGTTTCGGTCAGATTTTACTGAAGAGGCCTTTGTGGTAAGTTTTTGGGGGTCAAGTTTTAAAAAATTTCAAGAGAAAGAGGATTTGGTAATTTACCAAAGATGGATTGACAAATATATTAATAATTGGGCTAAATGTGATGGGTTTTGCAATCATACGGTAGGAGATTTAATAGATAAATTTGATGGTCAAGTGGAGAGTTTAAAGAAATGGGCGGTAAGTAAGAATTTGTGGATGAGACGGGCGGCGGCAGTGTCGTTAATTGTTCTGGCGAAAGACGGCAGATTCTTAAAAGAAGTGTTGGAGATTAGCCAAATACTGCTGGAGGATAAGGAAGATATGGTGCAGAAAGGTTACGGCGGTTACTAAAAGAGTCCAGCCGAAAACACCAAGATGAAATATTCAGTTGGGTGATGAAAAACAAAAAGAGAATGCCAAGAACGGCCTTAAGATGCGCGATCGAGTTGATGCCCAGGGGGTTGAAATTAAAAGCGATGGCAAAGTAGGTTAGAATGGGTTATGAAAACAAAGAAAACAGTGGTAGTAATTGGCGGCGGAGTGGCAGGGTTGGCAACGGCGGCATTGTTGGCAAAAGACGGTTATGAAGTAGAACTATTTGAAAAGAATAAAGAATTGGGAGGAAGGGGGCGAGTATGGGAAAAGAAAGGTTATCGTTTTGATATGGGTCCATCGTGGTATATGATGCCGGAAATTTTTGAAAAGTTTATGGAAAAAACGGGAAGAAGGTTGTCGGATTATTATGATTTATTAAGATTACCAGTTCACTACCGGGTGTTTTTTGACGGAGGGAGAAAATACGATGTTAGAAAGGAAAAAGAGAAAAATATTGAATTGTTTGAAAGAGCAGAAAAGGGGGCGGGCAAAAAACTAAGGGAATATTTGAATAGCGCCAGAGAAGTTTATGAAAAATCAATGGAAGAATTGGTTTACATGGACTATGATAATTGGCGAAGCCTACTGAAGCCGGAATTAATCCCCTACCTGATTAAATTTAATTTTTTGGAGACTTTTCACGATTATGTGGCAAAATTTTTTAGAAATAAAGATTTACAAAAAATAATTGAATTTACGACGGTTTTTTTGGGAGGGAGCCCATACAACACACCGGCGTTTTACCGGTTGATCAGTCACGCCGATTTCAATTTAGGAATTTGGTACCCTAAGGGAGGAATGGGAAAGATTTTTGAAATGCTGGAACGGGTGGCCAGGGAGGAAGGGGTGAAAATCCATAATTCTGCGGAAGTGGAGGAAATAACGGTTGAAAAAGGCAGAGCGAGGGGGGTGAAGGTGGCCGGAGAAATAGTGGCGGCAGAGATAGTGGTTTCCGGAGCGGATTATTGGTGGACAGAGACAAAATTGTTAAAAGAAGAATGGCGAAGTTTTAAAAAAGATTATTGGGAAAAGGCAGTTTTATCGCCCTCGGCGGTGGTAATTTATTTAGGGATTAAGGGAAGGATAAAAAATTTGGAACATCATAATTTGTATTTTTCAGACTGGTGGGAAAAGGGGTTCGAGGAGGTTTATAAGTCGGGAAGTTGGCCGGAAAAGCCATCCTATTATGTTCACATGCCATCAGCAACGGACAGAAGTGTTTGCCCTAAAAACGGTGAAAGTGTGATGATATTAATTCCGGTAGCAGCGGGTCTTGACGACAGCGATGAAATCAGAAAAAAAGTGGCAGAAAGGACTATTGTCCACTTGGAAAAAATTAGCGGAGAAAAAATAAGAGAAAGGGTTGAGGTGATGAGAATCTTTTCCCAGCGGGATTTTAAGAGTGATTATAATGCCTTGAAAGGGGCGGCTTTTGGGTTGGCACACACGTTGAGACAAACGGCAATTTTTAGACCAAGGAACCGAAGCAGAAAGGTAAAAAATTTATTTTATGCCGGACAATATACTAATCCGGGGGTGGGGGTACCGGTGGGAATAATCTCGGCGATGATTGTAGAAAAAATGATTAAAAGAGAAGGGCAAGGATGAGCACTTACGGTTGGATATTAATTTTGAGCTTATCGGTGCCGCTGGTATTTTTCTTTTATCCGAAGTTTGGGTTTTATAAAAAATTTTTTCGAGTATGGATGTCGGGGGTAATAGTGGCGGTACCGTTTTTGGTTTGGGATGTGGTGGCCACATTTAGGGGGGACTGGGGGTTTGTTGAAGGAATGGTGGGAGCAAAAAGGGTGGCGGGATTACCGGTGGAAGAAATATTGTTTTTTGGGGTGATTCCGTTTTGTTGTTTGTTTATTTGGTTATTAATGGAAAAATATTTGAAAGATAAGCGGTTTGATTTGCCGAGAAGAGTGGCTTGGGTGGCAAGTTTACTAGGAATAATTTTGTTAATAGTTTTTTGGGGGAAAAGTTACAGCGCAATGATGATAATCTGGTCGGGGATAACGGCGGCGATAGCGACAAGATTAGACAGGAAGATTTGGCGAAGCCGAAATTATTGGTGGTGGATAGGAATAACTATGATACCGTTTTTGGCGGTAAACGGAATATTAACTTATTTGCCGATAGTATGGTATTCCAGTCAGGCGATTACGGGGATTAGAATAATTTCGATTCCAATTGAAGATTTTTTGTACTCATGGAGTTTGTTGACTTTAAACCTGGTGGCATATAGGAAATTAAGTCGGTTATAATTGCATATGGCAAAAATATATGTGTTTCGACATGGACAATCGGAATTTAATTTGAGTAAAACTTTTACCGGGTGGCTAGATGTAAGACTGACACCATTAGGAGTAGAACAGGCAAGGCAGTTGGCAATAATGCTGAAGGATAAAAAGATTGATGTGGCAATACAGACGAGACTGTCGAGGGTGAAAGATACATTAAAAGAGGTGTTGGTATATCATCCGGAATGTAAAGAAATAATAACTGATGACAGAATGATTGAGAGGAGTTATGGGGATTTGGCGGGAAAATCCCACCAAGAAACGATTGAAAAATACGGACAAGAACAATTTGATAAATGGCACCGAGGTTGGAGCGATAGACCACCGGGGGGGGAAAGTTTTGCGGATGTGGAGGTGAGGGTAAAAGAGTTTGTGGATGATTTAAGGGAAAAGTATGGAGGAAAAGAGATGGGGATAGCAATTTCGGCCTCGGGAAATTCGATAAGACTGTTGAGAAAAATTATGGAAAATGCCAGCATAGAAGAAACTTGCGGATGGACAATTCCTTATGACCAGTATTTTGAATACGAAATTTAAGATTTAAGTTCTTCTTCAATCCGCATAAGGCGGTTGTATTTGCAGACGCGTTCGCCGCGGGTGGGGCCGACTTTGATATATTCACTGGCAACGGCAACGGCTAGGTCAACCATAAAAGTATCGTTAGTTTCTCCCCCGCCCCGATGAGAAGGGATGGTAATTAATCCGTACTTGTTGGCCAACAGGCAGCAATCAACGGTTTCAGTTAAAGTGCCGGCTTGATTTAATTTAATTAAAATGGCGGTGGCGGCTTTTTGATCAATGGCTTTTTGCCATAATTTGGTGTTAGTGACAGTTAAATCATCGGCAATAAGAGGAAACCGACCACCAATCCTTTCAACAAGTTTGGGCCAAGCATCCCAATCAAATTCGGAAAGCATGTCCTCCATGGTAGCGAAGGGGTATTTTTCGATCCAAGACAAGTAATAATTAATAAGCTGAAGAGAACTTAATGATTTGTTTTCCAGTTTTAAATTATATTTTTGGGTAGTTTCATCAAAAAACTCTGAAGCGGCGGCATCAAGAGAAAGGCCGGCATCTATTCCCGGTTGATAACCGGCAGATCGAATGGCTTCAAGGAGGTAGTCTAAAGGTTTTTCGTTAGAAGAAATCCCGCTAGGAGCAAAAGCACCTTCGTTGCCGACATTGGTAGAAAGGTTTTCCCTTTTAAGGATTTTCCTTAAGGCCTCATAAATTTCCATTTCCATCCTAACGTTGTCGGCGGCAGAATTATTTTTTAAGGCAGAGACCAAATATTCTTGCAAATCGGTAGTATTATCGGCGTGTTTGCCACCTTCGACCATAACCACCATGGGGCGAGGAAGAACCCAGGAATCCAGTTGAATATCAAAGGTTTTTCTTAAATACCGATAAAGAGGAATTTTTTGGGATTCGGCTTCGGCCCGGGCAGTTGCCAGAGAAACGCCAAGGATGGCATTAGCACCTAATTTAGACTTGTTTTCGGTACCATCAAGCTCAATCATTTTTTGGTCGATGAGACGTTGTTGGCTGGCATCAATGTCTTTTAGAATAGCGGCAATGCCGGTATTGATATGGTTGACGGCAGTCAACATGCCTTTGCCGTTATAACGGGCTTTATCCTGATCGAGCAGGACAGCGGCTTCCTTGCTGCCGGCGGAAACACCGTAGGAAACGGAGGCTTCGCCAACGGCCCCGTTTTCTAAAGTAACGGCGACTTCTAAACTAGGGGCGCCACCAGAGGCTAAAATTTCGCGGGCAAAAATCGCTTTTATTTTGGACATAGGTGAATTATAGACTATTACCCTCTTGACCAAAAGAAAGTAATGGATATAATATTAGCAGTCTCTAGGTTTGAGTGATAATTGTTAAATATTAAAGATTTTTTATGAATAAAATTACTAATATTATTCCAGTACCAGGTTATGTTTTAGTAAAACCGGAAAAACAGGAAAAAAGAACTTCTTCGGGGATTGTTTTACCGGATTCTCACGAAGATAAACCACAAGAAGGAGTGGTGTTGGCAGTGGGAGGGGCAATTTATCAGGATGGCAAAGAAGTAGCGGCGCCGTGCAAGGTAGGAGAAAAGGTGATATATCGAGAATGGGGAGGAAAGGAATACAAAAGCGGGGAAGAAGAACTACTTATTTTAAAATTTGACGATATTATGGCAATAGTTAAATAATTTATTAATTTTTAAAAAATTTACAAATTTTCAAAAAATATGGCAAAACAATTAAAATTCGGGCAAGAAGCCCGCCAGTCGCTTTTAGAAGGAATTAATGTTTTAGCGAATGCAGTGGTAACCACTTTGGGACCTAAGGGCCGCAATGTGGCGATTGATAAAAAATGGGGGGCGCCAACAGTAATTCATGACGGAGTATCGGTAGCCAAAGAGATTGAATTAAAAGACCCATACCAGAATATGGGAGCGCAATTAGTGAAAGAGGCGGCCAGCAAAACTAATGATATTGCCGGAGACGGAACGACGACAGCAACTTTGCTGACACAAGCAATTGCCAACAAAGGGTTTCAAAATGTAACTGCCGGATCTAACCCGATGATGATCAGAAAAGGATTGGAAAAAGGACTAAAGGTGGTATTGGACGAACTAGATAAGATGAAAGATAAAATTGAAATTTCGGATAAATCAAAAATTGAACAGGTGGCCACAATTTCGGCAGGAGACGAGGGTATCGGCAAGAAAATTGCCGAGGCGGTAGTCAAGGTAGGAAGAGATGGGTTAATCACGGCAGAAGAGGGTAAGGGACTAGAAATTGAGACAAAAGAGACCAGCGGAATGGAATTTGACCAAGGGTTTTTGTCTCCTTATTTTGCCACCAACATGGAAACCATGGAAGCGACAATCGAGAGACCTTATATCGTGATAACTGACAAAAAAATCAGTTCAATACAAGAAATTTTGCCGTTTTTAGAAAAGTTAGTAAAACTGACAAAAAATTTTGTGATTATTGCGGATGAGATTGAAGGCGAAGCATTGGCGACACTGGTAGTAAATAAATTAAGAGGAACGTTTAATGTACTGGCGGTAAAAGCGCCGGGTTTTGGCGACAGACGAAAAGCAATGCTGGAAGACATCGCTGTTTTAACCAATGGACGAGTAATTTCGGAGGACGTTGGAGCAAAATTTGACAGCATTGACCCAACAGAATATTGCGGCCAAGCAGATTCGGTAACGGCGGACAAAGACAAAACGAGGATTTTGGGAGGGATGGGGAATGAGGCTGATGTAAAAGCAAGGGTAGCGCAGCTGCGGGTACAGATGGAGAAAACAACGTCTGATTATGACAAGGAAAAACTGCAGGAAAGAATCGCAAAGCTGGTTGGCGGAGCCATAGTACTGGAGGTTGGCGGAGCAACAGAAGTGGAAATGAAAGAAAGGTTAGAAAGGGTCAAAGACGCGATTGATGCGACTAAAGCAGCGGTAGAAGAAGGAATTCTGCCGGGTGGAGGAGTAGCATTAATTAGGGCATCTTTGGCCTTGGACAAGATGGAGACGGAAACGGATGAAGAGAAAGTGGGGGTGAATATTTTGAAGTTTGCCCTAGAACAGCCATTAAGAAGGTTGGTACAGAATTCGGGCGAAGACAGCGGCTATATTTACAATAAGATAAAAGAGAAAGTAGGGGCAGACCCGAAAACTGACTATGGCTATAATGCGGCCACCGGAGAAATGGGCTCGATGATTAAATTTGGGATTTTGGATCCGGCAAAGGTGACGAAAACGGCGCTGATCAATGCGGTGTCGGTAGGAACAATGATATTGACAACCGACGTGGTGATTACCGATGCTCCGGAAAAAGCAAAAGCGGCTCCGGCAATGCCACAGGGCGGCATGGGCGGAATGGATGAGATGATGTAAATAAAAAAATGGATGGTCTGATAAACCCCCGCTAATGCGGGGGTTTTTGGTATGATTGGTTTATGAAAAAATATTTGGTGATTGGGTTGATTTTGACAGCAGGAATAACAATTTGGAATAAAAGAAATAAGGGGATAGTGGCAGTGGTAGTCCCCCACCATAATTATGTAAAGGAAATCAGACAAAAATATTTAGCGAAAATTAAAAAACAAAGACCGGAATTAAAAAGAATAATTATTATCGGACCGGACCATTTTGGGGTGCAACAAAACCGGATAAGTTATGCCAATGCGGATTGGAACTTAAGCAACGGAAGATTGGAGTTTGATAAGGAATTAGAGAGTGGACTTAGGACAGGCTTAGTTTTGGAAAATAATTGGGTAAAAAATGACCATACTATATATAATTTGGCGCCGGAGATTAAAAATTTGTGGCCGGAAGCAAAAATATTCCCGATATTGCTGGGTCAAAAAATTCCGGTGAAAAATTTAGATGGATTAGTGGAAAAAATAAGTAAGGTTTGCGGCAAAGATTGTTTATTAGTAGCATCGGTAGATTTTTCCCATTATTTGCCAGCGGCAGTAGCGGAAATACATGACATTAAGAGTATGAGGGTGCTGGAAAATTTGGAAATTGAAGAGGTGGAAAAATTAGAAGTGGATAGCCAGCAGGCTTTATATGTGTTGATGAGGTTTGCTGAAAATAAAGGAGCAAAAAGATGGCATATGTTTAGCCATACAAATACGGGGATAATGGAAAATAACCCAGAGATGGAGACGACGAGTCATGTGATAGGAGGGTACGGTAAGGGAATAGTTTTGGGGCGTGATAAATCACGCCCCTACACGTTTATGGTGAGTAAAAATACAGATTTTGAAAGGGATAAAAAAAGTTTGGGAGAAAGATTTTTTTATGGAGTAGACGGGATAAATGTGGATAAATTGCCGTTTGAATTAGGAGAAAATAAGGCGGTGTGGGGGGTAAGGAGAGGTAAAAAGGTGGAGCTGATAATAAGAGGATTGGAAATGAGAAATGGGGCAATGTATCTGTTGCCCGGCGATGATAGAATGAGTTATGGAGAGTAAAACAAAGAAAGAAAACAACGAAGCAGTGGTTAATCCCCTACCAGTGGTGTCACCGGTAGCGAAACCGACAGGAATAGTGATGGGGATAGTAATTGGGGTGTTGATGTGCAGTACGGCAGTGCTGGGATACACGGTGATAAGTAAAGCGAGAAGGGAGTCAAAACCCATGGTAGTAGTTCCAACAGGAGTACCGACGAGTATTCCGGTGGTGAATCCGACGATAGAAGAGGTGACACCAGCGGTTTCTTCCTCAGATACTCAACTTGGTCAAATTACCTGGTTGGTTAAACCGGTGAAAATAGACAATTTAAGTATCTTTAAGGAAAAAGAATCTGATCCTAATTTGTTTTGGGTTTATCGTTTATCAGAAGCCTCTTTTTATCAAGTAGCAAATTTATCAAATGGATCAAAATTAATTGATGTGATTATCCCCCTAGACGCTCCGACTCCAAATCCGGCGGTGGCCAGAATAATTCGGTCTCCGTCAGGGAAAATTACTGTTTTAAGGAAACATTCTATTGAAATTTCTGATGAAGATTTTTACAGTATTTGGTTGCCGAATGTGGCTTTTTCAGAAACTAAGCTAGTTGAGCTGACTTTGCCAGATATGATAAAAACCAATAATCTTGTTTTTAGTAAAAATTATAGTTCTGGTAAATTTTTTGATTCGATTTCTAATCCAAAAAAAATTGCTGATTCTGAATATGGAGAAATATATTCAAACATTGACTCGACGGACAGCTCTTCGGGTATTTCTTATCGATCAATATTCCTTAGGTCGAAAGATAATGTGATTAGTGACTATAGTTTGGTCGATACTTTTTTTAGCGAGGATAGGGTGCCAAATATTAAATGGTCAGACGGGAGTCAAAATAAGGCTGTTTTTAATCAGTTGGCTGTTCCTGGTTGTGGGGGTCCGGTGGGAGTTTCGATCATTAATCCGAGTGTTATTGGTGATAAGGTGGAATCTGGTATCACCAGTAATGGGATAAAAGTTTATAGAATTGACGATTCAAATAATCCGTTGATGATAAAGATCTACAATGATTATAAATCGAGTAGAACTGAAAATATTATTTCTTTGGAAGATTTTGCAGGAAAAAGGACTCATTTTATTTTTCAGGATAGCCTGGGTGATTGGCGAATATATATTGAAGAAAATTACATGCTTATGGCAGAATGTGGAAAGCCGGTGATATACTTGTACCCGGAAGAGGAAATGATGGTGAACGTGCGGGTTGGGGCGGAGATAAGAATAAGTGAACCGGAATGTGCGGAAAAGGGGTGGACAGTGTTGGCGAAACCAAACGGAGAATTAATATATCAGGGACAAAATTACCCGTATTTGTTCTGGGAAGGATTGGGGAAAGGAGTCTATCCAGATTATAGAAATAAAGGAACGGTGGTAAGTCAGGATAAATTGGTAGAAACAGTAAAATCACACTTAGGGCGGCTGGGTCTGAATGAAAAAGAAGCGGCAGATTTTATGGAATTCTGGCAGGATAAATTGCCGAAAACACCTTATGTGCGGTTAACATGGTTGATGACCGAAGAGATGGATAAATTGGCTCCCCTGGCCGTCAAGCCAAGGCCGGAAAGTTATATTAGGGTATTTTTGGAATTTGAAGGGCTGGAAAAACCAGTTAAGCTGATACCACAAAAATTGGCGGCACCAGAAAGAAAAGGATTTACACTAGTGGAATGGGGCGGATTGCTGATAAAAGAGCGGTGATTTTTGGTAAAATAGGCTAGGTTTATAAGAAGCGACCCGGTAGTAAAGCGGTTATACAGCGGTCTGCAAAACCGTTCAGGTGGGTTCAACTCCCACCCGGGTCTCAAGGCTTTATGGTTTAGGCCGAGCGCCACGAACTTTGATTCCGAGATCAGTGGCGCCACAATCGGGACAGACTAGCCTTCTTGGAGGAAAATGTTTATTGGTCGGATCCGGACATCGTCGACATTTGCGGCCCATAAGCCGATAAAGGGCTTCTTTGTTGCGCCAAGCACTAATGGGATTCATGGTTTTTGGAGAGAAGAAAAAGAAATAATAAAAAAATGGAAAATTGAAAAAAAACGGTAAGATAGAAAAATTGGCCGACGGCAAGAAGAAGGTGGCCGAAACGATAATAATCCCAAATAATGCGAGAGCTTAAATAAAAAATAGTGGGAGAAAAGAAAACAAAAGTGAGAAGAAAAATTTGGGATTTATCACGGGTAAAGGACAAGGTTTTGAGGGCAAGACGAGGGCTAGCGATCAGATGGTAGATGTTTGCCAGAAGAAGATAGGTTTGCCTGACGACGATAAGGAAGAGAAGGCGAAGAATTTTCATAGTTCCAATTGGCGGCAAATTGGCGTTTGGCACGAATTAGCCGAGACTCAACCGCTTTGACGCTAATTTTGAGGAAATGGGCAATTTCCTTGACCTTTTTGCCGTCTATATATTTAAGTCGGAGGATTTGATGATATCCTTTGTTTAGTTTTGCAAGAGTTTTTTTAATTTCTGTTTTTAACTCGTTCTTAAGACAATCACGTTCCGGCGTTAAAGACTCTGAAGCAATATTTTCAAAAACAGGATTTAAGGAAAAGAGAATGGTTTTAAGTTTTTTCTTGCGGTAATAATCAATAATTTTATGTTTGGCAATGGAACAGAGCCAACTAAACTCAGAGGATTGGTGTTTAAAACTGGAATAAGAAACAAAGGCGGCAAAGAAAATATCGTTGACCAGTTCGTCGACTACCCCGTCATCATCAATGCGGCGGGAAACAAATTTTTTGAGGCTAAAATAGTATTTTCGATAAAAGGCCAACACGGGTGGCTTAATTTATCATAAAATGATTAAGATGTGGAATAAATTTAGAAAACACCCTCTGGAAAAAGTATCGAAGGAATTGAGGCTGGATTTGCTGGAGATGATTTATGCGGCCGGAGGGGGACATATTGGAGGATCATTATCGTCACTGGACCTGATGGTGGCGGTTTATATGGGAAAAGCTTTTGATTTTAAAAAGGATCATTTTGTATTGTCAGCAGGGCATTTGGCGGGTGCTTTGTATGTAGTGTTAGCAAGGTTGGGTTATTTTCCAAGAAGCGAACTAAAAAATTACTCGGGTTTGGGGTCGAGATTACAAGGGCATGTATCGATTGATGTGCCGGGGGTGGAATATTCTTCGGGAAGTTTGGGACAGGGGTTGTCGTTTGCCAGCGGGTTGGCGCTGGGAGACAAAAAAAGGACGGTGGTCTGTTTGACAAGCGATGGAGAACATCAGGAAGGGCAGATTTGGGAGGCGGCAATGCTGGCGAGCAAATATAAACTGGGAAACCTAATCAATATTGTTGACGTGAATAATTATCAAATTGACGGATCAACGGATGAAATAATGCCGTTGGGAAAATTGGGGCAGAAATATATTAGCTTTGGCTGGACGGTAAAAAATGTTGATGGACATAATTTTTGGCAATTAACCAAGGTGTTAAAAAAGGCAAAGAATGATGAATATCCAACCTGCATATTGGCAAGAACGATTTTTGGGAAAGGGGTTTCGTTTATGCAATATGATTGGAGATACCATGATGTGAAAAAGTTAGAAGAGAGATTGTATTTAAGGGCGAAGGAGGAAATAAAAAATGGTTAGATCGATGAGGCAAACTTTTGGGGAGGCAGTCTATAAAATAGCCAAAAATAATCCAAGAATTTATGTGGTAAACGCGGATTTAAAATCGTCGCTGTTCCTGAACAAATTTGCGAGGAGGTATCCAAAAAGATTTATTGAATGCGGGGTGGCAGAACAAAATGCGGCGGGAGTAGCAGCGGGACTGGCAAAAACGGGCAAAACGGTATTTTTAACATCGTTTGCCTGTTTTTCGCCGGCAATTAATTGGGCGGCAATCAAACAATCAATTGCCTACAATAAGGCAGATGTAAAAATTGTGGGATCACACGCGGGGCTGATGAGCGGAGAGCTGGGGGCAACGCACCAGATGCTGGAGGACGTGGCATTAATGAGAACCATGCCCAATATGGAAGTGGTAGCCCCAATTGACGCAATAGAAACAGAAAAGGCAGTAAGGGTGTTGGCAAATAGCAGAAAACCAGCCTACTTGAGATTGGTAAGACCGGCGACCTTGACGTGGTTCCCAAGAAAATTATCAGTAGTGATTGGCAAGTCAGAAGTGTTAAAAAGGGGCAAAAAAATGACAATTTTGGGCTACGGACCGATTTTAGGGATGGTTTGGGATAAGGTAAAAGATAAAGATATTGAGCTAATTAATTGTTCATCTATCAAACCGCTGGACGAGGAGACGATTTTAAAGAGTGTGAAAAAGACGAAAAATTGTCTGGTGATAGAGGACCATCAAAAAAATGGGGGGGTGGGAGAAGCAATCGCCAGCCTGATTTTGAGAAAAGGGGTAAAATGTAAATTTAAACACTGGGGAGTGGAAGATAAGTTTGGAGAATCGTCAAGGGATTATAATGAACTGTGGAAAAAATACATATTAGTTAAAAGTTTGTAAAGTTCATAAAGTGGAAAGTTTAAAAGAAAGATTAATAAGATATAAGGCGGAAAAGAGGGCGATGGTGGCGTTTAATATTGACTGTTGGGAGATTTATCAAGCAGTGGAGGAGGTGGTGGGCGAAACAAAGATGCCGTGCATAGTGCAATTGTCGCCGGGGGAAGATGAGTTTGTAAAAGCAGAAAGATTGCTAATGCTGGTAAAAAAGGCAAGACTAGAAGGCTTGCCGATTTATACCAATATGGATCACGGAAAAGACATCAGAAGGCTGGAATTTTTAGCAAGGCTGGGTTTTGATATGGTGCATTTCGATGGATCGACTGCTGATTATGAATCAAACGTGAATCTAAGCCAGTATTTTATTAAGAAAATAAGGCCGATTAATCCGGAGATATTAGTAGAGGTGGAATTTAATAAAATTAAGACGGTTGGAGAATCAATAGATCCGGAGAGTTTAACCAAGCCAGAAGAGGCAAAAGATTTTATGGATAAAACCGAAGCTGATTTGTTAGCGGTATCGGTGGGAAATTTGCATGGGGCTAATGTAAATTCATTGGAGAGACTAAATTTGGAGTTGTTAGGAAAAATTGCCGGGATAATACCGGATAAACTATTAACGATGCACGGCGGATCAGGAATTGAAGAGGTTCAATTAAAAGAAGCAGTGGCGATGGGGATAGTAAAAATCAATGTAAATACTGATTTAAGGCTGGCATTTAGGAAAGGGATGGAAAAATCTTTGGCGGAAAATAAGAGTGAAAAGGTGTATGAGTGGATGAGGGGATCGGTGGAGGAAGTTAAAATGGTGGTGAGAGAGAGATTATTGAAATAAGACTAGTGACAAATAAATCCACCATTTTATGGATGGAGACCTAAGCTAGAAGGGTGAGACGTGTTAGTATAAATTGAATCAGCAGAAGTCAATATAAATTAGAAGATATTTTATCAATAAATGCCAACGTTTGACGTAATATCAATTGGAACAGCTACGGTAGATATCTTGGTAAAACCGGAAAAAATAACCTTAGAAGGAGAGTGGTTAAAAATTGAAAAATCGAGTAAAAACGAGATCGGAAAGTGGCTAATCAGTTCAGGAGGGGGAGCAAGCAACTCGGCGGTAGCATTTTCGAGATTAGGATTAAAAGCAAGTTGCGTGTCCCAAGTGGGAAAGGACTGGTTAAAAGAATATGTCTTTAAAGATTTGGACGAGGAAAAGGTGGACAGGAAAATGATAGTTTGTGGGAGGAAGGAGGGAACGGATTTTTCGGTGATATTGGTGGGACCAGACGGGAGCCGATCGATATTGGTAAAAAGGGGTAAAGAGAGGTTGGAAGAAAAAGATATTAAATGGGGAAAAATTAAAAGAACAAAATGGTTTTATATAAGTTCTTTAGAGGGTAACATAAATTTATTGGAAAAATTAATAGGAGTGGCAGAGGAAAATGAAATTAAAGTGGCACTTAATCCCGGGAATCGAGAATTGAAACAAAGGGTAGGACTGATTCCCCTATTGTCGCAGGTTGATTTTTTACTGTTAAACAAAAGCGAAGCAGAATTGTTAACAGAAAAAAGGATGAGAGAGGAGAGATTTTGGAAAAGATTAACAAGTTTTGGAGCAAAAATAACGGCAGTAACCAACGGCAGAAAAGGGGCACACGTAATAGGGGGAGGAAAACATATTTTTTCACCGATAATTAATACAAAGGCGATGGACGAAACCGGGGCAGGAGATGCTTTTGGGTCGGCAATGGTGGCGGGATTAATTTATGGACAAACGATGGAAGAGGCGCTGGGGTGGGGAATGAAGAATTCGGCGGCAGTAGTAGCGCAGTTAGGAGCAAAAGCGGGGTTATTAAGTTTGGGAAAAATAAAATGCTGCCGAAAGTAGAAAAGCCAAGCCAATTAAATTTAGTAGAGGGCTTGGACAAAGAAAAAAAAATTAAAAGGAAAAGACTGGTGGTAGCAGGGCTGTTGATGGTAACGGCGGGGTTAAGTTTGGGGTTTTGGGGTTATAGAAAGATAAAGCCAATACTGTCGGGCGGGATTAAGAGCAAAAGGGAGGCGGTGACTGAAGAAATAAAAATAAGATATGACCCGGAAAAAGAGATAGACAAAATAATTAAAAACAATCAAGAGAGATGGTATTTTTATGTAAAAAGCGAGGATTACGTGTGGTCAAGAAATTTTTCGGGAATAAACGTGGAGGAAGCAAGAAGAGAATTAGGCGAAATTAAAACTGGAGAAAGCAGATTAAAAGAAGGTTTGCCTCGAGGAATAAAAATACAAGAGAAAATGGCGGAGGGGGGAGACGGCTGGGAATTAAGGGCATTGGTGACTGTGCCAAACAAGGAGGTATTAATGGTGATTGGGGTAATGGAGACGGGCGAGAGAGAAAAAACAAGAGCATTAATCCCCTCTTTGGGGCAAGTATTATATTGGGCGGGAATACAGAATTAAGGATTGGGAGAAGGCGAGGGAGTAATTGAGGGGCAGGGAAGATTGTTTTGGGTGCCGGCAATAAAATATTCGGTACGGTCACAAACTTTGGCTTTAATGATGCCGGCGGGAACAGGCCAAGGTTTATTGGGAATATCTTTAACCATTTCTTTCATGAGACGCTGCCAGATAGGGGTGGCACCGGTGACACCGGAAGCAACCCAGCTCATAGGACTGGAATCGTTGTTGCCAACCCAAACGGCAACTAAATAATCCTGAGTCCAACCAAAACACCAATTATCTTTTAAATTGTTGGTGGTGCCGGTTTTGACGGCAACAGTGTGGTGGGGAATTTTAAGCCGGGAGTTTAACCCAAAAATGGGAGCACGAGCAGAATCATCACTTAAAACATCGTTGATAAGAAAAGCGAGCTGGGGGCTGATAAGTTCTTTTTCTTCGGGAAATTTGGTGATAATTGGTTCGCCTAGATAATTTTCGACTTTGAGAATGGGATTAAGTTCGACCTTTTTACCCATATTGGCAAAAATACTATAGGCAGAAGCGAGTTCGATCATTTTAACTTCGCCGGCACCAAGAGCTAAAGAAAGACCAAAACGGGAGCGGTCCTGCCAAGTAGTAATACCCATTTTTTGGGCAAGATCGATCAAATTGTCGACACCGTTTTCGTTTAGGAGTTTAACCGAAGGAATATTGAGAGAGGAGGCAAGGGCGGTACGGAGAGTGACAGGCCCCATATATTTGCCATTATAGTTTTGAGGGGTATAAGGTTTTTGGTTGGGGATGGAATAAGTTACGGGACTATCGTCAATAATGGTGGCCAGAGTTTTATTGCGGCTAAGAGCGAGGGTGTAGTTAATGGGTTTGATGGCGGAACCGGGTTGGCGAAGAGCGGTGGTAACGTTAAATTTACCATCAATATCGGCAGCAAAATAATCTTTGGAGCCGACCATGGCTAAAATATCGCCATTTTTAACATCGAGAATGAGGGCGGCACCGTTGGTGATGTGGAGATTTTTGACTTTATCAACTTCTTCTTTAACAATTTTTTGGGCAAAGTTTTGAAGAGAAAGATCGAGGGTGGTGGTAACGGTTAAGCCTTGACGGTCGAAATTAGTAAAACCGTATTTTTGGATTAAGTAGTCTTTGATATAGAAAACAAAATGGGGGGCTTGAATATCCAGCTTCTCTTTTTTGATCTCGACGGGAATGGATTTTAATTCAACAGCTTTTGGTTGGCTAATAAATCCGGCTTTTTCCATTTCGTCGATAACATGCAGGCGGCGAAGAAGAGCAAACTCGGGATTAGGACCATAGGGAGAATAGGAACTTGGGGCGGCGGGCAGACCAGCTAAAAAAGTAGCTTCAGGGGTATTAATTTCCCAAGCATTTTTGCCAAAATATTTTAAAGAGGCTTCCTGAACACCATAAGTTTCACCACCATAAGAAACTTGATTAAAATAACGTTCAAGAATTTCGTTTTTGGAAAGTTTGAGCTCAAGAAGGAGGGTTAGAACGAATTCTTTGGCCTTTCTTTGCCAAGTTTTTTCGTTAGTTAAAAAAACATTTTTAACCAACTGCTGAGTGATAGTGGAGCCGCCACGAAGCTGGCCGTCACTGTCCCGCTTAAAAAGGTTATAGCGAATGGCATTGGCGAGACCCCGAAAAGAGATACCATGATGATAATAGAAATCCTTATCTTCAATGGCGATGGTGGCCCAGATAAGAGACTGGGGGATTTTGCTAAAGGGAATCCAGGTGCGATTTTCGTTGTCGTAAAATTTGTAGAGAAGAGCGCCATTTCGGTCGAAAATTTTGGTGGACATGGCGGGCGGAATGTAAATTTGGTTGACATTGGGCAGATTGGTAAGAACCTGCTGATAGAGCCAAATAGCAGAAAGAGAAAGAGAAAACATCAAGATGGTAAAAAAGAGATAAAACCAATTAAAACCAATAGCGAGAATCGCTTTTATAATCCAAAGAATTGGCCGACCGATGAAAATGAGTAGTTTCTTGATAAGTTATTTTAAGGGATGTAGCGAGGCGGCGCACCGGTGGGATGAGGACAATCAAAACAATACCAGAGATTAGTGATATCTTTGACAGAAGGGTGTTCCTGCCATTCGACGTTAGGAAAAGTGCTACCTTCGTCAACTGGTTGGCCGGTGTCTTTGTTGATAAGGAGAGAATTTTTTAAGGGCAACTTAAGTTGGGGAAGAAATTGGGCATTAAAATATTCATAATGAGTATCACAACCCTCGTCGGGAGGGAGCTGGCCAGTGAGGTTGCAGACATTTAAGCCAATAATGCCAGAGGGAATGGCCGGGAGCCTTTTGGGCTTATCGGCTAAAAGATGCGTCATAATTTTATGCCAAACAGGGGCAGCGCCGGTGGTGCCAGAAACGAGACCACTCATCCGGGTATTATTATTATTACCAACCCAGGTAACGACAACATAATCGGGAGTATAGCCAATGGTCCAATTGTCACGAAGGTCATTGGTAGTGCCGGTTTTGACAGCCACTTCGGGATGGCCTTTGATATTAAGCAAAGAGGAGGCTCCAAAAACCGGAGAACGGGCGCCGTCATCAGAGAGGATCTGTTGGATTAAGAAGCTGGTTTCGCGAGAGAGACGGCGTTCGCCAGGAAGATAGGTATATTTCTCGAGAACCTGGCCGGATTTATCCTGGACTTCAAGGATGGAATGAAGATCCTGACGAATACCCATATTGGCAAAGACGCCAAAAGCAGTGGCCATGTCCATCATAGTGACCTCGCCGCCGCCAAGAGTTAGGGAGAGACCATAACTTTTCGGGTCTTTAAAGGTGCTGATACCCATAGCCGAAGCAGAAGCAATAAAAGTATCCAGACCATTAAGCTTTAAAACTTTTACAGCGGGAACATTGAGGGAGTTAGCCAGAGCACTCCGGATAGTTTGGACACCGAAATAGCGATAAGCGTAGTTGGTAGGACAATAGAGTTTAAAAGCAGTAAAACAAGAAGGTTCATCAATGACGATGGAAGCCGGGGTAATCTTGCCTAATTCTAAAGCGACAGCATAATTAAGCGGTTTGATCGCAGAACCGGGCTGGCGAAGGGAGGTAACGACATTAAAATTGCCCTCGATGTCGGTGGCAAAATAATCTTTGGAGCCAACCATGGCCAAAATCTGGCCGGTTTTGGGCTGGGTGACGAGAGCGGCGCCGTTAGTAACATTGTATTTGGTTAATTTGCCGGTTTCGGAAGCAATAACGGTTTGGGCGTAAGATTGGAGATCTAAATCGAGAGTGGTGGTAATTTTTAAACCACCTTGGTTGACCAAATCTGAACCATATTTGTCGACAAGCTGCTGTTTAACATAGAAAACAAAATGGGGTGAGCGGATTTGGTTTTTGACATAGGAATAATCAAGGGGAAAGTTTAGAGCCTCGTCTTTTTGCTGCTGGTTGACATAACCCAGCTCAAAGAGACGGTCAAGAACAAGGCGCTGACGGTTTTTGGCGGCTTCAGGGTTGGTATAGGGAGAATAACGACTGGGGCTGCTGGGAAGACCAGCAAGAAGGGCGGATTCGGCAAGATTCAGGTCTTTTAAATCTTTGTTAAAAATAGCCTTGGCGGCAGTTTTGACACCCCAAATATTACCGCCATAGGGAGTTTGATTGAAATACATTTCGAGGATTTGGTCTTTTGAATAAAGAATTTCGGTACCAATAGTAAGAATAGCTTCCTTAATTTTGCGAACAAGAGTCCGCTCTTGGGAAAGAAGAGCATTTTTGACCAACTGCTGGGTGATAGTGGAGCCACCCTGAAGGCGCTTTCGAAAAAGAATATTATAGAGGGCCCGCAGAATACCTTTGGGGTCGAAACCAAAATGGCGGTAAAAATTACTGTCTTCAATAGCAAGAGTGGCTTGGATGAGGGTTTGGGGGACTTCGCTTAAAGAGGCGGAGAGGCGACGCTGGTCGCCATAAAATTCGTAGAGCAAACGATGGTGGCGATCAAAAACCTGTGATGATTCGGGAAATTCTTTGGTGGAAAGGACGGCAGGACTGGGTATTTCCCGAATAAATAAGAGAAAAAGGAGGAAAGGAATAAGGAGGAGGAGGAGAAGAAAAATACTCCGGCGAAAACGGCGCTTATTCCCACTGATTTTCTTTGGCGGTTTTCTGGCTTTGGTTCCAGTCATCGAGTGAGTTAATTATGGCCTGAAAGGCAGAGGTGTCAAGATCAAAAACGGAGGAATGAGGCTCAAGGACTTGAGAGTAAGCGAAACCAGCCTTAAAGATTTCATTTTTAAGATCAAGGAGGCGATGGCGGTTATCGGCAGTTTGGACGATAGAATCGAGGCTGGTTTGGGCTTGTCGAAGAAGATTAACCCCTTCTTGGGCGGCTTCGAGGGCGGCTTTGGGTTGATTGTTGGCAAAGAGGAGCCGGGATTCAGAAATTTTTTTATCAGCAAAAAGAAGGATGAGCTTAGATTTGCTTAAAGGATCACGGGTAAGAGTTAACCAGAGCCAATCACGGAGTCTTTTGAAACCGTAGAAAGGATGAGTGGGGAGAGTGTTAACTTCGGGAAGCTTATAGGTGGCTTCCTCGGTTTGGCCGTCACGATAAACAATGGTGAAGCTGATAGGATCCTTTTTGATTTCTTTTTGAGAATTGTCGGTGGCAACAATTTCCAGACTCGCCCGGGTGAGGGAAAGGAAAAGAACTAAAAAACCCAAGAGAGCAAAAAGGAGCCGCGGGGCAGCGAACTTAAAAAACATGGTGGTGTTTATTATTATACCCTAATTCGGCGTGGATGAAAAAAAGCTTGCCTAAGATTAATAACCTCCCCTGACATTTTTCTTTTCATGTAAAGAAACTGCCCGAAAAAACAAATTAAATTAGCGAGTTTTTTGAGCATAGCCAGTGGCAAGATATTTTTTAATCCAGTTATTTTTTAATAAAAATTTTTTATAGGTATGGTTTTGGTCTATTAAGGTTATCAACATAATAGCATCCATGGCGTTTCGCAAATTTTGTTTTGATTTGGGTAATTTTAACCCCGATTCGTCTAACCACAAATTAAAGCAGAGTTGGTCTGGTTCTTCTTTTTGGCCTTTTTTCCTGATATTTTCTTTTCTTAAGAGCCAGTAGACCTTTAGCCGGGTCAACCACAGGGTATCTTTCCGGGTGATAATAAAGAAATCAATATCGTCATCGGGTTTTGGCTTACCAACAGCAACTGATCCGGTTAGGCCAACCATTAGGATATCGGAAATTTGAGAGATTTTTTGAGAGATTTGCCTGGCTTTTTGAAATTTATCAGCAAAAAAACGATTTGTTGAATGGCGAAAGACGGGATAGGCGGCTTTAATGTTTCGATAGACTTGCGAAGAAATTATTCTTTCGGCCATCTGTTGGCTTGATAATTTGGTAGCATACTTAGCAAAATATTCTTCGGTTCTTTTTATGGCTTTTTGAGGTTTGACCATGATGAGTTTTATCTCCAGCGAGATTTTTTAAACAAGGCTGCTATTATATAAATAACAAAAGATTAATATTTTTTCTAAATAAAAAGGGAGCTAAAAGCTATGGAAACAAATACAGAAAAAAAAGAACAGAGTCCATTGACAGTTGAGGAAAGAATAAAAAATTTAAGTAAATTGGCACAAGAGGCAAGGGGTTGCTGTGAAACAAAAGGGGATGAGTTAATTAGAGAAGAGACAGAACGTTTGGCAAATCGTGTGTTGTCTACAACGCCAGACGGAAGTCATTTAGTACTACCGCTGTTGTGCGCAGGGGCGTTAGGTGATAACGGGAATTCAGTTGCTTTGAATGTAGATTACCTTGAGCGTGTTTTGAGAAAATTAGAAGTGCTTGAAGAGGATGAAAATTTGGCTAACTGGTCTCCTTTTTGGGATCGTGAATTAAAACCAAAAGAGGGAAACTACCAGTATAGAAGCGGCACTTTTTTTATAGGAATACCTGAAAAATATCGGGTAGTAGATACCTGCTATGGCCCGAGGGTTAAAGGAGTTTATGTGTCGCTAAACAAAGCGGCGCTGAGACTATTAACGGCGGGGCAAGGTAATAATCTTACAAGCATGCCAGTGGCTTATCTCCATGAGAATTTATAATTGGGGTATAGGTGTGAAAAGAAGTTAAAAAATGGTTAAAGAGAGGGTTTTTTGGACGACGGATTGTTATATAATATAGGTTGTGGATAAAAAATCCCGTATCTATCGGATTTGGGAAATGATACCCGGGGCACTAGCGTGGTCGGTGATCTTTTTTCCAATATGGGGGGCGGTAATAATACCAAAAGCGGTGGCTTATTTTGTAATCGCTTTTTTGGTTTACTGGATGTATTTGTCGTTTAAATCAGCAATACTAGCGACAATAGGCTATTTTAAAATCCGGAAGGCAGAGGCAACTGATTGGGAAGGGTTGGGAAAAAAGATAGGTGAAAAAATAAGCCATGTGGTAATAATTTCGTCATACAAGGAACCTTTGGAAATAATCGAAATGGCAGTGGGAAGTTTATCTAAACAGGTGGGGATAGATTTGAAAAAGATACACGTGGTGATTGGGCAAGAAGAACGGGCGGGCAAGGAAAATAACCAGAAAACAGTCGAATATTTTGGAAAAAAATATAAAGGAGTTTTTGGGTCGCTGACTTTTACGGAGCATCCGGCAAATATTCCGGGCGAGATAGCGGGAAAACATACAAACGAGAGATGGGCGGCCCAACAATTTAAATTACAAATGAAGAGGCTGGGATTGCGAATGGCAAACTGCACCCTAACAAGTTGCGATGTAGATACTGTGTTTCACCCGAAGTATTTCAGCGCTTTGACATATAAGTTTGCGACTGATCCAAAGAGGTATTTAAAGTTTTGGCAGTCGCCAATATTTTGGCATCACAATATTAACGAAGTACCGGCACCAATCAGGATAGTGGGGACAATGGGAAATATAATCCACATTGCCCACATCCAAGAACCGGACGGACTGTTTTTTAATTATTCCTGCTACTCGAGCTCTTATAAGTTAATAGACTCGGTGGGTTATTGGGATCCGGATATGATTCCAGAGGATTGGCATATATTTTTACAGACTTTTTTTGCGACCGGGGGAAAAACGACAGTGGAACCGATTTTTTTGCCGACAATAGTAGACGCGCCGAGCGGAAAAACTTATATGGCGGCGTTAAAGAACCGCTACAACCAATGCGTGAGACACGCCTGGGGGGCAGTAGATATACCTTATGCAATTGAACAAGCACGGGCGCATAAAGAAATACCGCTAATTACCAGAGCTTTAAGGGTTTTTAAGTTAATTCAGACACATATAGTTTGGTCAAGCAACTGGTTTGTGCTAACACTGGGAACTTCGATGCCGGTAATTTTGAACCCAAGGTTTTTTCAGACAACGATCGGCTATAACCTGCCAAGAATTTCAAATATAATTTTGACCATTTGCCTGCTTCCTCTGACACTGCTAATTATTTTAGATTGGATCCTGCGGCCAAAAGAACAAAAGAGCGGAAAATGGACGGTAGTAAAAAATATAATCCAATGGCCGCTGATGCCAATGGCAACGCTGGTGATGTCGGTATTGCCGGGACTGCATTCGCATACCAGATTGATGTTAGGAAAAAGATTAGAGTATAAGACGACGATTAAAAAATAATTTTCAATTTACAATTTTCGAGTTTTCAATGAAAAAAAAGAAGAGATTATTCTGGAAGCTGGATGATGTTTTGCCGGTAGAAAAATTTGAGGAAATGTATGCCGAAGTAGAGAATGATTTGGAAAAAGTAAAAAGGTATTTGGGAGAATTGAGACCGGGGATGAGCAAAAAAAAATTTAGAGAAGTGATGATGTTTTTGGAAGATTTGGGAGAAAAATTAAGCAGGCTGGAATATTTGCCGGCACTGATGGAAGCAACGAATTATAAGGACAGAAAGGCAAAATTATTAAAAGCCAAGGCGAGAGATTTAGGAGTAAGGGCAACAGAGGAGCTAATCAAGATCGATTTGTGGATCAAAAAGACTTTGGATGACAAGAATGCCAAAAGATTATTTGGGGCGGTGTCGGAATTGAAAGACAAATTGTGGTATGCAAGAAAATCAGCGAAGTTTACTTTGGAAGAAAAGGAAGAAAAAATAATCAGCAATAAAGACGCAAATGGGAACAGGGCCCTGTTAGACCTAAGAACGTTGATAGAGACTGAATTTGAATATGATTTTTTGGGAAAGCATTTAAAGTCGCAAGCGGAAATATTAAATTATGTACATTCAGGCAAAGCGGAGGAGAGAAAGGAAGCATACGAAGTGTTTTTGGGGACACAAAAAAAGAATTTAGAAAAGTTTTTTTTGGTATTCCAGGCAGTAGTCAAAGACTGGGATTACGAAACCAGATTGAGGGGATATAAATCCCCTATTTCGGCAAGAAACTGGGGAAACAGAATCCCAGATGAGGCAGTGGAAAGTTTATTGGAAGTATGCAGGGAGAAAAGAGGTATTTTTCAGAAATATTTTAGATTGAAGGCAAAGGAGTTGGGAGTAAAGAAGTTGAACAGATACGATTTGTACGCGCCAATCAGCCAAAGGCCTGAAAGCCTGAAAGCCAAAAGTTTTGAAAAGGCGAGGGAGGAAATTTTAGAGATATTTGAGGAGTTTAGTCCGAAATGGGGGGAATATGGGAGAAAGATTTTTGATGATGAGCACGTGGATTCACACCCGTCGGGGGTAAAAGAACCGGGGGCATTTTGCGCCACAGTCAGCCCAAAAATTAGCCCTTATATAATGCTAAACCACACCGGAAGCAGAAGAGATATGATGACGATTGCCCATGAATTAGGACATGGAATCCATAGTTTGTATGCCAATAAACACTGGCCGTCAGTACAGCAGGCTCCGTTACCGCTGGCGGAAACAGCGTCGACTTTGGGAGAAATGCTGGTGTTTGAAAAGATGGTGGAGAAGGAAAAAGATGAAAAAACCAGAAAGTCACTTCTGATGGAGAGAATGGATGAGACGTATGCGACGATTTTAAGACAAAATTATTTTATAGAATTTGAAATAAGGGCGCACGAGGCAGTGAAGAAAGGAATCGACAGTGAAGGATTGTCGGATTTGTATATGGAGACGTTAAAAGAACAATTTGGAAACAGCGTGACAATCCCGAAAATATTCAGATATGAATGGAGTTATATACCGCATATGGTGAACACGCCGTTTTACTGTTATGCCTATAATTTTGGAGAATTGTTGAGTTACGCGCTGTATGAGAAATACAAAGAAGAAGGGAAAGGTTTTGTGCCAAAAATTGAGAAAATTTTGGAAGCCGGCGGAGCAGAAGATCCGGATAAGATATTGAAAGAAGTGGGGATCGACATGAGTTCAAAGGATTTTTGGAGAAAGAGTTGGGAAGTGGTGGAGAGATGGGTCAGGAAATTTTTTTAAATATTTGACCTAATTCGTTCCAGCCTACTAAAGAATTATCTTGGATGACTTGAGTTTGCTTGCCACCATATACAAGAAAGCCGTGGGATTGAGGGTTAAGGTATTTTTTCCAGTAAGCAAACTCGTCAAAAAAACTTGGGCTATAGGTGGTTGAAGATTTTATTTCGACGGGAAGCAGTCTGTCGCCGGTATCAACCACTAGGTCCATTTCGTGACCATGATTGTCGCGATAAAAATATAGTTTGGCTGATTTGCCGGTTTCATTAATTTCTTTTTTAAATTCTGAAATAACAAAATTTTCAAAGATACTACCAATACCAAAATGATTAATCAGTTCTTTGGTTGAGGAGATATTTAGAAGCGAACAGAGAACCCCAGTATCATAAAAAAACACTTTAGGAGATTTGATCATTCTTTTACCGATATTTTTGTAATAAGGTTGAAGGCGATAGACAATAAAACTAGCTTCCAGGATAGATAACCAATCTTCGGCGGTGTTTGGCGAAATGCCGGTATCGTTGGCTAGGGAAGAAAAGTTGACTACCTGTCCTACCCTACCGGCTATCAGGCTAATGAATTTTTGAAACTGCGATAAATTCTGGATGTTTTTTATTAGCCTGGCGTCGCGTTCAATGTAAGTGGCGATATATTGATTGTAATAAAGATTCGGTTCAACCTCCCGACTATAAACTGCGGGATAAAAACCAGTGAGTATCTGAGAATAATAATCTGGTAAAGCAAGATTATTTTGTTTTAATTCCGTTAAACTGAACGGGAAGATAGATTGATAGGCGGCCCGACCGGCAAGTGATTGGGAAATTTTTTCTGAAATCAGTAAGTTCTGGGAACCGCTGATAATAATAGAACCCATGTTTTGAAGGGCATCAACATGGGTTTGAATGTAGGAAAGCAGATCGGGTAGGCGTTGGACCTCATCAATGATTATTTTGTGAGGATTGTCTTTAAAAAATTGTTTTGGGTCATCAGCAATTAATTGCCGAGTAGAAGGATTTTCTAGATTGAAATAGGAATAATTAGAAAAATGGTGCTGAAGAAAGGTGGTTTTGCCTGATTGACGAGGCCCGGTAACACAAATAACAGGAAAACCTTTTTGGAGACGGTTGATTTTGGTGGAAATACGACGCGAATAATACATGCCTTTTAAGATAACACGATCTGTACGATTTTGCAATCGGAATGCGAAGTTGTACGGGATCCAAAGCTAAGATGGTGGGTTTATGGGCTGACGGTAGACAAAATAGGTTTTTGAGGCGGCGGAGAGGTGGGCCAGGGAGTTGAAAGTGGAAAGTTTATAAAGTTGAAAGTAAATGAGTAGAAGAAAGATATATGAATAGGTTTCGGAATTAGGAAGAGGTGGTGGAGAGGTGGATAACGGAATTGGAGAGATGATAGAATGAGGGAATGAAGGCGTATTTGTTTGTGGATGGGACGAATTTGTATGCGGCACAGTATGAAATGTTCGGACCGAAAAGGTATTTGGATTTTCAAAAACTGATTGACCAGTTGGAAACAAAAACCGGCGATGAATTTGAGGCAATTTATTTTTATGCTTCTTATTCTCCCAGACCAAAAAAGTTGACCAAATACGTGAAGGATTATTTAAAAAATGAGGCAATGTTTTATAAAGCAGTGAATAAAACCAAGAAGGTTTTGTTTTTTAAAGGATACCGGTCACCGACCAGCGGGAAAGAGAAGGAGGTAGACGTAAAACTGACGGCTGATTTGGTCAGTTTTGCTTTTGAAGACAAATATAAAAAGATGTTTTTAATGACGGGTGATGCAGATTTTTTACAGGCGCTGTTTGCCATAAGATCATTAGAAAAAGAAATCGGAATAATATCGATGGAAAATAAAATAATGCATAAGGGGGCTTTTTATTTTCCGACAATAGTGATTGATCTGGTACCAAATGAACTGAAATTGAAAACTCATCCAAAACAAAAAATTAGGGTGGTAAAGATAGAAAAAGAAAGGGTAGTAATAAAAATCCCCCCGATGCAAGCATCGAGGGTAGGTTGAGATGATTATAACATGATTTCGGCTTTAAGAAGAAGGGAAAAAGTTGGGAGGTGGTGGAGAGGTGGATGGGAGAGTTGTAGGTTTCGGTCCGACGTGACGTCGGACCTCATCAGTTCCAAAATGGAAGACCTACCCAAACCAACTTGCCGCGATTTTCACCCCATGGTGAAATGCAAGTTGGTTGGTGCCAAGAGAGCGCTTCGGAGACTGAAGAAAGTGAGATCCGTAATAATGGACCAGATTTCTTTTTGTCTGGAAAAGCGCTCCCCTGCCTCCATGGCTCGGTTTCCCGATAACTGGCCCGATTTGGGACAGATTAACACCATGGAGGAAGGAAGCGAATATTTAGCTGTGAACCGTCGAGTAAAAGTCCCAACCCATGGGAACTCCTACGATTAGGAATTGTTCGTCTGTGCCAGCACGAACGAAGACGACGGTTTGGAAGCCTTGGCCCCGCAAAAGGATTTGCACCCAATTCCAGAAAGGGCTGATGTCGTATGACACCTTTGCCCTTTCTAGTGGGACAATTTCCTTCTCATGAGGATCTTCGTTGAATGGATCCCCGAAGGGCCAGGTGGTTTTCAGGAACAAAGTTCCTCCTGGACCGGAGAGAATGACTCTCCCGTGAAAGGCCCAGTTTATCCAGACCCAAGGCCGGGTGAACGCAAGCCAGGCTCCGAAAAGCCGGCTTTTGGGGATGTCTCCTACCGCTGAGAACCCAGCAGGGATCGAACGAAGTCGAGAGCGTGACCTGCTGGGCCGGCGACGAAAAAATGCCAGAGGAGGGCCCCCTGGCCTAGGAAGAAGATCACTAGACCGACCGTCTCGTCCTGAAACAAGACGAGGTAACTGGCGATGGCCAGAAGGAAGCACTCGAATCCCCAGAAAAGCAGGGGGCTCTTCTTGGCCGGAGAGGAGGAAGGAGACGACACTGTCTCCTTCTGTTGGCGCTCCTCCTGAGGCTTGGACGTGGTGGTTCGGGCTCGCCGGCGAGGGCGAGAGAAAAAGAGAATGACGCCGCCGACGATAGCCAGGGTCCATTTTTGATAACCTAGACCGAGGACAAGCACAGCCAGAAGCTCAACGAAGCAGATAGCGACAAAAGCAACGGTCTTAATGACCCGTTGCTCGTGCTCTGCCTTTGCCCGCCGGGCGGTCAGCATGGCCCGGATTGTTGGAGTCGGGTCGGGTCGTTGGGCTTCCGGGGCTTCACTCGGGCTTGGGTCTTTCTTTTTCTTCTCCCACTCATTGCTATCGTTCATTATTCACCTCCCGGGAGGGTGACACACTCCCCAGGAAGTGGATACTTCCCGTTCAGAACGCCGTGGGGCTCTTTGCCTAGGCCCCATGCCCAGATGTCACCCAGAGAGATGTTGGTCTCCTTAGGCTGGAGCTGAGACAGAGCCTCGGCGCGAGCCCACTCCGGGTATTTGGTCGCGATGACGGGGGATCCCAGAAAGTCCTGGGGTTGGATGACAATGACC
>Ga0067045_1028571_pt1 | contig 30937 bp, 23 predicted proteins | sample TerdegcTABiofilm_FD_59184 | JGI IMG/M metagenome (GOLD analysis project Ga0067045, IMG submission 59184) | Combined Assembly of (Gp0054472, Gp0054536) Wastewater bioreactor microbial communities from Singapore -Terephthalate degrading...
TCATATCAATTATTTTTTAAATTATTTGCGCAAATTTAGGATTGTACTTCGAGTACGGTAGCGCTATAAAAAACTGCCGGCTCGATTTTTATTTGTCTGTGTGTAATGCGTTTTCATGTAAATTTGTTTGCTGTACGAAATAATTTTTTAGCCATGAGAAACTACCGAATTATGTTGGTTTTATTGTTAGTGCATATTGTCTTTTATAAAGGTTTTGGTTTTAATCCCAAATATATTATAGGGTTACAAACGAGTTACATCAATTTTAAATCAGGAGTATTGCCCAACGGAATGATTTATAATATTGCCCCGAATCAAGATACTATTTGGCCTGGGGATACTATTGGAATTCAGGCGGGAAACCGCAGCACTTATCTTCGAATTAAAAATTTGCGGGGAACTCCTTCAAAACCAATAATCATTATTAATTATGGAGGCAAAGTAGTAATAAGCAACTTGAATGCTGGTGGTGCCATGTCTTTAAAAACCTGCAAAAATATCATACTTTCGGGAAATGGGGACCCGGAATGGGAGTATGGAATTAAATTAGATACAACTGCTTCTGGAACAGGTCTCTCACTTGACGAGCTAACCAGTGATGTCGAAGTCCATAATTTGGAAATTTGTCGTCAGGGCTTTGCCGGAATAATGGCCAAAACTGACCCCAATTGCGACCCGGGAACCTGGAGGGAGAACTTTTCTCTTGATAATTTGCATATTCATCACTGCTATATACATCATACCCAGGGAGAAGGTATGTATATTGGTTTTAGCGTCTATGGTCCAGTAACCCGTACCTGTGCCGGAAGCAGTATTACTGTCTTCGCTCATGAAGTGAAACATGTAAAAATACATGACAATAGGATAGAATGGACTGGTCTCGATGGTATTCAGATAGGTTGTGCCACCGAAGATATTTTGGTTTATGATAACCAAATCATCCGTACCGGATTTTTAGATAATTCCTATTCAAAGCATTATGGAATGGAGGGGATTTGTATTGGTGGCGGAAGTACAGGTTATTATTTTAACAATTTTATCAGCGATACTTATGGTAGCGGAATCAATGTTTTTGGTAAAGAAAATGTAATAGTTTTCAATAATGTAATTCTTAGGCCGGGTCGGCCCTCGAAATTGCCATGGTATCAGCATTTTGCTTATGGGATTTTTGCCGACGACCGAACAACCACCCCGGGCGCCTCTTTTTATTATTTAAGCAATACTATTGTAAGCCCACGGACTTCAGGCATTAAAATAATGTCAACCCAAAGCAAAAAGAATCGTATATACAACAATGTTGTGGTCGACCCGGCTACAAAGCATCAATTTGGTAATTATGGAAACAATTGGATGCAATCTTGTATCCAAATAAAATCGGGAGCAAGTGTTATAATTTCAGCTAATTATTATGATACAGTATATTATCCGTCTTATCATGGCTTGCCTGGCAACCTCGATCCGTATTTTGTGGATGCAGTTAATGGGAATTTTAGGTTGGTGAATGGTACACCCCTGGTTGACAATGGAATAGCTTTAGATACGGTTATTGGTTTGTCTTTCGATGGCGACAGTCTGCCCCGCCCTGAGGGGAGTGCCTGGGATATTGGTGCTTATGAATATCATCCACAACCTTCTTCTCCAGATAGTGGGAATAATGAGCCTCCGATTTATAAGCACGGAAAAAGTTTAATTAATAATGATGCAAATGACTGGAGGGTGGTACTTTCTATGGAAGGAGTATGGATTTTTCCACCCGATCGCAAAACTTTTTATTGCTCAGCCTTTTATGATTTGTACGGCCGACAAGTGGGATTTTGGGAAAAACTAACGGATGTGGTCATTCTTCCTCGTCCTGAGGGTTTGAATAACCAGGTTTTTTTAGTAGTAACGGAGCAGGCAGGTAAGCACCATACTGCAAAGCTGTTGTGCCTCTAATTATATCTATAAAAAAAGCCCCTTAAAAAAATAGGGGGCTTGCAGATTTTCGGCAAAACCGAAATACTCACTGACAATAGGTAAGTTCAACAATAAATCTTATTGGATCGAAAAACGGTTATTTCCTGCAGGTTCAATTTTTCCTTTGAATCGGTTGTAATGATAGTAAGTGCCGGGACGTTGATTTTTTAAATTGCGAAATACATATTCGTTCATAAGGTAATCGTATGTGTATGAGGCATATTTACGACCCAGGGCTTCAGCCATGTTGTAAATTTTTTCCAGGGTTAAAGGTTCTGTCCGTCGGTAGTGAACTATTCTTCCGTCATTTTCTTTTTGTCCAAAACCACTTTCCAGCAACTCATCACTTATATAGTTTTCGGCATATAACAGGCGATTGCTTGAAGGACGATTCAACCGGTCAATAGCAAACCAGGAGTGGAGAGAAATGGCTTGTAAATCTATATCTTTCTGGTAAACAGCATTATAGATAAATTGTTCGTCGATCAATCGAATTACAAATTCGCGCAGTTCCAGCTCGTGCATTTTCACAACAAACGAGTTCTCTTTAGGAGGACATTGTACGGAATCGGGACCATCCAGGCAAACTCTCAAACCCAACGCGCGGAGCTCATCCATATATGCATTTACAAAGCGGGTAAGGAAGGCAGAGTCGGAGACAGCCTTTAGAAACAAGGTATGGGCAAGTCGGGCAGAGTCGCGTTGTGTGGGCGTCAAATCCTCCAGGTTGTCGGTTGCACTTTTCTTTAAGTTGGTTTTTTCAAGGTAGCCTGCAGGGAGTAGGTAAATTGAGGTGTGTGTCGATGAACTCGATACAAAACCCTCGGCAAGCTGGCGGGAAGGACTACATGCATGAATTGCAAGAGCCAGCGTACTAATTATGATTAACTTAATCCATTTCATAGATTTTCTTCATGGGTTTTGGTGCGGTGAGATGCAATCATTTTACTGCAAAAATTTTGCCACAGCGAATAAAAAGTATTGCTCTTGTTAGTTTTTAATGTGCAGATGATTAGTTGTTTCATATTTAATTTAATAAAGTCAATGTGTATTATAAAAAGTGTCTATCTTTGCAAGCTTTTTCCGGATAATATTCAAAGCGCTGATTAATAAATTATTAATATTCAAAAGTTAAAAATGCCATTACAAAAATTACGTAACATCGGAATTGCAGCACACATTGATGCAGGAAAAACTACGACCACTGAGCGTATCCTTTATTTTACTGGTGTAAACCGTAAATTGGGAGAGGTTCATGATGGAGAAGCCACCACTGATTTTATGAAGCAGGAGCAGGAGAGAGGTATCACCATTGCCTCAGCGGCTATATCCTGCCAGTGGAAGGGCTATCCCATCAACCTTATTGATACTCCGGGGCATGTTGATTTTACTGTGGAAGTGGAGCGTTCGTTGAGGGTACTCGACGGTATGATTGCCGTTTTCTGTGCTGTAGGGGGAGTGGAGCCGCAAAGTGAAACAGTTTGGAATCAGGCCAATCGCTATAAAGTACCCCGTATTGCTTTTGTCAACAAGATGGACCGCCCGGGGGCCGATTTCGATGATGTCGTGCTTCATATGAACAAGTATCTCGACGCCAACGCAGTACCTTTTCAATTCCCCATCGGTATTGAAGATACTTTTGAAGGGATGATAGATCTGGTGGAAATGAAGGCTTATAATTTTAACGAGCGAGATACCATAGAAGTCCCCATTCCATCCGAATTAAAGGCAAAGGCGGAGGAAGCCAGGCGTTATCTCATTGAAAAACTGGCTGATTTTGATGAGGAGATTTTTGAAAAATTTGTTGAAGAACAGCCAGTGCCGGTTGAATTGATTAAAAAAGCAGCAAGGCATGCCACCCTTCACATGCTTATGACTCCTGTTTTTTGTGGGTCTGCCTATAAAAATAAAGGGATTCATCAATTGCTTGATGCTGTTATTGACTATTTACCCAGCCCGCTCGATATTGGTGCAGTCGTCGGTTATGATGTTGAAGATGAATCGAAAACGCACTCCAGGAATCCGAGTACTAAAGATCCATTTGCAGCCCTTGCTTTTAAAATTATATACGACCCCTATGTTGGTCAGCAAACTTTTGTGCGCATTTTCAGTGGAAAACTGACAACAGGCATGCAGGTTCAGAATACCACCAAAGACAAGCCTGAACGCATTGGCCGTATTATGCGCATTCATGCCAAGATGAGAGAAGATGTTACGGAGGCAGGCCCTGGTGATATTGTTGCTTTAGTGGGTTTGAAATATACTAAAACCGGTGACACCTTGTGCGATCCTGCTCATCCTATATTACTCGAATCCATTCACATTCCCCCTCCCGTTATAGATTTGAAGGTAACCCCGGCCAAGCGCGGCGACCGTCAGAAAATGGGAGAAGCGCTGCACAAACTGGCAAGCGAAGACCCTTCGTTTACCATGCGTTTTGATGAAGAAACCGAGGAAACCATAATTTCCGGCATGGGTGAGCTTCATCTTGAAATCATTCTCGATCGCCTGAAAGATGAATTTGGTGTAGATGTGGTAGTGGGCGAGCCTTCGGTAGCTTTCCGTGAAACCATTACCCGTGAGTCAGAGGCTGCTTATAAACACGTGAAGCAGACAGGGGGTAAGGGTCAGTATGCTCATGTAGTATTACGTATCGAGCCTAATGAAGGAAAAGGTTACGAGTTTGTAGATCGCATAAAAGGTGGAGTTATTCCTGCAGAATTTGTTCCCTCGGTCGATAAAGGTATTCGTCAAACGCTTGAAAAAGGTGTATTAGCCGGATTCCCTGTGGTTGATGTGAGGGTTATTCTGCTTGATGGTTCCTATCATCCGGTAGATTCCTCTGACTTTGCCTTCCAGACTTGTGCTTCTATTGCCTTTAAACAAGCTTTCGAAAAGGCTGCTCCGATTTTAAAAGAACCTGTAATGAAGATTGAAATTAACTCGCCCGACGATTATATCGGCAATGTGGTGAGTGACCTCAATAAACGCCGTGGTCGCATAGAATCTATGCGCCGTCACCGCAAAGGCTCTCAAAAAATCAATGGTTTTGTTCCTTTAATGGAAATGTTTGGCTATGCTACCCAACTGCGTAATATCAGTTCAGGGCGCGCAAACTATTCCATGGAATTCTATCAATACATGCCGCTTCCATCAGGTATGCAGGAAGAGGTCATCAAAAAAATCCGTGAGAAAAATCAGGAAAAGAATTAATCCTTTCCTTCTTTCCCCTGACCGGCAATTGGGCGAAATGACCCGGTTGCCGGTTTTTGTTTACCTATCGGGCATAGCTAAAATTGATTAAACTTGCATTTTTATATTGCTCACGTAAACTATTGATGTGGCATGTCGTTTTACGCTGATTTACACATTCATTCCCACTATAGCCTTGCTACCAGCAAAGATCTGACACCATCCTTCCTTTATTTGTGGGGAATGCGCAAAGGCATTAAGGTGATTGGTACAGGTGATTGTTTGCATCCGGGCTGGATGACGGAATTGAGAGAAAGCCTTGAGGAGGCCGGGGAAGGGGTATTCAGGTTGAAAGATATTGCTCTGCCTCATTCCCGGGTAAGCATACTCGGTGCAGAGGAGCCTCTGTTTTTATTGACAACCGAGATAAGCAATATTTATAAAAAGGGAGGAAGAGTACGCAAAGTGCATAATGTACTGCTTTTCCCTGATTTTGAGAGCGCCGAGCGATTGCAGCAAAAACTTCGTCTGTTGGGATTTAATCTCACCTCCGACGGAAGGCCGATTTTAGGGCTCGACAGTCGAAACCTATTGGAATTGGCGCTGGAAGTTAATCCTCAAATTACGCTGATCCCAGCCCATATTTGGACTCCCTGGTTTTCGGTACTTGGCGCTTCATCCGGCTTCGACAGTGTGGAGGAATGTTTTGAGGATCTGGTGAATCATATTCATACCCTGGAAACAGGGCTATCGAGCGATATACCCATGAATCGCCTGGTGGGGCGGCTCGATTCTTTCCATTTTGTAAGCAACAGCGATGCTCATTCTCCTGACCGACTGGGGCGAAATGCCAATATCTTTCATTGTAACCTGAATTACTATGATATGCTGGAGGCGCTCAGGAAAAAGGAAACAGAGACTGTGGATTTGTTTCCTCAGGAAGGGAAATACCATTTTGCAGGCCATCGGAAATGCGGTGTGAGCTTTAATCCTGCTGATGCTGCCCGTCATGGATATCTTTGTCCGGTATGTGGTAAGAAATTGACAGCCGGAGTGCTCGATCGCGTGGCTGTCCTGGCCGACCGTGAGCCTTTACAGGAGCATTTGCTGAGCCCGGCATTTCACTATATTATTCCATTGCCCGAATTGCTTGCCCAAATTCTGGGGGCAACTGAAAAATCAGGGAAAGTGCAGACGACTTATATGAATCTGCTTCAGCAGTTGGGCCCGGAACTGACAATCCTGCTTGATATACCCGAGGAAGAGATAGCCCGCAAAGGTGGACATACGCTGGCTACTGCAATTCGACGAATGAGGGCCAGAAGAGTATTCATCAAAGAAGGCTACGACGGAGAATATGGTATAATTCACGCTTTTGCTCCAGGTGAAGCCGAGTTTTTTTCTCAAAAAGATAAATTATTTGAAGTCGAGAGCTTGATGCAAGAACCCCCGGTTCGTCCCCTGGTAAGCTTTAACCCTCTTACTATTTCTGTTGCTCATGAAACAGCAATGGCTGCCGAAGGTGAGAGTATTTGGTTAAAAAAACTCGATGCAATGACCTCAGCTCAGGAACAAGCCATTATGCACAAGGAGGGTCCTGCCATAACGGTGGCAGGTCCGGGCTCAGGCAAGACTTATGTTTTGGTGAATCGTATTATTCGTTTGATTAAAAGTGGGTTGTGTCATCCTTCTGAAATACTGGCGATCACCTTTACTCTGAGGGCAGCCCGTGAAATAAAAGAACGTCTGCAGAAAGAACAAATACCTTGCAACGGTGCCGAAGGTGTTAAAACCGGAACCATCCATTCCCTCGGACTTGAAATAATCAGGGAAGCATTGCCGGATAAGAATTTTGTGCTCATCGACGAAAAAGGGAAAAAAGAACTTTTGAAATCGGTTCTGTCTACTCCTTATGGCCGAAGTAAGAATCTCCTCCAACAATTAGAGTTTTTCCGTAATGGAGTATTTATTGGCGAAATAGCACCCATGGCTCAAGCCTATCAGGAAAAGCTTAGGGAGCGAGGATTGCTCGATTATGAAGAGCTGGTATTGCTGGCCACCGAGATTCTTCAAAAAAATGAAACTTTGAGGATGACAATGCAGTCACGTTTCCGGCAGGTACTTGTCGATGAATTTCAAGACCTTAACCCGGCACAATATACTTTCATTCGTTTATTTGTTGGAAACGGTGGTAGTGCCCTTTTTGCTATTGGAGATCCGAATCAGGCAATATATCGATTCAGGGGATCATTACCTTATATTTTCGAAAAATTGCGAGAGGATTACCCAAATATTAAAGTTTACCGATTGAGTCATTCATATCGTTGTTCAAGACAGGTTCTTGAATCTGCTTCTGCTGTCCTCAATCAGGGAGAGCCTTTGCAAGGCTTATTTGATGCCGAAAAGGTAAAAATAGTAGATGCCCCCACTGATGCAGCAGAGGCTGAGTTTATTGCGCGAACCATTGATCAGGCGAGCGGAGGTACTCGTTTTTTTGCACGCGATAGCGGCGTGGTTGGCTCTGATGATCAGGCAGCTTTGTCTGATTTTGCAATATTATGCCGTACGGCACGGCAATTTCGGGCTATCATTAAAGCCCTCAATGATCATGGACTTCCCTGGCAAACGGGTTTTGGAGGTAATAATTGGCCCACTGATGAAATAACGGACGCCTTAAACTGGATTCGAAACCAACAGGGAGAAACAGTTAAAGATTTGTTGCATAAATATATAAGTGCTTCTGGATTAGATGTCAGGCAACAACCGGAGGTTTGGCAGCTAATTCTTGATATTGCAGCTACTTTCGGCAACGATGCAGCTGGGTTTGCGGATTTTGTATTACTAAGCGCCCCAAATGGCCTTTATGCCTCCGGGAAAAATGCTGTCTATGTGATGACCTTGCATGCCTCGAAGGGTCTTGAGTTTGACCATGTTTTTATTGCTGGTTGCGAAGATGGGCTTATACCTTACACTCTTTTTGACAGCCAGGTGTCTGATATTGAAGAAGAAAAGCGTCTGTTGTATGTTGGTATGACCCGTGCTCGTCGTAGCCTGTATCTGTTATTTGCTCGCCAGCGACATCTTTTTCATATGCAAATGAAAATGGAGCCCAGCCGTTTCTTGGCTAACTTGGGTGCGACGGTACAACGTCTATCGGCCTGCGAAAAGGAAGACAAAGGTGGCCGACAATTAAGATTGTTTTGAAGAGGGTATTAAACAACAATTTCTCCGATACCACGTTTGCAAAACATGTCAAAACGCCTTTGGGTTTTCATTGCTTTCGCCCTCATGATGCAGGTTGCGCTTTCCCAGCCCTCGGAATATAGCCTTTTTAGATCCGCAGCCTCCTGGCTTAATCCAGCCTTAACCGGTACCGGCCTGGAAACTTGGAAGCTTTCCGGATTGATGCAATCGCGCTCGGTTAATGATACCCTGAGCCATAGCAATCAACTTTGGGCAGTTGAGTATCGTTTTGATTTTTCAAGGGTTAAAAAGAGTTATGGACTGGTAATTGAGCGCCGCCATCCAATGTCACTGTCACTGGGTTTTTTTTCTGAGCGAAGAACTTCTGATTATCATTGGTATCCTTATCACCGTCTTGGTTTGGCTTTGAATGCTCAGGTGTTTTCTGAAAGTGGGCTTCATTTGCTGGCTTTGTCGGTAAGGCCGGTTTACTATACTGCAGCTGCTTATATCCCTGTATCATCAATTAGTCTTTCTCCTTTTACTGATAGTATATTGCCGGGTCATCCGCCGGAAAGATTTTTTACGGCCGATGCAGGTGTGGTTTTGGGTTTTTACAAGATGGACTGTTGGGCCGACGACCAGGCATACAGGTGGGAATTAGGCATGAGTGTACACAATGTTACCCTGGAGCAGCAGACCCAAAGGCCCGATGTACATCCGGGCAGGGAATATCTTTTTCATGCAGGTTCGTTAATAGAATTAAACAAAGCATGGGGCTGCGTGGCCAAAGGTATGTATATGCATTACGGAGAATCGTTTTATCAGGGGGGTATTAACCTAATCTATCGCCGACATATGTCACTATCCGATCGGTGGAGAGTGGGAATGGCATACCGCAGCAGCAGGCACCTCACACTTAGCGGAGGATTCAGGATTTATGGTACCTCAAGGCATACCCTTTCTGCCGACCTGGAATTATCTCATGATTTCCCTTTGAAAGAGAAAAACACCTTATGGCCATGGCACCGGCAAGCCTGGGAGATCAGTTTGATAATTAAACCTATAAAAAAATGTTGGGGGCTGGATAATTGCTCGGGCGATTACCAGTTTGAAACTTATTAAAAATAAAGCGGTAACAGCTAAAACCATTACCGCTTTATCCATAAAAACAATCAACTAATTAATTCTCATTGTTTTTCGATTTTAACCCCAAACCAAGGGAAAAGATTGTGCGGGATTCCTTTTTTTCTTCCTTCGGTTGTACCTGGGCCTTTATCGGGCGTGGGTGTCCATAAATTTCTTCGTAAATATCCTCGTATTTTTTATAAATGACAGCCCGGCGAAGTTTGAGTGTTGGACTTAGTTCACCCGTTTGTGGTGACCATTCATCTGCAACAATTCTAAATCGCTTGATTTGTTCATGAGGGCTTAATGTATTATTGACTTTTTCGACCTCCTTTTCAATTCGCCGAATAAGTTCCGGCTTGTTTACCAGGTCTTTATGGTCGTGATAGTGTATTTTATGTTTCGTTGCCCAGAAGTGCAGATGGTTAAAATTGGGCGAGATAAAAGCACTGGCAAATTTTTCATTTTCACCGATTACCATGATGTTTTCTATAAAAATAGATTCCTTGAATCGGTTTTCTATCAGCTGAGGTGCAATATACTTTCCTGCGGAAAGCTTAAAAATCTCCTTCTTGCGGTCAGTGATTTTCAGGAATTTGCCGTCTTCAATCACTCCTATATCACCTGTGTGAAAATATTCATCCTCGTCAATAACTTCTGTAGTGTATTCCGGATCTTTGTAATAGCCCATCATTACATTAGGCCCTTTGACCAAAATTTCTCCGTCTTCAGCGATTTTAACCTCAACACCCTCTAAAATGGGACCAACAGTCCCAAATTTAATGTTTGGCCAGCGATAGTGGCTAACAGCAATCACCGGGGATGTTTCAGTAAGGCCATAACCTTCCATTACTGGCAATCCTGCTGCCCAAAATACCCTGGCAAGCCTTGGTTGCAAGGCCGACCCCCCCGAAACGATTACTTTTACATTACCACCCAGCCCGGCGCGCCACTTGCTGAAAACCAGCTTATCTGCAATTTTAAGTTGAATGGCATAGAGCCATCCATTGGCATTGTTGAATTCGAATTTGTGGGCCAGATTGAGGGCCCAGAAAAATACGCCCTTTTTAAGTCCTTGCAGGTCTTTGCCTTTGGCTACAATGCGGTCGTAAACTTTTTCGAGAAGCCGCGGTACGGTAGTAAATCCATCTGCTTTGATCTCACGAAGATTGTCGGCGATGGTTCCCATATTTTCGGCATAATAGATACCAATGCCCAATGACTGGAAATGGTAATTCATCATGCGTTCGTATATATGGCAAAGGGGTAAGAAGCTCAGAACTTTATGATTGTGATTGAGCGGTTGCAGTTTAGCAGTGGCTAAAAAGTTTGAGACAATGTTACGATGACACAGCATAACCCCTTTAGGCATGCCCGTGGTACCACTGGTATAGATGATGGTAAAGAGGTCTTCCGGTGTAATGGAATTTTTGATTTCCTGCAATTTTGAATAGTGTTTTTCCCGACTTTCTTGTCCGGTTTCTATCACTTCCATCCAGTTGGGTACACCTTCAATATCGTTAAAAGTGTACAATGTCCTTATACCCGGGATTTCATCAACCACAGGTTTGATTTTTTGATAAAGGAGTTTGTCTCCAACAAAGACTGCCTTCGCTTCTGAGTGTTCCAGGATATATCGGTAATCGTCGGGGTTTAGGGTAGGATAGATGGGTACATGCACAAAACCTGCCTGGGCCAAACCCATATCCACAAAATTCCATTCCGGACGATTGGTGGTGATGGTAGCAATTTTATCGCCTTTCTGATAACCAAGCTCCATCAAACCCATGCTGAAGTTATCAGCAAATTCCCGATAATCGGTTGCGGAAAACAAAATCCATTGTCCGTTTCTTTTTGCGCCGAATACATCAGGCCGGGGATATTTCTCCATCCATTGGTCAATTAAATCAAAAGTACGTTTTATTTCCATCAAATAGGTATTTGGGGATAAACGGCTAAATATTAGTAGGTTAAAGTGTTGTGATTTTTTGCGGAAGGGCAAATTTAGCAGATAGTTATTGACCATATGGTTAAACAACCGGTTATTGTTAAAAAATGGGGTATATTCCCTGCGTTAAGTTGATAATCTGAAAAACTCTATTTATATTTGTTCCATAATTCAAAACGATGCAAGTGTAAACCTTAAAAATTAAAGCTTATGAAAATTACCATAGTGGGAACCGGATACGTAGGTCTCGTTACAGGTACCTGTTTTTCGGAAGTGGGTATCGATGTTACCTGCGTCGACATAGATGAGCAGAAGATTGAAAACTTGAAAAAGGGGATAATCCCGATTTATGAACCTGGTCTTGAACCCATGGTATTGCGAAATGTAGAAAAGGGGCGTCTGCATTTTTCAACAAGCCTGAAACAGGCCATAGATGAAGGTACTGATGTGATTTTTAGTGCAGTAGGCACTCCTCCGGATGAAGATGGTAGTGCTGATTTGAAATATGTGCTTGGAGTAGCCAGGGAGGTTGGCCAGCATATGAATGACTATGTTTTGATGGTTACCAAGAGTACGGTCCCTGTGGGCACAGCTGAAAAAGTAAGGACCGTTATCCAGGAAGAACTCGACAAACGAGGAGTTAAAATTCCTTTTGATGTAGCTTCAAACCCCGAGTTTTTGAAAGAGGGGGATGCAGTTAACGACTTTCTCAAACCCGACCGCATCGTTGTAGGTACCGATTCAGAGCGTGCCATAGAGATTTTTCAGCGATTGTATAAGCCGTTCACCCTTAACGGGCATCCGGTCATTTTCATGGATATTCCTTCGGCCGAAATGACTAAATATGCAGCTAATTCTATGTTGGCCACCAAAATCAGCTTTATGAATGATATAGCTAACCTTTGCGAAATTGTTGGAGCTGATGTTAATATGGTACGCAAAGGCATTGGCAGCGATAGTAGAATAGGCAAGAAATTTATCTATCCCGGCATTGGTTATGGCGGTAGTTGCTTCCCTAAAGATGTCAAAGCCCTTATTAAAACGGCTGAAGAAAATGGTTATAAACTGCGTGTGCTCAAAGCAGTTGAAGAAGTGAATGAAGACCAAAAATTGGTATTATTCAACAAGGTGAAAAAATACTTCAATGGCGATTTGAAAGGTAAGCAAATATGTATTTGGGGCCTTAGTTTTAAACCCCAAACCGACGATATGCGTGAGGCTCCATCTATAGTAATAATTAATCATTTGCTCGCTGAAGGCGCTAAGGTGAAAGCCTACGACCCGGTAGCAATGACAGAGGCTAAGCATCGTCATTTTGGCGATAAAATTGATTATGCAAAAGATCAGTACGATGCCGCCCTTGATGCTGATGCCCTCCTCCTGGTTACCGAATGGGCAGAATTTAAATTCCCCAACTTTGCCGTACTGAAAAAAATTATGCGTATACCTGTTATTTTCGATGGCCGAAACATTTATGATGCCAAAGAAGTAAAAGAAGCAGGATTTGACTATTTCTGCATAGGTATTGATACCACTCGTCGTTAACCAAAATCCAACAACCGGCCAGAGCCATCCTCGACTGTGGAGGAGCTCTGGCTTTATTTTTAAACCTTTAAGCCATGAAAAAGAAAATACTTGTTACCGGGGGAGCCGGATTTATTGGTTCGCATCTCTGTAAACGCTTACTGGATGACGGAAATGAAGTGATTTGCCTTGATAATTACTTTACAGGCTCTAAGGAAAATGTGGTGGAACTTATGAAAAACCCCTATTTTGAGCTTATCCGCCACGATGTTACGATGCCGTTTTTTATTGAGGTGGATGAAATTTATAACTTGGCTTGCCCCGCCTCACCAATACATTATCAGTATAACCCGATCAAAACCATCAAAACCTCGGTGATGGGAGCTGTTAATATGCTGGGATTAGCTAAACGTATCCGGGCAAAAATTTTGCAAGCCTCTACCAGTGAAGTTTACGGAGATCCGACCGTGCATCCTCAGAGCGAAGATTATTGGGGTCACGTAAACCCGATTGGTCCAAGAGCATGCTACGATGAAGGAAAACGTTGCGCTGAGGCCCTTTTTGTTAATTATCACAGGCAAAACAATGTTCGTATCAAAATCATGCGGATTTTTAATACTTATGGTCCCAACATGCATCCCAACGATGGAAGGGTGGTAAGTAATTTTATCGTGCAGGCATTACGAAACCAAGACATCACTATCTATGGGGATGGATCTCAAACCCGTTCTTTCCAGTATGTTGACGACCTCATCGAAGGGGCCATTCGTCTTATGGCTACCCCCGATGAATTTATCGGTCCCATTAACATTGGAAATCCTGGTGAGTTTACTATTCTTGAGTTGGCTGAAAAGGTTATTAAACTTACCGGAAGCAAATCTAAAATCGTATTTCTTCCCTTGCCATCCGACGATCCCAAACAACGTCAGCCTGATATTACCCTTGCGCGTAAGGTACTCAATTGGGAACCCAAAGTGCCGCTCGAAGAAGGTTTAAAACTCACCATCGACTATTTTCGTAAAATTATCAAATAACAGGGCTAGGATATATGAGTGCCAAAAGGGTTTTAGTAACCGGTGGTAATGGACAACTAGGGAATGAACTACGTCGCCTGGCTCAGGGAAAGCCAGACTGGGAGTTTGTATTCACTGATGTGGCAGAGCTCGATATTACCCAGTCCGAATCTATTGACGCTTTTACTGCACGCAGCAATTTTCAATGGATAGTAAACTGCGCTGCTTACACGGCTGTCGACAAAGCTGAGACCGAAAGAGAACTTGCCACGAAAATTAATGCCTTGGCTCCCGGAATTCTCGCTGATGCAGCCCGGAAAACCGGAGCTTCTCTTATCCATATAAGCACGGATTACGTTTTTAGCGGAACCCATCACAGGCCTTATAAACCCGAGGATCCTACAGGGCCGGAATCGTTTTATGGGAAAACCAAACTTCAGGGCGAAGATGCCATAAAAGCAGCCGGAGGTAATGCCTTCATTGTTCGAACGGCCTGGTTGTATTCTGAATTTGGAAATAATTTTGTGAAAACCATTTTGAAATATGGACGTGAAAGGGGTAAGCTTAATGTGGTGACCGATCAGATAGGTTCACCAACGTGGGCTGCCGACCTGGCTGCATTCATTGTTCATTTGATAGAAAATCATCAGCCCCAGGGAATTGAGGTTTTGCATTACACCAACGAGGGTGTCTGCTCATGGTACGATTTTGCCTGGTTTATCGTAAAATTAGCCAGAATTGAATGCACTATTCATCCCATTCCCACTGAGGCGTATCCTTTACCTGCCCCCCGACCTTTTTATAGCCTGCTCGACAAAAAGCAAACAATCCTGAGAACCGGCATAGATATTCCCCATTGGTATGAAAGCTTGAAAAAAGCTTTACCCTCCATTATTAAAAATCTTTAATTTCCCCTGAAAATTCTTTTTCATTCCTCGATTAACATCATTTTGTTTTTGAGTTCTATTGTTTTAGTAAAACTACCTAAACCCGAAAATCATGAATTACATTGATCCGGTAATACTTGAAAAAGCGAGGCCCTGGACACAGCCTCCCTTCGACGAAGAAACGCGAACCAGAGTACAATGGCTCATTGAAAACGACCCGGCAGAGCTTACCGAGTGCTTTTATCGCGACCTTGAATTCGGTACAGGTGGGTTAAGAGGTATAATGGGTGTAGGAACCAATCGAATGAATATATATACCGTGGGAATGGCTACCCAAGGTTTTGCCAACTATTTGAAGAAAAGTTTTCCTGCCGTGGAGCCTATCAAGGTGGTGATAGCTCATGATAGCCGCAACAATGGCCCACTCTTTGCCCAAACCACAGCCAACGTATTATCGGCTAACGGTATAAAGGTTTACCTTTTCGACGAACTTCGTCCAACACCTGAACTGTCTTTTGCTGTAAGATATCTGGGATGCCAGGGGGGCATTGTCATCACAGCATCGCACAACCCTAAGGAATACAATGGTTACAAAGCCTATTGGTCAGATGGAGGGCAACTTATTAGTCCCCACGATAAAAATGTGATTACCGAGGTAAATAAAATCCGCGGGATGGATGATGTGAAATTCACAGGCAAACCTGAGCTGATTGAAATTATAGGGGATGAAGTGGATAAAGCTTATATTGAGAATATTCGTAAGCTCTCACTTAATTCTGAACTTATCAAGAAGCATTCCGATATGAAAATCGTTTACACCCCCATTCATGGAACAGGGGTGAAACTTGCGCCAAGAGCCTTGAAGGCCTTCGGATTCAGCAATATTATCACTGTGGATGAACAAATGGTGGTTTCGGGTGATTTTCCCACAGTCCACAGCCCTAATCCTGAAGAACCTGCTGCCCTTGAACTGGCTATCCGGAAAGCCAAAGCCACAGGTGCTACCTTGCTCATGGGCACCGACCCCGATGGCGACCGTGTGGGTATTGCCGTCCAAAACGAAAATGGTGAATTTGTGCTGCTCAACGGCAATCAAACGGCTTCTTTGTTGATATACTACATTCTAAAAACCTGGAAAGAAAAAGGTTTGCTCAAGGGCAATGAGTTTATAGTTAAAACCATAGTAACTTCAGAGCTGTTGAGCGAAATTGCCAATAAGTTTGGAGTAGAAAGCTTCGATGTACTTACGGGTTTTAAATATATTGCAGATCTTATTCATCGGTTTGAGGGGCAAAAGACCTTCATTGCCGGAGGAGAAGAGAGTTATGGATATCTGGTTGGCGATTTTGTGAGAGACAAAGATGCCATAAGCAGCTGCGCTATGATAGCCGAAACTGCTGCCTGGGCCGCCGAACAGGGAAAATCTTTGTATCAACTGCTTAAAGAAATCTATTTGGAATTTGGTTTCTATAAAGAAACTTTGCTTTCACTAACTAAAAAAGGCAAGGCAGGGGCTGAAGAAATAAAACAAATGATGGAGAATTACCGCAACCACCCCCCTGTTGAATTGGGTGGAGTAAAAGTTTTGATTATTAAAGATTATCTTGATCAAAAAGAAACTAACCTTGAAACCTCAGAAGTGAAGCCCATTGATTTGCCCAAATCGGATGTTCTGCAGTTTTTCCTTATAGATGGAAGCAAGGTAACAGTACGTCCGTCAGGAACCGAGCCCAAAATTAAATTCTACTTTGGGGCCCGCACGCAGCTTGCTTCGCTCGATGCATTCGAAGCTACCGATGCAGCCCTCGATGCTAAGATTAAGGCTATTATTCGCGATATGGGTGCGGCTTGATTCTCAAGCTCAATATTACCCATTTTATTCCCCGCTTCTTTTACTTTTAGTACAGAAGCGGGGATTAACTTTGCATCCTGATGAATAAACCGATAATCTTTGGTCTAAAATCTTCTGCCCTTCTGCTGGTTGGGGTTATTATTTTTTTGTTGCCTGTTTCAATCAAAGGTCAGCAACTCAAGTGTTCCAGGATTATCAATGATACACTGCATCTTTGTCCCGGGACTCGGATTTTGATTGGCGAAAGGCAAATCAGAATTGCTGCCGACACCATAATTACCGGAAAAGATATTGCAAGAGTTTTTATTCTTAACGATCCATATGTTAGGTCCAAAGCGTTTTATGATTCATTGCGAAGTGCAGCTTCCAGAAGAGGTTGGTCGAAACTGGCCTATCAGCTTATTTTTCCCGAAAGTGGTGAGGTGAAACCTGAAGGACCTACCGAGGACATTATTCAACGTTTTACTCCTCATCAGGGTAAGCGCATACGGAGAATAAATGTTTTAATAAGTCTGCCTTTTGATACTTCGGGAGGGCTAAGGGGAGAAAACCGGCTCGGCAAACTTGGCAATTCTCTGCATCACCTGACACAAAAACAGGTAGTCAGACGAAATTTAATGTTTAGTGAAGGAGATATATTCAGTTCCCGGGTGGCAATCGAAAACGCGCAATTGTTGCGTGCACTGCCTTATTTTTCAGATGTTCGTATTATTCCGGTTGAGGTGCCGGGCGAACCCGATCAGGTAGATATTACAGTATGGGTAAGAGATGTTTTTTCTCTGGGTCTGGAAGTGTTTTTTGAGAGTGCCAGCCGTGTCAATTTCTCATTGTACGACCAAAATTTTGCCGGCCGTGGACATACCTTGTATTTTACCACAGCATGGCATACCGATCGGTCACCCAATATTCGTATACGCGATATCTACTACAATGTAGGGAATATCGGCAGTACCTTTATCCAGGCAGGAGTTTCCTATCTCAATGATGTCTATCACGAAAAAATAGGAGTGTGGGCTGGAAGAGATTTTTATGCCAGCCAGGCCCGCTTTGCAGGAGGACTGGCTTTTGCCCACCATAACGAGACAAAAACAGTATATTATCCTTTCTTTCGCCTCGATGATATCCGCTACAATACTCAGGAACTATGGGTGGGCCGTGCCTTTGATATACAAAAGTCTGTGTGGCCTTTGCGCTTGGTGGTTTCGGCTAGCCTCCAGAATAAGCTTTACACTTTGCGGCCTTTCGTCTCGGGCGATACAAACAAAATTTATTACAACAGCTCGGCTGTCTTGTTCAATATTGCTCTCTCCCGCAGTGCTTTTTATAGAGGAAATTATATCTATCGTTTTGGCCGTATCGAGGATGTGCCGTATGGCCTTTTGGCTGAATTTACTGTGGGACCCGAAGGTTACGAGTATTACAGCCGTACATACCTTGGCCTGCAGTTGGGCGGAGCGAGATATTTCGAGGGATTTGGTTATCTTTCAGGACGTTGGCTTTTTTCTGCCTACAACCGGGATGGCAGATTCGAACAAGGGCAAACAGGTTTGCATGTTGAGTATTTCTCTGAGTTAGGCGTTTATGGCGCCCTCAAGGTGAGGCATTTTGCTACCCTAAATTATAGGTCGGGGTTTCGTCGCTTACCGGGTGAGTCGCTTAATGTGGTAAAAGAGCTCGATCTATGGCTGTTGCATGAAAAAGACACCTTGTATTTTTCAGGAAATAAGAAGTTGACCTTGAATTATACCGGGATGGTTTACACCCCAACGTTTTTTTATGGATTTCGTATGGCAGTCTTCAACTTTGCCAACCTGGCCTTTGTAGGAGAATCGCGCAAGTTCATTTTTAGCAATAGATTATACTCCGGCTTTGGGATTGGGTGTATGCTTCGCAACGAAAATCTGGTCATTAAAACTATTAAGCTCAGATTGGGTTTTTATCCAAATCTGCCCGATGGTCGTTTGGGTGTGATGCTTCAGTTTAGCGGCGTTGCCCCTTTGCAGTTTTTTAATTATAAACCTCGTCAACCTAAAATAATTTCTTATGAATAAATCCATACGTGCTTGCATTTTTGATATGGATGGCACTATTGTCAAAAACCATGAATATCATCTCGAGGCCTGGATCATGTTTTGGAAAAAACGCAACATTCAGGTAAGCAGGCAACAGATGTTGGAACAGTTTGGTCGCAAAAACCGTGAGATCCTGGAGGCAATATCAGGAAAATCTTATACTGAAGAAGAAGCCGAGGCCTTGGCGGCCGAAAAAGAAGAGTTATACAGAAACCTTTACCGTCCACACATAAAACCTGTGGAAGGTTTAAATGAGATTTTGAATGAGCTAAAAAAGAAAAAAATAAAAGTTGCTTTGGCCACTTCCGCGCCTCCACCCAATGTTGACTTTGTGTTGGAGGCTTTGAATCTCCGATCTGATTTCGAGTGTATTGTGGATGCTTCTATGGTCGATAAAGGCAAACCCCATCCTGATATTTTTTTGAAAGCAGCAGCATGCGCGGGTGAATCGCCCGAGAACTGCCTGGTATTTGAAGATGCCAACGCTGGTCTTCAGGCTGCCCGTGAAGCTGGGTGTAATGTAGTAGCTATGCTCACTACGCATAGCAGGAACGAACTGGGTGAGGCTGATATCTACATCCACAACTTTACAGAATGGCCTCGATTATTCGAAGTATTTCAAATAGGCTAAGTTTTTCTGCAGATACGCTTCATGTCATGGCAATTTTTGGGTATTTAATTGGTTCCGGCCAACATCTTCCATGCACTGGCCATGTATTCAGGTAATTGTGAGGGTAATAATGTTTCGAGCGATTCTTTTTCAATGGCTAAGTCAGCTGCTGCGCCGTGCAGCCAAACTCCCAGGCGGGCAGCATTTTCAGGGTGATAGCCCTGAGCTAACAGTCCGGCGATGATACCCGTCAAAACATCACCACTGCCTCCTGTGGCTAATCCGGGATTTCCTGTGCTATTAAAGAAAACCTTTCTTTGAGGATTGATAACAGCAGTGACACCTCCTTTAAGGACTAAATAAACCTGAAAGCGAAAGGCAAAGTCGCGGGCCATTTCTAATCTTTCGAAATCGTTGGCTGCAGGTCCTGCAAGACGCTCAAATTCTTTAGGATGCGGAGTCAGAATGCTTCCTGTGGGTAAAAAGGCCAGCCAGGTTTTATTTTCTGATAAAATATTTAGGGCATCGGCATCTAATAACAAAGGAACTTTACATTCCTGAATCAGCAATCTGAGCATAATGGCGGCACCGCTTTCAGTACCTAAACCGGGTCCGGCGGCAATGGCAGTAAAAGGGGTTAATGATGAGGGTAAATCAGATATTTCTTCCGAATGTTCCGACAATGAGGCCATGGCTTCAGGCAAGGAGGAATTTAAAGCCTGGATGACAGAGGGGACTGTATGAACAGTGAGAAGACCCACCCCTGCTGCAAGACAGCCTTTGGCCGCCAGCAATGCAGCTCCTGCCTTTTGCCTGCTTCCTGCTATTAGCAGGGTATGCCCAAAACTTCCTTTGTGTTCGAAACGCCTACGTTTTCGGTAGAATGGTTTAATCTCATCCAACTCAGTGTAATGATAAGGGGTTTCTGCTTCATCAATGTACTTTTGATGCAGCCCGATATCGAGCCGCATCCATCGCCCAACCCATCTGTCATTTTCAGCTATCATAAAGCATAGCTTAGGTGGGTTGAAGCTTAGCGTATAGTCAGCTTTTAGGGCATCACCGCCCTTAACTAACATCGACTCATCCACGAATAGCCCACTGGGCACATCAATAGAAATTTTAATATTGGGGTACGTATTCAAATATTTTATTGCTGCCAATCCCAGACCACTGAGTGGTCTGGATAAACCCGTTCCGAAAATGGCATCAATTATTACAACTTCAGGTGGAATCTCGGGTAATTCTGTCTCAGCTGTTATTTCTTGGATTAAGCCTTCTTTCAATTCCTTCATTCGTTCGTAATTAATCCTGAAATCATCTGAGCCATGTCCTGAGGTTTTTATAATAAAAACATGCACATCGATCCCTTCTCTCAAAAGCATTCGACCAATGGCCAGGCCGTCGCCACCATTGTTTCCCATGCCACAAAAAATATAGTAATTCTGCCCCCTGAAATGATGCTTCATAATCCATTGGAAACATTGGCTAGCTGCTCGTTCCATTAAATCAATGCTTGAAATTGGCTCATTATCAATCGTGTATTTGTCGGCCTCACGAATTTGGGTTACTGAAAGAATTTTCATAACTCAGGAGAGTTGAAGATTACGAAGTTTTCAAAATTAATTAGAAAATATGATGAATCGAGGGAGGGGCAGGAGCCAGATTTTAAAAACAAGTCTCAGGCAAGAGATTCAATCCTATGGGTTTTAATGCTTTTTTTAAATTTGTAAATTATTAATAATGAGTTTTATACAAGTTTTTAACGAATTTTTTTCCTAATAGTTGTGCTCATTGTAACTTTTAATACTATTTTTGCGTTATAATGATATCAATTTAATATTATTTCGCTATGAATAAAGAAAAATTTGTCACTCCGTTATCAGGGTATTTGGGTGTTTTAGTCACCTTGGTTACTATTGTTGCCGGCATCCTATTGTTGGTTTATTCTAACGAGGATGTTTTCATGATTATTTCAGGTATTGTTTTGCTGATCGCCACGGTTTTTATGATGATTGGCCTCATGGTCATCAATCCTAATGAGTCTGCTGTATTGGTGCTTTTTGGCGATTATGCCGGAACTGTTGTAAAAAACGGTTTTTTCTGGGTTAATCCGTTTTATGTGCGGAAGAAAATTTCCTTGAGAGCGCGCAACCTTAACGCCGATCCAATAAAAGTAAACGATAAGCTGGGTAATCCCATCATGATCGGCATCGTACTGGTTTGGCGGGTACGCAACACTTATAAGGCAGCTTTTGAAGTGGATGATTACAACCATTTTGTTGAGATTCAGAGCGAAGCGGCAATTCGCAAATTGGCCGGACACTATCCTTACGACAATTTTGATGACGAACAAAAGGAAGTTACCTTGCGTTCAGGCGGGGAAGAGGTGAACCATGTATTGGAGCATGAGCTTACCGAGCGACTCGACATTGCAGGCATAGAAGTTATCGAAGCCAGAATCAGTTATCTTGCTTATGCTTCAGAAATTGCCAGTGCTATGTTGCAGCGTCAGCAGGCTACTGCTATAGTTGCAGCACGTCAGAAAATTGTGGAAGGTGCGGTAGGTATGGTAGAAATGGCTCTCGATATGCTATCGAAACGGGAAATTATCGAACTGGATGATGAACGCAAGGCTGCCATGGTTACTAACCTGATGGTAGTTCTTACAGCCGATAAGGCCGCAACTCCGGTGGTAAATGCAGGGACCTTGCATCATTAAAATTTACCTCTTACCATGAAATTTGTAGAATCCAGGGGAGCCAGGGAGGCTTGGGGCGGATGGGTGGTGTTGCTTGGTGGCCTTATGGCTTTAACAGCGGGACTGGTTGCAACACTGACTCAGGCCAGTATTGCCATTGAACAAGGAAAAGTATACAGTGACCTGGTTTTGCCAATAATAATCTCCCTATTCGTTTCCGGTTTTTGCATCTATCTGTTTGTTTCGATGCGTCTCGAGATAATTATTGATGAACGAGGTATAAGTTTTAGTTTTCGTCCCTTCATTAAGTACAGGCAATACTCATGGGATGCAATCTCTTATGCCTGGGTGAGGAAATATCGGGCTATTGGAGAATATGGGGGATGGGGCTACAGGGGAGTGGGTCGGCGCCGTCGCGCTTTTACTCTTGGAGAAAAATACGGAATCCAGATAATTACTACGGATGGTAGAGATATTCTTTTAGGCACTGCGCGTCATGAAATCGCTGCCTCTGCCCTTAGGTCTTTTGGTAAAGGAACTCCTCCTTCAACCCCCTGGCCACCCAAACGTTGGCAATCATTTCTAAATTGGATAAAAAGGAATTCCTCTCATAATGAGTAAAAAAAAGGTCTTTGCCCTACGGATTGATCCTGAAATACTTGAAGCCCTGCAAAAATGGGCTGATGATGAATTTCGGAGTATTAACGGTCAGATTGAATATCTGCTGCATGAGGCTTTGCGTAAAACCGGCAGGCTCAAGGATAAAACTCCACCTGACTTAAATGTAGAAAATGACAGGAATAAACCATGAATGAAAAACAGAAAAGCCAGCCCAACGACGGACTGGCTTTTTTTTGAAGAATAGAATGCTGCTTATAAACTGAAGGAAATTCCCCCAACAGCCATGATTTTGTCGGCATTGCCAAGGGTGTATTTGGCTTCTGCAAAAAAGCTAAGCTTTTCTGATAAGCTGGTTTCAAAGCCTGCCCCTAAGTTTGCCCCAATTTCCGAAGAAAAAGCTGACACTCCCCCAGCAGAGATACTAGTGATAAAATAGTTGACTCCGGCAAACGGATAGAACTTGAAGGAATCCCCACCGAGGAGGTAATGACCATCGGCATTTACTTCTAAATAGGTTACCCCTGATTTGAAGAAATAAGCTGCACTGGCTGCACTACGAAGGTTTTCGGAGAATCCATAGTAAACTTTAACGCCTGCGGCCGGAGCTTTAATTTGTGTTGCAAATCCACCGAATACACCAAGCTTCAATTTGTCCTGAGCTGAGCTGGTGAAGCAGATCGAAACTACAAAAACAAGGGTCAAAAGAAGATTTAATTTTCTAATGTGGTTTTGGTTTTATGAAAAATGCCTACTCTGTTATAGCTTTTCGGCTTCCGCTATTTATTTTAAGTTTTATGGCATGACATTATAAACCTGAGCTTTACTGCCTTCGAGGATAAACCAAATCTTTTTACCCTCAATGGTTTCGGGGAGGTATTTCACTGCATTTACAGATATTTGACGAATCGTACCCAAATTGCCAAGTTGTGATTTATTGAAAGTAACCTGGTTTGTACCTGCGGATACAACTTTCATGACAGCGGTGTTACCGGCTACAACTGCAATCACACTATCCGCATTGCTTACTTTTCCTCCAAGGTTTATAGTCAAATCGGAGCTTGTGGTAGGGTTTTCAGGCAAGTCTCCCGAAAATTCCGGGAAGGGTGCAGTGATATTTTTAGTAAATGCCGGCACTGATGCACTGCCACTTACTTCCCACGAAACAGGGGGAAATGAGGTTTGAAAGTTGCCGATATAGACACCACCGGTGGATTGCCATGTAAGTGCCTGATTATTCAATTTAACCGTTCCTGCGTCATTACCACTCGATGAACCAATTGTACCAAACCAGGCTGTGCCGGTGGCTGTTGTCACCTCATAGTTCCCCATACCTGGAATTGGCGTTATTGTGGTCAACTTAATGGCAGCCAGGACCCCTATACCGTCCGGCACATTGAATCCGGATGGGTTATTGGGCTGGGTAGGCCCTCCATTGTCTCCTCCCTCGTCTTTGCTGCAACTTACCAAAATTTGACTGACAGCTAAAATTACTAACAACAAAACATTAATCTTACGCATAGTTCTGATATTTAGGGTTTAACATTAAATAATTCATTCGATTTCGGTTGTAAAGAAGCCTTTCACTAAGCCATTTTTCACGGCGTATTTAAACAGCCCGATGGGATTGGAAATCCCCGTTTTACGATTGATGCGTTTTCGGTAGGTCTCCACAGTGCGAATACTCAAACCTTTAAGTGCGGCGATTTGTGCACTGGTTAATTCTTCAGCTATTAGGCGAAGAATTTCCGTTTCTTTATTCGATAAGGGTTTGTATTGTTTCATCGCCATACATTCATATTTTTGTATGGCAAAATTATCCCCCAAACCACCCCTCAGTCTATACCTAAAGATAGGGGAAAATCATACGTACTATTAGGTATATTTATCTATGAATTAATGAGGTATTATCCTATACCATTTTCATAAGCGAACTTTATAAGCCCGACGAGAGTGCGACAATGTGTTTTCTGAAGAATATTTTTCCGGTGTGTATCCACGGTTCGTTTGCTGATGAATAACTTTTCAGCGATTTCCTCGCTGGAGTATTCTTGCATGATAAGGGAAAGAATTTCAATCTCCCGCTCAGATAGGTGAATTTTGTTTTCCGTGGATTTCTTTTTTTCACGGCTTCGCCTCAAAAGGTTTTCTAAAACAATATTGGAGTAATAAGTTCCATCATAAAGAATTCTGTCAATTGCTTTGAGGAATTCCTCCCGGGTAGCATCTTTTAAGATATATCCTTCTGCATTGGCATCAAACACTTCTTCTATTACCGAAGGTTCATTGTGCATGCTGATAACCAGTATTTTAATATTTGGGTATTTCTGTTTAACATTTCTGATTAATTCCAAACCGTCCATTCCAGGCATGTGTAAATCGGTGATCAACAGGTCGATAGGATTAAGGATTATAAGATCTAAGGCTTCCTGGCCGTTGCTTGCTATGCCGGTAAGCTCTGTCCCTTTTATCTGCTTTACCATTGAGGCCAGCCCTTCACTGAAAAGTTTATGATCATCTGCAATAAGGATTTTGAATGTTGATTCAATCATACTTCCTTTAGGTTAAGTTCAAGAGAGAAAACATTTTCATTTTCGCCTTTTTTCGAGAAATTTAGCTTTCCTTTTAAAAAGGTAATCCTGGTAATTATCGACCGTAGCCCTATTCCACCTGTCTCTGTGTTTGGCTTTAGTTCATAATTTTTTCCATTATCTCTTATTTCGACAATGAATTTATCCTGCTGGCTATGCAAACCGATGTCAATTTGAGTTGCATTCCCGTGCTTGATGATATTGTTTATCGTTTCCTGCACTACCCTAAAAATAGTATGCTTTACTTGTAAACTCAGGTTTTCAGGTACCTCATTAAAATGTAAACTGACTTTTAGTTTCTCTGATGAATTAATAGTATGAATCGTCTCTTCGATTGCCCTGATAAGCCCTTTTCTGACCAGAGTAGATGGCATCAGGTTGTGAGCAGTATGTCGCATTTCATCAATACACATTTTGATGGCTTTTTCAGCATTTTCAATAGAAGCATGATTGTATTCCTGTCCACCCCCGCCTGAAATAGCCCTGATATTCAGTAAGGCTGCAGATAGTAGTTGGCCTAAGCCATCATGTAATTCCATAGCTATTCGCTGACGTTCCTTGTCTTCAGCATTGAGGGTCTCAAGGAATATTTTTTGTTGAAAACGAGCCTCTTCTTCTTTGCGTAATACATTGATTTTGTATCGCCAGTGAGCGAAAATAGCCCCAAACACCGAAATGAGTGCTCCTACAATCAATAAACTATATAAGAGTTGGTTCTTTCTCTTATTGCTTTCGTTTTCTGCTTTCAAAGCCATAAGTCTGTTTTCCTGGCTAAGTTCATCGATAAGATTTAAGCTTTGTTTGAGCTTAAATTTCGCTTCATTTTCTGCCAGCTTTTCTGCCAGAGTAGTCTTAAAAAGGCTATCTTTTAGGGATATCAGTTCGGCGTAATATGCACTTATTTGCTTGTAGTTCTTTAAATATTTTTGATACTCAATTTTTGCTTCCAACAATTTAACGAGTCGGGTAAGTGATTTTTGATTCTCGATAAGCTTCTCACTGCTATCAAGATATTGTTTGGCTTTTACAATATCGTTCAATGTAAGATAAACGGTGAACAACTGATGGTAATTGCGAGTCTTGTCAGAATTATCACCCGACAAAGTTCTGGCCTTTAGTGCTTTTTTGGAATAGAAAATTACTCTTTTATAATCTTTTAAGGAATAATATACTTCAGCGAGATTGGTATAAACGATACCTAATCCATAATTGTCGTTAAGTTTTTTACGTATCATTTCTGCCTCTTTTAACAGGGCAATGGCTTCGTTATATTGTTTTTTATCATCAGCAATAATCGCTAAATTATTGAGCGATGCTGCAATGCCAGGCAAATCGTTTATTCGTCTCCGTATTTTTAATGCAGCTGTATGATATTCAGTAGCTTTATCCCATTGCTCCAGCTCATAATAAACCAGTCCTAAGTTGTTTAAGACATTTGCCTCCATTTGCTCGTTTTTGATTTCATGGAAAAGACTGGCAGCTTCATGAAAATAGGGCGTTGCCTCCTTATAATATCCCTGTTTTTGTTGAAGCATTCCCAGATTGTTGAGCGAACTGGCCAAAACGAGTTTGTTCTTAGCTATTCGTGCCTGATTTAAAGCCAGATTGTAATAATAGTATGCGCTATCTATTTGGTTAACCAGGTCTTTTCCAATGCCTAATAAATTTAGTGCCTGGGCTCGGCGCTTTGCGTTTTGCAACTTCTCTGCCTTAGTCAGTGCTTTTCTTGCCCATTTTTCTGCTTCTATGGTCTGATTATAAATTAATGAGTAACTAATCTTTAGCATCAAATCTGTTTGAGAAGTATCGTGTTTGGCCCATTTCAACTCTGCAGCTAAAGAGTCAGTATTCCACTGCTGGGCATAGGTTTGTTGATTTGTACCCAGAAGTACAATAAGGAGCGTTCCACATATCAATAAAATCATCATGGGTATTTTTTGTGGCTGCATATTGTGAATCAGCTTTGAAAGGGCAGGGTTTTCATTTTAACAAAATATACATGTACCTTGTTCATGGTATTATTTGCTGGTTTACAATTATTTGGCAATTTTGGGATTTCCTGAATCCATTTTAACAACCGTGTTAGGTTGTAATTAATATTTTTGTTCATACTTATCTAATTCGAGAAAATAATGAAATCCTGGAAAGTATTGATGCTGATATTGGTAGGGTTAGGCGGTATAAAATATCTTCAAGCGCAAGAGGAATCGCCCACTTATTGCAATCCCATGAATCTTGATTATGGGTTTTGTCCGATACCTAATTTCTATGATCATGGTAAACACCGTACCACGGCCGATCCGGTCATTATTCCTATTCATGGAAATTACTACCTGTTTAGTACCAATCAAAAAGGGTACTGGGTGAGCCCCGACTTGCTTTCATGGAGGTTCATCACTCAATCCTTTCTTCAGGCTCGTCATCAAACCTACGATGATTTATGCGCTCCGGCAGTCATGGCTAAGGGCGACACCTTATTGGTAATAGGTTCAAGTTACTCCCTGGACTTTACTTTATGGATGAGCACTTCTCCCGAAACCGGACAATGGCAAATCTTGATTGATTCTTTTCCATATGCGGCCTGGGATCCTTGTTGGTTTCGCGACGACGATGGAAGGATTTTTATTTACCATGGCTCGAGCAATGTGTTTCCGATCTATGGCGTAGAACTCGATTCACACAACCTGCGAACGCTGGGAGAACCAACACCACTGCTGAGCCTGAATGACAGTATTCATGGATGGGAGCGCTTTGGAGAAAACAACGACAATACTTTTCTTCGGCCATTCATTGAGGGTGCATGGATGACCAAGTACAATGGAAAATATTATTTACAATACGGAGCGCCAGGAACAGAATTCAGTGGCTATGCCGATGGGGTTTATCAAGCAGATAATCCTTTGGGGCCATTTGAATATCAGTCATTCAATCCTTTTTCATATAAACCGGGAGGGTTTGCTCGTGGAGCAGGTCATGGTGCTACTTTTTGTGATTTTCATGGACAATGGTGGCACATTTCAACCATTGCTATAGGAGTTAAGAACAATTTTGAGCGACGATTGGGCCTCTGGCCGGCTTATTTTGACAACGAGGGCATATTATACGCAAATACCTCTTTTGGAGACTTTCCGCATTATATCGACGGAAGATTTACCGGATGGATGTTGCTTAATTATAACAAGCCTGTGCTGGCTTCTTCCTGGTTTACAGCCTATCCGCCTGATTTTGCGGTTGATGAAGATATTCGTACCTATTGGAGTGCCCAGTCGGCCGATTCCACCGAATGGCTGATGACCGACTTGGGCGAGGTATGCCAGATTTTTGCACTCCAGGTGAACTATGCCGACCAGGATGCAACTGTAATCGGAAAGGTTGACTCTCTATATCATTCCTACCTTATAGAAGGGTCTATTGATAGTAAAAGTTGGTTTGCTATAGTCGATAAGCGAAGCAACCGACAAGATGTTCCTCATGATTATACCCCTTTAAAGTCTCCTGTAATGGCTCGCTTTGTACGCATCCGCAATGTACATATGGCTTCCGGTAAGTTTGCCCTGTCGGGATTTCGCATATTTGGTCATGCTCAAAAGCCTTTGCCCGCAATGGTCGAAGACTTTGTGGCTTTAAGAGGGGCAAGCGAACCGCGAAATGCCTGGCTCAAGTGGAAAACTTCTGACGATGCATCAGGTTATATTATACGTTTTGGTGTTTCGCCCGATAAACTCTATGGTAGCATTATGGTTTGGGGAAGAAATGAGTACTGGTTTAATGCCATGGATGCCGACCGCGATTATTATTTTTCTATTTCTGCATTTAATGAAGCAGGAGTAGGCGAGCCTTCGGAAGTTGTTAAACTCGCAGTTCCATGATTCGGTTTTTTACCCCTGCGGTAGTATTTCCACCAAACAATAAAACCCGAAATCAACACAAATCCTGCTGCCAAGCCCGTTAGTGGAACCACCATAATGTAAAAGGGACCTATAAGGCTCTGATATATTCGGCCGGTATGAAATTCAAGCGCAAGTGACCATAATGAAAGGGGCGATTTGTTTTTGATATTTTCAGGCATATCAGGCAGTGGAATGCTTTCGAAAAGGTCGAAACAACCCTGGTTATAATCAAATACTAAATAATGCCCGGGAAAATCTGTAGAGATTCCGGTTATAAGGTAATCGCCTATAGGAGAACGTTGCAGGCTTTGATTTTCATAAGGTTTTCCTGTGATAAAATTCAGACATTCCCCCGTTTTAAAATTCCATAGATAAAGGCCTTCGAAGCTTCCAATTAGATAACGACTCGAGTCTACTTGTCTGAGCACATTCACGCCCATAACACTTGCCGGAGGTTGATGTATGAATGGCTTAAGAGGACTCTGAAAATCATCGGAGCTATAGTAAAATCCTTCATAAGTCGAGATCACCCAGATGTGATTGAGGGTATCGTAGTGGATACGCCGCAGTTGATCGAACCAGGGATTAGGAGTATCAAGCTCCGTAAAAGGTATTTTATCTACTTTCTTACCAGCCGCCAATATCAGGAAGGGTGGGCGTAAAAAAATACCTGTCAGACTATTCAAGAGAAGAAAAGCTACTACAATATAGCCTATTTTGTTGTGCCAGCGGAGGTTCCATCCTATCCAATGTTTTTTTCGGCGTTTGGTTTCCGGATGAAGACTTTTTTTAAGAATAATTTTATCAATGAAAATTTTGAGGCCGGTCAGGGTAAGGAATATCAATGCAATGCCAAGCAGATCAACGAGAATTTTTCCGGGGAGGCCATAAATTTCTCCGCTGTGGATAACCCAAAGAGTTTTGAAAAGATCGGCCTTGTTATCATAGCCCTCGGGTGAAGGAAGCTGGCGGTAATGAAAATGTTGCAAATCGGAGGTGCTGATTAACTCCGATCGGGTGAGGATATAAAGTGAGTCGCCTCGGTGGGTAATATCCATTATCCAGGGATTTCTTACATTCAGGGGTTGATATTTCCATTGTTTTTGAAGAGGTTCTTTAATATATAGCCCCGAAAACGTACCGGCAACAAGATTTTCCTTCCATTCTATAGCTATTGATGTTTTTCTGTTGTCAATGCCTTTTTTAATCCCGTGGTTGAGGTCCTTAAAATGGCGTGCTTCGGGCTCGGTTTCCCAAATTCCTATATTCCCGTATAGGATGATTTTGCCATCTTTCGTTAAAAGGCTACCCCTTACAGCGGCATTATTCCAGTTTTGGTATTGGTAATTTTTGGGTAATAGGTTTCGGTTAACCTCGAGAGAGGCCAACCCTTCGCGGTGGTTTAATATAATGCCCGATAGTCCGAAGGTTAGAAAAAAGAAACTAAAAAAAATGCTAATCCACTTATGATATTTTCTAAGAAATTTCATTCTCAGTTGTTTATTTAATTTTATAAAAGTCGGCAGTGACCGGAAGTAGGGTCACTGCCGAAGTATGCAATTCCGTTAACTGGATTTGTGTGCAAAAAACGTTTTTCTTAGCAGGTCTGTCAAGACAAGAATAGCACCGATAATCATCATAGAATCACATCCGTCCAAAATAAAATTTTGTAGTTAAAAAAAAGGGAGTTGGAAATATCCCCGTTAAGGAATAGTTTTACATTAACCAAAAAACCAACTCCCATGGTAAAGTTAACGCTATTTTCCCAAATC
>Ga0067045_1003078_pt1 | contig 30932 bp, 29 predicted proteins | sample TerdegcTABiofilm_FD_59184 | JGI IMG/M metagenome (GOLD analysis project Ga0067045, IMG submission 59184) | Combined Assembly of (Gp0054472, Gp0054536) Wastewater bioreactor microbial communities from Singapore -Terephthalate degrading...
TTGAGGGAGATCTCTTCCTCCAGCAATTTGTCCAGGAAGTCGGTGTATGACACCTCGTTCTTGCTCGCTTCCTGGAGCAGCAGCTCGAGCTACTGGCCGGTACGGTGCAGTTTCAACTGCTTGAGGTTTTCCTGGATTCTGAGAAGTTGCGGGTTATCCAACAAGAGCACCTCCTTCGGCCAGATAGGCATAGACATCCAGGCTTCTGACCTCGAACTCGGGCAGAGAAACTGTCTTCTTTGTGGCATTATTATTATTTGACAGGCCCCAGTAGTGTTCCATGTCCATTATTACCTGATGTTTGTTCTCTGTCTTGCGGTGGGTGGCGATCAGAACTCCCTGGTGGTGGATAGATATCAAGTCGCCCCGCTCCTGCAGTTCCACGGTCTGATGCACGTACTTCCAGGGCACCGAGTAGCGGCTGAAGGCGTAGGAGACCAGGCAGTCGGTAGCTACCCTGCGCATCTGCCATACTTGCAAAACATACGGCGGCCTGCCGGTAAAGGGTCGGAGATTTTCTCGTTGGAATCGCGCCGCCGGCTGCTCGTGAGTAGTACCGTGGATTTTTTTGTTGGAGGGGTCAATTTTCATCCGCCATATGGGGTCATTTTACTACCGCCAATGACAATCTCCAATTGCCATGGCGAGGGAGGCTATCGGGCTAGCGATGGCGACCGAAGAATTCGGCGCGGGGTTTTTTGGCAACGGGGCGTGCCCGGGAGAAATCCTTGAGCATCCAGCAGGGGTGGTAAAGGACTCGGAGAAGCTGAGAAAATCCCGGTTTGCCATCTGCCGAAAATGTGCTTTTTGGCGGCGGGGATGCCGGAAAGCCCTGGATTTTTATGTGTTCGATTGTTCGCGGAAACACATCACAGCCTGTCAGGGCGGCTCTTGGCGGGCAGGGTTATGTAGACTGAAAAGACGGAAAATGGAACGTTAATAATTAAGACTATTTTATGATTCGTGCCCATTTTCTCTTGACTAATAAAAACATTTGACTATAAAATTATATATAGTCAAATATATAGGGAAAGACAATATGCCGAAGACATTTACTGACAATGAACGGGAATATATCGAAAAGAAACTGTTAGCAGAAGCACGGGATTGCCTGAAGCTATACGGGGTCAGGAAAACGACGGTAGATGAGCTTGTAAAGAGGGCAAATATACCCAAAGGGACATTCTATCTCTTTTATGAGTCAAAAGAACATTTATTTTATAAGGCACTTTGTTTGTCCCACGATGAACTGCAAGCCGATTTGATGCGCCAGCTTGAGACTCTTGACAAGCCTTTATCCGCTGATCAAATGACTGAACTGTTGCTTGGCCTGTACAAAAAGATTGAAGCGTCATTTCTGTATAAACTAATCACAAGCGGCGACCTGGAGCTGCTCATGCGCAAGCTGCCCCCGGAGGTGGCCCGTGCACACGGCCAGAAGGATGATTTTAGCATTCAACAGCTTATTTCCATCATTCCCGGAATAAACAGCGATAACATCAAAACGCTCAGCGCCGCCTTGAGGGCGATCTTTCTATCCATGCGGCACAAGCATGAAATCGGAGAAGAGGTGTTCGATGACGCTTTAAGGCTTATGATCCGCGGCGTTGTGATGCAGATGTTTGAGGAGGGTTCGAAATGATATGTGTGAAAGATTTGAGGTTCAGCTATACAAGCCGTCCCTTCATCGAAAACATGAGCTTTGACGTAAGGGAAGGCGAGATATTCGGCTTTCTTGGACCTTCGGGGGCGGGGAAGAGCACCCTGCAAAAAATACTTACCGGGCTTTTGACGAATTATAAAGGCAGCGTTAAGGTGAATGGAATTGAGGTTAAAAATCATAATAACAGCTTTTACGAAGACATTGGCGTTGATTTCGAGTTTCCGAGCCTGTATGAGAAGCTGACGGCAAGGGAAAACCTGCGTTTTTTTGCTTCCCTTTACAAAAAAAGCCTGGATGCCGACGAATTGCTTAAAAGCGTGGGGCTATTTGATGATGCTGACAAGCGTGTTTCGGATTTCTCAAAAGGAATGAAATCGCGCTTGAACTTTATTAAGGCTTTGCTCCACGATCCCAAACTCCTGTTTCTTGACGAACCGACATCCGGCCTTGATCCGTCCAACGCAAGGCGGTTGAAGGACATTATCCTAAAGCAGAAGGCAATAGGAAAAACCATAGTGCTCACCACTCACAATATGTACGACGCCACCGAGCTGTGCGACCGGGTGGCCTTTATTATAGACGGCAGCCTGCGGGCGCTGGATACGCCGCGCAATCTGATCATGGCCAAAGGAGCCTCCATAATTAGGTACACATATTTGCAAGACGGGAAAGAAAAACAGCGGGAAGTGGCAATCAACCGCACCGGAGAAGATGAGCTCCTGCAAAAACTGCTGAAGGAGAACCGGCTTTTGTCCATTCACAGCAGTGAGCCTACGCTGAACGAAATTTTCGTGGAGATTACGGGGAGGCGGCTTCAATGAGGTTATGGTCTTTACTGCGCGGCGATATTAGGTTTCAGTACAAATATGGATTTTACTTTCTTTATCTTATTTTCTCAGTTCTTTATATCAACCTGATTTTTGCGTTTCCTGAAACATGGAGGGAAAAAGCAGCCATCCTGATGATCTTTTCTGATCCGGCAGCGATGGGGCTTTACTTTATGGGAGCAATCGTGCTTTTTGAAAAAAGCGAGCGCGTACTAGACAGCCTCGCTGTTTCGCCCGCAAGGGCATATGAATACATGCTGTCAAAGCTGTTTTCCATTGGCATGATTTCTGTAATCGTTGGATTTGCCATAGGATTTTTCAGCAATGCAGTAAACATAACTATGCACTTTATTATGGGCATATTTTTATGCTCCTGCCTGTTTTCGGCCGTGGGCCTGATTATCGCTGCAAAAAGCATTAGCCTGAACGGCTTTATTATTTCTACCATACCGGCTCAGCTAATTATAAATATTCCTGCCATTGCCTGGCTGTTTGGCTGGAAACCGGTCTGGCTGCTGCTCCATCCGGGTGTCAGCACTATGGTACTATTTGAAAACGGAAAGCACGTGCTGCCGGCCTTCATACTTTTGGCATTTTGGGCTTTGCTTGCCGCCGTGATGGCCAACCGGACGGTTAAAGACATGTTCAGGGAGATAGGGGGGATTAAGCTGTGAAGCCGATTTTGCGTTCTTTCGGCATATTCATCCGACAGATTGCCAGAGACAACATGCTCTGGGCGGTATGCCTGGCCCCACTGCTTTACGCTATCCTTTTTCGTTTTGGGATGCCGTATACGGAAACCCTGCTGTGCGCTTATTTTCAGAGGGAGACAATACTTGCCGACTATTATTTATTATTTGATCTTGTGCTGTGCCTCATGCCTTCATACATGCTGTGCTTTGCTTCGGCCATGGTAATGCTGACCGAGCGGGATGAGAATATGGCAGGCTATATGGCGGTCACCCCCGTGGGTAAAGCTGGCTATGTGTTTTCAAGGCTGATATTGCCTGCTGCCATTTCTGTTCCTTATTCGATTCCGCTTATATATTTTTTCTCGCTAACTGATTGGAATTTTCTAATGCTTTTAACAGTCTCTCTGCTGATGAGCCTTTTGAGCGTAGCCGTTGCGCTTTTTATCTTCTCCTTTTCCCGCAATAGGGTGGAGGGAATGGCTATCGGTAAAATGTCTGGGCTTATGCTTGCGGGACTTGTTGTGCCCTTTTTTGTATTGTCAGACATACAGTATCTTGTCGCTTTTCTTCCCTCTTTTTGGACGGCGAAGCTTTGCATGGAAGGGAACGGCCTATTTATACTTCCGGCCCTTGCGATTTCCCTTGCCTGGATATGGATGCTCGGCCGCAGGTTTGGGAGGAAGCTTTATTGATTTGAAAAGGGGATCGGTGGTCAATATTTATGTTAGCACTACTAGCAGGTCCTGGCTATTTGGCAAGGATACTGGATGACCATCGCCGTGATGGAGATCGATGATATTGATGAAGATCAGATAGATTTGGCAAAACAGGAACACTTGAAAAGCAAGGGCGTAAATGTGGGAGGTACTGTAGTCGAGACTTCTGTTTTCGATGTGCAAAGTATCATTAATGACAGCCAACAAGAGAAGAAGGCAGCCGATCAGGACGACCACGGCCGAGGAGGAACGGCTTCTGATGTAATTACTCAGGATAACCACGACGGCATAAGTGAAAGCGATTAAGACGACCGAAATATAAAAGCGTACAAATTGGGTGAATATTCTTGGAGGCGTCACAAGGGTAAAATAGATCAGCTGGCCGGAGATGAGGACCATGCCCTGATTAATTTTGCGATTGCATTCGTTCTTGTACATCGTACTCCGAAGAAGTCAATTGGTTGAAAAAATCTGCTGAACTCTACGAGCGTCGAAGAAAGGCGTGAAATGTTGGACCGGAATAAAAAAGGCACCACCGTAAAAAAACAGGCTGAACTCCTGGAGGTCAACATTACGCTCCGCGAGATGGGCATGGCGAATGCCGGTATTGAACGCTATGTTCGCCGCTGGTATGTATTTTCCATCCTTACCGGGCGATACTCAGGGTCGTCGGAAACCACCTTTGATTACGACATCCTTCAAATCCACGCTCAGGGTATCGCCTCATACGCTGACAATCTGATCCGGGGTGAACTGTCTAATGCTTTTCGGGAAGTTTCAGCCCTCCAGGCTATGGACACCTCCGCGGTTTCCAGCCCTTACTACCGATTATTCCAGGCCGCACAAATAAAGATGAACTATTTTGGTTTTTTATCCAGGGACATATCCAGGGACATAACGGTGCGTGAACTGGTTACAGTTAAATCAGATGTTCATCATATTTTTCCTCGTGATTTCCTATAAAAACCTGGTTTTACTAGGGGACAGTATAATCAGAAAAGTTTATTTTCAAGAACTGCTTGCCCAATGTCAGGGTGGCCTGAAAAAATACGGCAACACAACGGATCTACAGGAGCTGCAGGAAAACCTGGCTATGAATTGTATACCTGATGGTATGAAAAAAATGACTGCTGATGACTACGAGGAGCTTTTGAAGAAGCGCCGCAAATTAATGGCAGAGAAAATACGGGCTTACCTCGAAAATTTATAGTTTAAATAAAGTGTATTTTTTAATGAACCAGGCAAAATAATTACAAGAAAAATCCGGCTTTCGGCCTCGCCAATGTTGCGGAAAAAAGAGAATGAGCGTAATATAAAGCCATAGGAGGTAGCAATATAAGCCAGGAAATACTTAAAAAAATTTGCAGAATACAAAAAAGCGGCAAACAAACGTAATGAGGTATTTGAATCTAAAAATGCTCAAGCAGCCATGGCAATGAAAACGTAAGCAAGAAGGGTTGAGAGATGGTCAGTAGATTGTTTAAACCAAAACTACTGCAGCGGAAGCGTATTCATAATATTCTGGAAGGGATCTTTGAGGTTCCGCTTTTTCTCCTGCTCTCTTCCATGGGTTATGGGAAGACAACCGCAGTTAAAGATTTCCTTAACTCTAAAAAAAACCTGCGCTTTGCCTGGCTTTCATTAAGCAGCGGGGAAAATGACGAGTTATGGATGTGGCAGAAATTTTGTCAAAGCCTTACAGACCTTAATCCGGAGCTGGCCAAACGCTTGGCCGAGTACGGCATTCCTCAAACAACAGTGGATCTGGAACGTATCCTTGACCTTATAAAAAGCGCTCTGACAGAGCGCATAGTAGTAGTCATAGATGATTACCACGAAAACAAAAGCCAGTTGATGGACCGCTTGCTTACATTTTTGGCCCGGGCTGCTATTAATGATTTGCATATAGTGCTGATCAGCCGCAGCCTCCCGGAAATCCCGATAGAGGAGCTGGCCGTAAAGGGTTTGTGCAGCGAGCTTTCCCAGGACAGCTTTGAGTTTAACAAGGAAGAAACAGGCGAGCTGTTTGCTCAAAACGGATTTCCTCTTACACCGGCGGAGCTAGAGCGGCTGCATAAAAACACGGACGGCTGGACGGCGGCAATCTACCTGGCCCTGCTCAAATATGCCGAGGACAAAAAAATTGAAGATATCAGGGACGTTACACGGCTGATGAAGACAGCTGTTTACGATAAGTTCAGCAAGGCAACACAGGATATCCTGCTGAAGCTCTCCCTTTTGGACAGCTTCAGTCTGGACGGGGCTGTTTTCGTGACGGAAAATCAAAGAGCGGGGGAGCTGATCCATAAAATTGCCGCAAATAACTGCTTTTTGCGCTATGACAATAAGAACAGGGTTTATACCATACATGCGATCTTAAAGGCAATGCTGAATGAGCAGCTGGCAGTTTCGGATCTGAATAAATCGACTCTTCTTGCGCGCTGCGGCGATTGGTGCGCCAGGTTGGACAAGCGAATCGAAGCCATCAGCTTCTATCATCAGGCGGGCACTCACGAAAAAATCCTGGACATCCTTGAGCGCCCCGGTTCTACGGAATATTTTGACCGGGCCCCCCAAACTATTATCAGGGCTTTGGCGGACATGGATAAAGCCCTCAAACTTTCCCGGCCACTGGCCTATCTCACCTATATTTATGCTCTAATCTCCATTGACACACTGGAAGCAGCCAGGCTGTTATACGAGGCCAAGGCCTGCTATGAAGCCGAGCAAAGTCTGGTGGACAAAGAACAAATCCTGGGAGAAATTGCTCTGGCGGAAAGCTTGCTGCAATTCAACAATGCGCCCTTGATGAGCGAATACCATAAAAAGGCTTATACCTTGTTTGGGGGCGCCAGTTCCCGCATTTCCAACGCCACCGAAATTTTTACCTTTGGCGCGCCCCATATTCTGTATCTTTATCATAAGGAGCCGGGGAGACTTTTATCGCTGGTGGAGATTATCGAACAAAATGTAGATTATTACACCCACATAGCCAATGGCTGCGGGACAGGATTCGAGCATGCGGCCAGGGCGGAATACTTACTGGAAACAGGCGACTTGGTCCAGGCCGAGCTTTCCGCCTACAAAGCCATTTTTAAAGCCAAGACCAAGAATCAATTATGCCTGGTCATCTGCGGCAGTCTGTGTCTGGCCCGGCTGGCTATACTAAACAACAGGCCTGCTGAAGCTGTGTCCGGGCTTACAGCGCTGGAAACTCAAATTGAAGCCACCGGCAATCCCATTTTGCTTAATTCTCTGGAGATAGCTTTAGGCTATATTTACGGCAGCCTGGGTAAGCTCGAACAAATCCCCAACTGGCTGCGGGAAGGGGATCTGACCAACTGCAACCTTTTCAGGCAGGGCATGGGTATTAACTATATAGTCATCGGTCGTGCCGCTGTGCTGCGTAAAAGCTATGGGGAACTGGAAGTAATCGTGGAGACCATGCGGGAAACCTACCGGCCTAATAATCACATCTTCGGCCTCATCTATGCCGGGATCTACTCAGCCATAGCTAAAAAGCATCTGTATGGAGCCAAAGAAGCGCTTAAGGAACTGCTCCCGGTGATAGAACTGGCCCGGGCCGACGGCATCATTACCCCCTTGGCCGAAAACCTGCCGGAGCTGGAGACTATCCTACAGACATTAAAAAAGGAACAGGACAATCCCTGGCTGGAGAAAGTTTTCCAACTGGGAGAAAGCTATATGAAAGCCTTGGATAAAGCCAGCCTGCCGGGGATTCAGGAGCCTCTGACCACCAGGGAGAGAGAAGTGCTGACATTGCTGGCTGAAGGCCTTTCGCAAAGGGATATCGCAGAAAAACTCTATCTTTCACCCAACACAGTCAAAAGGCATCTACAGAATGCCTATGAAAAACTGGGGGCCGGCAATAAGACACTGGCCTTAAGAAAAGCACGAGAGCTCAATATATTGTTATAAGGGGCTAATGCTTTAATTTGCAATAAATCAAAAAATGGTATTTTTGTGTGATATTCACTAAGGAAAAATCCCGCTATACTTGAACGTATGGTGGGATTTTTGTACTCGGCAAATTTTCTATCGAACGGAGGAATACGTATGAGCAAAATGCGCTCGGTACTGCTTACGGAGGATTATAAAATAGCTGTGGAACTGGAAAACGGCTCCAGCTTCGTGTATGATCTTAAGCCCAAGCTTATGACGGCGCGTTTTGCTCCCTTGGCCGACCTGCAATTTTTTCAAAGCGGCCGCCTGGTCAGCGAGGACTGCATCAAATGGAGCGACAGTTTGATGTTATATGCCTACGAGATGCTGAACGGCATGAAAAGGTAGGAAGGAGTGAGAAGATTGATACTGAAAACCGGAACAATAATGAGTAGGAAAATCCTGGCGCTGCTGCTTGCGGCGGTGATGGTCTTCATCCTGCTGCCCGCCGGATTGCCGGCGGCGGAAGACGGCGGCGCGACGCTGATCCCGACCGGCGATTATACCATCTCAGCCGATGGGATCTACCGGCTGGCTAACGGTTACAGCGGCATCATCACCATTGCCCGGAGCGCCTATGGGGTGACAGTGATAGGCTCAGCGGACGGGAAGAACCATCCGAATACGAGCATTATTGTGGCGGAAAGGCCGCTGCCTCTTCAGCTGAACATCGAGAATCTTAAGCTTACGGCTGCCGAAGGCAAGGCCGGGATAGACTTTGGCAATGCTCCGGGCGTAAGCTATGAAAAGTGGCCTTATAATCTGAACAACGCCGAGCAGCCTGCTCCTTATTCCCTGGCTAACCTGCTTCGTATCGGCGGGGATTGCAGCGTGACCGGGGGTAAGGGCAGAGCAGGCGTCTATGTGGGAGACGGGGTTCTGCTGACAATCGACAAAGCTCCCGGCCAAACTGACGCCCAGGCCCGCCTTGCCGCCGCGGGTGGCGAGCAGGAATCCGGCATCGGCGGCGACCGGGGGTTCAGCGGCGGCTCCGTTACCATCAACGGCGGCACGATTAGCGCTACCGGGGGTACTCAGGGGCCGGGATTCGGCGGTCTGGTTGGCGCCATTACCATCAACGGCGGTACGGTTACGGCGACAGGCGGCCGATATGCCCCGGGCCTCGGCAATAACTTCAACGCAATGTCCCGCGCCCTTGAAAGGTATAACCTGTCTATGGAAGCAATATTGAGCGGTTCCGGTGTTATACCGGGAGAAACCATTATCATCAACGGTGGTACGGTTACCGCAGTCGGCAATGGCGAAGCGGGTATTTCCGCAATGGGCGGGCTCAGATCATATCAATATTCGGGCGATATGAATATGATATTTTTAAATATGAGAAAGTCCAGCTTAGGCAGATTAACCGTCAACGGCGGCTCGGTTACGGCGAGCGGGAGCAGTGAAATGGGTATGAATCCGGGCATCAGCGGCAGTCGGATAGAAATAAACGCCGGCTTAGTGTCCGCATATAGCGGCAACGGCCCGGGAATCAGCGGGGTAATCACGACTATCAACGGCGGAACGGTTGTGGCCTCGGGCGGCAGTTCCCCCAATGAATTTCTAAACTTTATAAATGATGGCCTTGCTCAACTTGGAGACATGATAAATTCTCCGGAGAATACGAAGATCCCAGAGGAGGCTTCCCTTGCCTTTGAAAAATTGGACGATATGTTCAGGTCCATGGCCAATATGCTTATTAGCGGATTATTCGGCTCCGGCGGCAGCGGCGGCGGAGCCGGCATCGGTTTATGGCCGACAGACAGCCTGACAATCAATGACGGTATCGTTATCGCCCGGGGAGGATCGTCTTCAGCCGGCATTGGCGGGAGTGTTATGGGAGGTCTGGCCGGCATGTTTGCCGACGACATGAATATAGACTTTACTTCCGGCCCCATCACCATTAACGGCGGCCTGGTTTCGGCAACGGGCGGCAGCGGGGCGGCCGGCATCGGCGGCGGTTACAAACAAAGGGCGGAGAGGATCACAATACGCGGGAATCCCACTGTAATCGCCACCCGCGGCAGCGACGGCGCCCAGGATATCGGGCCCGGAGAAGGGGGCTCTGTAACTCTTCTTAGCGACTATCTGGGCAAAGATCTCTCCTACCTAAGGCTGGAAGTCAAAGACAAAAAGACAGGTCAGCCCCTGCCGGACAAAAAAGTCACCGTGGACGGCAAACCCTATTTTACTAATCAGGACGGTCTGCTCGGCTTTTTTGCGCCCCGGACAACCAAGACTCCATCGGGCGGAAAGGGAAAATCCGCGCCTGCGCCGGTCAAGATTATAGTTACAGCCCTTGCCTCTTCAGCCTTTCCGGGCGCAGTCACGGAAATCATCCCCTCGGAGCAGAATATTAGATCGACAATCAACCTGGACTTCTTCTTGCAAAACGTAGTCTTGCAGNGGATGAGCAAGGATAATGCCGACGGCGTGCTCCTCCAGCCGACTCCGGCCTTTGATCCTCAGCAGGCGAACTATACATTGAATGTGGAAAATAAAATTTCGAGCCTGAAAGTTATCCCGGAAAGAGTGGCGGGGGATACTGTTACAGCCATCCTGGTCAATGGCAGCGAGGTGCGGCCGGGTGAAGCGGGGGTTATCCCCCTGCAAGTCGGCGATAACAACATCCTGGTCACGGTAACTCTCCCCGGCGATGAATGGGCTGCAGAAGCCGCTCCTTTGAAAAAAGCGTATTTATTTAAGGTCACCCGGACTAACATGAGGAATCTCCCTTTGCTTATGCAACTGGAGTCCAATCAGCCTCTTGACGAAGGAAGCGTCTTCCGGGCCCGCTATGCCCTAATATTGCCCGTAGCTATAGGTGCCGCGCCAATACAGAGCGCAGGAGGTGACAACACCGTTCCTGCGCCCAGTTTGGCGGACAGCACCTGGCCGGGGATCTGGACGGGAACCTGGCGGGGTACGGTGGATTATGGCGACGGATCGGGTCTTCAGGATATAGTCCTGCGGGAGGATGGCTCCTTTGACCTGGAGCACCGCTATGGGGTGGGCGGAGACTATCCCGTAAAGATAGTCCTGACCTACGAAGGTTCGGGGCTGATGACCGGCGGACAGATCGTGAAGGTTAACTATGTCGCGCCGCAGCTTCTGGGAGCAGACATAACAGGCGAGTCTTTCGACGAAGAGGGAGTGCGCGTTGACAAGGTCCTAGGCATTAACGAAGGCAGCATCCTGGCTTTGAAAGGTTTGGTGGAAGACCCCGGCGATAACCGCTGGACAGTGACCCTGGACTTTAACGATGCCTTGGGGCCGTTGGAGATACCGCTTGAGCCGGATAAAACCTTTACTGTCCGTAAAGCCCTTTATGATCCGGCAGCCGTCTCTATTGGCAAAGGGCGTTTTTATAAGCCTGTTTTCCATTACCTGGATTTTTTGGTTAAGGACGATACCGGCTTGACGGGAACACGCCGCCTCAAGGTCAACGTGAATAATGTGGCTCCATCCGTTTTGGCTCAAGGAACGCCGCTGGCCCAGCGGGGGGTTGCCTTCAGCGGAGCAGGTTCCTTCAGCGACCCCGGCCGGGACCGCTGGGAGGGCACTGCAGACTATGGGGACGGCAGCGGGCCGCAGGCGCTATCCCTAACGGATAAGACCTTCGCGCTGAATCATATCTACCAGCAGACAGGCCGTTTCACCGTTACCGTAAGGGTGGAAGACGAGGACGGGGGCGTGGGTGCGGCCTCCTTCCCGGTGAAGGTGAAAGACTACCTCTTTACCCTGGAAGCGGGAGCAGATACGTCGATTAAGGAAGGGGAGGAGGCCCTGATTCGAAACGTCCCCGTGCGGGGGCCGGCAGCCAAGGTCCAGAGTATCACCGTAGACTACGGCGATGGGTCCGCTGCTGAGATGCTGTCTCTGGGGGCTGTGAATCAGTCCGGTAAGAAACTGGTTTTAAATAATTATCCGGATTACTCTCGCGGAACCTTCCCGGTAATTGGCCAGCTCAACCTCAAGCATACTTATGGGGACAACGGAAAATATACCGTTACAGTGAAGCTGACTGATACAGACGGGGATGTATACGAAGACGGCTTTCAGGCGGAAGTTACTAACGTGGAGCCTGTGGTAAGGATCATGAGCGGCAGCGATTATTCGACTATGGAAACTTTCACCTGTTCCGGTTCCTTTAGCGACCCAGGTTCCGACACCTGGACGGCCGCCATTGATTTCGGCGATGGCAGTGGCAGCAAAGAGTTGAAGCTGAAACAGGATCAAACCTTCGAGGCCAGTCACAGCTACAACTCGCCGGGTTCCTACACCATCACCGTGACCGTCAGTGATGACGACGGCGGCAAGGGACAGGCAACTCAGCGAGTCGCGGTGCGAAACAAGGGCGGGAACATTTCCAATGATGCGTCTCTTCATTCTCTGGTGATAGAGGGCCTTACTCTAAATAGGTTAGACGGCAGCGGACTGACCGGGTTTACTCCGGAATGCCTGAATTATCGTGTAACTGGACCTGCGGGCGCCACGCAAGCGACAGTTACGGCTCATCCCGGCGCCACGATAAAATACACCAATGCAGGTCATATAAATGAAGATATGCCGCAAAACACGCCGGTACTTGTCGACATGCTCGGCGTTTTGACAATAGATGTCAAAGCTCAAGACGGTGTGACAACCAGAACATATACAGTTACTCCCTAGCATGAATCAGCTCGATGCCGCCAAGGCCCTGCCAGGCTCAGGCGGCCTCTTTTTTTTATCTTCAAATGTTCGAATCGTACCGCGTAACCCCAAAGAAAATTACATTTTTGATTTCACTTTTGATTATCTGGTAAACTATGCCGTGGGCATCCGAACACTTGGAGAAATGAACCTAGCCGAACGGACCGTATATTATTTCCGAGAAAGGGTATATCAATACTGCCTGGAGAACCCCGGAAAAGACGACCTGCTGTTTGGACAGTTTATCAAGCTGCATGCCCGGCAGGATACACTCCCATTCGTACCGGAATAAGCAGCGGACAGACATCGGCGCATTTTTCCCTGGAAAGTTGTATATATAATGTTCGTGGAAGGGTCAAAAGCACGGTGGTATGTGGATTGAAAATAACCGCCCAAAACATCGAGCGGTTTATCAAATTCATCCAAGGCGGGTACAAGCCCAAGGGATCCAAAATCCCGCCCTTCAGGATACCGGTGCCCATTTTTAGCTGACAGGTTAATCGTTAATTGGTATTAAGGTATGGTAGACCCCTTTTTGGGGTTTGTGCAGTAGAATCAAATTTAGGTATTTTCAAATATGTCACTGCGAATTATGTTATCATACGCTAGCTGTCTATGTTTTCAAGCATTCTAATCGTTTTTAGATTGTATAAAATTACCGAAGCAACACATAACAACAATCCGGCAGTGAAAATGAGAAACCCGGTTCCCCTGCCGCCGCCGGTGCCGAAAATCCTTCCAGCACTGCCGGCGAGCGCGCCGCCGTCGAGCAGCAAGGGAGTGAACACATAATCCGCAAGCACGCCCGAAAGCGCGTAAGCGGCGACATATCCAAGCTGGGAAATGACCCCGATAAGCCCCCACGCTCTGCCCTGCAGGTCGTTTTCGATGTTGGTGCGGATGAGAAAATCCAGGCTTGCGTTCGCGAACGGGAGCATTGAAAAAAACAGAAACCCTGAAACACAGATAAGTACAACGCTTTCGCGCAGTCCGAACACTGCCATGAATAATCCTGAGCAAAACAGTGAAGCCGAAAGCATTTTCACATAACCGCCTTTTATCGGAATTATACCAATAATCACGCTTGTCGCAAGCATTCCGGAAGCGGAGACTGTTAAAACCGTTCCTAATGCGGAGCTGTCGGAAAAAGCAAGTATCATCGGCGTGGAAAGTGTCTGTATGAAGCCGAGGGAAAATGTGATTGCCGACGTCATTACGACAAGAGCAAACACGCCTCTTTTTTCGTTAACTGCTCCCCAGCCTTCTTTGAATTCGCGGACAAACGATTTTGCATGTTCATATCTATTTGAGGTAAGGCCGTTTCGCACAACGAGCGTTGAAATAGCGGTCACAAAGAATGTGCAGATATCGATTAAAAGGAGCAGCTTTACATCCGAGACGGCGAGCAAAAACCCTGCAATGACTGGAGAAATCAGATATCTTGCCGAGCCTGCCGCCTGGACGAGACCGCTTGCCTTTGTGTACTGCTCCTCGCTGAGCAAATCGGTAACCGTGGCTTTATACGCGGGCTCAAGCAGCGATGAAAACACCGAGCTTATTGTGACGCCCACGCAAATTTGCCACAGCCGTACTTCCCCGCATAGCATGCAAATCAGGATGAACGCAATCCCAACCGCGGACAGGCTGTCGCCCATCACCATCAGAAGCCTGCGGTCATAACGGTCCGCAAGCACTCCCGCCGCCGCGCTCAAGAGAAGCGACGGCACAAATGCTAGCAAAGTCACAAGCGCCACTGCCGAAGCCATACCCGTCTGCGCAAAAACGTAAACAGAAAGCCCGAACGACGTCAGCCCGCTTCCAATAGCCGAAACAAGTTCTCCCGTCCACAGGAGAAGAAATTTATTGAATGGTTTTCCCGGATTATTCATGGCCGCCTCGATTGCTGCCGCTGAACACCTGCATAATGCACATGAGACTTCCTTTTTCAGCGCCGAGCAACCTTTCCGTATTGAAAATGAACGCCTTTATGCGTGAAGCGCGCTCTTCGTCCGTCATTTCAGCCGTATCGTCAAAAACAATATTGGCATATGCCACAATCATTTCCATGCATTCATACGGGAACGGCGTGCTGAACTGTCCCTGTTCAATACCTTCCCGGATTATTCCTGCCAGTATCGGAGTTACGCCGTTCAGTATGACCTTTTGCATTTTTTGATGCATTAGCGCGTTCTGCGGCTTGTGAATATGCTTCATGATTTCTTTACCGCTTCCGCCGTTTCCGCCGCTTATGTTCATTGCCATTACAACGCGGACAATGCGCTCGTTTACGGGTATGCTCCGGTCTGCGGCTATTTCCTGCGCCGCGCCTAAAAGACGGACTTTATACCGCTCAATAAGCGCGTCCATAATATCCTCCTTGGACTTGAAATGATGATACAGCCCTCCCCGCGCAATTCCCACCTTTTCGAGAATATCGTTTGTGGTCGTGCCGTCAAAGCCCTTCCGGCAGAAAAGCTCATCCGCCGCGTCAAGTATCTCGTTTTTGCGCTCCTCGGCATCCTTTACAATCCTCATTTATATAATCATTCCTTTCTTGAGGAACAAAACGTCATAAAAAAATTTTCTTTCAAACTTCACCGGACCCTCTCATAACAGACAGGCAGCCTGTCTGTTATGAGATATAATAACATGGCTATTTTATATAATCAAGCAGATTGGGGAAAATTATGGCTCCGGACATAAACAATGGCCCGGGTGTGTTGACTTGCTTCCCGGAATGTGATATATTTATAACATAAAGTTAAAAATAAATAACATATCTGGAGGGAAGACAATTGAAAAACAAATTGGGCTATTTAAGTCTTCTCGCGGTATTGGGCATTTTGGGATTTGTTTCGGACAATAAGGCGTACCTGGGATTTTTCGGTTTCCTCTACTACATTCGGTATTTCTTTGTTATACCTGACGAATTATTCAAAGCCAATGTTCAAAAAGCGGCGACGCCTGCGTTTTTCACCGGGCTTGCGTCGTCGGCGGTTACGATTTTGCTGAAAGCGCTGCTGAACAACGACGAGCTGCTGCCGGTCGGGATGGGGCTTGGGATGGCCCTGTCCATTTTCGTATTTACCGTCATTCTGCTTGTATGCGAACTGAGGGAAAGCGGCGCCGGCTTATGATTATCAAAACCAGGATCAAGGAATACAGAGCAAAACACAGTATGACGCAGGAAGAATTGGCGGTTTTGGTCGGCGTTAGGCGCGAAACGATCGTCCATTTGGAAAACGGCAGGTACAACCCGTCCTTAAAGCTGGCGCTTGACATAGCGAAGGTTTTTTATGCGAGGGTCGAGGACATCTTTGAAATTACGGAATAATGACGCGGGGGAAGATGTGAACAGGTTTTTTAGTTTCCTGGTTAAATTTAAATAAATGGCCGGGTCTTTATTGAAATATTCAGCAATTTGCCGGCGCCGCGACAGAGCCTGCAGCAGCTTTTTTCGCACCCCGTGATATACAACCAGAGCGGAATTCACGCTGCCGTTTCGGGGACAATGGTACGTGGCCAACGGCGGCGCGGACAAGAAAGCCTCCCATTCCTGGCGTGTTTGGCCGCAGCGCTATGCCTATGATTTAGTCATGGCCGCCAACCATCCGGAAAGCAGGTCATACGGCGACGACAGGGTTAAATGCAAGGCAAAGGATATTCGCGGCAACTACATTGCGCTCAAGCACGGTGAAATCGAGTTCAGCACAGCCGCCCAACTCATGCCGGGCAGCGTAACTGTCGCATTAGGCCCAAAGGTTGTCCGGGGGCAGGTGACAGCCAAATGCGGCTACTCGGGGAATACGAGCGAACCCCATGTCCATTTTCAATTAAATGATTTAAAATGCATCCACAACGGAAAGCGGGGTGCAACGCACCCTGCGGAATATATCGCCAAAGGCCAGCTTGTGGAAAACGGCCGTATACCTTAATAAATGCTTCTTTACTGCCGGCTTGCCTCAAAGCTAGCGTTCAAAGCAATCGAAAGTGATTTGACGACCTTGTTTCCAACTGCAGGCAGCCCGAGAAGAACTGCGCTCTTGATGTCTTCCCTTGAAGCGCCTAATTCTTTTGCCCTCTTAACATGGAACGGGATACCACTTTCCTATGCTATTTCCTCCGCTTTTTCATCAAGGCTGCAAGCCGCGTCAAGCTTTTGCACTGCCTCCATCCATGCTTTTGAATGCTCCGGCGCTTCTTTCAAAAACACCTGAAATGAATTGCTTACCTTTTTGTTATTTATAGTTTTTTCACTCCTTGTGAAAGCTGCAATGCTTCGCTTTTTTTATTGTTCCGTTTTGGTAATAATAACAATCTTGCAGAGATCGCCGGCCATTAAAGTGCTTTCAACCGAAATGCGCTGAGCATCGATTTTCATTGCGGCAGACAGCATGGCGATCATGGGGTCAAGGCACCATCCGTTGCAAGGGTTGGCTCCTCCCATCTTCTTGGACAGCGCACAGAGCTTGCACGAAGTCGTCGTGGCTATGTAGCCATCCGCCGTTTTCTCCACAGACCAGTTCGCGCAGCCATAGATTTCCGACAGCTTGTGGAAAACATCTTCGGCGCTTTCAATGCCCAATTGCTGATTCAGGTAGGGTGCTGTCTGCGCCTGCCTTTCTTTCCTCCCCTTAACAATCGCATCGAGCACTTTTAACTTGTCGTACGTGTTGACCGCCTCCGCAATGGATGCTGCGTACGTATATTGCAGCATAGCCAGCCTTTTTTCAATATCCATCATAATCGCTCCTTTGATATTATTTTATTAATAAAATTCATAAAAACCAAAGCAAGAGAAGTATAAACCGGCATTCACCATTGCGGGTTATTTTGGCGGTTTCTGTACAGCAAAAACATTATACGCTTCCGCGCAAGACAACGGCAATTTCTTCCCGAATTTCTTCTTCAGGCAAATATCTGTTTTTCACGACGATATTTTCAATCAACGTTTCCAACAAATGGACTAAAGTGCGTACAACCGCAATACCGTTGTCGGCATTCTTAAGGTAAGGCTGCAAGAACTGACAGTGCCGGGGAAGTATGGTCTTTTCCCACTCGTCCATTATCCTCATCAATTCTTCGTCGCCGTCAAAGGATAAATAAACCTTGATCCCGAGCCGATAAACCTGTTTGTCATAACTGCTCAGGGCATTCAGATCATATACAAACTTGGTATAAAAATCTATAACGTTGTCCATTTTCAAGAGGGAGGCCTGCCTCTTTATAAGGCAGAAAAACTCCTTCTTAATGATCTCGTCAAACAACTCTTTTTTGTTCTTATAATAATAATAAATCACCGGCAGGGAGCAGTTCACATCTTTGGCGATATTGCGCATCGTCGTCCCATGGTATCCGTTTTTGTTGAAATGCTCTACTGCCACTTCCTTTATTCGCTCTTTCAAATCCTTGTTTGACATAACGCCGCTCCTATATCTAACGTTCGTTATAATAATATCATGACAATAATCAGAATGCAATATGTTTACCATTATTTTTCTCATAATATTTTGGATGACTTTTTTGAGGGCAAGGTTGCCAATGGCATGTTGCGCGAGAAAAGGCGATAAGTACAAAACGCGCCCTGCCGACAGGACATATCGCAAAAGGCCGGTTCGTTGAAAGAAAAGAGTCCGGCTTAGACTTCCTGCATAACCGAACGCAGGAGCAAGACTCCTTCTCGGATTTCCCTCGGCTCCAAATGCCCGAAGCCGAGCAGAAGCTTGTTTGAATGCCTTCCCTTTCGTATGGCGTGCCGCTCTACCGAAGCGACCCGGATTCCGTTTTCCCTGCATTTTTTAATAAAGGCCTCGTCAAACCGCATGGACTTAAATTCAACCGCGAGATGCAGGCCGGCGGCGTCGCCGCAGGCGCGCCATCCGTCCCCAAAAGCCTCTTCCAGCGCGCCGAGCAGCGCGGATCTGCGTTCTCCATACAGCTTTCGCATCCTCCTTAGATGGCGGTCGAACTTTCTCGTCCGCATAAGCTCAGCCAGCAAAGCCTGTTCGAAGGGGGGATTTTGCACATCCGCATGCATTCTCAGCTCGCGCCATTCGGGCTGCAGCTCTTTCGGCAGGATAACGTAACCTATGCGGAGGGCCGGAAACAGGACTTTGCTGAAGGTCCCCACATAAACAACCTTCCGCGGGTCCATGGCGTAAAGCGGAGCGACCGGTTCTCCGGCATAGCGGAATTCGCTGTCGTAATCATCCTCTATAAGATAGATGCCGTTTTCCCTTGCAAAACGGACCAGTTCCGCGCGGCGGCCGGCAGGCAGGATGGGGCCTAAAGGAAACTGGTGGGAAGGCGTGGTGTAAACCGCGCCGGCCGAAACCCCGTCAAGGCAGTCCACCCTAATCCCTTTTTCATCGACGGGTATCGGTTCGATTTCGCACCCCGCGTTCAGGAATGTCCGGAGGATGCCTATATTGCAGGGGTCTTCCACCGCTATTTTATTTCCGCGGCCGGAAAGCAGGCTGGCGGCAATGTGAAGGGCATGGGTCGCGCCGGATGTTATAAAAATATCTCCGGCATCCACGTTCAAGCCCTTGCTCCGGAACAGCCATGACGATATTTCGGCGCGCAGCTCCAACGCTCCCTGCGGATCGGCGTAGCCAAATTGCTCCATAGGCATTTCTTCGAAGGCTTTATGCGCGATCTGCTGCAAAAGGTACCGCGGGATGAGCCGCAAGTCGGGCCATCCCGTTTTAAAATCGACCCTGTACCGCGTTTTGCCCTCTTCATAAGCATTTGGGGCTCTCTCGGGCGGCCTGTCAATGCGCAAGCCTTCGGCGACGCGGGTCGGCGCGCCCTGACGGCTCAAAACAAACCCTTCGGTTGTCAGCATGTCGTAAGCCTCGCACACGGTATGGCGCGAGACATCGAGATGTTCCGCCAGCTCCCTGGTGGAAGGCAGAGCTTCTCCGGCTCTCAGGCTGCCGTCCAGAATACGGTCTTTCAGTGCCTGATATATCTGGCGCTTTATGGGAATTTCACTTTGACGGTTTAATTCAATCCTGTACATTATATTTTTTTGCCTCCGCTGGACTGGTCAATATCGCGCCAAACTGGAGCTTTTAGCATGCCAGTTTGTCGGGTACAATTATATAGCGTATTTGGTCGTTATTTCAAGCAAGTTAGGGAGAAACAGGATGAATTTTTTAAGTTCTCAGTTAAAAGGCATGCTTTTTTTGACAGGCGCTTTCGCTTTGGCCGGGACCTCCGTGATATCGGCAAGGTTTGTCGCGGGAAGGCTGGGAACGTTTACAATAACCGCCGTAAGCCTGTTTTTCGCGCTGCTTTTTCTTGTCCCGCTGGCGGGAAGCAGGATAATCGAATCAGTCCGGGGCGCGTCGGCGCGGGATTGGGCCTATCTGTTCCTTCAGGCGGTGTTCGGCATTTTCCTGTTCCGCATGTTTCTGCTGCTTGGCCTGCTCCACACAAGCTCCGCGGAGGCGGGCATTCTCACCGGCGCGACGCCGGCGATAACCGCCGTTCTTGCCGGTGCGTTTTTAAAGGAAACAATGAACGCGTGCAAAATAATCGGCATACTAAGCACAGTCGCGGGGATTCTTTTCGTTCAGGGTCTGCTTATGCCCGGAAAATGCTTCATGACGGAACATGTATCAGGCAATGTTCTTGTATTGTGCGCAGCGGCGTGCGAATCATTTTTCAACGTTTGTTCCCGCGTCGCCGTGGTCAAAGCGCGGCCGGATGATAAAGCCGCCATGCCGCCGACGGCAAAAACCGCGCTCGTATCCTTCATCGCCATGTTTCTTTGCCTTGTTCCGGCCTGCTTAGAACGACCTGCCGCCCTTCTGGCCGGGCTGGGATTGCAGGGATGGCTCGCGCTTATATGGTATGGCGTGTTCGTCACCGCGCTGGCGTTTCTGTTTTGGTACTCGGGAATCAAGCGGTGTCGCGCCACTACCGCCGCCGCTTTTTCAGGGCTGATGCCGTTTACGGCGCTTTTATTGTCGGTTTTGATATTGGGAGAACACGCCGCCATACAGCAATGGTGCGGCGGAATACTGGTCATTTCCGGCATGGCGCTGATAGGGCTCGAAGCAGCAGATCGGGAAATCGAGAAATCGTTTAAATGGGAAAGGATTGGTGAGTCAAAATGCTTAAGATCCAAAATGAATTGCCTGAAGCATCAATCAAGTGTTTGGTGGGCATTCTTGTCATGTCGGGCGTCAGCAACCTTAATTTCAGCGAAGCGCTGGACAAGGCAAGACGCAAGCTGGAAGAGGAAATCAGGGAGAGGTACGGGACGATGCCCCGGCAGGAATTGAAGCAAATTTATCCACTGGGGGTTTACGTCTCCTATTACAAACAGTTTGGCTACACATATCATGTTCTCCAGCAATTGGAATCGGTAGCCCGTGGCAAAAGCATTCCGAATGTTTGGACGATAGTTGAGGCGATGTTCATGGCTGAATTGAAAAATATGCTTCTGACCGCCGGACACGACCTGGAAAAAATGAGACAGCCGCTCGTTTTAAGACAAGCGTCTGGAGATGAAAGCTATATGGGCATTAACGGCAAGCTAGCAAAAACAATACCCGGAGACATTATGATAACGGACGGGGAGTCGGTTGTCTCCAGCATATTGAAAGGGCCGGACAACAGGACGCGCATCGGAGAGGAAACTCGTCAGGTTTTGTTTACGGTGTATGCTCCGGCCGGAATAGACGAAAAGGATATCGTCCGCCACTTGAGCGATATTGAATCCAACGTGCGCGTTTTCTCGCCTGATGCCGAAACGCATGTCAAAGGTGTGTATGGAAACAGCCGATAAAAACCCTTCGGGTTTTTGAGGTTTCAAGATTAAGTTCACTGCAAAAGCTTTAAAACATGCAACCGAAATATCGCGGAAGGCCTTGGGAAATCTGAGATAATGGACCTTCTTATCTCTGGCTCGGTTTATCGTCCGGGGGACTGTTGCCTGCGGGTTGCGTACTACAGCTATTTGCTGGGCAAGCCCATCGGCCGCGGTTATGTCTTTGCGGCAGGAGGCGGCCTGCTGCATGACCTAACAGTCAAACCGCCAAGATATTTGAACTCGCTGGTAGTTTGCCTGGCAGATACATTTATCGCGCTGAGGGAGTTGGTGCTGTAATTTAACTCTTAATTTTGTTGGTCATGCCGTTCACACGCTTGTTCCGGACAGCATATGTATTATATTACGAAACATCCAAGTAAAAGGAGAGGATCATCAATGGCTAAACCAGCACAACCCTGTCAGTGCTCTCCATACCAGAGCATATGCTGTTGCGGGCCAATAAACGGCATTTCGGTTGTACAGCCTTCCTGTCAGAACCTGCCCGACGGTAGCGTGGTCAACAACCCGGCGTTTGTGCCGGGCTTGAACAAGTCCTTCTGGACATACAAATTCATTACCGACTGCGGGCAAAATACCAGGGCCATCAGCAATTTCGGGATCCCCATCTGCGAGGTGCTTACCGACCAGCATATAACCGTGAGCGAAAAGATCGACGGCTGCGGCCAATTTGTACCCGTCCCGTTCAGCCTTATCGCCAACGACCCCAACCTCGGGCCGGCCCCTGTTGGTTTCCAGTGGCTGAAGGTCGAAACCCAGGAACGGTATGAAAAAGGAATCAGCGTAGAGTATCGGATCGAGCTGCTGGGTGATTACCAGATTGCGGTCCAGCCCATCAAGGTCAAAGCCGGTACTAATGTTAACACTTTCTCGTGTTCAAACTGTTATGAAGTCCCGGCCTGCAACCCGCAGGGGCGTCTGTCCGTCACCAAAGGATGCAGCCATACTATCAAAAGCAACCAGGCGGTACTGAATTACAATGTGGCGGTGGCCAATACCGGCAATGCGCCGCTGTCCGACGTCCAGTTCCTGGACACCGTGTTTGTGCCGGTGCAGCTGTCACTGGGAGTTATTACCGTTACACCGGCGACTTTAAGCGTGAACACCGCCATCCCCGGCCAGATAACAATCAGCGGCAACCTGGGCACGATCCTGCCGGGCGAAACCGTCCTTGTCCTTTACCAGATACCGATCGCCACCGTGACCATTCCCGGCAGGTACAAAATAAACAATACCGCCAGCGCGGTGGCCGAAGGCACCAGGGATTCCGCGACGTGCTCCACCAATCTTGATGTGGTCGAGATCAGCGCCCACAAATGCTGCACGATCGAAGGGAACAAAGGCGTTTATACCCTGACCCTGTCCAGCGTCGGGCTGTCGCCGGACGTCACGGTGCATATGTTTGACCGCATGGAGGTGCCGGCCGGGGTGGTCGTAAAGTTCCTGGATCTGAGCGGGTGCGAGGGCTACTTTTCCGGCACCACCAACCCGGTCCCGACCAATATCGATATCCCGGGCCCGGCCAGTTTCGATTTCATCTGCAAAAACGCCTTGGTACCGGCCGGAGGCAGCTATAAAAAACTTGGGACCTTTATACTGGTGTCCAGTTCGGTGGTGGGAACCACGACGATCATGAATACTATTACCGACGTGGTGCCGGTTGACCCGGCGGCTCAGGTGTTCCTGGGGGTCAACGGTATACCGGCTGTGGCGCCTGTTGATGTGCAGCTGAACATGGTCTGCCGGAAACCGTGCGAGTAGCAGCCGTTGTGATTATTGTTACCAAACCGGTGCTGAGTTAAAATATATATTAGGAAAGGAGCCGGATTGAGGAGGCGAGAAGTTGCTGTATCCGTTCGATGCGGTGTATAACATGGAGAAATTTTGGATGATAGCGGTCTTGCTGGGCGCAATAGTATGTACCGCCGCGCTGACGGTTTTCGTCCATTGCAGCAATTTACCCCGGCCGCCCAAAAGCACGCTGTACGCGTTGCAGGCCGCTATACTTGCCGCTCAAACCGGCCAGTTTTTATCGGTGGTATCCACGCCGGCGGAGATGGGCCTGTTCATTGCAGCCCAGAACACAGCCCTGTGTCTGGCCGGCCCTTCTTTTTTTTTCTATTGCCATTCGGCGGTCACACAACGGTACCCGGGGCTGCGGCAGGTTTTATCCGTGGGGTGGGTGCCTTTTCTGGGGATGGCAATGGTATTGTCCAACGGCGCCCATCACTGGTTTTATACCCTGAACGAGACGGTGCCGTTCAATTTGGAGTATAACTGCGGCTATGCCTGCACGGCTGCATGCAATTATCTGTTGGTTTTGGGCGGCCTGGTCAGGATATATGTTTCGCAACGGCACAGAGACGGCCCGGACCGGCGGCTGGCCGGGGCAGGCATCGTTGCCCTGCTCTTTGTGGCCTTGCTTGACGGGTGGGAATACGCGTCGTCTTGGTTCGCATATGACCTTACGCCAGCCAGCCTGGCAGCCTTCCAGGCAGCGGCGGTGGTGGGAAACAGGGGGGAGATCGGTTATAAAGCCGCGGTAAGCAACAAGCTCAAGGCCCTGGATTGCATAAACGAAGCGGTAGTAATCACCGACCGCCAGCACAATGTCTTATATGCCAGCAGGTCCCGGCTCAATGACTTGCTAAACATAAGAGAAAACAGCAACCTGGCGCGGATAATCGAAAGCCGTACCACCACCGCGGAAACATGCGACGCCGGCGCCGGCAGCGCGGCCCTTGTCTTTTCCAGCCTGCCGGCCCCACTGCATTGTTCATATTATATCCAGCCGATAGGCAAGGACGGCGACGACAGCGGAGGTATGCTCCATGTGTTGCGGGACGTCTCGGAATACAAGGCGCTTATTGACCGGTTGGAAGAGGAGCGAAAGGAACTCACGGCCTTGACCGGCCGCCTGCAGACATATGCCGGGGTTGTCGCCCGGCTGGCGGAGGAAAAGGAAAGGCAGCGCATTATCAGGGATGTCAACGCTGTTATCGGGCAATCGATCAGGGAAATTGCCTGCAACCTGGAAAGGTTGGAGTCTTTGCAGGAAGGAGAGTTGGCCCTGATGAAGGAAATAATCGGCGAGTCTATCGACAGCGCCAGCCAGGCCCTCCAAACGATACGGGGGTCTGTTGGCGCGCTGGCTGCCAGGGGAGCGGCAGAAATATACCGGAGCAACAGAGGGGAAGGGGTGGGTTCTGCATGATCCGTGTCCTGATTGCGGATGACCATGCCCTGCTGGCAGAGAGCCTCCAGTTTATCCTTCAGCAGGACGAAGGCATCGAGGTGGCGGGCATTGCCGCCAACGGCCGGGAGGCGGTGCAAATGTGCGAAAAGCTGGCGCCGCGGGTGGTCCTTATGGACATAAAGATGCTGGAGTGCGACGGGTTGCAGGCGGCCGAATTGATCAAACAGTCCAGGCCGCAGACCAGGATTATGATACTGACTACGTTTGAAGACCGCGACAACGTCCTGGGCGCGATTGCCAAAGGGGCCGACGGGTATCTCCTTAAAGACGTACGGCCGCGTGAGCTGGTGATGGCCATAAAATGCCTTGACAGCGGGTTATGCGTGTTTAACGGTTCAGTGAAAGAAATACTGCGGGAAGAGTTGGGCAGCTTTGCCGCGAGGAGCGTAAACCCGGTCTTCGAACGGTTGAAACCGGAGGACCTCAAGATTATTGAACTGATCGGCGACGGGAAAAACAATAAAGAAATTGCTGAGGCCATGAATTATTCTGAAGGGACCATCAAGAACAGGGTGTCGCGCATCCTGGAAATCATCGGGGCCAAAGACCGCACGCAGATCGTGCTTTTTGCCCTGAAGAACGGCCTTCTCTAGAGCCGGGAATATTTATCTGGCGCCATGGCGCGAACAAATTCTGGCTGGTGGCTTGGTGGTGGTGGTGTAATGTTGTTTGATTTGGAATGGTTGTACGATATTTTCATCCTGGAGATATGGCACATTTTTTCCATCATCGCCGCCGTCGCTCTGGCCTGCTATATTTATCTACAGGCGCGAAGAAGCGCGCTGGTTTATCATTATTTGCTGCTGCAAGGCATCCTCCTGGCCTGGCTGGTATGCAAGGTATTGAAGACAGTGGCGCCAACGCCGGAATTGAAGTGGGCGTTTATTGTGGCCCAGTATTTGCCGGTCTGTTTCCTGGGCAGCGCCGTGCTGATGTTTGGCTATATCTATGCCAGGGGTAGGCCCATGCCGTGGCGGGCCGTCATCCCCTTGAACATACCGCCCGCGCTGTTTTTTCTTGTTGTCGCCACCAACGAAAGACATCACCTGTTTTACTCCACATATGATTTTCTGGGGGATACCTTCGGTCCGCTGTTTTATGCCCATTCCGCGGTGACTTATCTGTATTTGGCTGTCGGCCTGGGATTTTGCGCCACCAGGTTCTACCGGCAGCAAGGCCCCAAAAACATGCAGGCCAGGCTGTTAAGCATCGGGATTGTGATACCTTTGGCGGTCAATGCCCTGTACATCGCCGGGGCCATTGAGCCGCGCTTTGATTTGACGCCGGTGAGCTGCAATGCTTCGCTGGCTCTTTTTGCCTATGCCATATATAAATACCGGTTTTTGGATATTGTTCCCCTGGGCATCGCCGCGTCCTTCAACAACCTGCAGGAAGGGGTCGTGGTGTTTGACGACAGCGGGCGGATTCTTGATTGTAACAGGTCTTTTTGCCGCATGTTCAATCTTGCTTGCCACGATGGCGACAATGGCGGCGATATGGGACTAAGGACTGTTGAGGAGCTGGACGGTTTGATAGCCGAGGCCTGCGGCGAGGAACAGGTCATCAGGAGACTGGTGGACGCGCGGCACAAATCGCAAGACCAGGCAGCCACCCGCGATCTTATCGTGGACGGCGCAGAGCGCAAGCACTTGACCCTGCTGTTCAAGCCTCTGGGTGAGCCCGGCTGGCGCCGTGGGCGAGGGGCCGGCATTTGCATTTGTTATGATAATACCGCCTATCGGCAATTGATTGAACAATTGGAAAGCAATAACACCGAGCTGGAATCCCTGAACAGCAGGCTTCGGGAATATGCCGAAAACCTGAGGCAACTGGCGGTTGTTGAAGAGAGAAACAGGATGGCGCGTGAAATTCACGATGTACTCGGGCACTCGCTGGTCCTGGTGTTGAAAACCCTGGAAAGCAGCCTCGTACTTGTGGATACCGACTGCGGCCGGGCCAGGCTAAAGGCACGGCAGGCCCTGGACTGCGCCAGGCAGGGGCTGGATGAACTTGGTGCCGCAAAGCACATGGAGGAAAGCGGAGCATCCTTGGAAACGATTGACAGGCTGGCGGAGGATTTGGAACGCCTGGCGGACAAATACAGGGAGGCCGGGATGAAAGTGGAGTTGACGATTGCCGGCAGAAACCGCCGCGGTTTGCCGTCCGGTTTGCGTCACGCTATATACAGGATATGCCAGGAAGCGCTGACAAACTCATTAAAGCACGGCGGGGCGGAGCAAGCTACAGTGTATATCAAGTTCGACGCCAGGGAAACGCAACTGTTTGTTCTTGACAACGGTCGGGGTTGTCCGGAGGTTAAACGGGGTAACGGGCTAAACGGCATGGAGAGGCGGCTGAAAGAGCTCGGAGGCACGCTGGCTTTCGGCTCGCAGGAAAAAGCGGGGTTCATTGTCCGGGCCCGCATTCCGGGCTGAAAGTCCCTGGTGCACCAGGGGACCTATGGGCGGGATATTATCCGGAAGTCATCTCAAGCATGGCTGCCGGTCACTGCCAAACCATTACTTTTATACCTTGCCAGGGACCGGCTGCTAAAAATAGAATTGGTAATATAAGACCGATGCTAATTGTGGGGAGTGTTAAAAACGGTGAAAAAACATACGGCAAGCATTTTGGCGGTGTTGGTGCTGGCGACGGCGGTGTCCCTGGCGGCAGGGTGCGGAAAGGAGAAAGGCGCTGAGCCGCAAAAGCAAGGAACGGGCGATTTGAACATCAAATATACAACTGACACCAAACAAAGCGTCAAACTGCCCGATAGTTACCCGGCCAAGAGTTTCCCGGTGTATAAGGACGTGTTCATCCTGGCGGCGCAAAGCATGGAAAAGGAAAAATCTTATATCTTGACCTGCTTCAGCAAGGACCCCTTGCAGAAGGTCAGCGCCTTCTACAAGGATTTGTTCAAAAACTCCCAGGTAATCTCGCTGACGGAAAAAGATGACGAGTACACCATTATGGGAGTAAAAGACGGCTATACCTTTACGGTCTGCGTTGTTAAGAACAACGAGCAGGATAAGGAGCTGAAGGATTATCCCACTTCGCTGCTTATAAACCTGGTGCCGGCCCCGGAAGGCATGGCTGAAAGCCTGAAGGGCATGAGCGGCAACATGCCTGTTCCCCAAAAATAACGGGTTAAACCAGGCAACGGGCTGGCGGGTTGCTTATGAAGCGTTGGTTGATGGCGGGACAGTATTCTTGGCTGGGGCAGGCCGGCAAACATTGGGGCGGGTTGCTGCTGGCCTTCTTCTGCCTGGATGCCGGATGGCTGTTTGGCAGCCTGGCGCTTTGGACGCTCGCCGGGCCTGTTTCCATATGCTTGCTAACCGGTTTCCAGGCTGTGTCCATTATGTTGGGGCTGGCTGCTGCGGCATGGTATTTTAAAACGGCGTTCGTTCCCGAACGGCCGGTTTTATCGGTCATACCGCCTGTGCTGAGTGGGGCGCTGGCAGTTTCGGCAGTTGTGGCCGCTGTCCCCCTGGCCATGAAGGCTTGGGTGTCCCTTTTGGGCCAGGTGCCGGTTGACAGCCGTTGGCACAGTATCGCCGGCGTTGTTTCGCTGGGGGCGGTGCTGTTTATTGTGTTTGCGGCCGCCGTGTTTGCCTGTTTTACGGCTATAATCATCGCGGCGTATGGGATCCCAGCCCGCCGCACGGGGAGGGCGGCAGCCTCGCTGGCCGCCCTGTGCGTAAGAAATCCCCGCCGATTCTTGCTGCTGGTCCTGGGGAGCATTATGGCCGGCGGCTTATTGTTTGGCTTGCTCAGGCTACTGGAATCGTGGCTGGGCAGCCTTCTGCCCTACGGTTTTTTTGCCCGTTTTCTTGCAAGCATGCTGCTGGCTGGCGGCAAGACGGCGTTTGCTCTTGTGTTGATTTGCGGCGCGGATATCTTATTGGGCCAGGAGAGGGATGCCTTCAGCTCTGAGGTGGAAAAAGAGGGCGGTGGGTCATTGCTGTTTCCCATGGCCGCTGGCGCATTAACGGGGGCCTTGGTTTTGGCTAGCATCCTGCCGGGTCTGGATGCAGGCGGGCGGTTTATGGATGGCCTCAGGGCCAGGATAACCAGGGCGGATATCATGAGGGACATGGGACAGGGATGGGCAGCTTCGTCAGAATACATCAAAGCCAGGGCTGACCTGATGTGCTTTCAGGCCTACCTCAGCGGGCTGGAAGAAATGAAGGCGCGGGGCGAACTTAAAACTGCCCCCGGCCTCCTGGACCGGGCCGAAGAAACCTGGCCCGGCTCGCCGTATGTGCCGTTTTTCAGGGGTTTGCTGCTCAAACTGGCTGGGCCGCCAGGCGAAGACAGTACTGGGTTGGTCAAACTGTTCGAGGAAGCTGCCGCCAGGAACCCGGCCGCTGTTCCCGAAGCCAGGCTGTGGGCCATCAGCGGCCTGCTGGCCGCCGGAGAAACCGCTAGGGCCGCCGAAGAGCTTAACCTGGCAATTGCCAGGGGGGTATTTGCCGACCGGTATGCCGGCTTGTCGCGAGCGGGGGAAAAAAGGCTCGCTTCCTATTTGCGTGAGGCAATAACGCTGGATGCCATGCTGGAAGAACGGCAGCTTTATATGATCCTGCACCAGGCGGAGCATGAAAAAGACAGCGCGGTGTTGCCGGAACTCCTGGAATACGCTGAGCGCACCCCGGGACCAGAAGCCTGGCGCCATATAGCTCTGCTCGCCGAACGCATACCTGATCCAGCCATCATGTATGAAGCCGCGAAAAAATATCTGGTCCTGGCTGCCGCGGCCGAAGACAAGGGCGGGAGGACCCGCGCAAGGGACACTGAGGAAGTTGAGACGGCGCTGTTTGTTTCGTATATGTATGTCAAATCCGGACATCCATCGGAAGCCGAACAACTGATGGAACCCATGTACCGCAAATATCCCGCAAATATCGAAATCGCCTGCGATTATGCCTTTACGCTCCTGGAAAACCAAAAACCTTCACAGGCGGCAGCCGTAATAGGCGAATTTTTGGAAAGTGCCGGGGAACAGTCCGACCCCCGCCTTCTTTACCTGCTGGCTGTAGCCGGTTTGGAAAGCCGAGATCACCCGCTGGCCTTGGAGGCTGTGTCAAGGTTGTGCCGGTATATCCAGGCACTTGGACCGGACCGGGCGGCTGTCGCGGCCGCAGATGAATTCCTGTACCGCATTTTACTGGAGTACCTGTACCTATGCGGGCAGGATCCCCAACGCATGGAAGCGTTCCGGGCCGAAGTGGAAAAAGATAGGGAGCCGGAGATTTTTTACCATTACATTATGGGACTGGCAGCCAGGCAGGGGGAAGACTACAAAAAATCCAACCAGCACTTCGAGCAGCTTTTACAGTTGAATCCCAACCTGGCCTATCCGTATTATTTGCTGGGCGTCAATTACAACGAAATGGCCGGTTATCTTAAGAACGATTGTTACCCCATGGCCGAGAGGTCTTTGTTGCAGTTTCTGGAACGCCGTCCGCAGTCGATCGAGGGGTACTTCTGCCTGGCCAGCGTATACAAACACATGGGCGATTTGACCAGGGCTGCCCGGGCCTTCCGCAAGGTGGCGGAGTATAACCCTTACCGGGATAACCCCTTGTATGAGCCTTACGGCTTGCACAACCATGCCCTTACCGAGCTGTGGAAGGCCAGAGAAGAAGGAGAGCGGCAATAATTATGTTGGCGACAGGTTTGCTGGTGGCAGCCGGAGCATTGTTGGAGATGGTAATGTTTGGTATAAAAGGCTGGGCCATGCTGGTCCTGGCAGCCGCGTCGGCAATGGCGCTGCTGTGGAGCCGGCCGGTCAGGAAGAGGGTTGGCCGTCTGGGAGGCGGCCGGCTCCGTCCTGCCTGGCTGATGGCCATGTCAGCGGTGCTGGCCGGTACGATCCTGGCCGCGCCTGCGCTTTTGGGCCCCGGCGCAACAGAGAGGCTGGGACGGGGAGTGAAACTGAGCGCGTCGCTATTGGCCGCCGGCGACACGGACGGCGCCGAGCGGTTGCTTTATACCCTGGCTGGCGAATATCCGGAAGTCCCCCAAATACGGCTGAACCTTTCTACTGTGTACCTGAAAAAAGGCAAGCCGGAACAGGCGGCTGCCCTGCTTGAAGCCGGAAAACAATACAGGCTGTTCAACGCCGACGAACTGTTCAACTACGCCATGTCTTACTACCAGCGTAACCAGTACCAGGAAGCGCTGGCAAATTTAAAACGGGCCCTGCGGCAGGACCCGGGCATGGCGGATGCTTTCCTGTATGCAGCCGAGTGCGCCCGCCGGCTGGGGGGTTATAA